>Ga0181612_113236_pt1 | contig 12941 bp, 6 predicted proteins | sample HoacroProtozoa21_FD_119630 | JGI IMG/M metagenome (GOLD analysis project Ga0181612, IMG submission 119630) | Hoatzin crop microbial communities from Cojedes, Venezuel. Combined Assembly of Gp0051906, Gp0051904, Gp0051908 | reverse complement strand
ATCGTCTCACTCCTCTCTCTCCTCTGCTGTTTCTCCTGCAGAGATTTTTTCTGCCCTTTCTTAAATATGTTATCAAAGAGGCGCTACCACCATCGCTGCTTGTCTTGGCCTTGGGCAGTGGTGGGTCCGTCTTAGGGCCAGCTAGCACTGGCTTTATCAAACATGTGGGAAGCTTCTCACAGCTTCTCATAGAAGCCACCCCTATAGCCCCTCCGCAACCAAAACCTTTTGCCTCGCAAACCCATAACACCATTTCTGCCTCCCCTCTTGCCGGCCCTTTGGAGCTGTACAGCAGAAGTCACAGAAGTGCTTTGTGGCAGTGTCTGGTAGGAGGACGATCCTCAAGCTGGGTCATGGGTGCCAGGGCACCCATGGTTGTTTTCATGTTTGTAATGCACAGAGGAAGCCCTGGCATACTTCTGCTTAGACAATCATTTATCTTTCATGAAAACCAACCAAAAGAGCTGAGTAACTTTCCTCAGAATTTCCATCTTGAAGAAATCCTGACAACTGATGTTTGTTTCAGTTCCAAATCTGAATGAAAAGGCAATATAATGGAAGTTTTTTGTGGGTTGAACAGCTCAGAGGAGTTTTCATGAGACCTAACTATTTAACAGAGTGAAGCATTTTAGTCAAAAACAGTCTGTCCTTCCATACACTTCAAACAAGTCATAGAGAGCTGTGGTTTCAGGGCCATTAACTTATTGTTTTGCTTTTGAAGTCATTATCTTGATTTGGTTGATGTATCTTTTCATATCTGTCATTTCCATCTTCGAATTTATCTCTGGACAAAAGTGGTGGTGTTGTACATTCTTAATATCATGAGCTGTGTACAGATCAAGACTTGCTACTTTATTGACAACACAAAACGTTTTCTTAAACACCTGAAATTAAACTAGAATGAGCGTGCTTTGACTTTTGCTTCTGATGTTATGAAACAAATGAATGCAATTCATCCTGTAGCTTTGTACTTGGACAATAAATGAGGTCAGAAAAGACAATTCAAAGTGAATATTTCCCCATCAGAAAATGGGATTTAGTTAAAATAGAAATAAATCTCTGCATCTGTTTTGTGGTGGTGTCTCATGGGACCCACAGTTTCAAGTCTCTCTCGTTTTGTTCTCTCCCGCAAGACCTGGATGGTATCTGCATTACACTGCAAGATCTGCTCTGATCTGCACTGTTTTATGAGTGGTGAAGTTGGGCAAAAAAAAAAAGCAGGTTTTAGGGATGCAGATGATGCAAGACACCCAGAATTACTCACCTGCAGCCATAGAAGGGATTCACTGATTCACTGAGCTAGATGTTGACACCCAAAACAGTATTTGGGTGTGACTTTTTTTTTTTTCCTGATGAGAACTCTGTGGCGATCAGTTCTTTCCTGCAGAATTGTAAGAGTGCAATTGCTGCTTATTTTTCATTGGGAAAAAGAATTAATTGGATGTTTTTCTAGTTTGTTATTATTTGGATTACAGTCACATATACGGGTCCCATCTGTGTTTGGGACTCGTTTTCCTGGGCACTATGCATCCTCTCAGTAAGAACCAAATGAATAAGCGAAGTTTGGGAGTCCTTTTACATTCCCTTCCAGAAAAAAATCTGTAAGAGCAGAATTCAGAGTTGTTATAGAGATAACAGAAACCGAGGCATTTGCGCCAGGTGTTCTATAATCTTCAGTAAAATAAATTGTATTTATTTAAAATAAACTGGTTTCAATGACATTTCCTCATTTCTCAGATCTTCACTCTGGACTGGAAGTTTCTGCCATTCAGCTGACAACATTGGTCTTTCACCAATCCACATCACCCCAACTGCTGCATGGTCCTGCTAAGGTCTCTGTCTTCAGATATGCGAAGGTAGGGCAGTTTCTTTACCTCCCTCACAGTGAGGAATCCCAGAGCACTAGGGATTTTTCAGCGGAAAAAACCAGCAGGGTCTGGTCAAGTGATTGACCAGTTTCCTTTCTGGGTTACTTATGTCAGGGACAGATTGATGTTAATAACTGAGAAAAGATGCTGTAATGTGCCTGAAAGGGAAGGGTGAAAAGATTTTTTTAGGTTTAGGAAAGAACACTAAATCCTCTACATGCTAAGCTATATTTATCAAGACTTGAGACCTTACAGATCTTACACTTTACTCCTCATTACTCAACATCACATGATACTTGCCTGTTTTCTGTATGGAGATGATGAAATTGTTGGTACTGGGCAAGGTGCTGGAGAGAAAGTGCCTCCTTCTCTTGAGCTTCCTTTATTCTGGTATGTTTGCAGTCTTGGCTCAGTATTTTACCTATTTAGAAAATGGTTATGTAGCTTCAAAATGTGATTGGGTGATATTGCTAATTTTGTGTGTGCTTGAAGGGTGAGAGGGAAATAATTAGCTGCTCTGTTATATCTTGAGGCATTGGAAATGAAATTGCTTTGACTTCTGCCCTAAATAGCTCAGACCTTGTTTCCCAATACACTGATAAAACATCAAAATACCTCTGTTGAAATCAATATTTCAGAACGCTCAAGTGAATGTGGGTAACCAGTTTTAAGTACATAAGGTACAGGCAATTCCTGAAGGAAGAGAAGTCTTTAGTGAAACTTAAATATCATAGTACTCCTTATTCGGCACTGTTATCAAACTCTTCTCAGTTGTGGTTTCTGTGGAAGGCTGATTTTCTCTATCCCCTGCTCCAAGAAGTTACTATTTTCATTCACCCTAAGAAAATAAACTTAATGGAAGTATATATAAACATTTGCTTTAAGCTACTCCAGTAGAATCCAATCCAATAAGTACAGAAATCTTTCTAGTGACTACAGTTTGATCATTTCCATTCAGTCCTTTAGTGAATGACGGTTTAGTTCAAAAAAGAATAGGAAGAAGGCTTTGGGGAAAAGCAACTTTTTGTATTTGTAAAATGAATCCAAGTGTAGCTGGTTTTCTGTTGGATTGCATAGTTGTTTTGTGTGTTGTACTGATTTTGAATGAGTGTAATAAAAAGCCAGATTAGACTCCTCAGCTGTGAATGGAATGGCTTTACAGGTCACTGTCATGTTTTGGTTTGCTTGTGATATGAATACATAACCATACACCAATGTGTAACTTAATACTTCTGAATTTCTATGACATAAATGTGCAATTAATTGAATGTGGCACCAAGAGAAGCAGACTGCATCAGGAGTTGAGTTATTAGAAATATCAGCAGACTCATTCATCCTGCATCTCAGGATAAACAAATCCTACTTGTCACCATGGGATGAGATAGCTCAGCCTCTTATTTCATGCTCTTAAGACGGAGCCTGAGCCAGACTGTGTGCTGCAGCTTGTTATGTTCTGTGGGCAGGTGAGTGCCAAAGTGACCCTTGGAGTGGCAAGCTCTTTCAGTTGCGGTTGGTGTACAGATTGTCAGTTCAGCAAAGTCCTAAGGAGCTACAAAGTACACCATATGTAGGACTGGTCCCATTAGAGTAGACATCTAATTTCTTTTCCTGCCTTCGCATTAATCTCATAGGGCTGTTTCTCTACACGTCAGATGTTTTGATTCATATCTCATTCTTTGCCAGTCAAACCAAGACTGTACAAACTCTGTGTCTGGGCAGATTTTCTCTTGATGATGTGTCATGCTGCATGTCCCTTTGCTCTAGCCAAACTCGGATCATATGTCAATCATAGGAAGTTAAAAAAAGTATGTGGTTGAACCACAAAACCAATTTCCAAGACAAAAAATCAAAAATAGAGATGTTGCAGAGTGGGATGCCAAAATATTCTGGCCATCTGGGAAGAGGCCCTTGGGCAAATTAAGTAGAAAATTTCTGTGCAGATGTAACAAATGGCAAGCGTGTTGCAAAGCCTGCAAAAGTATCTGTAGTCCTTGATTTGGGTGAGTGATGGACTGGACTTTGAGTGGCTATTTGATATCTTAATTATTTATGGAAAATGTAGCATTATAATTTCCCAATGACCTTTGCTCAACTGTTGCTTTTTAGTTGTGCTAATTGTCACCACTCACATATGAGCTACTTGTGTAGAATGAAAGCACTATTACACAGGGAAATGAAAGTGTCTTGTGTATATGTTTCCCCTTACTCACATGTAAGAGAAAACAGCATTTGACTCTGGCATTAGCTGACAGTGGTGAGCTATTGCTGCCTGTATTGCTGATTCCTAAAGCTTGGTCCAGTCTGAAGATGAAGTGACATACATTCACTGCAATGTCCCAGTATCCAGAGAACTACTCAAGACAAAACAGTCAACAATTTACAAGGTAGTTGCATTGCTCTTTTTTTCTCTGCTGACTACCAGAAATATAAGATGCCATTTTTCATTGCTTAGCCTTGGGCATTAGGAGTGACAATCCGTCTAAAAGCACTGGTTTTTAAGAAGGCACAGTCTAAGGAGAATGATCCCTTGGTATAAATTGACAACTTTTCACTGACTTTGCTAATGAGAGAATCATTTGCATGAAGTGAGGATCGTACTTAAAGGCTATATCCCCAAAGATCAAAGTTCATACCAAACCGCCTGAGCCTTTTGCACTCATGTTCAGTGCAGAGGTCCGAACACTGCAGCGTAACTAGGCTGGTTTAAGAGGACATTATGTTCAGAGATGTGTTATACCACCCATGGAGTGGGTGGTATGAAAATATTATGCCAGCTCTGCTCTGGACTCCTGTACTGGGTACGTGAAGTCTTTTGCTATCTCTTCTGGCCAGCTCTGCTCTGAACTCCTGTACTGGGTACGTGAAGTCTTTTGCTATCTCTTCTGGCTGAAAAGGATCCAAGAGATAAAACTCATGTGTCTAAGGGAGACCTCCCCCCTAAACACACACTTCCAAATCACTGATTTTTTTCTTTAGCATTCAGTACATCTGAGAGAGAGGGGGAAGGGTGTTAGTTCTCATCAAGAAGAACACAGCTCTCAGCTGTATTGTTTTTTTCATTAAGAAGGCCAGAGTAAGATGAGCACCGAGTTAAAGGAAACAATGGGAGTGTAAATGTCATTTAAACATATACATCTGCAATCCATTCTCTCCTGAATGCTTGGAAAGTTTACTGTCTAAATATTGTTTCTACTTACTCTTTCCCTGCTCTGCCTAGCTCTGATTGTTCTCGGCCTCTGGACAGAAGGTGGGTGCGGCACACGATACCATGCAGTGCACCATCACTGCAGAAGTCTTTGAAGTCCAGATACCACTCCATGCAGAGCAGCTGAAAAGCACTGCCATTAAAAAGGCAGGTGGAAGGCTCGGCAAGGAACCCAATGCAGGAACTAAACCATTGCATGCGTGGCCCCATTCAAGTACCTTTTAGTTTGGAAATGAGAAAAATGCCTTAGGCAGGTCATTCTCAAAATAGTGCTGCGGACACCACGCCAATATAAATATTAGAAGCTCTTAAAGTGCATTTGTTTGAATCATGGGTTTGAATTGACTCTTTCACCACTGACAGACAGTGAATATATCTCACTAGCAGCTCTCCGGAGAGTTCTCAGCTGTTTGCATGGGGAGACAGAGACTGTTCTTCAGGGAGGTTTCTGTAACATTGCTGTTTCTAGAAGGTAAAAGGTCAAAAGCAAAGTTCTAGGAAAGTAGCAAATAAAATACTATGGCAGCCCTGCCCATCATCTGTGTTGACAGAAGTCTCCTGGAGTTACTGGTGTTATTTGTTTTTATAACAGCAGCACTAATCTATTTTTATTAGAAGCCCCAGCTGTGGTTGGGGTTCCATTGTTACCATCAGTGCAGGGGCCTGTCATAACAGGCATGTCCTCTCTCAAACATTAATGCTTTATTCTGAACAGCAAGACAGTGTATGGGGGGTAGGAGGGATTCTTCTTCCTAGTCTACAGTTGGAAAATGGTGGCATGCAAAATTTCACAAATTGTCCAAGGCCAAGGCCACCCACAGACCAGAAACTGTAAGCTGAGGATTGTAAATCTATCAGCTTTAATGAGGTGTCTGGCTAGAGAGAGTCTCATATGAGTCCAGTTTAAAAACTAAACAGAAAAAACACTGAAAATGTACTGTAGCCAGCATATTGCGTGTGTGGTCAGCACTGCTGAAGGCAGTGCAACATATCTCCATGTGCTCAGAGTGCACATATGTGTGCACTCACCTGGGTCTAGGCTGAAGCAGAGAAGTGCAAGATTTCAACAGAAAGAGCACAGTCTGCTGAAAACGCAGACCATACAGTTCTGGAACAACGATTTGTGTCTTTTCTCAAAAATGAAGTGGTTATAACCACTTTTACTACCATGAGTAGCATTTCTGACGTGTCCCTCCACTACTGCACTAACAATGAACGCAGGCTGCTTTTTATGGACATAACAGGTCTTCATATTGTAAATCAGCATAGAGTTCCTTAACCCACCAAGTTAGATGTTTCCCCTCACACCTGCAGCAAGTGCTTACAATTAGCTGAATTATGTTTTCTGACTTTCACCAGGAGGTCCAATACAAAGTGCAGTGAGAGAGAAAATACTCTAGCATATGGTGGTGGTAGAAGGGGCAAAAAGAAGTCGAAGTTAAAATTATTCCATTCTGAAGCAAAGGACTTAAAAAAATTAGTTCAGGAACTCTTAATGGCTGGATATTTCCTGTCCTCCCTCATTCCGTATTTTCTGAAATACAAAGATAGGATGTTCCAAGTGGAGCCAAGTTGCCAGGACGATGGAAGGTTGTTTGTGCAAACTGAAAACCTTAAATGTTTTCCTTTCTTTGGTTTGGGAAGACGGCATTCACGGGTAGCATTTGTGTTGCTATGACCTCTTAAAGGACTAGGTTTCAGAAGTCATGCAGATAGTCACTGATGTTGTCCTGCTTTACTCACTGATCAGCTAGTTTGAGCTACTGCTTGGGGAAGAGCAGCAAACTGAATAGGAGATTGTTCTCACCCAGAAAGAGGGCAGAATGCTATAGAGAGGAGCTGCATTATTGAAGATAAAAAGTCTAATTTCTTCTGTCACCTTTCATCATTCTCCATTTCTTTAATGGCAGCTTGAATTGATGATGTTAGGGTAAAGATATTATCACAGATTTCCCAACACATGATTCTGATGCTGTAAGGCTGATAAGGGACCTGAAGGGATAACAAGAAACTTTTCTAAGGATAAGCCTGATTTATTGCCAAGTGAAGTCAATGAAAAGACTTCTGTCAATTCCAGTTAGGTTTGTTTTTGAGTGTCATAGTTAAATGTACATCATGATTCTTCCTTCCTGTTTTACCTTCCAGTAGAAGATAATCCTTTGAAGTTGCAAGCGTTCCCTTTACTGCTAGTGCTGTTATTGTCAAGTGGGATAGGAAGTGGAGGCTTTGAGTTTGACTACATCTGGCTACTGCTGACTGCCATGACCTTGCCACTCCGCTTGACTGTGCAAGGACCTGGAGAATGATGAGCCCTTCTCTCCACAGCACACAGTTATATTCCTCATTTGTGTGATCTGAGTGAATACATCCCCTGCACATGAGCAGAGCACCTTGTCATCAGGTACATGTTTGCTCATGGACCAAAACACGTGCTTGTACCTATGGCTGGACAGCTTTCATCTGGGTGCAGGGGGGTGCAACTGAACCTCCTAGCAAGAGGCAGAATAGCTTGAACACTTCCTTACTGTCAACAACTAGGGAGTCCTCAGGATATAGCACTGCAGAAAAGAAGCAGGCTGGGTGAACTGCTATGGCAGCCCAGCCCATGCCTATGGCACACAAGTTAGCCACCTCTGATGCAACCTACCAAAACCCTTGATACAATAAATAAGGAAAGCATTATTTCTCCATCTTGTCTGTATATGCTATATTAATAACTCACATTGCAAGAAAGGAAGATTCTCCTTTAATTAGGTGCTAAACAGGCTACTTCAGGCCAGTCCCATACAATTGCAGACCCTTTGTTCATCACTAATTTTCCCTGAACTGTTCACCATGTTTGTTCTTGATTCTTTGCTGCTGCTGAATAAAGGAACTCTTGAATTTCAAAGAAAGAGCATCCTAAAAGTAACTTTGATTCTTGTGAATCAGAAGACTGCCTAAAACATGCCTAAATAAACTTTTCTCATTTCCTTGCTGCATTAAGTTAGTGAAATCTGAAAATAAATCCCCTCTAGTCACTGTTAGGATGTGGGAGGTGTTTGCACCTTTTAAGCTGTGGCCAGCGCTGCTCCACTGGCCACACATGTACTAGATTTTTAGCAAGGAAGGGGCTGGGCTTGTAGGGGAAGGCTGGTTTGCAAGTAGTGTGTTCATGCTGCTTTTATGGAGAGTTGTAAACTGAGGAAAGACCAGATAGGGAATATACAACTTTAAAACAGTGAGCTGTAGCAGTTCTGAGCTTGGTGTAGAGCCCTTTTTACAGGGTGAGGGTGTTAGCTGAGGAATACTGCCTGGATGAAAACTGTTGCTGTGAAGGTGCCTCCTGAGGAAGTGGAAGTAGTGTGGGGAAGCAGTGAGGAATGGAGTTCAGCTGCTCTGCACAAGGTTTCCTGAAATCTGAGAACTTTTTCCCCTTGGAAAAGGAGAGACTCCTGAGGGCACTGCTGAAAGCAAGGAGTAAGAATGAAAGACTTGACCATGTGGTTGCAGCCCTGGTCCTCCAGTGAGTCTGGTGGCAGAGGAACGAGGCCTGGCAAGCTTGCTGCATTGCCTGGTGCAGCTGAAAGGCAGCAACAAAGTAAAAATGAACCCTGCTGAGTTGGGCTGGTTGAGAGAACCAAGGTTGCTTTTTCCTCAAGAAGATCCTCCTTTGAAGGTCTGGAGACTTGATTAACTCACTTGCTGTTACCTGTCTACAAAAGGCTAGTAGATGAGATCTGTTTCGGATACAGGCAGCTTGTGGAAGTGATGCAGCGTTAGTAGGTGCTTCAGAATGGTAAGTGTGTCCTATGGGACCTGTGTTGTGTCTTAAAGGGCAAATGTCTTTAAAAGGCTTGTTTGGGATATCACAGTCCACAATAGTCTTGGCAGAGATGATGGACATTGGGTGGCAGGACTTTATGTATGCACCTACAAGAAGGCTGTGGTGAGCCTGCCAGCTTGCTTTGTGTGGCTGTGTGTGCCCTCTGTCTGTAGCTCACCAATGTGCATCCTCTGCAGCTGAAGCCGACTTCTGATGCAGTCTGATATTCGAGCCTTTTGTTAAACTGGTGGCATGTCGTTGGGATAATGTCTGTGAAGTTAAAGCTTTTATCAGAACAAGCAGTGATGCTTTAAGTACAAAGAGGATGTTGTGAATTCTGGAGTACTGCAGGTTCAGAAAAAGGGTGACATCACTTAGACACGCTTTTTAAGCAGGTTTACTGTAATTTGCAGACATTTATAGGTCCAGATGAGACTGCAAGTGGCTAAAGTTTGACCTTTATTTCTTTTGCACTTTGAAGAATTAAGACAGATGTTAATACATACTGTTGTTACTGGCTGGAAGGAACAGCTTGCAATCCTTTGTCCTAGAATGTAAAATTTCATTTTTCTTTTGTTACCAAGACAGGTTAATACACAGTTAACTGCTGGAGCATCAACCGTGGCTTGGCATCATTGCATACAAAGTGATGCCCAATGGGTTGCTGTTCCACGGAAGTGTCTGAAGCTTGTGTAAAACTCTTATGCAGCTTTCCAATTGCTTGTGCCTGAATGGATTTATGGGGAAGTGGTAGGGGTGCCGGTGCTTAGGTTTTTTTTCTAAAAAATCACTGTGAAACACCACCCTTACTGATGTAAGGGAGCTCTTCCTTGCCCAAGCTGGTTGTAGATCCAGACCATGTTGGGCTGATGTGTGTTATGTTTGCAGCAGACTACTCAGTGTATGTGACTTGCCTTGAATAGTCCCTTCCCTGTGATCGTTTGAGTGAACAAACTAGTGATGGTGGTGGTTATGGCACTGATGAACTTGTTAGCCTTCCCTGTCCCTGTGCTTGGGGAGGGGTGCAAAATGCTTCTATATTTCAAATACTGAGATGAGGATGCATCTCCCACACCACATTTTTGTGGCAACTCTGTAATATGTTGCTAAATTAATTTTTGACTGCTGCTTCATAAATATGCTTCCTTTCATTATAAGAATGGGGAGTAGGAGTTTGAGGAAACCAGAAGAGGTATCTTGAAGCTATAGGATCTTCCTTCTTTTCATTCTGCTTAACTCATGTTGGCTACTGGTATTTAGCCATCCCTCCCAACTAATGGGGCATGCAGAGTGATGACGAACACAGCCCAAGGAGTTTTAGTAATTACGTTGTGCAGTCAAATGTCCAGGAGAGTGAAAATACTAGTAATGTTTTGCTGGCTCATTGGCCTGATGCAATTAATCCCTCCTTTTTGAAACAGACTGTGGTTTGGGCAGTCTGGGTGGGTAGAAGCTGTTTGTCAAACCCAGCACTTTTTAAAGTGATTCTATTCCTTTGGGTATCAGCAGGGGTGCTGAACATGCATGGACTAGAAGCTGGCTTACTGTAGGAAGAGTATCACTTACTGCCTTGTCTGGAGATCTGTAGTGGCCAGTATTTCTCAGTGGATTTTTGTTTGTTTGTTTTTTGGTTTTGCTTTCATTCACAATAATGTTGTGGTCTGTTATGATTGGGTCCTGCAAAACTCTGACTGGAGCAGGAAATTGTTTCTGCCTGGAGACCACTGAATCTCCTGGAAAAGAGAGTAGGACTGGGCAGGTAACAACATCTCAGCAGGGGTCTGAGAACCTGCCGCTCAAGGAGAGGCAGGGAAACCACTGCTTGGGAGTAGCCAGCCAAGATTAAGAGAGCACAATTGAAAGACCTTCCCAGGGCCTGGGCAGAACTAAAAAATCCTGTCCCAGCGGGGAAGACGTTAGAAGGAAAGGTTGGTGTACGAATGTCTTGGTCTTGCATGGCAGTTCTGTCTAGGAGATGATCTAGGAGCCAGACTGGATGGGTCAGGGTCCATTTTCAGGCTATGTTACAGCTGTTGCCTGCCTCTTGCTGCATCCCTCCAGAGTGGTGGTGCTGTACCGCAAGACCTGTGATCCATTAGGAAGTTCTGAATCCTTCACTGAAAATGTATATACACATACTGTCTTGTTTTATGCTTTTTCCTAACCGATGTTTTGGCTCAAGTGATGAATGGCATGGTAAGAACCTGTCCTGTCCCCCATCCAATCAGCTTCAGAAGCTAAGGGAGACCTCTGCAAAGAATTTCTTCATCAAAGAAGTTTTGAGTCTCAGCAGAACAGCAATAAGAAACAGGCATGGTCGGGAGTAGTAAATGTACTGTGCTTGCTCTGCAATGGAGGAATAATATTGTTTAACACTTGCAACATAAATGGAATTATTTTTTTCTAACCTCATGAATAAAATTTTGTGGAAATTCTGTGCTTGGAAATAAATGTTCAACACTCAACTAGACAAGTCCCTGAGCAGCCTGATCTAATTACACCTGCTCTGAACTGGAGTTTGGAGTAGATGACTTCCAGAGGTCCCTTCCTACTTAAATTATTCTATGATTTTAATAAAAGTATCCTGTACCTTTCAGTCTGTGTGGTGGGTGATATATGTTACACTATTTTGGCAGGGATTTTCTGATTCATTTAAGTCATTTACACTGAAATAACCCTTGAAAATATTAAAAAATATTATACCACACAATATCATCTTACTGTGTTTGCTGCTCTTCATATCAATGCCTGGCTGAATTCATGGCTGCTGTAAATAATTTTAGATATGTGGATAGTTAGTTGCAACACTTTCATGTAATTTCTTTTATATATTCACGTCTGAAACTTGGTTTTCTTAGTACTGCGTGTCCAATGTGCGATGATTAAAAATAAAAAAGGAGATTAATGTTGGGGGGTTAAAGTTATCTGTTAGCTTTTAAATTCATAATGGGACCCCTTTCTACCTTTGGCTAAGGCTCCTCAGGGGTGGCCAAGTAGTGATTGTTTCTAATCTTTTCCTTATTGCTACTATGATTTAAAAGATCCTCTGTGTACATGAGATCTGGGCCCTAAGATGCTTTCATTGTAAGATAGGAATCCAAAGTACTAATTTAGTGTTAACCACGTTCAAGCTGGTGAAATGTCACTGATCTTTGTTGGCAGAGAATTTGGCCTGTTCTGCAGTATTTGAGGGTTAACAGACTGAAAATCCAACCTCTGCCAGCTGGCTAGGAGGGAACACCAAGCAATGGATGTACATAATCTTGTGGTAAGAGTCTGCTTCTGGAAATAAGGAAATATTTCCTGAAACTGCTGATTGCTGGAAGACTATGCCACAGGAAGGATAATTTACTTGCTTTGTTTCTGTTCCTAAACAGCTGTTTCCTGAACATGGCTGGAAACAGGGTACTGTACTAGAAGGACCTTTGATTTAACTCACTATAGTTTCTGTTATTTCTCTGTGAAGTAATAGCCAGTTGGGGCTATGCCTAATAGAGGTTGGTAAATGAGGACCCAGACAAATGGTACTTCTGGGGGTTAAGGGAGGTTGCATTGATGAAGACTGATGGAGGTGGTAATTCTTGACTGTTGAAATGAGGCTTAATTGTTGCTGTTCAATGCATGTTGCTGGCTAAAATCTCCCTTGATTTTAAGGTCTTAATCATACTGCCCTGAGAATCAGCAAAATGGCCATATTATGTGGACTGCAAGAAGTCAACGAGACACACTCACTGTCCACATTTGGCAGCTTTTTTTTTAAAAGTGAAAGAACAAGCTCCAAGAGAGCCAAACCAAACCCAAAATGAAGTCAAAACCAGAAGGACCATCCAGATGGGTGTGACACTGTGTCTATTTGAAACAGACCTTTTTTCAACAGGTCTCATGACACACTTGTCCCAAACTGGAATACAAGTCATCAGGTTTGTGGTAACAAATGATTCAAAGTGAGCAACTCCCTCCTCTTCTGTATGTTCAGGTTTCTTCAGATTTCTGTTGTGAGATGAAAGAAGAAATAAATCTGTGGCTGTCTAACCTCAAACCTCTAATGCAGAATTCCACTACT
>Ga0181612_106940_pt1 | contig 12941 bp, 9 predicted proteins | sample HoacroProtozoa21_FD_119630 | JGI IMG/M metagenome (GOLD analysis project Ga0181612, IMG submission 119630) | Hoatzin crop microbial communities from Cojedes, Venezuel. Combined Assembly of Gp0051906, Gp0051904, Gp0051908 | reverse complement strand
GTTGTGGAGTCTCCTTCTCTGGAGATATTCAAGACCCGCCTGGACAAGGTCCTGTGCAGCCTGCTCTGGGTGACCCTGCTTCGGCAGGAGGGTTGGACTAGATGACCCACAGAGGTCCCTTCCAACCCCTAACATTCTGTGATTCTGTGATTCTGTGAAGTTGTATGAACTTTATGCAATTGAGCATTGCTATTAATTTAAATAATTAAGTCTAAAATAGACATTTTGAGCTCATAAAACCTTTATCTATGATATTCTATTATAGATTCTCTAACCAGAGGAATCTAAACATTTGTTGCAAGTTCCAGACTAAAATGACTCCCAACTTCATTTTCCTCCATGTCTGTAATTGATATACATACCAGTTTAATGCAAAAAAAAAAAAAAAGTAATGAGTACACACACACACGTCTGTTATTTTAGCAAAGACTTTGTCTGTGTGCCTTTATAATTTCTGCACACATAAAAACAGGGTTTGCTCTGGGCTCGAGTTGAAAAAGCACAGGGTTTTGGATGTTGTCACTGATTAATCACCTAAATTCTTAGGACTACTCTATGTGAGCATAGATGTTAATGGGCTCCTTCATACACCATCTTTTCTCTCTTTTTTTTGACATTCAAGGAGCGTTACAGGTGCAAGTGGTGTAAGTAACTTTCATATAGAACTACATTAAAACAGATTACGCAGCTTCTGGAAATTCCTGATGCTTCGTATCGCTTTACTTGGAGGAATTCTCTCAGCATTACAAAGCCCACCGCGAAGACTGACCACCTTTGAGGTGTCGGCAAAAAGGATATCTCTGATTCTCCGAGTCCTCTGTTAGCAGCTTGAGGTCCAGGGTGCAGCTTTGGATTAGCTCATCCAGTTTCTTCTCTTCCTGAGTCAGTTCGGTCACCTCCTTGGTGAGGCCTTGACGCTGTGCCAGCATGCCCCCGTCGTCTGACAGACTGCAGCCCCTGCAGATACAGAGGAGGAAGACGCCATTTCGGCGTTTGCCAAGCTTGATCCCGCGCTAGGGGAAAGGGAAGAGGCAGGCTTTCACAGCATAGATCAAGTCCTTAGCTCCTTCTCCCTAAACCTGCCCATAGCGAGTCAACTTGAACTACGTTTTCCAGAAAAAGCGTCTTTTTATCATGACAACACATTCTGGAACCACCACCAAGATGGAAAAGGCGAATCCTTCTAAGCTCTTCCAAAATCTTCTTTCTAATGCCTCTCTCCTCTAACCACAGACTGAAGAAGACCAAGGAAGGCAGTAGGTAGAGCTGTGTACGCAAAAAACTCACTCTGCTTGCAAAAGCAAATGAGTTAATCCAGTGTTCAGACAAAATACAGGTTTCTAATTTCACCAACAAATGCTATGTATACACTGAAAACCTGCCTTAACAGAAGAAGAAAGTTTTATCCTGATAGAAGGCGTTCTGGATGATTGCTTAAAGCAAAGTGTTAGACTGGAAGGTGGGAGAAGAAAAACACTGCTCCTCTGTGACAGTGAAATCAGCCAGCAGCAATGGAAAAGGATAATGAATACTCACATCCACTGAATGTTGTTTTTGGATTTTTTCTTTATGAGATGGATGCCTTCCAGTACATTGGTGATATCATAAATCCTCCTTTTTTGCACCTTGAGGACCTCTGCCGCTCTGTTCAAATCTAAGACCCCATCAGGAGACTGGCTCAGCAACTGAATGAACTTCTTTGTAAGAAGGCCAAGTGATGTATCATACCGAGTCTTTTCTGAAGGAGATTTTGGAGCTTGGAAAGAAAAGAGAAAAAAAAAAAAACAACCAGATAAATCAACTTTCTCATTTTGGTTCCGAAAGCAGAATCTAGAAATGAAAGGACACGTATTACAGATACTTCTTTCATTTTTACTAAAGAAATCTCTCAAACCTCTGCATTAAGACACAACTTACCTCTGGGTATTTATTTGTATTTCAAGATGTACTTTTCCAAAAGTCACAGGTACATGAGCAAATACGTACATTTTTTTTTAAATGCAAATATTTCCATTAGTCTGACATATAGCAATATTCTACTTAGGCTTCCACTATGTGGATTCTTAATAGTATTTTCAGTATCTATTTATCCTGGCAGCAATACCAAAAATTCCCCTATGACTCTCCTTCGCCAGGCTGATAGCCAGCTTTCATCAGGGTTTGATTTTCCCCTCTCGTCAGATAAGTGTTTCACATGCAATTAAGCAGGACTGAGGTGTACTTCAGTGGGTGAACACAATGACAGATTCCATCAGCGCCAGACTCCATGGCTTACAGAAAACTCAAGTGAATTAGAGGAGATTAATGGAAGATACGATTTATAATCATCATTTCTCCACAACCAAACAATGCTCAAACTGGGCAAGAGTATCCACTTCTTTTAAATTAGAAGTCAGCAAATGCCTTGGATCTTACTAGACAACTCCCATTTTTCACTCACAAATGTAGCATCTATATACTTAATAAACAGGCTTTTAAGAGTTTAAATATGTAGATCAGAATAATTTCTAATTCTAAACGTTCAAGGCCTTTGTGTCAAGGGAAACAAGCCAGCTGTTATGCTGGACTGACACATTTCAAACCTCACATTTGCTTCAGGCATTATGCAGGATGGATCTTAGGCTGATCTGTTGGTCATTTGCATGTTTTCAAGGTTCAGGTCCCACACTTCTTTGCAGAAGTCAGTTAAAACTGAAATCCTGCCTGACAGCGAATCTTTAGACTACCCTGAAATATTTTGAAGGACATGATGGCCCTATGAAAACCAATTAACTGCCTGTTTGCAAGGAGAACCTGCTGCATCTCATTCTTTGGTAGATTCAGGGCTTGTCTGCACTAGAAAACGAAAGAAAATTCCTATCAGTTAGGTGACCTTGTGAATTTAGAGCAGGATGGGTTTTGTTTGTCGTTTTAATTTGGGGTTTGGAAAAGAGTAAGAGGATCAGAGTGAGAAGGGCAAGAGGCTGTTTGACCCCACCTAAAAAGGCACGTGCTCCTGGCCATGCAGCGAGGAAGTTCTCTGTACGGCCTTACCAACACTGCAGCAGCATCCTGCACTCCAAACGGTGCTGAACTTCCGTGAGAACGCATTTCAAATTAAATGGACTTGATTTAGCTTAATGAAGTTTAGTTTAATTAGAACAGCTGCGGTTGTTTAACTTGTCCGCTTTAAGTTCACATCTTCAGCTAATTTCACTTTTCCCATCTGCCTCAACAGAAACACAACTTAGTCTGGTGAGGAGGGACAAGTACCCCTTTGCATCTGTTGCTTTCCCATCACTACCACTGCTGCCCCAGTCCTCCTTTTTGCCCGTTCCCCTCCCTCTGCGACCCCAGTTCTCCTGCTGAAATCCCCCGAACAAGACAGCAAGGCTACACCCCCAGTTCCTGTTGCAAGAAACCTACTGCCCAAGGCAATACAGATGTGCAAAAATTAATACTTGCAGCAGCTAAGCAGTGGCACTAATAATCTAGTCATATTGCAGGGAGAGAAGGCAGCTCGGAGCCCACAAGAAGCACTGAGCCTTCAGGGCTGCCGGGGCACAGCTACCGCTCTTTGCAGATCCCTGCCTGGGGGAAGGAGCCCGGCCCATCGCCTGCTGTAACCTTCGCGAGGAAGGAGGAGGCTGGCCTGATTCACCTTGCCTAATAACGGTGCGTTTGGTCCCGTCGTAATATCTTGATGCCTCAGCATCTGCCCCTCCTGAGCATCCCCAGCGTCATGTCCTTGGCTGAAGAGGAGGTCCTGGGCAGCGAGGCTGGACAGACCCAGCAGGGAGGAGACCCTGCGGCCCCTCGGCAGCTCCGCACCGGCCGACCGATGCCCGCCGCGGTGGGGATGAGCAGGTTGCATGCACACCCAGGTGAGGACAGTGACGAACACAGGTTTTTAGCCAGGTAACACAGTCTGTTGTACTGGTTCACTCTGATCTCAAGGTAGTGAAATCAAAAACTCCGTGCCATACCACGTGTGACAAGTTCCCTTACTTTTTGGACTGTCTGGACTTCTTGTCGCAGCTCTTCCTTTCCCCTTTGGAGTCTTTAGTCCTTCTGCAAGATACTGGTGGCCACTTTCTCCTAGCTCCAGCCTTCGTTTTGCCTGTTAAAATAAAAACACAGTAATTTTTTTTTAATTGATGGATTGTTAAGAAGTGTATTTCACTGTATCGAACACAACAGTGGGGTTACAGGAAAGGCAGCAGTGAACTGTTCACAGCAAGGTCCTGCACCAGTACAGGTTCATACCTCATATTCATCACAAGGGAATCTAACTATTTATGGGAGTCTAAAGGTGGACTTCGACGTTTCACTCTTAAAGGCTAGGTCGATGGTTTTGTGTGGAAAATTCAGCAATTTTTTTCCTTTGAGAAGCTGAGTGACAGTCGTATGACCTGCTTCAGCCTGGTCTGGACCTTTTTAAATACACACGAAAGATTGCTACATCCACGTGAGTTGAGAACGTTTCAGTTAAGAAAACCAAAGATGAACAAAGTATGCACCCCCAAAGCTACGTTTCTTTGGAAAAACTCCTTCGGCCCATACAAGTCTGTGCCCAGGTAGTATTAGTGCAAGCTACATTTTTCCTTCCCCATTTGAAAGGATGGCTTTGAGAGGACCGGTAACTTCCACTACTATGAGCTTTCCGTCAACGAAATACGAGACACGACATCAAGAGCAGCGTTGGACAACTGTTCTCCTCTGCTTGTCAACAATTGTTGTCCTCAGTGAAAGCACAACCACTACATTTATTTCACATTAACTAGCACGTCTGCATTAAAGCTGCCTACATAAAAGCAAGGTGGAGCAAAAGTAGTACCAGAAAGATGATGCCTGAAAATCAGCTGAATGTTGCACTCAGCTGAAAGGAAAGCTGCGTGCATCTGAATAATAAAAATAATGAATGAAACTGTTCAACCACGCAACAGAGAAACTGCAATGAAAACCACTGCCAATATGAATTTTGTTCCTAGACAGAAACACAATCTACTGTCTTTGGAAACAATTCTATACCCTGCCGTGGTACTCAGGTTACTGAAATTAAATCTGGGGATACTTGTTATCCTAACAATAGAAAGAACATTACCCGGCAAGACACAGGAAAAAAAGAAAAATAAGTCTTATGTCTAATGAAGTTTAGCCAAATAACTGTTTCCGAATAATGTTGTGTATTCAGTTAGGTAGAATAATTCAAAGAATTGTATTTGGTTGCTCTTTAGACTTGCCCCAAAGGGTTGCATCATATTCTGCTCCTCAGTGAACCAAGATAAAATAACACATTCTGCTACGGAGTTGCAGACAGATACTTTTGTATTGTGGATTCAGCTTATGTGTTTTACTTTGGGTCTGTGACCTAGAGAGGGCTCTGAATATATTCATTTTTACGCATTTATTTACGGATAGCTAACTAACATCTTTGTACCGGGCTCCATTTGCAAACCTCAAACTTATCAAAAGGCAAGTTAAAGCACATGAAACTCGTAAGCCCACGCGTTTAACAGCGTGTGCAGAGAGCTCAAGCCACTCTTCTCTATTTTGTGTGAAGGGGCAAGGTGCTAATTCACCGGTGGCAGAGCAGAGCTGAACAAACTGCATCCCCCTAACCAACGCAGGCACCGGGCTCCCGGCCCGCTGGTGGCAGCTTCTCAGGGCATCAAACACCTCCACTCCTCTCCCCCAGACCTCGGCTCTGTAATCCAAGGACACAGATTTTAAAAAGGTCAACTGTTCACAAAAGCATCCTGCTAATATGTTGAGCCAAGGTAATTGGATTAAATTAAGATTACAGCTATTCCACAGGGAGAAATACATTTCACACTTGTTTTAAGGAAGTGTTTTTCCACCCTGAGAACCATAAGAAAAGGAAGGAGGGGTGAAAAGGGAACAATTCAGGGCGTGGGAAGACTAGGCCAAAGGGATACAATTAAAGATTAAAGAGAATCTCAAAACCAGGTGGGAGAAGGAGGGGAAATGCTACAGACTTCAAATCCAGAGATTTGCAGCAGCTTTCTCCATCAGCAGAGAAACTTCGGTTTGGACCGTGCATCAAGACTTTTTGTCTCAACTTGTTTGGCGAGGCACGGAACACCGGTATTTCGCCCCTGCTTTTGTGGTTAAAACACTCGCAACTTTCTCCTGCAAACTTCAAATAGCCAGGTTCGGTAGCGAGAGCACGAGCAGCAGCACAAGGCCGTCCGCGTGTGTCGGGGGTGTCACCGAGACGTCGGTCTCCCCGGCGTGCCGCACCCGCGGGCAGCGCAGGGCTGCTGGCCACCTTCTCAAAAAACACCAGGCAGCAGGGAGAGCGCGATGAGATGGGTGTCTTGGAGGGCGCGAAGCAGGCAGAAAAACCTGAGAAAGACCAAAATATTTTAGAAGGGTTTAAAAGAGCTTGGCAAAGTTATCGAGAGGCACTTAGAGCAAACTGGTGACTGGTGGAGTCCCCATCCCTGGAGGTGTTCAGAAAACATGTAGAGGTGGCACTTCGGGATATGGTTTAGTAGGCATGGTGGTGTTGGGTGGATGGTTGGACTTGATGATCTTAGAGGTCTTTTCCAACCTATGATTCTATGATTCTATGATATGAAACCCTAGGGAATGTTTAAATTCTGGCCAGACACTACATGTCACTCAGCAAGCGCTTTCTTCCCCTTCCTGTTTTACAAACTTCTTAAGATGCAGGGTTGAAGTGGTATATTCTCTCAATTTCTTCTTCCCTGACTTACACACCAAATATTTTCTAGCCTTTTCCTAAGTTTTCTAGCCTTTCTCTTTGCACCAGATATCCTGGGTGACTCCCAGTTTCTCTCTCCCATTTCCAGAATTATTCATAGAGCTTTCTGATATCAGACTTCCCTTGAGAAATCTCGAGATCTGTGTTCAGCAACCGGCAGAATCATCGGTAACCCTTTAAAAAATAAAATTTTTTGATTTGCATAACTTATTTCTGCTACAGCAGAAATATATTCATTATCTGCAGCAGTTTTTGTACAAATTTTGTATTGTCTTTATTTGCATTGTTTGCTCAATCATAGTGTGCAGAACCTTCTGAGGCAGTATGTGGGACCTCCTGAGAAGCAGCAAGACAAAGGACACCCGCAGAAAGCACCCCCATGACAGGGAAAGATAGGAAGTGTGGTGACTAAGAGCTTCTCAGCAAGATGAAACTAGAGTGCAATGCATGGAAGTCAGATTCCTCAAGGAGATCGTGGAAGGATCATAAAGCACAAGAGGCAATGAGACAGGTAAAGCCACAAATTGATACATCCACCAAGAGACAGAAAAGTAATAAGAAAGCATCCCATTGATCTGAACCGGACGCCTACCCAACCCCTCGGTGGAGACCAAAAATGTTTGGCATCAACTTTTTTGACTCTGTTTTCTCTTTCAATACTGCGAGCAGCTGCTGATATAGTTACAACTAGGGATCCACTGTTCAGTGCAGACCACCACAACCAGGTGGCACCTCGACTCCTACGTAGTTACGCCCTTTTAGCTTCAAACCCTCTTTAAAAAAAAAAAAAAAAAAGAGATCCAGACAGCTACCACAATTAACATCAGACGCAAACCCACAAGAATATCTTCATAAGAACACTTGTGTCTATAGGAAAATAGTTTAAAATCTACTAGGGTAAGCTAAGTATTTTCAAGTAGACAGGACCTGATGAAATTTACTTTACAATACTCAGTCTCAGAGATTAACTTTTAAGCAGAGGTTGGAGGCAGGTATGCTTACAGAAGACTAGAAAAAGAGCAAATGTAGGTTATTACGAACTGAAAGAAGGGGTAGAAAGTGTGCAATGAGGAAATTCTAGCCCATCCCTCCTAACGGGCTGTTTTGACCTCACAGCGACCTGGGTCTAACAGGTTGCTGCCACCACATCTTCTCCTGCGTCGTCCCTCCGTCCCTGAGCCACCCCGGCTCCCTAGGTGCGGGCAGCGCCTGACCCACAGCTCCTCACCAGACCCACGGGGAGCTGGCTCGAGGGGTCACCACCAGCAGCAACCCAACCCCTCTCCAAAGCAGAAGCGAGGAGTTTTCTCCCGGGTTAGCCGTTGCCGAGTGACTCGTGTGCTGAGCAGGAGCAGTGGGACACCCTCCATCCCCCGGCTTGGCATCCGAGTGGCTTCGCTTTTGTCTCACACAGCAATCAACTTCAGTTCTTGGGGAAAGAAACTGGCAACAACTAAAAAGTTAAAAAAGCAAAAGGTCAGGGTGTTACTTTGCAAGCACGTAACAGAGCGAAGCACTCTGCGTTCGGTAACGCCAGCGCGGGGTTTTGTCAAGGCAGCGGAGAGGGACATGCCGTGGTGGGGAAAAGCCAGCATCCTTGTTTGAAGACTACACCGTGTCCAACCAAAGCCACATTTTCTATGAGGCTTACATTTCTAAGTTTGAGGAAAGAAGCAGTAAAACCTTCTCTAATTCTTTCCAATGATAAAACCATGGAGCATAACTTTGCCAAACTATGCGCATTTGAAATTTTTCCTGCTAGATGTCTCCCTCAGCTTTGTGACTGGATGCAAGACAGTTGTGCTGTTTGCGAGAGACAGACCTAAGAAAAATTACGTGCTACCTTCTGAAAACCCTTTGTCTGAAATACTCCTGCACCCGTTACGCTTTAGCAGGCGCGTAAAATCTGACAGAAGGACGATCGGAGTTGGGCATGTGCCTTTCTACTACCTCAAAATCCCAAATTTAAAAACACTTGGAAAAGCACAGCTGGTACATTTTCCACGTAAACATTCACAGCTAAATTCCATTTCCAACTGCGAGCGCCATGGCTCTTGGGCCTGCCCAGGCTTTGCACATGCCGTCTCCTGGGAGGTCCTGTCCAGGACCAGACACATCTAACCGCCCTGCTCCCCCAGCAGCATTCCGGGTATATTCGGGCAGCCGCAGTCCGATTTCAGTACGAAGGGACAGAAGCTGAACTCGGAATGGGAGTGAAAGTCAACTGGGACAAAGTCTGCTGAGATGGGGGCAGAAGATAAAATAACTTCTTCCAAGAAAATGGGATGAGGAGTTGGAAAGCAACTCCCACTTAGGGTTGACTGAGCAGGGAAAATAGGATGATTGGAAATGACCAAGAGTAGCAAGGGATAAATTGTGTGTATTAAGTGATAGCTGACGAGGAACCAAGCAGCAAGCCAGAGAAATGTGTCTCCGCGCTCAGCTGCGTCTCCGTTGGTTTCTCAGAGCCAGGACTAAGCTGGGCAAGTTAAGCAAAGGCAGATGACTAAGTCTGGCATAGTCTCTAGAAGATACTGCAATTGCTAGGGGCAGATAAAGTGGCAGCTTTTCTGTATGTCACCACAATGCTGATATTACAGGGGAGGGGATGGAAGCCTATCCAGAGAGTGCAGATAAATTTTGACCGCAGCAAGGAAGCTGTAGCACAGATGCTTTTAACAATCCCCATGCACTTTCTATAGGCGTTCCTCCATGTTTTCAAAATTTAGCAGTCCCTTAAAAATATAATTTCAAAGCTGAGGTTCTGAGGCATGAATTCTAGAAAGCTGTTCTGGAGGCCAGGAGATGCAGAGAAGAAAGCAAACACCTTACATGAAATGGTAAATCAAGCTGGAGCTTGATGAGGGAGGAATACTAGAGAAGCAGCAAAGAAAAAAAGACACCTTGGGGTGAATGCACAGAAATATGCAGATGCTAGGGAAATTTCTCCACCGAACGAGGCGATGCAGGCTGTGCCTTTTGAACACGCTCAAATGAGCAAACTCTGGTACGTGGAGAGCCCCAAGCGCCTGTCAGAGGGCTGTACCCAGCTGAGGGCACAGCAAACACTACAGCTGACACCAGGAGAGACCGAAAAATGGGGAGAGGTGCAGAGAGGGAAGCAGAGGAGCCCTCGGCAGGGAAGGGGCTGAGCTCTGCAGGTCGGCTCACGAGTGATGAAACACTTGAGGTCAGCGAAAAGATGGAAGAGGACGATCAGAGCTGCTGCCTTCAGAATCCTAGCGACAGCTCCTCATTTTGTGCCTATTTCTGCTGAGCAATGAGGAGATAAATTTGCAGTCCAAACTCCTGGAAGGGAAAGATTTCAGTTTTGTATGAGGAAATATTCACCCTAGTGGTCTACACACAGATAACAATAATTTGTACCATACTGCCCTTGGTTTTAAGTAGTTAATTCTGACAGTACAAAACCATAAAAGCGGGGCTTGAGAAAAGAATAGTAAGATAAAGAAATAGCTGGGAACTAAACTGCTTGTGTGTAAAAGACAATAAAGTAAGTTCTTAAAAGGAGAGTTTCTACAAGTCCTCTCAACTCTCCCCAGAAACATTACTTCTCTGTCAAGAGTATGCATTCCCCTACTGCCCTATACAGAGGAACAAGACCAGCAAAGGCACTTTAATGAAAATATGACCTCAGAATTGAGTTTTACATGTAGCTCATTCATTAGACTGAGGTAAAAGCATATGAAAAGGTACACAAAAAATAGTGCCTTGAAAATTGAATAAATTGCAAAACCAACAAAAAGAACATGAAACTGAAATATCGCTACTTATTAAGTCAGGATTATTAGCTGAGTGACAAGCAACTGGTATTTAAAGTAACATTTAATGAAGCATTTTAAAGCAAATGAAAACACAGTTTACAGAAATCATCCTGATCAACCTACTCCAACACAAAAGCCCCAAATTTTCTTCTCAGAAAATGGCAACTGTAGTAAAAAGGGGACAAAAAACCCCTTTCCACTCTACCAATTTGTGTTTCCTAAACTATCAGCTTATTTTTCAGCTTATCCCATATCAGCTTATTGTAGTTTTGACTAAGGGAAATTCTTCTCTAGCTCTCATATTAAAATTATTCATTCAGCCATAGTCACACAATCACAAAACAGTTTGGGTTGGAAGGGACCTTTAAAGGTCATCTAGTCCAACCTCCCTGCAATGAGCAGTGACATCTTCAACTAGATCAGGTTGCTCAGAGCCCCATCCAACCTGACCTTGAATTGCTTCGTTTTAATGTAGATTAATATTATAAGAATATCCCCTTTGTATGTCTTAATCGGGTTTATCATTCAATAAGAGGCACCTCACAATTCTCAAATTAAACTACGTTCTGATCATCTGCAGCCCCTCCTCATTCGGCACTTGACCCTGAGAGCTGAAGGCTGATAGTGTTACTCTGGTGAAGGTTCTCTCAAGGCCTCATTAAACCATCCTATTTGCATTGATTTTCCATTTTCACAATTCCCTCAGAAGTATCAGGCACGCCAAAGAAGCCACAAACTGTAAGTGCTCAAATATCAAATCGTAAGGATTGCATTTAGGTCTAAAGAGTTAAAACGTGGGTGGCCAAGTTTCAGTGGCAGATTCTTGTTTGAAGGCAGGACTCAAGCCAGAGGAACCTAGCGATGGCTTTCCCTTCTCTGGTTGAATATGCAGAAAGAAGTCATGCAAGTGTCATGAGTGCCTCCCAGTCACTACTGCAGAACACCACACAAGGCCATTTTTAACACCCACTGAAAGGAATACATTAGCTTTCAGATACGCTCAACGGTTAGAGCGCGGCTGTGCATCGACGCCCTGCGCCTCACCCCGGTGTGGCAGTTCACACTCCTCTCATCTCGGTCCTATCTGAACAGGAGAACATTTTCAACTGCTTTTAAATGAAACACAATGACCCGAACCAAACCAAGACAGTAGTGAAATGTAGCAATGAAAAACGGTGGTTTCTTCCTAGACCTACAGCAGGTCGTTTTTTCTGAAGGAGGATTATAATCTCAATCTCTCTTCCCTTTGATTTTCATCCTGACATCTTGTGGGGAGCTGACCTGCCAGAAGGTCAGAACATCTCAGCGTCACCACTGCCAATGTAACACTGGCACCGATGTAAGCGGACAACTCACTTTCTGCTCATCAGTCCGCTCGGACGCCATGGGATCAGCCTATGCCCCACCAGGCTTGCGCTCAGCATGGCAGCCGCTACTGAAACGTGCAGCTCATCTTGCTCTCCTACTCCGGGGCTGTACTTTGTATTTTCTTTGCACTAGAAGGGGAAGGACATCACAACGGTTGCACAACAAATAAACCAAAGCAGAAGCCACGTTTCAGGCCTCAGACCAACAGAATTACACCTATGGTGCGTAGGAAATGAATCATCTGAGATCTTTCTATTGCAATTTTTTCCACCAAAGATGAAACAATTACTTCTTACTGGAAGCAATGGCTTTGCACCATACTAAGCTTGAAGGCTCCAGTTACCACTTCATGTTGAAATATGAAAAGTTCTTTTCAGGAAACTGCGCCCAGTCCTCATCTCAACTGCTTAACTGCTCAAGGTGAGGAGCACACGTGTCTCTGAGCAGTCCTGACGCCGGCTCCCTGCAGACCCCTCCGGCTGCTGGAGGCTGAGCTGCACCTGCCCGGTGAAGGTGGGAGCTGTGGAGACAACACTTCCAGACAACATGCCCACAAACAGCCACGACTCGCACGCAGAAGCGCAAACAGACCAACCAGCACCTGGGAGGGGAACCCTGATGGCAGGTTTTTGGGGTGGCTGGGTGCGGCACGACAGTTTCCCTCCGCTGTGAGCCTGGCCAGGGCCATGGTAGCAAGGCTAGCCCTGCCACCAGCAGGCTTTAACACCACCCTGGTCCTGCAAACCGATGTCAAAGCCACCGGCCGTTCGCCTACCCCTGTTCCCAAAGGTACCACGGCAGCAAGGCGGCTGCCTCCTGAGCAAAGCTCGGGGGTTTTCAGTTGCAGTTCACGTCAGTAATTTCTCACCTCACACATCCTTTGAAGAAAACAAGACTGTCATAAAACGGGCCTGACGCTGAACTTTCAAACTGACGGCAAGCGGGTGGGGGGGTAGGACATGGCAACAGACCAGCCGCACAGAATCACAGAATGGTCGGGGTTGGAAGGGACCTCTGTGGGTCATCCAGTCCAACCCCCCTGCCGAAGCAGGGTCACC
>Ga0181612_138310_pt1 | contig 12942 bp, 7 predicted proteins | sample HoacroProtozoa21_FD_119630 | JGI IMG/M metagenome (GOLD analysis project Ga0181612, IMG submission 119630) | Hoatzin crop microbial communities from Cojedes, Venezuel. Combined Assembly of Gp0051906, Gp0051904, Gp0051908 | reverse complement strand
CATGAGGAAGAACTTCTTCCCTCTGAGGGTGACGGAGCACTGGAACAGGCTGCCCAGGGAGGTTGTGGAGTCTCCTTCTCTGGAGATATTCAAGACCCACCTGGACGCAGTCCAGTGCAGCCTGCTGTAGGTGACCCTGCTTCAGCAGGAGGGTTGGACTAGATGACCCACAGAGGTCCCTTCCAACCCCTACTATTCTGTGATTCTGTGATATGATAGCTGATGTTGTGCAGGAAACCTTGGTTGGAAACCACGTCAAAATTGCAGATTTAACACATTAAGGTGTAAAAATCACAGGCCATGACTTTATGTTTCACTCTTCTCCCAGTTTTTTTGTTCTAATTTAATTTTTTCCATGGCTTGCAGGAAAATATTGTAGTTTATTCTAGGTACAGTCATTCCTGAATTGGCAATCACTGCTGCGATCACTATCACTATCACATAAGATAGCACAAATTCTATAACAATAGCCATAATGATTTGGAATAAGGTAGAGGTTTTTCACATTTTCATGACTACTTAAACATTTTTATGATGCTATACAGTAATTTCATTACTTTTTATTTCTATTCTGTTTCTGCAAAATTAAAGTATATGCATTTTTAAAGTGCTATTAATACACAACGGAATAGGAGATTCATTTTGAGTTTAATATTCTATCAGTAGCCTTATTAGGACTTAGTCGAGATTTGTGACTTACACTTAATGCTTGTTTACCACCTATATTTTAATAGCTCCTTTGGAGTCCTGCTAGAGAAATACAGAAACCAATGTGCATTCTATATTATAGACCTTTAATAGAGTATAAATTGTTCATAGAGTTATATAATGTTAGAATAAATCACAGTGATTTCCTCAGAAAAAATTTTTTCACACTAAACCACAACTTTAAATTTTACAGATCTCAACTACACATTTGTCATTATTGTCATAGCAATTATTACTTAATTATAGAATTTCACAAGTGTGTGTTGCAGTTTTGTATTCTAAACCAAGGAAAAGTAGTAGAGAGGATGCCTTTTGACAATAAACAGTGAGTATTCAGCATTGATAACAGAAGAAATTTTTCTGTGAGAGTTAAGCTTCTGGCTCAACCACAGCTCTCCTTTTGAGCCTTTGGACATATAAATACATGATCTTGGACCCAGAAGGGACCTTAGAGTAGCTAAAACTAAAATATTGACCTTCAAATTTGCCAATCATCATCTCACTCCGGAGCAACGTAATTTCTTGAGGCACGAGAAACTCCCAAATGTGCATCTAACCCACTCGGTTGCAAAGTCTTTCTCTCTCTCAGGCCGAATGATCAAATAACTATATTGGTATACAGAGTGGAACAGTTTTGGAAGTGAATAAGAAGCAGCTCATTAAAAATACCTCCTTCCTTGATGTACTGGCACACTCTGTCAGGAGTATTTTCCTGAATTTTCTATTAGAAGATACCAAGTGAACTGAATTTCCTGACCTGACAAGAAAAACATTACTGTGATTCCTGACTGGGTGGATGCATCATCCTCCAGTCCAAATTACAGGCCCATCCAACATGTTTCTTCTCAGCCAGTTTGGCTTTACTTCCTGATTGCTCAGTCCCTGAATTTCCAAGGTTGACTTCTGCAAAGATGAGCTTACATCTTGGCAATATCTTCTATTTTCAAAATAAGAAGAATATTTCTTAATTTTATAGGTCATACCGAATGCCAAATAAACATGGTACTGGGAGGAGATGCTCAGATGTAGGCTCAGGGGAATCAGAACATCCAGGCTTCTCCTCATGAAGTAACGCTCTGTGAAAGGTTTGGGAAACCTGGCTATGACTGAGTCTTCCCCACCTCAGCTCACCGTTCCTAAGTCATGGGAATGTCTTTGGTTGTTCTGAACCCCTAGGAGCTCTGCAAAACTGGTATTTACGTAGTGTTGATTCATTTCCATTTTAGAAAAATCTGATAAAACTCTGTACTGTTTCTCAAAAAATTATTAATGTCAAAATTATCACTTTTAAAAACTATTTGCTGCTATAGGAAATTTAGAAAACTCTACTTTCATCTCCATACCAAAATAAAAACTTGTTCAAAATATCTTAAATTCGCATGAAACAAAACTGAATTTCAGCCAGCTTTGATCTAAACAGTAAAGTACTTTCCAGCATCAGAGTCTAATTTCATCTTGTAAGGAGCTATTAAAATACTGAAGCTTTGTTGTGATAAATCTCAGCCTGTAATGGGAATTCTAGTGGCAAAATTTTAATCTCATGAAAATACTGTCAAGGTCATAATAATAGTACTATAAATAGAAAAGTGCAGTTTACCTCAATTTTTACTTAACCTCAAGGTCCTTATGGGTTCTTGGGCCTAATAGCAACTAATGCTTGATTTTGTGAAATTGCCTTAAAACCAAGGCACAATGAAGTAACCTCAAACAGCCATGAACTTATGTAAAGCCTACTATATCTCCACATTCTGCAGTTATCTTCTTTGTAATTACAGTGCCTCATTTATTTTTTAATAAGATAGTACACTGAAGGTAAATGAAGAAAAATACATATTTCTGTTTACAGCATTGGTCATTGAGGTTGACTTGGCCATTCAAAATAATTCCATTTTCCTCCCTACTTAACCATTTGATCCCATTAAAGTTACTCTGATTATCTATTAATTTAGGACAAAAACCAGAATAGTACTTTAGGCACCTAGATTGTGATGTATGCAGGGAGCATGAGTCAAATGAGTAAAAAAATTCTGCTTAGACTGAAAAATGAAAATTTCCCTAAATTCTCAGTGTTACGTTGCTGTGCATGTCCAGAAGTGCTGCCTCAGTACTTCCACACAAATCTCCTCATTATTTCTAATTTGCGTCATGGATAAGGAAAAATAAAGAAAAAAAAACCATTGCATTTTCTGTTTTCTGAACAACTGCCCTAAACTCAGTAGGGAATTATTTTCTTTTCTTTTTTTAAATTTTTTTTCTTGGGGGGGAGGGGGAAGAGTAGTGAGTGGGATTCAGGACACCTTTTTTACTATCAAAGATATCTGTTGGGAGAACGTAGATGATGGGCTGAAATCGCCCACAAATTGTGAAGCACTGTAACTCTTCAACAACCGGGAATACCCAGATTTCAGAGACCACTTAGAGAAAGAATTACCAACATGTACATGTTCCAGAAGAGAATGACGTAACCTTAGTGTACTTTTGTGCTCCTATCCCTCATATATTCTTATGTTGCTTTCTATTCCTCTCTCCTACCACTAGGAACTGAGTAAAAAATCAAAACTAAATTATATCAGGCTGGTGTAATGATGGAAGTTGCTTAGCAAGTATCTCAGCCAAAGGAAGTCCAACACCTTCCTGTTGGTATCTGTAAAGTGCTCCATGCAAGTATATCACTTTTACTGGCAGTATTTCCTTTGTGGAGGATATCTATGTGGTTGTTCAATATAGAATGAAAGAATCAAAGTGAAAAGAGAGACATGGATGAACAACTGCAACCCAATAAGGAAATGTCACAAGTATTTTTTAACACTGTGTGCACAGAGAGAAGGTTCCATTTATTTGCTTCATGCTTATGGAGGAGTACCTTATATTTAGCAGATTTTTTACTTTAAAAGTATAGAGCTGGGCATCGACTCTCCATAAGGCAGATATGGTAGGAATCGTGACATTGAGAGTAATAAAATTCTAAGGCTCTGGATGAATATGTCACTGTCATTCTGTCAGATTTAGGCCCAGACTGCTGCCTTTGTTTGTATTCTTGCTCTTTATGTAATCATAGATGATGCTTAAAGACATGCACGTATCTTCTTGTTTCTTAGGTCATTAGCACAGAGGGCTGGAGTACCTCTCCTACGAGGACAGGCTGAGGGAGTTGGGGCTGTTCAGCCTGGAGAAGAGAAGGATCTGGGGTGACCTTACAGCAGCCTTCCTGTACCTGAAGGGGGTCTACAGGAAGGATGGAGAGATGGAGAATGGATGGTCTTTGAAACTTAAAAGGTCATTGTATAAACTTGTCTGGTGGTTGTAAGCTATTGCTAATATTTAAAATAATGCCTTGAAGAATGAACAGGAAAGAATCTCTGATGTTTGTGCACAACTGTATATTTGTGTATACACATTGTTTCTAGTAATATAGTGTATTGCAGTCTTTGATATTCAGAATGTCATAATTGCCCTGTGTAGACTTCTCTGCAAACTGTCACTGTTCACTGTTTATGGTGGCATGAATGCATATATTCCAGTATATTTAACTTCTGAAATTTATTCCATTAATTTCTTTATTTTTATTTGTTTACATTGGATCTGAATATGTACCTAAATAATTACTATTTTAATTATGGCTTTGTAAGACACCACATATTAAATAGTTGTTCACTCAAAAGGCAAGGGGAAGCACCTGGGTTTACACTGTATGTATAGCCTTCTGGCCCCAAGTATTAAATTCCAGTATAATGAGGACCTTGTGCTAGTTGTATACTAGGCAGGGATTCGGCTTATACTGCCAAACATCTGGCAGCAATGAAAGACTGAGCAACAACTGCAAAAATTTACTTGATATTGTGTAACCCCTTGTGCTATACAGCCTGATAGTTGAAAGGGTTCATGTGCAAGAGGAGAATCTGCAAATGAAATGTATACAGTAAAGCAATATTTGTAATAACCATCTGCTATGTATCCTCTCCTTTCCTTTATGCATGCACACACATTCACACAAATTGCATAGCTAATAATATGATTCCATATTAGTAGTTTGGGATTAATGATATGGTGAAAAAAATTTTATATTTACTATGTGATATTTTTGTCTGTGTAGAGGAAGAAAAGTTATTTGAGACCCAAGGAAGCAGAAGCTGAGATAAGGCCCTGAAAAAGTTGGAGATATCCAGTGGACTTCCTTATTTTTTTTTTCAAAAACTGCAAAATGGATCTTAAAGTATTGAAAGTGAAAGTAGGTTTGGGGAAGTTGGGAGGAAGAAGTGGTTTAAATTTTAGAACACATTTCAGTTTCATTTCTGATTAACAATAATGAAAGAACTTTCCAAACTCATACCAAAGATAATCCACATATTTCTGAACTGAAGAAGAAATTCCATTTATTTTTAAGCATTTTCCTAAGTAACTCCAGCTATCTTGGAACAGAAGTGGTTCTAATTATCTGCTCTTAGAGAAGTACTCGACAGAATGAATGCTTATGTACCCTGCTCATTTATCCAGCCTTTCTCCAGAAACCAATGCATAGGTCATTTTAAAATAGTTTTATAATATTATGCCTTTAACCTCTTTGCAGTGTACGCTGAGTTCCTGGAATTTTGTGAACATGAACACACAACCTTGATTAATTCTGTATTTACTCTTCAAGATGGTTAGCCTGATTATAAGACAGTCTAAGAAACAAAGATGGTATTTTAAAATGAAATTTAAATAATTCCTGTGCCCTGATAATTCTTTTCCCCTTGAAGCATCTCGAAGAGGATAAGATGGAGTGTGACAGTACTGAAGCAAATTAAACAGATGAAGACTATTTGTAGACCAATTTCAGACATACTAATCTTGTTAATTTACATTAAAACCTAACACTTATCCAGACCTCTGTCATGTCAAAAAGCAACAAAAGAGAGGCATCTCTGATTTCTCAAGTACACTTCAGATTAAATTATGTTCTGCTACATCCACTGAGGAATCCTGTTAATGTATATTTGCAACTGCAATCCTTGGATCAAATTCGGCTCTGTTTTCACTGGTAATATTAAGTAATTGTTTTAGTTTGTTTGCTTGTACTTCTTCCCATCCTCTGCCAGTTGCTTGCTTTCTCCCAGGCGTTACCAGTACCATAATCATCTTCATTATACAAACTATGCAGAAGGACCCTGTACTTGTATAGTCTTATTCTTACTGTATTCTGCTCCATTAAAATGAAATAATGTAGTCAAAACAACTTTGACTTATTGTTTTCTGACAAGTACACACAATCTAAATTAGTCCTTGTAAGCTATGCTGGTAAGAGGAGTTTGTATGTGATTTTTATAGAATATACCTCACCTAACCATCCAGAGTTAAATATCTTGTTGCAGTTAATCATCTGGACTTCCTTTAAAGCTGACAGACAGTCTAGCACCTCCATAGCGTGATTCTTCTCAGTGATTTTAGACATCTGTCTTAGGCTGAGATGTACCAACTGCACCATTTCAAAGTTAGGCATTTAGTGAAAGATAGGAAAGATGAAACTTCACCCTTAGGATTACAGGTTGGTGAGAGTGGTGCAAAGACAAGTCTCCATGCCTGATATCCTTTCTGCCTGGAGCCACAATGGTGCATAGTTCTGTGCCATTTTAAAGGTCTAATGCAAGCATTTGCTGTCACATACATATGAATAAATAAATCAGCATTTCTCAAATGTCACAGAAAACTGCTTGGGGTCTGTCAGCCTACTCACACCAACAGGAGTTTGCTCTATTAGGATCCAAACACAGCAGCTGGGTGAGATTTCGGAGATCCAGGACTCCCCAGGGGAACATTCACCAGGACTCTGACATATGCTGCTCTATTTTAAAATTATCAGTGTGCAAACTGCGCAGTACAGATTCGTTTAAAGAAAAGTTACATGTCCTGACTGAGTGACTACATGTGTTTCATAGGTCTCCATTTACTAAGGACAACAGATGGCCATTTTCCTTTAGTAAAAGCAGAAAAAAGAATATACCGTCTGACTGATGAAATAACAGAGTTTCTTCAATGCAAAACTAAAGTCAAACTAAGATAAAATGCTTCCCATCTGTTTAAGTAGGTAGCACACAGCTGCAGTAAAGTCTTTTGGCATTGGTAATTCCCAGACACTTATCATCGTATACTGTCTGGGGAAAAAATATTTGTCATTTTCTTTTAATGAGCACTCAGAATTTTTACTAGCTGCCAATACAATTATTCTAACAGGCTGTTGAATCAGAGAAGCGGACTGCACTTGTGCAGGAAGTTATTAATTGTTCAGACCACATCTTTCTGTGGATTTCCATATGTAACATGAAACTAGTTTTGAGCAGTGACTTAGAATAATTACCGCTGTGAAGAAAAGAACTATTTTGCACAATTTCGCACAATTTCCTACTTATCTGAAGCACACAATAAGTATTATGGAAGAATGACAAATGAATAAACATGTATTTGAAGCACTATGAATTGGTGAAGTGGATTAGCATTAAATAAATTTGAAATCAAGACTAACAAATATAAACCTCCTTAGAGCCAGAATAGAAATGTAATGCAGCCATTCTCAAATAATGTTGAGGATTAAATGATGAAATATTTGACAGAAGCTAATGAGCCACCATAATAAGCAATAGGATATTTAAATGGAAAAAGGGAATTGCTATGAAACACATTTTTTGTGATTAATTTTTAGATTTTTCTGAGTACATTTTTTCCCTCCTGCGTATGAATTCTGAACTGCTACTTTCTCTACAATTTGGAACTGAAACTAATGGCTTGTGACCATATAACGAGTTGTAATATTTAATTTGGATTCTGTGATCCCAAATGTACTTGAAAGTTTTGATATTTTTGTTCTACATGTGGCAGTGCAGGGAAAATGTCCTCCTAGTCATATGGAGCTACAAAAATATTCATTATTGTGAGATATACAAAATTTATACCTTCACCTTTCTCTTTTCCTACTCTTTTCATTCACAGACTTCTCATAAGCACTGCGCATTCAGTTCTCAGCAAGTGAATGAAGCGTTGTAAAACCTTCCTTCAAAGGGTGTGGAGGTTGGAAGAGGTGACCCAAGTGACCTTCCTGTTTCTGCTAACATCTTTCTATGCCAAGTTGTCTGAAATCACTTAGGAAAAGATTTTTCTAAGGCCATCGTCGTTGATTTCTCTTTCCTGCTCCTGAGTTCAAAGACAGAGTTAGTGTTATTGTGATTCTTACCCATAAATATCGATGTGAAAACTCTTGTCGACTTCAGCATGAGTGAGGACAGAGCAATACTAGACACTCTTGGAAATCCCATCTGCTGCATTGCAGTTTACTGCTCCATAAAAATGGGCAATGACTATACTGCATGATGTATTATGAAGGCTGAACTACTAGAACTTGAAAGAGAGTTTAATTAGTTCAGATAGGTCACAGGTGTTAAGTAAGGACCCATTGTGATTAAGATTTTATACCCTAGAAATGCCAATTTTTCCCCAGTTGACACCTGGAAAGCATGCTTGCAGTGACCTTGTTTGGGTATTTTTTTTTCATTTGAAGAGAAGTCAGATTACAATGAGTAACGAATTTCTTCAGTAATTTGAACCACATACTTCCTTCTATCGAAGTACTCTATATCATGTCCTTATTTGAAATAAGTTCCTATTAAGAATCCATACCATATAAAAATAATTATCATCAGAAAATCAGCTTCAGCCTGTTACAGTGCAAAAGATTATACTTTCTACCACATGGGTTTTTTTCCTGTAGTTGGAAACTTTTTTCAGTATTGTCCTTGATTCACAAGACAACCAGGAGGAATCATTATTGTTATTCCAACGTGAAAAGGCAGACTATTTCTTTTTCTGATTTTTTTCTCAGTTCAAGATATTTTTTCTTTACTTTGTTAGTTCTTAAAGCCTGGCAGTCTCACCCTCATAACCCTGCATTCTCTAAAAAAGTAATTCTCCTCTTAGGCTAAGCAATACTGCACCACTTCTTTCCACCATCATGTCATCATGGTTCCACCAAAACTCTCTGAACATGTAGTGCTTAAAAATCTGAGATCTGCCTTTCCACTCCTAACAGAAGTTCATTCTCTCTAGGCTTCTAGAACTGGTTAGGGTACTACATATTCGGTTTCAATGTTTTGTGCTCCTAAAACATTAGTTTGCATGTAGCCTAAAAACTGAGAATACTCAGACGCTGGAATATGGGTTTATGGCCTCAGTGTAAAATTGCTGTTCATGGAATAGTTGGTTGTGTTTACAGTATCAACAGACACATCAGTGCTTGGATGACCAAAAAGTCTAAAATGTTGCCTTTAAAACGTAGTCAAAAAACAGTGCTAGACTGTAGTGTGATACAATCTCTGCAGTGAGATATAATCTGGGGAAGTTTCAACTACCACTGTTTTTCTTGTACCACATGCGGTTGAACAGAATACACCTGCCCAAGCCTCTCGATCCAGCAAAACTGAGAACTACATTCATTTTTAAAAGATGGCAACAATCAATGACAAATTAAAGAACATAGCTATAAATTATTCATGACAGTAAATCCCAATAATTGAAGTATGCCACGTGATGTAGAACATCAAAAACTTGCATTGTTTGTCATATCCAGATCAATATTAAAGAGATTGTTACATTGAGATCAGGGGGAAACAGCAAACATAGAAAAAAATTAAGAGTGAACCACAACCTAAAATCCATAAATCATTCAGTCATAAATAATTAAGGTGAACAACCCTTCCTTTTATACAATATACAATACATTTAGGGATCAGCACTTGCTTTGATAACATTTCAAAACTTACACTATGCAACTCTCTTGGTTTGAAGTTTTATTTATTAGCAGCATTAGTTGTTCTGTTCATTGCAGTTTAGATGAAAACTCAGAACCACACTTTCAGCTGACCCAAACCTATTTAACTCCACTAAAACTGCTGGACTTCTTACCCAAGCAGGTGATGTGGTATCTTACATCACCCTAAAATTTAGCTAGTACATTTGAGCAGAATTTCAAAAGTAAGCAAACACTGGAACAATACTCTGGCCTACCCCACAGCCTGCTGAATTTGATGAAAAGGCTCTCATTGGCTTTGGGCCAGACCTGCTGTTGTAATTTCTCAGATCTAGAAATTTAGTGATCATAACTCTTCAACTAAGTACAGAGAACAATTTGTCATGAACTCTCCTCTACTTACCCTGAAAAACATTTAATGCCATAGGCCAGATGAATTATCATTGGACTGCTTTCACTGGTGGGGATTTTATGGGGTTCTACATCCCAAAAGAATGGCACCTAATTGCTCCTGAATGTTAACTTCATATCTTCAAGCACTGATATTCTGGATGTTCAGTGGCTATAACAGGTTCAGATTCTTCCAGAAAGGCATGAAAAACGCGACCATAGTTGTGGCACATGCAGATCTCTCACATCATAGGCTCGCACATTGCATCCTGATGATGCAACTGATGTGTTGAGTCACATCACCAGGCAGAAGCTATGGTGGCATGCTGTGGCTGACAAATGCACCAGGTAGTACCAAGGATTTGTTGCACCTCTCTAGATGATCTCAAATGGGCAAAGAGCCAAGACACTGAATAATATCACCCTGGGAGAAATCTGTTGAACTGTCAGCACACTAAATGTGTTAAGCATCATTAGCCAGATTCCTAATTACCTATTTTGAATTAAGTATTGACACATTGTTTACTGCTATGGAAGAAAAAAATGAGCATTTATTTGCAGATAAAGAAGTCTGCCTGTGAAATTACTCCAGTATTAGAGCCAAGGTAAAAGTATATTTGTAAATATTTTGTACATTGAATACATTTGAAATGAAGGAAAGAGACATCCAGTTCCTTCTGAAATGAACAGAAATGCAGCCTGCAGCGCCCAGAGGAAGATTTTGAGAATCTTACCCTTGTTCTTTTTTGATTCAACAAGTTCTGTTCTAGACACGGGCACTAAAAGCAGAATGAAAAGTTGTGTTTCCCTTGCTTTCTGACAACCATGCTTAAACTGCTCCTGTCAATGCAGAGTGACCAAATGTAACCATTTTTTCCAGTACATAGTTTCCTCTTTACACTTTTGTCCAAGCTGATCTATTTTCCACACAGCTCAGTAACAGACTGCATTATATGTAAAAAAAGCATTCATGCATGTAACATGCCAGTACTGTTTCTCAGTGTGGTGCAAACCTCAGATGTATCATAACAACCATCTTTGTTCTAGAACACTATTTCTTCATTTTAGCTTTGGGACAGAAAAAATAAATTTAGATACAGTAGTTTCAAATGAAAGCATTTTTTTGTCTATGTTATAAATAACAAATACTTCAGATGCACGAGTCCCTATTTACATTTTATATTATATTTTTATGCGGTGTTTCTTTTAAGAGGGTCTTTCTTGTTTATTTAATCTGTTCTGCATATGCTAATTGGAGAGACCGTAAAAATTAAAAGCAGCCTGTAACCAAGGTGATGGCTTATGTATTACAGTAGGCTCTCTAAATGGACAATTTCCAGCTTTGTTCTCATAAATGACAAATGTATTGCCTTACAAAAACCTATGCAATCATGATACAAGCATGTTTTTACACTAGCACCCAATGTGATCTGTTTAACACCCAGTGTCATCAGGAGAGGCTTGTCTATTTCTGCCAAGTACAAGCCAGAGAAACCTCTTAAATTCTTCTTCTTTCTATTGAGATCTTCAGGATGTGTGAATTTCTACTGAAATGGAATAAGTATTCTCACAGCAATGGCAGTAAAGGTATCAACTTGGGACCAAATGTCCTCCCATCCATAAAGAACTACTGGGGTATTTCAGAGGGAATGTGGCTTGAGTTGGAAAGTTATGACCTGAACACAAAACAAAGAGGCAGGACTAGCCTCCCACCTAAATCAGTTGCTGAACATGGCAAGTAGGAAAATATAGAAATAAAAATAAGAACAATGAATAGCAGAAGATGTACCGTTACCATGAGATTTAAAGAGCATGGGGAAAGAGCTGCATTACTGAAAAACCTCAGAAGCTACTCCTATTGTATAAGTTTAGTGAGTGAGGTTGCAAAGCGCTCAAGAAGTGCTCAAAACCAGAATGCGTCCATTATCATCAAGGATCTGCAGAAAACAGACTGCAGGCTGGAACTGCAAGAAAGGTTAATAAGTCAAGGTCTGCAGAAAATATAGTGTTCAAGGAAGTTTACAAATGTTAGAGTTTGTGTATGAAATACTAGGGCAGGTTGTACTATGCTGTTCTTAGGAAACTTCCCTTGAGAAAGGAGAAAATATTTAACAGAGTGAGGGAGTTTCCATAAGCGTCATCACTAACGTCATCACCACACCTGGCAGAGGGGCTTTTTGGTAGCAGCATCTCCCTCTACTCTTTCAATGGGCAGGGCCATAACTTTCAAATCATTGTACAATCTTAGCCAGGTGATTTCACATAGGGGATTTCAGACAGTAACGGTGACACACAGCTCCGTGACACACAGCTCCTCACGAGGTCAGGATTCATCAGGAAATGGAAATGTATCTCTTGAGGGTGGATGGCTGATGGTGAGGAGCAGTTATAGAAGTATAGAGAAAAAAAAAAATTTCTCAGACTTTCTAATAAATATGAAAGACATTCCATTTGTGAAGAAAACAGGGGGAGCAATGTCTTCCTCCTGCCAAACAATGTGTTTTGCCAGCAGGTGCTGGACTGCCAAATACTTGATCCACTTCAGCTGGCAGAATGCCCTGATGGAATCATCTTATTTGGGAGTTCTGGATTTCTAATGACCTGTTTTCCTAATTTTATAGCAAGAATGATCAGTGTGCCATGGGAACTTTGCAGGAAGGGTGGTGTCAGTAACATACCCAGAGCATGAGATAGCATCACTGCTGTGCTTTATGGGATCCTGGATATCATTGCCCGAAAAGCTGGCCTTAAGAAGGGTGAGTTAGGAGAAACTGATTAAGTTAATCACTCCCTCTGTTACTTTGGATTCTGGCAGACTTCTCAGCATTGCCATTCAGCAATGGGACAGGAATGCTTTGGGTTTTCACCCTTATGTTTGCTTTCTCTCTCATATACAAAGTAAAATGGCAAGTGATGGTGGAGACTGTTTGGTCAGGCACTGGAACAGGCTGCCCAGGGAGGTGGTGGAGTCACCATCACTGAAGGTGTTCAAAAAACTTGTAGATGTGTCACGTCGGGATATGGTTTAGCAGGCCTGGTGGTGTTGGGGTGAAGTTTGGACCTGATGATCT
>Ga0181612_125123_pt1 | contig 12942 bp, 5 predicted proteins | sample HoacroProtozoa21_FD_119630 | JGI IMG/M metagenome (GOLD analysis project Ga0181612, IMG submission 119630) | Hoatzin crop microbial communities from Cojedes, Venezuel. Combined Assembly of Gp0051906, Gp0051904, Gp0051908 | reverse complement strand
TCATGAGGTTCATATGGGCCCACGTCTCAAGCCTGTCAAGGTCCCTCTGGATGGCATCCTTCCCTCCAGTGTGTCAACCGCACAATTTTCTATAAAAGTCTCCGACAGTCATCAAAACACTAAAAACTTTTAGATTATCTCAGTCTATTGTAGAATCAGTGCAAATGGTTTCCAGTCCATTGAGAAAGTGGACTGGAACTCATAACTCTTGTCTTATTCGGTGTTCACTTGGAAAGCTGTAAAAGATTTTCCTCTTAGTTTTTGTCTAATGTTTTGTGCTAGCTGTCTTTTACAAGGTTTCTAATTCATCTCTGCTTTGTATGTCACATGTAAAAGGTCTTCTGAAGAATTTCTGATACTGCTTGAATTGCACACACATAGATTCTGGGTAAGCATTTTAAATTCTTTTTTCTCAGTTACAGTCTGGAACATAAACAAATGTATTTGAGTATTTTAACTGCTGAGTTTCCTAGCTCATTTATTGTTCTCTATATCAAAAAAGAAAAGCCTTAAGAGATTTTCAGAGTCAAAGATCCCATATTTCTTTCTAAGCTGTATTTCATGCAAACTTTTAAATTATCTTCTACATACAGATAATGTTGTGCAACCTTTCTTCACATATACCATAATCAAATTTCAGTCTGACTGTAAACTGATGGTTGTGGGTGTTTTTTCAGATTGATCAGGGTAGTTATTGTGTTTATCTGTGCTGACTTTATTTGTTCTGATGTGATATTGTGAAGGCCTTTTTGCTGTTTCTAACAGTTCATCTCTCTTAGGCTGTCACACCCACAATTTTGGATAAAATGTCAGGCTTCACCAACCCTTCTGCTGCTGTTGCAAGCTTTCTTGTCTTCAGCCAATCTATTTGAGTGATTCATGTCAAGATTCTTACTAGTTTTTTTATAGCAGAGTATTAATTTACTTCTCAGTAAGAAACAATGCAAACCTAAACTGTAAATATTATTTATGTAGATTATCTAACCATTAATGTAACCACTGAAAAATCACTTTGTTTGAAGTAACCTGTTTACAGATTTTATCTCATACTTATTCTGGGTTCAGGTCCAAACCTTTCGTCTTTTTTTGGGAGCACAAAACAAACTAAAGCAATGTGAGACAAATTCCTAACTGAGACAAACTGACTTATTTCCATGTACCCTAGCCACATAAATGAAAATGAAGTGTTTTCAGTAGCCCAAAGAGGAGCCCAAATTTGTATAGAAATTAAAACAGAAAGTTTCACTGACAATCTCAGTTATACATATTGAGCAGTGAAATAATATTTAACAATATGTTTGCTTCTGTTAAGCTGTCAGTCATAAAGATAGTGTTAACCTGGACTAGCATTGTCATCAACATAAGCTCTTTCACTTTTCTTTGTATTATTTATTACTTGTCTGTTCCAGTTCCTCTTTCATTCACTACTGGCATACTGTTTTGTACTAAGTGAAGCATGGACACTCATTTCCACTTGCAAAACTGACCACTTACCTAACTGGAATATAAAGAGGTTTAGTACATTTACCACTGTGTTTTTCAAGTAACAGACATAAAAAACCATGTGATCAAAGAGAAAAGATGTGAGCTACCCACTTAACTCTGTCTTAAGTGGTTTTCATGGAAAAATATATATATTAAGAAAAAGATAGTGCAATGAATATCACAACATAAGCCTGTTTTCTGTGTGTTTCATTACTATAGTGATGCAGAATAGCCAGAAAGTTGTTCTATCTAATCCTTTGAGAATGTTTTCTGACTGATGAAATTTCTGATGGCAGATAATCCACATATCATATTCTAGCTTAGAATCATTGCTGTGAGAAAAGTGGCATGATAAGCCTTCTATTTTTGCTTTGTATACACAAATATATTCTCCCTTAGATAGTAATTTGGGATAACTGCGAACAGGATGTTCTTGTGCACTTAGTGATATTGAAAATACTTATATTTAGCACTGTAAGTATTCTTACATGCATTTTGTATTTATTTTCAGCACTGAAGCTGGTCAGCACACAATGCATATACATAATTTTATGAAGGTCAACACCAGTAAAGTACTGTCAGGGTCATGATTGTCCCAACAAGCTCTTGCTCCCCAGGCCCTGCTGGCTGCTCTTGAAAACTCAGAACAAAAACGGCCTTTACTTTAGCTAGGCCTTCAACATGGCCTTCACTACTATTCACATAGCCAACTCAGTGAAATAGAGACTAATATCTAGATGCAAAATTGGCTAACCTGTCAGACAGAACTTATTTTCACCATCTGTCGAGTGTCCAGTGGAAGCCACCTCATGGATCAGTACTGCAACTAGTACTGTTTGTTAACAGCTTGGATCGTAGAATGGTGTGCATCCTCAGCCAGCTTGCAGCTCAAATCAAAATGGAAGAAGTTGTTCATTACTATTTAAAGTGACCTCAATAACAAGGAAAACAAAAAAAAAAGTGGACGAAAAGCTTGTGAAGATTAACAAAGATAAATGCAAAGCTCTATACCTAGGACAAAATAATCCCATTGAGCAGTACAAGCCAATGTAGACTGACTAGGAAACAGCTTTCCCGAAAAAGGCTAGGTAAACTTCAAAGCTGATTATGAGCTAACAGTGTGACCCTGCACCAAAGAGGACCAACTGCATCCTGGGCAGTGCTAGGAGAACTGTACCCAGCAGTTCCACAGAGAGAATTTTTTCCCTTTATCTAGCATCTATAAGACATTTTGGATGCCTCAGTAGAAGAAAGACCTTAATGTATTGGAGCAAGCCCAGTGCAGGCCACCAGGATCATTTGGTCCTTGAGCGCATGACGTATGAGGAGAGGCTGAGACACCTTGGCTTTCTCAGTCTCAGGAAGAGAGGGCTTAGGGAAGATCTTACAGTTGTCTTCAGCTACCTAATGGAAGGAAATAGAGAAGACAAGAATCTTAGAGGTGCACAGAAACAGGACAAGAGGGAAGAGATATACAAGCTAACAGCATTAACAAGGTAAATCACAAGTTAGTAAAATCCCTTGGAGGTACTCAAAACCAACTGGATAAAACCCTGAGCAACATTTTCTAACTGGACATGAGTCTGAGCAGGAGACTGGACTAGATAGCCTCTCGAGGTCCCCTCCAGTCTGTGTGATCCCAAGATTCTCTTCACTATAATTGGTGTAAAATGTCTGGACCTAGAGTGAAATCCAGCTTTACATATGGAGGGAAACAGATGCTGTGCAGAAAACTGTGTGGTCTGAGCTTTTTTGGGTTATCTAATCCCCTACCACAGAAATCAAACACATGAATAAAGCAAAGAGGATATCGATGTCCATGTTACAGATGGTGAAAGTGACTTTCACTGGTGTTACATGCCTAAAAATTTAATTTAGAAAAAAAAACCCACCAGGTAGAGCTAATTCATAAAAACACAGTCTTGTGATACTGTTTAGCACCTAGAGTAGTTATCCTAGAAACAGAAGATGGGTTCTAGGTCTTCTCTGCCCCTAATGAATTTTAAAACCAAGTCGCTAATCTTCAGGAGAATGCTTTCGCCTGACTTCACCAGGCTTTAAATCTGGATGTAACACTCGGAGCTGTACCACTGTTACTGGAGACAGAGGAGTGGGTTGGATTTTCAGTGTGTCACAGAAAATGAAAGCGGAAAATTGACTGTTGAGATATCTGGATGTCTTGATTGAGAAGGCAATATATTAAATACATTGAGTGTACATAGATAAAATAATCATAGATTTGCAGATTTTTGACATATTTACTAAATATTTTCTTTTTTTAATTCAAAAAATCTGTGCTACATCATACTGAAGTATATCACTGAAAGGAACATGGAATTTTCTAGAAGAGGTTATCTGCTACTTATAGAAAATGAAATAGGTGCTGTAATGCCTAAAGTAGCTAACACAGACTGCAACATAATAATGAAGACTATGTAGAGGCAAATATTAACTGGAAAATATAAATACAGCTCTTAGGTAAAAGGTGCACTAAGTAGTGGAATCCAACATCAGCTCAAGCCACATATTTTATAATTTTAAGATCTACTACTTGTTTATTTTGATCATTTACTTAATGTCTTTGTAACACATTTGATTGAATCACCCAAGATTTGTTTATAATGACTATAGTTTATTGATTAAGTGGTTGATTTATTCTATTTATGTTTTTTAACTTATATAACGTATTTGTATTATTTTGTTTGTCCAAGATTTTTGGCACCTTATAGTCTGAAACATAAACTGCCTGCAACACCAGCTAGCTAACACTCAACAACACCTCCAGTCCCTCATGGTTAAAGAAGTGATCATTTTATTCATAGCAACATAAGGATTTAGAGCCAGAGTCTGTGGAAGCTGTAGGGAATAGCCTTATTGTGCAGTCTCAGAAATAACCTACTACAGAGATATCTGAGCTGGCTTTGATTAGCTAGCTTTAGTACAAGCAGCAATCCTGTAGACCTGCCTGGTGTAGATCTGTGCAAGCTAATTTATTCTGCTACTCAATGTCTTCTCATAAGATGTTTATAGGCAGATACACAAATGTTTCAGGCACATGAGTTCAGGAACTGTGGTAATGAAAATAGTCATTCTGAATATTACATTATGCAGTCATTCGTTACTATTCCCATGGGGTTACAAGAACAGAGTAAGAATCTAACACAATCTTCTCCAGCTTCCCCCTGTACCCATCCATAAATTCCAAGAAAACTGAACTAGGGAGTATTTGAACTTTCCCTGGAACTATGTGATTCTTGAATTTCTTTCTGTATATTAACTATGTAGAGCTTTGCACAGAGTTTGTGTGGACAAGATGCCCAAACAGAGGTTTTTAAAGACTTTGTTAGTTTTCTGACCTTCAACTGACCATCCTTTCTTACACACCCCTTTTTTACAGTTTTGTAACATCACCAAAATAATGTCTTTATTTCATGGGACTATTTTCCATGCTCTTTACTGAATGTTTCAAGGCACTTTGAATATGAATAAGTGATAAATACACTTAGGCCTGCATAAGTAGCCACTTGTAAACTCCTGTCTTAAAAGATTTCTAAGTATCTCCATAAATAAAATACAGTTTGCTCCTCAGAAGAAAACATTTTATGTCAGTTCCTGGAATGCTGTAGTTGAATGTTACTTGTCATCTTAATTGTCTCCTTGTATACCTAGATTTCACCTCTCAATAATTCAAAGTGAGATTAATTATATGAGCCAGAGCTAATAAACTTTACAGATGACTCCTTGTTCCCAGAAAGAAAAGGACTTCTGTGCAGCAGAAGTTCTAAACAATGGGTAGAGAAAAGACTATTTGTCAAAAACCACTAGGAGACATTCTACTGTAAGAACTCAGTTTTGCTAATATATTCTAGAACATAAACTGTTTTATCTATAATAACACAGAAGTTTCTTAAGAAGTGTTTCATGGTGTTGAAACTTATACTTCATGAGAGACTTGGCAAAACCCCATTCTAGGCATCAATGCCATTTAAAGTTGCAGGTTTACTTCTAGAAAATTAGAAATACTACCTTTTCCAAATATAGACTCATATGCACATAACAAATTAACAAATAAAAACTGAAGAAATTTTAAATTCTACATGAAACAGAAATGTTAAGAAACCTCACGCTTCTAATTTCAAGAAAAATAGTGAAAAATCTACTGTGATTATCCCCATGCAGAGTATATTACTTTTTAAAATTTGCCATACTTACCTCTTGACTTCTTGGAAGGCCCTGAAGCAACCTAAAATGTCTGAATTGCCTGAAGAAGATTGATCTATTTTCCACCTTCGCTATTCAGAATGGTCTTTTTAACTTTCTAAAATTCAGTAATGTTACAAGACAGCTAGAAAAAAGTTAAAAGGAAATGAATTTAAGAAAGAACTTTTGTAAATACAACTTTATAGTTCTCTTAGGGCAGCTGTATGTCCTGGCCAAGAAAAGATTTAAGCAAGAACAATCTTTTCCTCCTCTGTATAAGGATTCTATTATGATTTTAGTCAAAGAGAAGAAAAGACAAAATGTATAGTTGTATTGCGATTTTCAATAGCATGCCTTCTTAGAAGATGTTCCTGTCATGAAATATGAGTGATTGTTTTCCTTCATATAAACTGTCCTTTTAATCAATCAGTTGGTAAACTGAAGGTAAGTAATGGTATTAATTTGCTAGTTATTCAGAGCATTGTGCTATATGGTATAACTGGCCATAGAAATGTCTGTATTTTACCTGTGTATTTAATTTTCAGATTTGCTCGGTACAGTACAGATTGTGTAGATTTGACATATTAGTGAGCTGAGTAGAGTTTCATCCTGGTGTACTAAAACTACTAACTGCTGAGGTTAGAGTTACTCAGAGCAGTTTTGTTTGCTGATAATATCACCTTCACAACATCTCAAGAGATGTATTAGCTGTATGCTATAAACAGCTTACTTATTATTTTAGTACAAAAAATTTCCCATTACCATTGGATAAGCTTGCATTTTCTTGTCATCTAACTTTCAGTCCCACAAGCACACATATTTGCTGAAAGTAAACTTTATATGTAAACTTTCTTTAACAAAGTGTATCCCTAGATAGTAATGAAGAAAGGGTTTGGATTTAGCACTTCTATCATCTTCTGAATCATTCCCATCTGCAGTGCAAAGTCCCTCACCATCTGTATCATGCCTGATAACTTCTGCAGGCAGTACATATTATTTGTCACTTATTTCCATCAAGGGCATTTTTTTTAAACACAGGCCATTTCTGTTGTAGGCCCTAACTCAGCAAAACACTGAATCTATACATAACAATCAACTAAACCTAATCAAACTAAATAATTGATGAGGGGTTCTCCTAATTTCTTTTGTGGAAGGCTCCTCTGTAGGAATGAAACTGGCTAGATCATCTGTTTGACAGGCTTCCTAGTCTCTACTCAGAGATTCTTCTTTTGAGTAACAGACCGTTAACTTGGCCCACTCTCCTGGTGTTTGTGGAGCATTGTGAGTATTAGGACTGATCACAGAAAGGAAAACTTTGATCTGACAATCACCAACAGGTATATACACTGAAATTTCGGCATTAGGAACAATGCCAGTGCTACTAACCCTTTCCATCCTGAGATTAAGGAAATACCAAGTTTGGGAATAAAAACCTTCAAATGTATAGCCTCCCTTTGCACTTGGGTGCAATAAATGAGTACACTATGACCACATAACAGAGGTGTAGGTTTCGTTTTCTTAATATATTTAGTAGTTTGCAAAGGTCGTAAAAAAAAAAAAAAAAAAAGGATGAATGAAAGTGCTCTACTGAGTGAGGTAGGATATTAGCTCATCCGTGCTACCCTTGTACTTCTTGGGGGTTGATGAATCTGGTGGCCCTGCAGCAGCTCCCCACCCCCAGGTCCAGTCAGCAGTGAAGCTAGGCACATCTTCCTGATAGGCACATGCACAAACGCACGTATGCAGCATGTGTGTACGGGTATACACAGGCTGCCACAAAGATCAATGCAGACAGGACACGCAGCGCTCATGAAATCACAAACAGCACCAGTGGCCTCGTCTCATCCTCCTGTCCAGCTGAGTAAGGATGGAGGTCTTCCTTCATCAGGATGAAGGCCTGTCAGTAGGATATACACACATGTATGTCCAGTGTGGATCCCCTCAACAGCTGGTCTCAGACATGTAGTCTCTCCAGGAGCTGCTCTGGTCCCTTGCTGAGCCCAGCTGCTGAAACCTGGCACACAAGTCTCCATGGTTGCACTCCAGCTGCTGGAGCAGATCCCCTCACAAAAAGCAACACAGGTGGTGTGCACACACGTGCACTAAATTGGCACTAATTCCTATCATCTTAAATATTTTAAATAGGGCAATATTCAGTCTTTACTTCTCAAAAGATTGTAATAAATATTGGAGCAATACTGGCACAACTGGGAGGGAGCAAATTTCTTAATCTGAATGGATGATAGATGTTTTACCCTTTCCTAATGGTCAAATAGGGAACTTCCATCATGTGTTTCTGAGCTTTCTAATTAATTCATAATGTCATCCACAATGGATGTGTCCTCACATTTTCATCCAAGTACAGAGCAAAATCTAGTAAGAGATTTTTGCTTTACTACTTTCATCTTTATGATCTAAATTTACTGGCTCTCTAATGAGACCAAATTTTCAGTTATTTTTATTCCCTCTGAAAATGCTTTCTTAATTTCTTTAGCTCTACTAGGCATTGGTTTTCTTTCACTTGTTTTTCTCTTCTCTCTCAGGAAAATTTACCTTATTTTTACTGATTTTGTTGGCATCTGCTGAACAATGCTGACTTATTTTGGACTTTTGCTTCTTTCTTCAAAACTTGTGTCTCCATTTGGTTATACCAACAATTGCTTTAAACTTTATTGAAACTTTATGTTTAAAGTTTAAAATATATATATTTAATGAGTGCAATGAGCTATGAATGCCAAGTCACTATGATTAAACCATAACCAATATAAGGCCTTTACCTCTATGGAATGTTCCCTTGTCTATTCTTTCATGGTTTCCCCTGTACAAAGATTCTTATTTACTTGATAAACTTCAGAACTTCCCTACATCTCTTCTGAGGTCTGCCATTTTTGAGATGAGGATTTTTTTTGTCTTTTGACCTCAATCCATAGTTTTCATTTGTTTGTTTGTTTTCTTTAATTTCCTTAAATCTCTTATCTTGTTAGCCAAAAGTTTCACACCAGAATTATCACTTTTTCCTTTATTCAGGGTGTTGGAATACTGTTGGCCAAACTACAGATAGTAAATTATAGCTTGCCAGGAGCTAAGATTAAAACATAGTTTAGACCCCACTCCAAAATGTATATACCTTGATGTGTTGTATTGTGTTTGCTGATAGATCAAAAACACTGTGCATGCAGTAAATACATGGAAATTCACATTCATTTCAACTCATATATGCTCAGGCTCCAAAAAACTCTGCGTGCTTCTCTTATATCCTTGCTCTGTTTGGCTAATACAGCTTGCAAGCAAGCTTTTAAATGTAGATACAGTACATTCCTATGTAAAAACTAGTTTCACCTGGACTAGAAAGATCATGTGTATGCTGCAGACCATTAGTTTCATTAGCAACAGCCAGCAATGACCAGAGTTATAAAGCAGAGCAAACAGAGCCTGTCCTGGAACAGTGCTTGTTATGCTTTGTTTCCAGTAATAAAAAGTTTCTTTTGGCAGATTGTAATCACTGATAATATTACATGGTAACTACTGGAAGTGTTAATATAATGGCAATCAATGCTACAATGCAACAATAGCGCAATACGTTTTTCTGAGCTTGTTTGCTTTTCTGCTAGAGTCTTCTTAGTGCAAGTGTATGAAGTGCTGTCCTTTCTCAGCTCAAGATGCATTAACTGTTCAGAAATTACACTTACTCTTACAAAAAAGTAATATTTTAAAGAGTCATATACCTTTCTAAAGAGGTTTGGAGATACTGCTTGAAGAAATACTGAAAGTCTGATGTCTTTTCAAATCTATTTGGAATCTCAAGAGTCTGCTTAGTTGTTTCAAAAAGTCAAAGTCATTCTCTGACAGCTTCAAGAAATCCTGTAGGAAATGCAAAGACTTTTATCAAATGAATTAATAAATAACAAATCAAAGATTCACTGGCATTTTATCCTAAATGAAGTTTTGATTTAATTTCAGTTGCTTTTCCAGAATAGTTTGTTCATCCAGAATTTCAAGTTTTCAGCTGTTTCTTAGATTCCAACTTTGTCAGGACTAACTTTCCTGTAAAATCCTAAAAGTGTCATTAAAAAACAAAAAGATATATCAAAAAGGTATATGGCATCTAGGCACGTTCCTCTGAGTAGTCACATTTATCTGATTTTTTTTGAACCAGATAACAGCTTCTTTTTACCTCTCTCATATACAGTGCATTGGTTTCCTTTTTACATGAAATACTTTGTGAAGAAGCATTTGATCATTAATCTGTGCACACTCAGAAAAAAGCAAGGGCTTATTGCTGCATTAACAACCTCATTTCCAAAGAGGATTATGCTCATATGCAAAGATCAATAAAAGTATTATTAAATCTCCCAGCCCTTTTGCTTTCCTGTGCAAAGCCGATATTGCCAATTATTTTAAAGATGTCTGACTCTAATTTTAGTAGAATATTTTTGGCATGAAACGAAGCGGTGTTGAATATTTTATATCAGGCTGATCTCAGAAGGAGTTCTAAACTATTTAATACCTTATAAGATGTCATTGGGCTAAAAGGAATCACTTTAATAACAATCCATCTCATTATCAATTTTGTCAACTATAGGGACATTTTCTTTTTTATCCTAACAAATACTTTCCCCTCTTTCTCTCTGACAAGACAATGAATCAATTGACCCTGGGTTACTAGTATTTCCATACTTTTTCTATTTCTGGAGCTTCTGAACAGTCTAATTTATCTCTTACCTCAGAAAGTGCCTTAGATTATTTTCCTCTAATGTGTAAAAAGCAGTACTTGTGTCTAATATGCTTGAGAAAATGTACTGAAATACTTAAGACAGTAGAAAGTATTTGGCTTATTTTGTACTGCAGACCCATGATCATGTTAACCAGTACATTACTTAAGCTGCTCATAACTTGTAATTTTCAAGTAACTGGTTTCATTATTCAGTCTATCTGGTTTTGGTAATGAAAAACATCCAAAAGTGGTAACTGAATTTGGACTCCAATATATTACACAAATATGGGTCTTTTGTAGTTTCAAAACACTAATTATTTCACCTTGACTGCAAAGGGCTCATGACTAGTTTCTACTCCAGGACTGACAAGTCCTGACAAAATGATTTCTGCCATGAACAAAGATAAGTTACCCTAAGCTAATGAGACAAGGAGTGGACACACAGCCAGTCAAAGGACAGAATAGGTAGAGTACATCTACCCACATTTGGACATATACATCAAAGCTACGAATTTGGTTGATTTTATGTTTTATGGAGACTTCAAAGGACTGATTCATCTATGTTGTTTGCCCATCTGAGACTGCTATCTATTGTACTGTAGGGATGTTCATTCCTCTCTCATTAACTATAAAAGAAGTCAAGACAACAATCTCAAATGCACATTAAACTGAAGTGAAACAGATCTCAAATTATCAGCCCTAAATATCTACTATGTAGCCTACAGAAATACTTCAACCACAGTCCTTTGCTCTTTTCATACTGGGTAATAGTAAAAGAGCTGGTAACTTGCAAAACATTTTTCTTCTGTTACTGTCATCTTTTACCTTCTTATTAGTAGAATCTCCTTTCTATACTTTCAGTATAATGTTGCACATTTCCAAATTGTGGCAGTCACTGAACAGGCCAAAGGAAACTTTTAAATGATCGTTTAATCTGTGATATATTCTGAATAAAGATATGCTGCGAAAGCAATTTTTACAGATGTCAGTGAAATATAATACAAAATGGCACTTGAATAAGAGAAATTAAGAGGAGTAGCTTGAAGAAAAAGCATCCAATATATACAGTAGTCCATAATGACAGTTTTAAAATCATACGTTGCAGATACCCACATCTCAAATGTTAGAGGAGGGGAGGAAATAAACAAGCAAGCAAACAACATCCAGTTGTTCTAGTCATATGAATGAAAATCAAACCAAACCAAACCACATGGATTTTGGCAATTATACTTTCATCACATTTTCCTGATTATAAGCTACCTTATTTCCTTTCCAGTTACTTAATCTGAAGTGTCCTCCCTTGCAAAATACTTTCCAGTGTCTGTAAAAATGGTAATCATTTCCCACAAAACACTTAGCATTTTCACCTTTTCAGGACAGTATTTTAAATTAACATTTCCCAGGAGCTGTAAGTACTGAGACAGCTGTCCAGATGCACAACGGCACACGATGTCGGTGGCATGCAGCTTGAGTTGATGTGTCCTCAGTCAAGTTTTAGAATAGTTCTGGTTTATTAGAGGAAACAGGGAACCAACTTGCCGACTGAAAATAGATGTAGTGGTGGACTAGTGCAGCACTCAAACAGTGTTTTAAATTGAGTGCTGCTTGTTGGTGGTGAGCTTTCTTCCAGCCTTGAGTTTAAGATGCTGGTACACAGCTCAACACTGGAAGAGCAAAGATTTGAAAAGAGACAGCATAAAAAGCAAGAATAGCAATATTATGTGGCAATGAAGACTTATAATGTGAAGCAATTGAGTAATTTACAACTGCTGGAAGATGGCTGGCAACTCCCATAAAAGTGGGAGAAAACTGGCAAGACAGATTTGATTTTGATGACTGTGTTTTGGGAAAATCTAAATGAATACTTGACATTTTTCAGAATTCAGAAGAATTTACCACTACCATTCTCTCTATTGTCTACCGTTCCTGCATGATTCTTACCTATGACTTTTTCTTGCTGTCTCTATTAGAAAGCATCACATGTCAAAATAACCTTTAAAAGTTTATCTCATACTATGCTGCGTATTGACACTGATCATTAGATCACATACTTTCCTGAGCACTTAATCGATACCTTTGTCCCTGTTCAGCAAAATTATAAATATTTAAAATTATGTATTATTAATTTTTCCTCCAAAATAAAAGAACATATCCTCAGACATCTTCCCCAGTCCCAATATGTTTGGACATCAGCTGCCTAAACTTAAAGATATGAAAGTGCTAAAAAGAAAAACATAAACGATTATTTTTGCAGAAAACAACAATACAGAGTATTTAGGCACAATGTAACTTTAAAACTCTTGTACTGTTACTAAGTTTAATATAACTATTCTACAGTACCATAAAAGAGATATTAAGGGCATTAATCTCCTTTTTCTGTCCTCAATCCTATCAAAAAGGTGTTGAACAAATTTTGACAATGGAAGCATTATTTTGCAGAAGCCTGCATGTGTCGCGTTAATTTGGCAGAAAATAAACCCCCTTGCGTTCTAACTCTCTTCACCAGAGTGAGAGGCTAGGTGCGGCTAGGTTTAAATTCTGAG
>Ga0181612_168953_pt1 | contig 12944 bp, 10 predicted proteins | sample HoacroProtozoa21_FD_119630 | JGI IMG/M metagenome (GOLD analysis project Ga0181612, IMG submission 119630) | Hoatzin crop microbial communities from Cojedes, Venezuel. Combined Assembly of Gp0051906, Gp0051904, Gp0051908 | reverse complement strand
TCCCCGAATCAAGTCCGTTTTGCCCATGACAGTAATTGCCAAGTGATCTCTCCCTGTCCTTATCTCGACCCACGAGCCTTTTGCTGTATTTTCTCTCCCCTGTCCTGCTGAGGAGGCGAGCAACAGAGCGGCTTTGGTGGGCATCTGGCATCCAGCCAGAGCCAACCCATCACACTTAGCTCTCCCATCCGAAAAGAACAATTAAGTTTAAAATGAGACTTCTCTTGTATACTAGAGAAACTTCGGAAGGCATAACATAACTGTTCGTAGTATCAGATCTGCTGCTTCAAAATAATAAATTAGGGCAAAACCTTAGTGTGCACTGTAGGCTGCTCAGGAACTGCTGCATTTGTCAGCATGCAATTACATAGAATAAAATGTAATAGCTTCTAAAGGCAGTACGTAATCATTTCCTATGCCTTGCAGTTACAGACACACACACGTATTGGTGACATGGGTTGATTTACTGAGTTACTGCAAAATACAATACTTTGCAATCAATACAGAGCAAGTCTATTCAAAAACTATTAAATACATGGTAATATCTGTGTCCTCTTGTGATAAAACTTCAGTATTTTTTACTTTAACAGCTGGAACATCAAATTATGATCTTCAGAGAAGAGTAACAAAAGCACTGGTTGAAATCACAGTCCAAATATTTAATTAGACGCAGTGTACGATCTTTGCAGCAACTTTAATACCAAAATCCAGTATTCAAGGCTAGCTCTGGTTCACTGTATACCTGTATTTTAAAACTTTCCTTTTTTATTTAATCCACTACCCTCTGCTTACACCATGCTGCCCCAAACTAGCCTCCATTCAATGACTGACATCACTGATGGACAGTCTCTGGAGGGCCAGTTCAGATCTCTCCGTAGCAGCAGGGGAGATCACTAGAGGACAGAGAAAGGAAAGAACGTCAGAAGCAGGAAAGTAGGAATGAGAGGCCGTGACAGAACAAGTAGTTAAAAACAGGACAGTGCATCCGTGACTGTTACAAAACACTGCTCGAGGAGCAGAATTCACACATGGATGCTTGTCGCTAAACAGCTCAGTGATTTGTCACTGCAGGTGTTACATACATATAGAATTCAGCAATAGCACAGTAAATGACAGAATTGGGATCACTTATCTTACAGCAGTGATCAAAAGCACCTTTCCAATGCCTGCCAGTGCAAAGCTCATGTGCAAAGATGATGGGGCTGAAAATACAGTTGTCAGTCAGCAGAAGACTTGTGAGAACACATGTGAATTCCAGCCAAAACCGCTGACAGAGGACAAAGTGCCATTTTCCAAGCAGCACTTGAATAGTTTACTGAAGTTTCCCCTCTGCCTAACCATCCCTCTCTGAAAGTAGAAAAAAAAAAAAAAAACAAACCAAACACAAAAAAACCCCCAAACAAATACAAAAAAATAAAGTAAAAACACTTCACATGAAATATTTTTAAAGGTGTTGTCAAACAACATTTCTTCAAGGCCAAGCTGTTGTAACAGCATACAGAAGTCAGCTTCCAACAAGACGACACTTCGTATTTGCCTTTCCAATATTTTTAGGGTGCAATTCAGCAGTGTGAGCACCAGGTCTGCATTTACAAAATGTGTGCTTGTCCCCACAGGCAAGTAGACATTGTACTTCAGCATCTGCTTACACGTGTAAGCCTTGTATACATGGCTGGTGCGTATAAACCTTGCAAGTACAAAACAGGCTCTCCCTTCTGAAGACCACAGTACTCAAAATGTCTAAACCATCAGACTTCCAACCTCTTGCTTTGGTATTGAATCAATAGAAAATTTACAATGCCAGTCTTCAGTCTTACACAGACCAAGTTATTAACCAAGAAAATAAAAAAGTAACAAGTTTGAGTATCCAAAGAAATCTACATTCATGAATACGTAGTACATTATGAATAAGGATCCAATACATGGCATTGCCATAGCATGAATGAAAACCAAGTAGTTGTAGGAAAGCCTGAAAGTCTTCCTAACATTTTTTCTCAGGTAGCATTTAATGTCACTGTAGCAATGATGATATAGCAGCTTCTACTATGTTACTTCAAGATGTACACTTTACGCTTGATTGAAAGGGGGGGTGGGAAATCAAGGGCCTCTGAGGAGTTCAGCAGCAACGCTTAAGTGCATTGAAAACATTGATAATCTGTGGCACATAGGAAGTAATGGATTACACAGAATACTTTTTTCTATTTACAGTATCATACACTTGTATAAAGTCTCTGCTGCACTTTTTTTCAGTACTTAGTCTGTGGCAAATCACAGTAACACTATTCATAGAAAAAGGAAATCCCATTTTCTTATGAAGACTAAGTGACTAATGGGTATTACTCATCCTTGCTTAAACTACAAACCCCTCTGAACCCCATGAACCCCAAAATCAAATTGGCACAAAAACATTTTGATAACTTAATACAGGAACTGATTGCTCTTGATTATTTACCTCTTGACTTAATCATTACAGTCACTGCTGGAGAATTATCCACTTTGCTAGATGTCAGAATTAATACATCTTTGCTGTTGGCTATCTGACTGCATGATAGGAAATACCAAAGCGATGGGGTATATCACAGTAGTATCATGCTGGCTCTCAGACACCAAAGACCGCAGCAAGCCTTCACAAGTAATTATGTTTATGGAAGTAGCAAGCAACTCAACTTCAGCAAAAAACTGCCATATCACCAGGCTTAGTAGAGTATCAGAGCCTTCAGAGCAGTTTCTGGTATCAGTCTGCAGATGCTGGGATTTCTGGTTCCAGCTGAGGCAGAGACAAATTGGAGGGAAATAGGAAGGAACATCATACACAATGTGACGCAGCTGAAAGAATGACAGATTTGCACTCCGGGTTGCAAAACACACTGCAGTAAAGGAGGAAAACCAACTAAATTACATGACATCTGTCTCTGAGGGCAGGAGGAATGGCCCTCTATTCTGCAACAGGTGTTTATATAAGTATTTTAAATACTTAAAAGAAATAGAATATGTAACTATCAAGCAGAAGGACAATGCAGAACAAAAGAACCGTGTTTGAAGGTCAATTTCACATCCTTTACAAGAAACCTGGACCCATTTCTTCACTGGTAAAACTGTCACCAGGTCTAAAGAGCCTTTTCATAAAAGCAAGCAGCTGGATACAAGTATGGAAATTTTGAATATTCACTAACTGTTGTATAGAAAAGTGTAGTTGTGAGACTGAGAAAGAAGGGCAGAGTTGCTTTTAGTCAAAGTATTGCATACTCTTCTAGAAACAACAAAAACACAGTAAAACAAAACAAAAAAATGCAACCAACTATGCCAACTGATTATCAGTTTAACAACCTTTGTGTTTAAGTCCTCAACTAAGATATTCATAATGCACTTGCAACACTTGAATACAAAACAGGGTGTACCTGCTATGACAAAATTACTTTTCTTTCCAGCATACTCTTCATTAGCTTTTGGTATTACATGCTGAAGAAACTAGATTAAAATCTGTAAATGGCAAGTGTCAGCAGGCAATGATTTGCAGTACACTGGTGGCTCCATCTTGATCATCCTTTTCTTCAACACCTCCTTTTTTAACTTTTACATTTAAAAATCAATCTTCCATTTGGAAATTCAGAGTCAGGTCTGATATTCTTTGTCACCTCTGGTCACACTGTAGGATATCTTCAGAGACCATTCTCATTTCTTGCTGATTCCATTCGTTACTTTCGATTTGGAGTGCCGATTCCTCCTTCTAGATGAATGGCTTTCACTATTGACTGAATGTTTTGGTGGACTATTGTCAGCACCTGCTGAAAAATAAATGTTTTTTTACTATATATATATTTGACACTGTCAAGCTCTTGTCTAAAAGACAGTAAGGCTTTCTAGAGCTACAATGTTTACAGTAAGGATTATTATAGGCTCATGCAAACTGGTTGATACTTGTACTCCATCTAGTGGCCTTTTTAAAAAAAAAAAACAAACCTAAGGTTTCTATAAAATTCATCCTCCTCAAAAAAATATTCAGAAGTTTGCTATAGAACAATATAGTGGTGAAACATCCTCCATTTTTAATGACATCAATAATTAAACCTCCACATTTTTATTATTGGTAGGTACTACTATCTGAAATTAAGAACTATGGAAGCGAGGTCACAGAAACTTGTACGGGCACATTTCTCATTTTCAGTCTTTCATGTGACAGACCATGTTTGACTCTGAGAAAGTAGACGGGAGACAAAGGGGACTGAAACAAGAATTCAGGAGTAAAACATGAGAGAGGGTGAAGTTTGTAATTAATGAATTGAAAAGCACAATTCACATCATATGTTTCAAATCAAATATGCAATGTTCAGAGATAAAACGTGTCCACAAAAGTTATGAAATGCATAATGCCCTAAACCTACAAGAATGGCCTGGAATAAGAACAGAAAAATTTGGTTGCTTCATTAAAAAAATAAATACATTTCCAAGAATTAGAAGAAAAAAGGCAGTAAAGCGAAATAGCTTTGCAGGTGATTTATCTGTATAGCTCCTGCAGGGATGTTTAAATAAATCCAGTTGTTTCCAAGGTAAGTTTCTCAAGCCCCATTTCCTAGCACTGAGCCTTAAACCTACCACTTCGAGAACATAGGTGCAAAAGTGCCAATACCTCTACTGAATTTAGAATGAAGCCAGGAAGCATCTGGACTGTATGGGCTGTCTTCACTTTCTGATAAGGTCTGCAAAAACAAGAAGGACACGTGTCACTGGGATGCAGGAAGCCCTTGCGATAAGCACTTCTGTTTGCAATTAGACTTGTAAATTTAAACTCTGGCAGAAGTCCTCACAAAACATTCAGCTGGTACTTAGGACTTATCCCTTCCTAGCTAGAAGGCACAACATAGATGATACAATAAGAACCCACCACTTGCCACGTGATCTGTTGTGTAACCAAGTATTCTTAATATTCCCCTAGCATTCCACCTGTACAATGGGAACATTAGCTAACCCTTCATCCCTGAATGCTGTGCTAAAATTACAGCCTCATTCTGAGTAACTAAGAGGACGGTATTCTTTAGAGACCACAGGGTAATTTGGGACCTGTCCAAGGCCCCCTGAATTCAGAGTTCTTTCTATTGAGTTCAGTTAGACTCTGGACCATCCCCCCCTTTACCTCCATTTATACTAGCTCTGGTAAAGAATTCTACTATCTAGGAGCTTTGCAGTTTTAATTCTGGTACAAAACAAAACCAGACTTCTTAATAAAGTACCTTTTCTCGGTGGCCGTAATATTCTGCATACCAAACCATACCATATAAACACAGGAAAGTTGTAAAGGCCTAGACAAAGGAGGAGAAGAAAAAATTATCTGTAACACTTTTTCCAAATTCCTTGCTGGTTCAAGGTCTCGGAGTCCCTGGAGATTCTGCATTCAGAGACTCTCCTGCTCTGTTTCTCCTGCATCTTTTGTCAGGATGAGTAAGACTCATGTTTCAACCTCAAGATACACGTACATTCTGCCACTGCGGGGTATGCAGACCAGTTCTCCACGGGAGCATGAGGATACAGACAGATCATCCGCTTGCAAAATACACCGTCAGTATCATTTTTGTCCTCATCCTGTACAGTCATCACACAAAAGCAGCTGGCAAGCACTTCGTAGGCACTTCTAGGTATATTATCAGGAACAACCAATCTGGGAGAAAAATGAATTCTCCTTATCCCTGCCTTGTGCTTCAGGCTGGGTTACATGTTTGGTTTTGTGGTGTTCTGATCCAGGAAGCAATTCAATACTTATCTCCTCTGAAGTTTCAGGAATAAAATTGTCATGATAAATAAAAGAACAATAAATTCTGACTCCCTACCACCTGTTCAAACTGTGTTCCCAACTAGAAGGGCGAAGTATTTATCTGTCAGCCCATTATAAATGCCTTGTTTTTCACTGACCATTAAAAACTTGCTTGGCATTGGAGTTACAAGTCTGGCAAGACAAACATCCATTTACTGTTATAAAATTGGCATTTCATGCTGCATTTGCAGTAATCATGCTGAAGTACAGAAAGTTGCAGGCTGAGTGAGAACGATTTGCCTGATAAAGCAGGGTTGTTTATATAGTTGTAAGACTTCAGTGTGAAACAACATGAATTACTCTTAATGCTATTCATTAACTCCTGTTCCTTTCCAGTGGGCACCATAGCAAGCACCGCCAAAGTTAGCCTCAATCGAACTGACATTCTCTCACAAAGCGTTCTATAACCACGGTTTGTTTCATTGTTAAGCACTGATGAGGTGGCTATATTCTGCTATGTCAAGCAGCAAGAAAAAAGTTATTCTAGTCCCTTCCAAGTGTGTTCTGAATGATCTAGCATTTGGGTTTCCTAGGATGTGCACAAAACTCTTTACCAGCATTCCTCCACAACGACCCCCTGTTGCCAATGTTCCAGAGAGGAAGCTATTTAGATGCTTTCAATGCTTTTGCCATACTTTGTTTCACATGAGAAATCTCACTTACCACACAGAGAAGCCAAAACACAACATACAGTATTTGTGTTTTGGAAAAAAGATCTTGTCCAAACTTTATGCACACAATAGCTTCAAGGAAACCAATAGCCCTGTGGGTAAATGAAAGAGAAGGGGGGGAGTGGTTACTAACACTAAGGATTTAACTCACATGTTCACAACCCAGACCCCAGACTGTCAGCTCTAAACAAGCACTACTCTCGTGAGCACACACCTCCCCAACACCACCATTAACTGAAATTCTTTGGGAAATTAATTTTTCTTTCTACACCTTTCTTCAGCATAAACAGCATGCAAAAAGTGATCAGCTGGCAGTTCACAATTCCACGAGGCTCTGTTTGTCCAGGGAACGAGCAGGAGTGTGAGCCAATAGCAGAGAACTTGTGTTTATACTTACCGCTGTGCTTCAGCCCTCACCAGATATAAATTTCTCTTCCATGCTGAACAACCAACAGACTCTGCATTGGGTGAACTAGAACTGTGCTTTGGGTATTTCTCTACAAGATGTAAACTTACTACAATTCTAAATAGGCTATTTTGCTTGCTTCAGACGATCTTACTGAGAAAATTAACAGGAAACACCATTTCAAATTCACTGAGAATCCACACATTTGCTCTGGTTTATTTGTAAACTCAGGTCCACACTATAGTATCAGAGGATTTTGGGACAAATGTGGAAGGAAAAAATGCAGCATTTACTTTCCTCTCTGGCATTATAACAATTAAAACAAGTATCTCCAACTCTCCCCCTGTTACCAGATGTTTACATCTTTTCAGGCTCAAAGCTATGAAGGCTTGTCCATCACTTGGTGTGAGACAAGAGGCTATAAATCCAAAGCTTCCTTCACCCACCATGGAAACATAATTAGTTTGTATAGGTCCTGGACGCAAAATTACGTATTTTTAACAAATACAAGTGTAGAAACGTGACTGGTGCACCAAAAGTGTAGAAAATGGACTCATCTCAAGCTGAAGCAAATCACAAAGAAAACTATGAAATTTATAAAAGTTTAATACTTAACTTGTTCAGTAGTGACTTTGAGGTTGTACACATGAGCACGTGCTCCTCCTCAAACAGGTGCAGGCACACTTAACATCAGGTCAAGTGTTCCAGTCTCCCAGGCTCGACACTGCAGGACACGACACATTCCCTACCAGCACTCTCCACAACCAGGGAGCTGCCAAAAATGGCTCTGCTGCCTGGTAGACCAGACACAGCTGCCTCCGTGAAAGAGGGAGGAAAGATGTGTGCATGACTTCACCACTGGTATTGCAAAGATAGTCCTGGTGCACATAGCAGGTTACAGCTTTCTCTGAGCCATCTAATGTGACTTGCAGCATGATGAATGGGGTCAAAATGTATAACTGTTGAAGTAACACCTAATTGACCAATACTGCAAATTAATGAGGTGCATATTAGTAAAAACTTGAGAGCAGCATTACTCGGTGGGGTCACAAACTATTTTTCTTTCTTGGTTTTATATTATTCTTACTGATCCAGCTGCAGATTAAAAAATAGTTAAAATAGTTCCAGCAGCGGGAACAGAAAGACCACCATCAGGAAACAAACATATGAGGGTATGATATACTTGAAGGTATAAACAAAATAGGCTATTTTCAACAAGGACTCCAAAAATTATACAGCTGCTTGTGTTGCGTTTATACATTCTTTCCATTATTCTTGTCAAGAATACTCAGGTTAAGCGCATTGTACAATAGGACAGCTATTACAGTTAAAGCAGAGGTAACTCAAAAGATAAAAGAATGCTAACAGCGAAAGGTGTTAATGTCCTACTGAAGGGTGATGAGACTATTCAATAGAACTAAAGATACTGTTAGTTTTCACTCAGACAAAATGCTCTTGTATCTTCCTAAGGGAAACTTCCTTTCTAAAAGGCTTCATCTTTATGAAAGCGGTGCAATTTCCAGCAGAGTTGTTACACTGGTCTCGTTCATGCCTTATATCACCAACTGTCCATCTATTGAGAGTGATGCTACAGTATATGTCAAGTCGCAGAGAACAGTTTCATACTAATGCAAGGCACTACTTTTAATTAAACCCATGGTTAGGCTGTTACAAATTCAGTTTGTACCTTTAAAAGTGTCTCTATCACCAGATATGAATATTCTATATACTTGTTTTTAACTGCTTCAGAAATTATATTCTGCATAGTTAAATTACCGGAAGAGTGCTGCTTTTCAAGAAACAACAGGAGCTCCCAGCGTTGCTCTGGTTTTTTTTCTAGCAGATTATAGCAGTAAGCACTATCAAGGAGAATACTTACTCCATGCACATTTCCCATGATTAGATCAGACAGTAGATTAATATTCTATTGCAGTTCTTGTTATGCGATCATAAAGAGACATATGAGCATCCATCTATTGACATATATGACACTAATGTGTTCACTGAGAGCTTTGAACCAAGGATGACGGTTTCTGTAACCCTTCACAATTTTTCAGAGCCAGAAGGCTAACGTCAAGCACCACATTTCCCTTCAGTTTGTAAAAGAATGTTTAAATTCTTTCTCTCGGATGAAACAGAGTTCATCCTCCTTTCTTCCTAACACAGAACTTGAAAACTCTTCCCCCAAAATTATAAAATTCTTTAAAATGTGTCTTCTATAAGACTCTAAAATTGCCATCTGTAGCTGAGAAAATTTCCTTTTTCATATAAACATCTCATTTCCTAAACCATTTAAATACAGATTTCAGTAACATGTCTGTATTCAAATACATATCTCCACAATATTAGTACAGCTGATCTGTAACTATCAAGACATTTATACACAGAGCAAGGTTATTTGATTCTAATTGTAAATTAAGTAGCCATACTAACCGTGTGATTAATCAGTTATCTTCAGCACTAAAGCATCATCCATACCAAACCCAAAAAGACAGGTGACTGCCATGATCATTTAAAAAATCCTTTTTAAGGACTGTTTATGTTACAGAGTCTCTTCAGGAATCATTCTGCATGTTTCAAGGGGGTGGATCCTTGCTGAGTAAGGAGGTTTAGGCTTACAGAAAATATTATCAACTCCTACTCAGCAGCAGTAAAACTAAACAAGAACAGAGTTACTACCTTTTGCGTGTCCATTGGATGTTACAGTCATGAGTTGAAGACAGTAATAGATCCATCCAGGAAGATGGTAAGTCAGTGAAAGAGGTGAATATTTAAGCCCAGACAAACCCAAGGAGACATGTGTCATGTTCTCCAGGGTACATTTAAAACGAGTAGAAATCCCTTCAATTACACTGCAACATGCTCTGCTCTCATCTCAATCAAATGTTGAGAAAGGGACATGCTTTACAGTGGTGCAGTGCACCTGGAAACATGCCTTCCAGTCCAGCACTGTTCCTAAAACTCTGTAACATCCTTAAGACTAACAGTCAAGGTGAGACAAGTTTATCAGAGCACTGTCTCTAAGTTAGATCCGAGTATTTTATGGCTCATTGAAATGCTATTCCAATTTAAACCAGTAACAGGTTTTTCTATTAAACATGGAAATGGCTCAGACAATTCTGGAAAAAAGACATATACTAATCTTGACAGAAGAGAGTGAAATTGCTGTTTCAATTTAAAGTTGTTGCCATCAGATATTAGCTTCTTGAATAGTTTCTTAAAATACACATTATTTTTTTTCTTTAAGATGCCATTTAGGATCTTTAATGCTTTCCCATTTGTAAGTTTCCAAGTCATAAATCAAAACGGACACTACTACACTGCTCATTTACAAGAAGCTTTTACACACTACAATAGCATATGCTTCAGGTTTACAGAATAGTACATTTTAGTCAAACCGTCTAGAGAAGGAAGTTCCCACCAGCAGCAATCGTGCTAACTCTTCATTTACAGGTCTCCTCCAAGAGACATGTTGAAAGAGATTGTAGCCAAGGTAACCACTGTTGATAGTGTTAGCCCTTTTCCTCTTTGAGAACAGAATAGAAATAGTTGATAACCATGGTTTATTTCGCTGTCTTCTGTTGTGATTCCGCTAACCACAGCAATGCCCACCTTGACAGCCAGGTAAACATTGCTCCAATGACAGGCAAGGGGTAGAGGCAAAAGCTTTATCCTTCTCACCTGACTGAAAATATGGGCAGCAAAGCCAATGCTACTTTGAAGGAGCCTAACTTTATCCAGCAGTTTCTAGTTCTTCCTTCTGTTGCTCTCCTTATTCATTCCATCACTTCCCCTGTTCTACCTCCAAATCCAGAATTTTACTTTCCTCCGAACTTGCTAAAAAAAGGAAATCTCTCCATGCTGTTTTTTTACACTAAAAACAGCACAAGACAAGGACTGGCTTCATGCACTGTTCCTGTGCTGGACTCATACTTCACACTTATCCAAGTACTTCGAGAATGCAGCAACAACACTTACCCGAACACCCAGCACTGAGTTCCCACCCTCTTGCACTGTGTATCTGTGAGGTATGCATAGTATTGCCTGAGCAGGGAAACAAGAAAATTCTTCAGTGAAGTTGAAAGTCCCCAGAGTATTTACATTTAGAAAACAAGTTAATGTTACAAATGTATCTATACTGAAAATGAAGTGCTGATGGTTAAAATCACATGCAATCATGCTGGATATCTACCAGATCGCTTCAATTCTAGTAGGACAGATTATCACACAGATCAAATAGCTTGAAACAACACAGAAAACAATCCTGAGAGCAAGGACTGGGAAAGTACCCAAACTAGTAAGGTAACAAAGCTCCACAAATGTCTCCTGCCTCTCCACTGCATCTCCAGCTCTTCTAGGAGAAGTGCAACCACCTCAAATGAATTAGAGAATCCTCCACTTTTTCCATAGTTTGCCTTTAATTTATTAATAATTGCATCTTCTTGAGAGATGTAGGTTTGAATCTTCAAAGAAACCAAATATGGCTATTCCATGTCCTGAGTGAGCGCTCTAACCACTGGCATGTTTTCCTCTCAAGAACAGAGTACAATTTCTCACTGTTTTGAAAATAGTCTGGAGACCATTCTGCTCTGGTCTTTATGCTCCTAAATTTTAAGAGTTTAGAGAGGGGAATTCCAAACAAGTGGAACCAAAGTTCCTTTTCTCAGTCTCTGTCTCTGATTTCCACTGACAGATGGGGAAGACAAGTGTTATTAATTCAACGATACTAGGATTGTTTAAGAATAAAGACTTCTACAGGTTGGCAAGTGCCATAAAATACTTAAAGGCTCACCTATAATGATCTTACAGATTGTTTTAGGTGATTTAATTAACAGTGTGAAATCACTGCACATAACTTGAGACACTAACAGTTGTATTTTAGGAATAAACCAATGCATGGTTGCCATTTAGCTGTCCAAGGTAATATCACTTTACTCATGAATGGGAAACTCCATGCCTCTACCTTCAGAACCACGTGCATTCTGCCTACCTCCAGCTATATCGCAGGACAAAAAAAATGAACTGCTAACAATGCGAGATAGTATGTATGACTAAAAGCAGGTTAATGCTTGTATACAACTGTTAACACTGCATATATAATGTTCTGCTACTCAGAATATGGTAATGCTTTATCTTTTCTTATAACATGCTAATATTTCCCTTAGACAAACAGAATAAGGAACTCAGAAAGACCAACAGCTCTATTTTTCCTCATCTACACTTTTGTGAGCATCTGATTCATCAACTTGGATACTTTCATATGCAGTTCTCAAGGATAATAAATGCAGCTAACTCACAAAACAGGGAGATGCTATACAAACAGAAGATGGAGCAGACTGGTTCTGCTTCCCTATGGAAACTCTGATGTTTATATACATTTTACCTTATTCGTTTTCTTGTTAGAAAATACACTTCATAGAAAAAATGTTTTGCTTTTCCTGGTGGCAAAAGCATAAATTTCTTGAAGTGTGCTGTACTTATTCACAAACTATAAGCAGCTCTTGGCTGCCTAGAAGTCAAGCTACTTTAAAGGGAAGAAAAAACACCATAGCAACAAAATTACCTTACAGTGGGTGCTGTAATGATTCCTACGAAAAGAATTCTCCCCCAGCTTAAAGGGTGGCTTGCTTGGAACACAAAGATATGTTTCAAAAAGAATGTGTTCAACTCAGTCAGCTAGGCAAAAAAAAAAAAGTTGGTTAATAGTATTCAACTTGCGTAACTCTTAATGAGTTACTACCAAAAATGTGCAAACATTAATAGGGAAACTACAACATGGAACAAAAACTATTCATGCTCTACTGTAGCCCTGCTGGTTAGACTGAGGATTTAAAGAGTCTAAGATTCCTGTTCTAGGACAAGCAAGGAATATACTAGTAAAACAAAGAATTCTCCTCTGGAATCACAGAATGTTTGGGGTTGGAAGGGACCTCTGTGGGTCATCTGGTCCAATCCCCCTGCCGAAGCAGGGTCACCTACAGCAGGCTGCACAGGACCGCGTCCAGGCGTGTTTTGAATATCTCCAGAGAAGGAGACTCCACAACCTCCATGGGCAGCCTGT
>Ga0181612_166889_pt1 | contig 12944 bp, 5 predicted proteins | sample HoacroProtozoa21_FD_119630 | JGI IMG/M metagenome (GOLD analysis project Ga0181612, IMG submission 119630) | Hoatzin crop microbial communities from Cojedes, Venezuel. Combined Assembly of Gp0051906, Gp0051904, Gp0051908 | reverse complement strand
GACCACACTGACCACACTCAGTGCTTTTTTACCATCGACTGGTTTGTCTTTACATTTTAAGGGTGTTTTAAAGTATTTAATAGAAAACAGTCTTAACACCTATTATTTGTATTGGCTTTCTGTTTAAAAATAGCAATTCTTTCCCTTTGCAACTTTTTTCAAGATTTAAATTTTTATAACTAGATAAACACCAGTATAAAACGCTGTATTATTCTCAACAGAATTTCAGTTTGCAGCACCGGGCAAAATAAGTCAGTAAATTTAGAAACTATCCATAATAATAATGAACTACATATTTAAGCCATCTTGCATCATCAGCTCCCAAGCAGAACACATTAGCAAGTGATAGCACTAATCAGAATGCACTAAACCTTGATATTGCTTTTCATAATTAGAATGATTTTGTCAGTCATTTTAGGCCAAGTATTTAAGACAGAAAATTAAAAATATTATAACAACCAAAATCCTCAAACCTTGTGGGATTATTTTCCTCATTTCTCATGAAAGTAATTTTACTTGTGTACGTGCTTTTTTCTGCAGTCCTAACAAGAATGGCATCATAGCAAGAGAACCAGAACAAGAACCTGACTAGAAACAGAAGTAGAAAGAGGCTCTCTAGCTAGAAACCTTTAAGAAGATATTGAATTCATTCTTACATTGCTATCATTTTCCAAATCAGATTTCAGCTATCCATTTTAGATAGCATTTTACAATTGCTCTTGAGCCTATTTATATTCTTCAACTACTCATTTTGCTATGCAGTAAAGTAAGAGACACCTGAAAGATTAGTAATGATATTCTGACTGGTTTACTGTAAAAGAAACTGAATATACCAAACGTAATTTCTTTTCTGCTAAAATTACACTTCCATGGCTAGTTACTGAGTTTTCTTATTAGGTCACATATACTTAAGAAAACTGATATCCCACTAGTTCATTTTACTGACAACAGAACATTACCTCTCCCTGTTCAAGGCTTTGTATAAGATAAAAACCTAACATATAGAAACGTCTCTCCAGTGATCAACTCTTAGCTCCCCAAGGGCAATTTAGTTCAAAATGCATACTGATACAGACTGAAAAAGAAGCAACCCTCGTGAATCATCCCTCATTATCATAACTGATAATCAGTTTGGATTAGCACCAGAAAGTTCTAGCTAAAGGAACAGGGAGGACTCCTCACCTGGACTGGCATCCAGGGAGTCTGATCTTTCTTTCTTCCCTCTGAGGAGAACGCCTGGCAGTTACATACTCAAGCCCTTTTGGGACAAATCGTGTTGTCTTCTCACATATCTAGAAAAGGTGGCTGTTAAGTGACAAACAGACAAAATGCCTCATGTAAGTGTAAGTGGGGATTGCCTGCTCTCACAGCACTGTCTCTTCTACAAGCCCAGAGTCTCTGCAAAAGAAACCAGGGAAGACTGAGTGGATTCAGAGCAAACAGCAGAGCGTGCCCAAGCAGATTCACCATCTCTGCAGCTCCCTTCGGGGTTCCCCCGGCAGCACTACAGGCCCCTGTAGTCACAGAGAAGCCCTGCAAATACGAGGTACTGGCAGTGTGCTGGCCTGCAAGGAGTACCAGAGCCTTTGCAGCAGTGCATCATTTCCAAGTGGTTCATTTTATCACTCATGACTATTTTGGGTCCATTAAATTTGAAAGCAGCTCCATGGCCTCTTCAATGGGTGGATGTAATATACACTATTCTTTATACAATAACAAGACAGAGACAGATTATAAATGGAATCTCCTGGATATTATCAGGGCAGATTATAATCTAAAACACTAACTATTTTTTAATAATTTGATGTACAGTACTAGTAAATATTTTATGTTGATGACTGCCAGTCCACCAAGAGGTTTTCAGTGAACCACAGCATACAAAGCAGTGATAAATATCAAAGTCTCAAAACTCAGGCTGTATATGATCAAATTGTTTGCTCCTAGGGAATAAAGCTTTAAAACAAACTCTGCATTTAAATGGAAATATTCCCCATGAACTTAACAAGAGTAGAAGGAATCAGGAAATAGTATGAGAAACACTGTAGTAAATTTAACCACAGCACTACAATTTAGCATTTTCTTCATTTAATACAATACCTTCTTCGTATAGGCTGAAAACACAAAATATAAAATATTACTGAGTATGTAAATCTCAAACCAGAAATCGCTGTAGGTGGTTTGGAACAAGTAAATGCTGTATTTATACAAGTACAGCATTCAGCAAGCATTTGTCAATATTAGTCAGTCATTGAGCAGGTCCCCTGCACTCCAGTACACTGAATACATGCCTGCATAATGATGGCTTGTTTACGTGACATCTGGTGGGGAAAAAATATCACATCTGATACGAAAAATACAGAAATATTTTCATAAAACAAAAAATGCCAGAGGAATAGGACTGTTGTGTCCTTTTCATAACAAGTAGCATCACATCAGTATAATCCAGTCAGCCTAAAACATCAACTATAACAGATCTCCAGAACAGAAAATAAGTAGCTATGCAATTAAACACAATTTCCCAAGAGTTGTAAAATTCAATTTCCTTCAGCTCTTTGTGTCTATAGAAAATAAAACTCAGGTAATTTCAAATGCATGCAGATGTTTGCTGTTAAGTAAACCAATTTATGATTTAAAGATCTGACCAAACAGCCTAATGTTTTCATTGCTTAGGGGCATTTTATATGTGCATAGTCCTAATAAATCTGCTTGTGAGCTGTACTTTACACATTATTCCTAAGAATAATGTCTGTAGAGCAAACAGTAATAAGGTTACAAGTCCTTATCCTCTATTCTCTTCTCAGTGTCATTGTATTAGAGTACCAAACTTTGTCTGCAACATTCTCAGCAATAAGAAAACCAAAAAGTAAATCCAAATGAAAATGAAAATTAACTTATAGGGGGAGGGAGGGGAGGGTATTGTACTAGACTCTAAAAAAGTCTCTGTTCTTTGCTTATATTAAATCATGAGGAATACGAAGTAAGTAAATGTCCCTTTCAGTTTTGGTTTGCAAAACCGAAAAACAAAACAAACCCCACCCTACAGACTCACTCTTCCACATGGCTGTTCTTTTCCATTTTAATTCCATCCCTTTAAGAAAGAAAATCACTTCAAGAAAACATTCCACAAATCCACCAATGTTACATTAATTTACAATAGCTGATGAACAGGTGTAGAAAAAAACACAGCTGTAGCACAATGCAATGGCATTCAAATGGATTTGTGTTATCTTAGGGCAGGAAAGAGTAGAGATACATTTCATAGTGATCCACATAAATATTCCTCCCTTGTATTCCAGGCCAGGCTGCTCCAGGTCCTGACCAAATTAGTTCAGAACTGGGTCAAATACCTGAGCACTGTGCCGTGTCCTGTATGAGCTGTGTCACATTAATGTACACTCCTAATTCCATTTGTAACTTCTGCATTGCTGACCTCTTCCCTCTCCCAAAAACTAAGGCTACTTTTATACAGCCCATTATTAAAATCAGTCGTATGAACAGAGATGAGGCCAAGCTCCAAAACTTAGATTCCTACAGGTCTCTGTTTGGTTCTGATTTTTCAGGATCAGGTTCTGCAAAATGCTGCAGATTTCCTTATCTTTGTAAACAGGGATCTGAATGCTGCAGAATGTGATGTCCTGCTTGATGCCTATTTCTGTGTAACAATGTATGTAAATGTCGTGGTTTAGCATGGCTGGATGTCAGGTGCCCACCAAAGCTGCTCTCTCACTGCCCTCCTCAGCTGGACAGAGGAAAGAAAATACAACGAAAGGCTCATGGGTCAAGAAGGTCCCCCTCCTTCTGCACTGACCTTGGGGTCTACAGGGCTGTTGCTCTCTCATATTCTCACTCCTCTCTCCCACTGCAAAATGCCACTATGCAGGGATTTTTTTCTTCCTAACTATGTTATCCCAGAGGTGCTACCACCGTCGCTGATGAGCTCGGCCTAGGCCAGTGGCAGGTCCATCTTGGAGCTGACTGGCACTGGCTCTGTAGGACATGGAGGAAGCTTCTAGCAGCTTCTCACAGAAGCCATCTCTGTACCCCCCACCCAACCTTGCCACACAAAACCAGTACAAGATATTTACAAGATAATTTATATAGTTAAATAATTTTTACATTTTTTTTTAATCATGGAGCACCTCTTTGTCTGTATGGGGTGGGGACAATAGAATTTTGAACATGTTTCTGTCGTAAGTATTTACTTGTGCAATAACATCTAGTAAAACAGAAACACAATCCACCTCAAGCCATTTCAGGCAAGACCACTACCTGTAAATCCAGCAGGAAGAGAGAGGTGTCTGCACTTTCAGAAAGAACAAAGCAAGGCTTCTCCACAACCTGAAACACCATCGGTTACTGCAGAAGCAGAGTTATTTCTGTTGAGTTCTCCTTAATCCAGGGATTTTAATACATTATCCCCAAGTGTGTGAAACTCATTGTCAATTTGAAAAAATATAGTCTCTGATAGTAGCTGTATCAGCTTAAGAAATCTACCCTCAGCATTCTTCTCGCACAGCATGAGCAGACATCATTCAGACTCCGAGCAATGCAACCGCACGTTTTCCTGTTGGAGCCGAGCAGTTGCCTCTGCTGAAGCAGCAAGCTGTGAATGGCATCACCAAGCAGCTCTTCCAATTCATTAAAAGTGGGACTTCTACTGTAGCCCTTCCTTCCTCTAAGGACTGTGTACCACTGACATATAAACCACTACAGCACTGCCTTAACAGCATGCAGTAACAGGATGTAAACTGCCTATTTATAAAAAATTAGTTCCAAATGGAAAAAAGCTTTTAATCCTTTACAGTACAAAATGCCAGTCCTTAGAAACAGGAAGGTTCAAGATACAACAATTCAAAGGCTGGAAAGGATATAATAACGAATCTACCTCTGAAGGCAGCTGTGAACCTCTCTAATTAACTTAATATTAACACTAGTTACTGAAAAATCGTAACAAAAAACTCTTAACTTTGCTCACAGTACATTGAATTTGTGAAGTTTTCTGTCATTCTGGACTTAGTTCCTGAATCTTCTTGGACTCATTTGTCCCAGAAAGCCACATAAACTACGTGCTCATCACAGGAAGAGGATCCAGAGACTGCTCACAGCACTGCACCAAACACTGGGTATTCAGAGAAAGCCGAGAGGTTGCAGATGGCCATTACTCAAGGAGCCCTTTCCCAAGGGGAAGAGGAAAATGAAGGAAGGCATTGCAATATATTGCAATCTTTTGTTTAAGGCTTTTAATCCACACAGTTAGGAACAGATGGAGAACAAAGGAGCTCTCCATCCCCTTCATATTTTCATAGCTTACAGTTGTTCCTCCCTGGGACTGCCAGTGGGCTAGAGAGGTGATAAGGATGGTTGAAGGCTGTATGAAGAAGCAAGCCTTAGGGAAGAGGTGGAGTTTTGCTTTGTGATCCTCAGAACTTAGCAAACCTTGGTGGTTGGTCTGATAGGGACTCTGGAATTCTCCAGCACTTTTGACTTTGCAGGCGTGGCAAAAACTCAGCTCCTTAGATATGCGGTTTCCCATCTGTGTGCATAAGTATTGGCAAAACCACTCTGGCTTTCTTCAAAACTATGGCATTCAGGTCCAATCTCCTTTTCAATAACTAGTCATACTCTACATTCAGAACTTAAGTACAAACCACATAGGTCACCTCCCACCTTTGGCAAACAGAATAAGTGAAGAACATTCACACCACCCTTGTCTATAAAACATGGAGACAAACTGTATTTGGCATAAAAATTAGTCATTTTTTTAGATACCTTCTCAAGTATTTCAGCCATTACCATAAAATGATAGTAACTGAGCTAAGGTATCTTATAATACATACAAGACACAAATTTCTAGATATTTCCCATGTCTGAGTATGTTTACCTTACACCAACACCTGCAACAGTTCCAACAGTGACACTAGGTACTGAAAGCACAGCAAAAAAACTAATTATCTCAGTCAAAAGTTTAAAAAGTACTACAGATTGCTCCTTAACACCTTTCCAGATGTCAGTCGAAATCACAACATCATTAATTATTTCGCAGCTTCCTAGTAACAAATGATAGCATCTTTGGGACCCATCCATTCAACAGCTGAAAGCCAGCTTTGCCTTTGGTGTCATTCTGGCCTATCAGCACAAGTAAGCTGTGTACAGAAAGCTAGCAGCAACAAGTTTAAGAGAAGAATTGTAGATGTATTTGCATCAGCAAAGCCAGCAATCTAATGCTGAAGAAATAAGACCCAGGGATGCTTAAGAGACAAAAATCAAGAGCAGCCAAAAGCTCAACAAGTGTTGAGCTGAGTGTTTAAGGCTCTGAAAAATTCACATTTTCAATTTTGCCTGGAGCAATACAAACCTTGAGCGACAACTGCATCTTAGTAGAACAGACCTAGACCTAATAAATACGGTTACCAGCAAATGCAAGGTTTATGTGGGGGCCCAGAGTGCTCTAATAGGCCTTAATGGCCCTCACTAACTTCACTTGGTGCCTCCACCCACACCCCCTGCCTATGGGTCCAGGAGCCCCATTTAAACCTGGTCCTGTGCCTTCAGCCTGAGCTATGATGCAGGGCTCAGCTGTGGGCTCCTGTGGGTGCCCTGCTCCGTGGGACGGGCGCTGGCTGGCAAGGTCCCAGCCGTGAGGGCTTCTGACTCCCCAGCCACTAGGAAAGAACCAGCCCTTGCTGCTCCCTAATGCTTTTCTTTACCGCCTCAAATTGCCATTCGTGTTATGTGCATTTTCAGTGTTAGTCTGACATCAAGAGAAGCTTTTCAGGCATAGAACTGAAGTCAAAAGCATCAGGAGTATTTCTTTAGACAATGCTACCATCTAAGATGCCTGACTATTAAGCAAACCTTTTAAACCACGTATAGTGTTTCATGTGCCAGTAAAACCAAGACTATGCTGGAAAACATTGTGGATTCTCTGGTCACCTCCCTTAGGTATAGTTCAAAAATTCAGAAAACCAAAGGAATCAAAAAGGCTGAAATATAACTTATTCTTTCCTCTCAAAGAACAAAATCAGTAGTGCCATCAGGGCAGAAATTTTCAAAAACAGCTAGTGGTCTGAACATCTTAATTTCTGAGTGCCCAAAAATGAGACATTTTAAAATGCACTTTTTCTGCATTGATTCAAAACTAAATCTCTTTACAGCCGCTTCATTTCACTTAAGAATTGAGTTGTCCAATATCACTAATCAATTCTGGAAATATTTTCTTGTAAGATAGATCAAAGAGCAACAAATTACTACCATTTCTACTTACTAGTGTCTTTTCACATTGTCTACATATTTCAAAGTTAGGAAAAATGGTAATCTTCCATTAAGCTACAAGCAACAAAAAATATTTTACTAGCCAGAGAAAACATTCTTGCCTTCTAACCTACTGAGTCATCATATCACTTATCAGAGCAGATGTTCACAAATTCAGTGGCATCAAAATAACGTCTTCTAGAAGATACTCAGAAGTGTTAAATCGCACTGTTCCTCTCTTTTACTGAAATCCTTGTAGCAATTTTGCCTTTAATTTTGTGATCCATAAGTCCTGAATCATAACAGTGCTTATAAGTAACTAATGGAAACAAATTCATACAGAACTAAATCCTGAAGTATAAATTGCTATACAATATCCCTACTGTATTCTCTGCAGTAGGATAGATTCCTGCTAGAATAACATTTCTCTAAGCTTTTCACCTGGCACACAGTAAAATACAATGATGCCCTTTAAACATGCAATCAAAAATCTTTTCTACCCCTTCCCTGTGATGAAACAACATTTTTCTCAGTATATGTATCTGCAGCTAATACTTAAGAAAGACTTCAACAGAAAAGCTACTATTCCTTGGCCTCCTTTAGCCTGAAAATACGCAAGATTTCTGCTTTACAATAATGCCTTGCCATTTTGAATGCAAAGAGGGATCATCTTCCTTCATGCCTGAGACCTCAAAAATATTCAATATCTTAAATTCCGGATGAATTCAGGGCAAACTGAGGGCACCTTGAAAGTACAAGCCCATTAATGAAACAGAACTTACTCTGAAATATACAGTCTGTGGAATGCATAACTTGTTGCAATATAAATATATCTTACTGTATTTGGACAGAAAAACAAAAGGTACCTTTATTTCACATCAACAGTCCTTTGCAGTTTTCTGTATTCAGGCTCACTGTGCTACTCAGGCTCCACTGCGCAAGAAGAAACTATCACTGAATGACACCCTGAATTCATTTCAAAGCTGTGCCAATAGGGAGACAATAAAAGGCAGAAGTTAAAGTTCATTCACATAGGGGATGAACCACATCAAGGACAGATATCATAGACTCTGACTGAAAACAAACCTTCACTGATCTAAATGGAACAGAACTGAGACATGGTTGAACCCACAGTGCAGGGCAAGCATATACCACAGTGCATCAAGCAGGCATTTTTCTTCGATTGTACAAGGCAGAGGAGAAAAGGGAATGCTGTTGCCCCATGCATGTGGTTGAATTTCTTTCCAAAGCATGTCGCAGGGTGTTGCTCACCTAGCGATGAAGATGAACACGCAGTGAAACGCTCTGCAGCATCCCTCCTCTACAGCATAAGTCTGCCTTATTATCCTATCAATATAAATACAAACAAGGAAAAGCAATTGGCTTCTCGGTGGCCATATACTGCAATACTAGGTAAAGCACAAGATATTTTAGATTACTTCAGTACAAGACCATTGGGCTTGAAGCAAGCACACTTAAAACTAATTAAAAGTACAGGAGTAGTACTGAACATGTCTTATTTGATTTTCTGAATTGAAAGCTACCACTCATGTCCAGGATTATAATTTCAGAGTCGGTGTATGTTCTCCCATTGAAATAGCTTGTATAAGACTTGTTAGGACTAAATAAATAAATACCTTTTCTTAGCAATCAGAATAATCTCAGAAGAAAGTATCTGTCCAAAATTAAACAGGCTTTTGGCATACCTCACTGAATCTATCCATCCTCCTCCCTACTCTCAACACAAATGCCCCAGGAACTTTCAAATAAGAGATTAAAAACAGATACCTAAATCTATCCTGAATATGTGCTGTCACTTCCTACACTCCTTAGGGAATAACTGTAACACTTGGGAAACCTGCTCCACCACAGCCTTCCTTTCAGCCGCAAGCGAATCACTTGGCCCCAAATGCAGGAATCATTTTGCAACCTAATTGCTAATGAAATGAACGGAAGTCAGATGTCTAAAAGCACATGTTGTGAGTGTGGACCTGAGGCCCTGTGTGGCTTAGGAACTAGCAGACTGTAGCCTTTGAGACCTCCCTGTCTAAATGGGTTACATGGTATTTCAGAGCAAATAAGTTTAAAACTGTTTTGCACTCAGATAGGATAGTAGTGGTAGGAGCATGGATTTAACAGACAAGCTAAAAACTTCGCAGTACCCTCTCCCACCCCACCTGGTACCGCCTGGCGTAATATCTTCCCAGCTGCACGACCCAGTAGCAGCAGCTGATCTAAGACGCAGCTGCTGCTGCTCCTGAGGTCACAGAGGACCTAGAACAGACACAATGCATGAAGTACCTCTGTTGCAGTTGCAGATCTGTTCAACCAATTTGCCCCCAATTTGTTTTCAATGACAATACCACAGATGCATAAGTGATGGAAAAAAAAATAAAGTTTTTACTTACATACTTTCCCTCAATTAGAATATTTTATCAGATTTGACATGTAATTTAAGATTTCTCTTCTTTCCTTCTTACATACTTATGTATTTATTTTCCAAAGGACCTGTTGCAGAAAAAGGTCTCAAGGTACATTAAGATTTTACAGAAAAAGATTAAAAATAAAAATTAATTCAACTATCTCAGTACATAATACTTTAATAAGTTTTCTTTCAGAATTAATGTTATCAGAATTCTAAATACACAGAAAGCATGGTAGCAATATGTAAAGTTTCATGTTCGTACCTGGTTGCCAGGTACAAAACATTTATACTCTTTAATCCAGAATTGATTTGTCAATAATTTTTTCTACATTAGATGACCTCTGTGGAAATTAAGGAATTTTTTAAAAGTTACCAATTCTTCTGCAAGCATTAGTTTCAGAGGTGCACAAATATGGTAAATCTATAAATCAGAACTTCTTCACTCCAAAATCAGAAGCATTTGATCATTCATTTATAGCAACAGGAAAATGTATACCTTGTCCCATGTCTACAGATGTTACAGACTGTCATTTAGGTTTATTTAATGATAAGAAAAATGTGTAATTTATATGCTGAATATTACAGATTAAAAAAAAAAAACCACTCTGTCTTTATTTGTTACTATCTTTTGCCAATTAATAAAAACAGAAAAGTAGGCCTGTATTTATAACTGGACACAATGAGAGTAAGAAATAATAAGGAACCAGTAAGAAATAGTTAGAGGAAGCGAGTGACATAGTCTAAAGCAGCATGGATAGTTTGTGCTTAATTTGAGGATTATCAATAAAGTGTAAAGCTTATGCTAAAGATTCATTTATACTTATAGATAGTTTTACAAGTCTGGATCACCAGAAACACACATTTCATTTTTCAATGCTGTGCAGGAAAGAGTTTCCACAAACTAGTTACACATGGAATAGACTTTCTGATATTTTGATGGTTTTCCACAGTGCATTTATTCTACATTTACCCAAACATGAAGAGGGGGTATTTCATATTCTTGGGTAGCTTAGCACTGATTTTTCCTATCCCAAGTCACATGACTTTCAAGACCTGAAAGCATACTCAACAGGAACTTTCCATGTCAGTAATTAAAAGACAATGATCGTTTATTCCAGGTTATGGCCTGATGCCAAACTCTTTGCACACCAGTATGATGCAAAATCATTTTCACATTCCAAAGCTATTTGAATAGTTTTACTGACTGAAAACACACTCAAATCCCATTTTTTATGGCGACAAGAAGTCCATAATGCCTATTAGTATTCCCAAACACCAAGAACACTGGTGTCATGAATTAGATGTAATCATGACAGCAGTGGGTTTTTTCACTCCCTTGATCTCCCAGATTTATTCTGCATTACATGGACATCACAGAAATGGACTCTACACAACAAAATTATCTAAGCAGAAGAATTTTCCTTCAAATACAAACAAAAAACTTACACTTTCCATCAAATGGAACTGGCCTTGTGTGGAATCATTCTGAGAAAGCTTAGCTGAACACTAAAAAATTCTGACAAGAACTCCCTAGCAGGGTGACACAACACTTCTTTCTATATAAATTTTGCCAACCAGGCTGAAATTTTCAAGGAATCAATGTAATATCAGAAAACTCCACGATTGCAATAAAGAGAAAAAAAAATACAGATCTCTGAAGTCAGGCATTAAATCTAATACTTCAGCTGGCAAATCTCTCTCTCTCTATGAGACTGGCCTTGGCACTTATGATTACTGCAAAAAGACTTATGAATTTCTTTAAATAAGCGCCAGTACACAGTTAAGTATCAGCCTGTATTCAAAATCTGATTTGATGCTGATATTATTCCATGAATTCTAATGGAACTCCTCCAAATTTTTTCACCACTGCAAGTGAGCCTGAAATATCAAAATATCTGATTTTGCATTATTTTTAGCTGAAATGTATGTCAATGCGAAAGCATTTGAACTACATTGGTAGAACTAAAATGATCGCTAGTGTAACTCCATTCACATCAGTTACATCAGGAATGCATTTCACCACTATAATTTAAAATGTAAAATGCCTAAGTGACAATAAAATTATTTTTCTGAGAGTTGTCAGTATCCGGTAACACTGGGAAAGCTCTGACAGAAGCAGTAGTAGTAATTTGGAGCCATAACAGGTCAAACACAGGGTTCCTCTGGCACAGAACTTCAGCCGAAATAACCCTTAGAGATTTCTGTTTCTTGTTAAGCACTTGGGATCTTTGGGTTTCAGCATGTTAGGGGGGTAGGACTCTGGCACTTTCAAGCTGTGTTGTAACTGACTGGACTTACAGATAGTTGAATTATAAGCCAGCCCAAGTAAAGGTATTTCCTTCCATTCCGGAATGCACAATTCTTTCTGTGATTCATAATGGTCTGCCAAACTGATAGCACAGTCTTAATGTTAAGCTGCGATAGTTCTTATTTATAATGTCAAAGCACATAGGTTTATACATTGCAGGAGGCAGAGCACGCTCCACTGTTACCTTAGGATACGTCTCCACAGTACTGCAGTATGTTGTGCTGACACACCCATAACACTGCTCTGCCAACTGCTACGAGGTCCTACAGTAAGACCTTTCCTTCATGAGAGGAAGGTAATGCTATGATCACAGCATAATGCAGGCATTGCCACATTTGTTTTAAATTAAAAGGTTGTCTACTGGTAGCAGAATAGCTGAATGACTTGCTACAGAAGCTGGGTAAGTACTTAAGCAGTTACCTCATGCTGAGCTCCGTGTCCATGGTGTGAAAATAGATTCTAAGAGCTGTTCAAAGAGTTTTCTTCCTTATTTCTATTAGAGAACTAAAATTCCACCTCTCATAAACCACCTTCCCTTTCAACCAGTAAATACTGCAAACACAAACTACTTATTTTCTCTAAGTTCTTTATTTACCTACTTAGTATTTCTCTTACTTCAACATTCTTGCCATGATTCCTGGTATTATACGGTCTCTGGTATTACATAGAACTACTAGCAAGCTAGCTTACAAGAGAACCCTCATACTCTTTACATCATTAACTACTAGCTTTTAAAGAAGCACTTTCAGCTACTGATTTTTGCCGGATTTTACATACATAGTGCTCATCCTCACTACTGATATTGCCCCTGCAGAAAGAAGTATTTAGTACATTTAACTCAGGTGAGCCACAACAAAATGAAGTATTCAATTTCGGCAAATGCCTACGTATAAAATCACTGAGTCGTTTCGTTCAAAATATAGTCTGAATTTATATCGCCACACTGAAAAGGAGTTTTGT
>Ga0181612_122128_pt1 | contig 12944 bp, 11 predicted proteins | sample HoacroProtozoa21_FD_119630 | JGI IMG/M metagenome (GOLD analysis project Ga0181612, IMG submission 119630) | Hoatzin crop microbial communities from Cojedes, Venezuel. Combined Assembly of Gp0051906, Gp0051904, Gp0051908 | reverse complement strand
TCCAGCAGGGCCGCCCCAAGCCTGTACTGGTGCATGGGGTTGTTCCTCCCCAGGTGCAGGACCCTGCCCTTGCCCTGGTTGAACCTCATCAGGTTCCTCTCTGCCCAGCTCTCCAGCCTGGCCAGGTCACGCTGGATGGCAGCACAGCCTGCTGGTGTGTCCAGCACTCCTCCCAGTTTGGTGTCATCAGCAAACTTGCTGAGGGTACACTCTAACTCTTCATCCAGGTCGTTGATGAAGAAGTTAAACAAGGCTGGGCCCAGTACTGACCCCTGGGGTCCCACCGTGTCCCCCCGTGACAGGGCAGCCCTCACCTGCGCGACCGCGCCGGCACACACCAGGCTCCAGTCGGGCAGCCAGGAGCAGCCGGGCAGCACCAGCCCGTAGACGCAGAGGCAGAAGAATGGGAGGACGTAGAACATGTAGATCAGCATCTGGGGGGGGGGACACGGAGAGGGTCACCCCATCCCTGGTGGCACAAGGGGGAAGCTCCAGTCCCCCCCTCGCCCCTACTCACCTGCACTTTGGGGTAGGCGACGGGATCGCGCAGGTACGGCTCGTGCTGGTAGATGTACTCGAAGCACGAATCGGCGGGACAGTCCAAAACCACCTGGGGACGCAGGGAGCGGAGGGGAGGTGGGCACGGGGCAGATGCACCCACTCCGGGACCCCCAGGGGCCCCCCAGAACCCCACAGCCCCCCCGGTGCAGGGACCCGGCGCTCACCATCCCCCTGAAGAAGGTGAACGTGGCGGCGAGGAGCAGGAGCAGGACCAGCCCCGCGTCCTGGGGCCGCTGGTACAGGCGTTTGCGCTGCTCCTCTGCAACCTGGGAGAGGGGGAAACGCTGCGTTTTCCTGCATTTTCCTGCATTTCCCTGCATTTTCTCGCATTTTCCTGCATTTCCCTGCATTTTCCTGCATTTTCCTGCACTTTCCTGCACTTTCTTGCACTTTTCTGCACTTTCCTGCACTTTCCTGCATTTTCCTGTATTTCCCTGCATTCTCCTGCATTTCCCTGCATTTTTCCTGCATTTCCCTGCATTTCCCCCTGCATTTTTCCTGCATTTTACTGCATTTTCCTGCATTTTTCCCTGCATTTTCCTGCATTTTCCTGCATTTTCTCCTGCATTTCCCTGCATTCTCATGCATTTTCCTGTATTTGCCTGCATTTTCCTGCACTTTCCTGCATTTTCTTGAATTTTCATGCATTTTCCCTGCATTTTCCTGCACTTCCCTGCATTTCCCTGCATTTTCTTGCATTTTCCCGCATTTTCCTGCATTTTTTCCTGCATTTTTGGCTCGTCGCCCTGTGGTCTGGCCCCGGGAGGGGGGTAAGGCTGACGGGTCCTGGAGCAGAGCCCCCTCCCCGCTCCGGCCCCCCGCTCACCTTCTCGGGGCTGAAGCACGGCAGCGCCTTGGGCTGCTGGAAGAGCCTCGCCCCAGCCCAGGCGGGGATGAGGACGTAGGGCAGGTTGAGCAGGAAGGCAGGGCTGAGGTCGGAGCTGTATTTCCCTGGGGAAGGAGAGGACGGGATAGGCACGGCAGAGCGCTGGGTGCCCAGTGTCAACAGTGCCGCTCACCCCCAGCTCAGCACCTTCCTCTCTGCCCACGGAGCGGGAGCCCGGGAGCAAACCCGTGGGCAGACAGAGGGATGGAGGCAGCCTGGAGGGATGAGGAAGGGCTGGATGTGGAGCCCAGCCCCGCTCCGCACCCCCGTACCTATCAGGTTCCCAAGGAGGAAGACGACGATGCTCATCATCAGCGAGCCCAGCCAGAAGAGACCCAGGTTCCTGTAGCTCTTTCTGCGGAGATGTCAGGATAGGACCCCTCTGCCGGGCTCAGAGCTCCCCATCCCTCAAAACTCGGGATCCTCCAACCCCTGCGAGCCCCTCTGAGCTCCCAGACCATGACGATGCCACATGGAGTTTGGGCACAAACTGAAGCAGAGGAAGTTCCGTCTGAACACGAGGAAGAACTTCTTCCCTCTGAGGCTGACGGAGCCCTGGCCCAGGCTGCCCAGGGAGGCTGTGGAGTCTCCTTCTCTGGAGATATTCCAGACCCGCCTGGACAAGGTCCTCTACAGCCTACTGTAGGTGACCCTGCTTCGGCAGGAGGGTTGGACTAGATGACCCACAGAGGTCCGTTCCAACCCCTACCATTCTGTGATTCTATGATCTGCTTTATAGAAATCAGATCACAATCAAATACAAAAATCCTCAAAAAAACAAAAAAACCTTACAACTGAGTGCAAACTAGGCATTAAAAGATAATCTCCTAACCATGCCTTCCAGAATGAATCACCCTGCAAGTGTTCTGTGCAGGCCCCATCTTGTCTTTTGGTCTGAGGCATCATCATAGAAGAAGGATTTCAAAAGGCAGAAATCCTGCTTGGCTGCTTAAGTAGCACTAATAACACATTTGTTCCTGTTACTCACATATACCATCTCCATATGGAACAATGGCAAATTAGATAAATAAGAGCATTGGAACTACTAGCTGTGCGTGTGACAGCCCCATCACCGCACTGGTGCTAGTTCTGGGAGCATTCAGGGCATGATAATATGTCTTCTCTTAAAAAAAAGTGTAACATTGTGGATTTTATTATCATCTGCAACTAGCAAGCACAACACAGTAACAAAAAAACCCCATGAAAATAAGAACCAACCAAACAAAAAGCCAAAATAACCATTTGCATACTTCTCCCTTAATAATTTTGTTACATTGCTTAGAAAAGGCTGACTATGAATATAAGAATGACAGGATGGGCTCAGACAAAACGTTTGTGAGCCTGCCTCCAACAATAGCCAACTCCCACTTTAGGCATTAAAATACATTGATTTGCATGGGGAAAAAAGGACTTCACATTCAAATTGTCATTCTTTTCACTATATAGAGGGAACACATGCTATTTCAAATTTATATAGATTCCTATTTGTTAGCTTTTTTATTAGGCTAAAAAAATAACACTTTTGAGAGGAAGATTAAAATAAATAAAACATAAATACAACAAAGAACAGAGATCCTTGGGTGTAGTTCACATGAAATACCCTAACGTTCCAAATACTCCAGTTACTTGCATACCTGGTTTCCAGTTACTTAAATCCTTCAACATTTAAGAATTATTGTCTCGGACCGAATGTTTATTCCTGGAAAAAAAAAATTCCCGCTTTTTCATTTCCTGATTGGTTTCTTGACTTACAATGAACTAGCCAAAGAAATAATAATAAAAAAAGACTTTTTATGCACCTGCAGGAGAGACTGCTGCTGACAAAAGCTGTTTTAGTTTAAATTACACCCATGGTCAGTTTTATCAGATACAGTAGTTGCAGATCTCTTTGTATCTTCCCTTGACACCTCACACAGATTATGCAGCGTCTTTTCCTCTGGCTTCGGTAAGTTTAACCTTGTCATTCTCAGATGCGCTGAGAATGATGCACTGAGAATGCTCTTAACATTCTAGGTGAATGGTCCTATTATTCCTCCCAGCCTGTTCCTCTGTCCAAGAAGGTCCCCATTCTACATCTCCAGCTGCTCTGAAATGCTCAAATTTTTGCTGTCATGATCCCTCAGGGACTACTTCAATCCCATGTACCACACAGAACTGAAAAGTCTTTTGCCTCTAAGCAGACCGTGGTATCAGCATTTTTTGCTTTCTCCTACTGCCTGCAAATAACCACTTTCACATGTCCACCCAAGGTACTGCTGTTAGAAGACATGCCCCAAGCATATGTGCAATTCTTAAGTGTTGATCTCTTTTAAGTGTCTTCCCTCAATGTCTTTTTAACCTTACTGTCCTCAGAAACACTGAAAACAGCCAGGTTACTGCTTCATTATTCCTTTATATGCTACCTCTATTGAAAGTACTGCCCAGTTATACAGAACCATAAGTATGTGCGTGTTCCTGATTCAAGCCACATTTGTATCATGATTTGCTAGTCCACTGGTCCAGTATTAATGATTGTACAGCAATGGCTGTAGGTATGTAAGTAATAATATAAAATAATACTCAACAACTTATTACATCAAATATTGCTAAACAACTAGTATTAGATGCACCATGCCACACAAAAGGTGCCTTTTGCTCATAATCCTTCATCTCACTGTGGTCTTGTATCGATGTCGGGGGAAGAATCAAAGCAGGGCAAACATATACATAGTAGTATCCCAGCTTCTAACCTATTTCAGCATAAGGACATCCTGAATCAGATAATAGTTTCGGTATGTCTATCCATGATCTCTCCTCTGTATGTTGCCAGTGTCCCCTAGAATGCAAGGGAGTGTAAATTTTTAGCATCTGCAGCCTTCTTTGCAATCAGTTCCTCAGGTCTGGAAGCCTCCAGTGTGAAGAGCTGCCTCGTATTTAGATGGAAACCTTCTACCAACTTCATACAATGCCCCTTAGATATCGTAGTGGAAGAGACAATGAATCGCCAACCCTGACCACCCTTCCATGCCACACATAATTTTGCAGATTTCTATAATTTCCCCCTTTAGGCTCTTTTCAAGCCATAAGACAGGCATTTTTGACAGCTTAAGACAGCCAGCTCAACAGTTCTTCACCCAGAAGCTGTCTGAGGCCTTTGATGATCCTTGTTGCCCTTTTCTGACACTTTCCAGTTCTGCTAAATATTTTTGACCAGAACTGCACAGACTACTCAAGATGACAGCAAACCACAGTTCTATGCAGTAGCATACTGAGGTTCTGTGGTTGGCTTTCTGTTCACTTCCTAATAATTTCTAGTATTTTATTTGCTTTCTGACCACTGAACAATAAGTTAATGTTTTCACAGAGCTACTACATATAACCCCAAGATCTTTCTCCCAAGGAATAATAGTTAGCTTGGTCTTAAAGAAGGAAAATATTTTTCTTTCAGATTGAAAGTCCCACAAAAGCCTTAGGAATGTCTCTTAAATGACACTGTTATGCTAAGAAAGTGATTTATTATTATTATAATTCAAAAAGAGCAAAAAAATTAAAAATGGAGTGAAAAGTCTTTAATCTTTTTATGGAGGACTTTTTATCTAGGAAGACCAGCTACTGTTTTGATCAGTTTCCTATGCTTTTGTGCTTAAACAGGAATGTCTATTCAAGTGGCACGTGCATTATTATCTTAGAGAAAACATGAGCAGGGCTTCACGGTTCTCACTGAAGTTAATTTCTGAAATATGTTTACACACAGTCTTAAATTACTTTTCTGGGAACGTAGAGCTGTTTTACATTTAGCAAGGTTTAGCTTCACTAAGTGTCCTTAATAAAAGACAGTTTTGTAAAGATATAAACAACCATGTTAAAACATCCATATTAACTCGTTCTGAGAGCAAACGATTTGCAGCAACATTCTGATATGACAGCATTCTATACCCACTAGAAAGTCTGCATATTTATCAGAGCAGAAGTTTAGGCAGAAGACCACAAAGGACAGTTTGAAAGAATACGTGATGATACAACACCACTCACACTATTTTTATTTGTTTCTTCTTTGTTTCCCCCTCTCTCTGAAACATTCTCAAAGTAGTGGAATAACCATTCTCAAAAAGAAAGACCTATCACTGTTTTGAGAGAGATCTTGGTAAAACCCTGAACATGCCAGACGCTTAAATGCATGTAAGCAGAACGATACTTTCAAAGTCAATTGGCTTGAAATTATAGATATGTTCAAGTGCTCTCTTGGATTAGGACCTCATAGGCAATTTATAACCTTGGCTCCTACAGCTTACTGCATTTTTACTTCAAACCACTTTAGCTCAGCAGCCACACAATAACAACAAATGTTTTGAATTGTTATCTGCCCAGGAACAAAACCATTCTGCTCTATTTTTTCTAAGATAAAGATGGCAAATTGTAATTAAGAAAGGTAAGATCTTTCATACAGACCCTTCCCTACCTCTCTCTTGGAAGTGTACTTGTTTATACATTAAACTCAGATAGAATTTTTCACTTCTGCTCAACTGTGAGCCAGAATAGAGCTCAAGCAGCACAAGAGGGTAAAGGAAAAATAAAAGAGGGTATCCATACTACTAACAAAAAGCTATTTTCCTTAGATTGTTTATACAGCTCTTGGCAGTAGAAAGGCTCCAACAGAGCCAGGGCCAACGAAGTAACCACTGCTCAGAATTGCTCTGTGGAGCAACCTCTCTCTCCACTAACTACACAAGAACAAGCTCTCCATTAGCTGCCTAGGACAAAATGCTATGACTGCTCATCTATGCCATCTAAACCAGGTCTTAACACCCTGCTTTCCTATTTTAGTAAGTTTTGACGTCCAAGCTGCTCTCTGAAATTCAGTCCCTGAAAGACTGATACTGACAAGACTTGTACAATGTTCTTTACTTGTAGCCCATTCTTGTGTTGTGAATAGTCTGAATGAAGTTCATGGGATTATTTGTTGTGAAAGAAGTTAGAATGAATCTAAAACTTTGTTCAATCTGTCAAGATAACTTTGAGTACTGCACAGGAGTTCAGATGAAGAGAAGGTCCTAGAAACCTGTATATATTTGCTCTCAAAGCAGACTAGATGAAGTTAATAAGATTTTTAACATTTGAAGTCAGAATCAATATTTTCGTAAGATTTATTTAACAAGTCAGTTATATAAGTCTTCCGCATAAAAAATTCTGCAAAAGATGAATAATGAGGAACACCAGGCATATTCTTTGACATACTGAAAACAACTTAAAATGTTCTCAGAAAAAACAGAATCCAAGAGAAAAAGACACATAGAAATGTTCCTTCAATACCTTCAATGACTAGTAACAGTGACCACTTTCAAGCACGCAATTGAGGTTAAAGAATATATTGCAATCATCAGATGGGTCACCTACAGAAGGAAAGTAGGGTCAATCTGTAAACCCCCTCTGAGTAGTGTCACGGACATTTATTGGCAAGTCAAACCATGATGACAAGGTAAGAACCGGATGACAAGGTTTGCATTATTTTTTGTTTGAAAAGGAGACTTTAAATAAAAAACTCAAATGAAATACAGTATTTTTTCCACAACATTTCTGGAGGAAAAGAATTTGCTTTGAGAGATACAAAATGAAAATTTTTCAGGTTGCTAGATCAGGGGAAAAAAAAAAAAGTCTTTTATAGACTTCTCCATGCTGGGAAGCCTACCTTTTCTTTTGTTTCGATAGCTCTCAAGAAAGATAAAGCCTGACGAGAAACCTCCCCTTGCATTTCTATGGCTTGAAATTGTTTTCTCTGAAATGTAGGCTGATTGCACCATTAGGAATGTAAGCCTTTGTGTAAAAATATATATTTGAAGATAACACTACGTGCACCCTGCAAACCTAAAAAGCAGACAAATCACAAAAGACATATAAACAAAAAAATCAGAAAGAGCCATACTGAATTTATTCCTTTGAGGCACACTAGAAATTTCTATGTTGTGCCAATTAATGTCTCATAAATCATTACAATATATTCTTAGAACATGATATTAAAAAAACCCCAAACAAAACAGTAAAAGCTCATTTTACTAATCAGAACCCTCTGTATATGGCAACTGATAATAAAACTGTGATGCAATTAAATTTGCCCTAGAACAATTCTTGAACTCTCAATGTTTATTTTGCTTCTTTTAAAAAACAAGCCTGTTACTTCCATCATTAAAAATCTCAGGCCATTATATGACACATTTTTTTTGCTTTTCCAAAAATAAATAATATTTTTCCTTTTAAAAAAAATCTTATGTGATAATAAAACACAGCATCACTTTTAATAATGAAACAATAATTGTTGATGTGACTAAAATTCTCGAAGTGTTCAATTCCTTGAAGAAATCTGTAAGTAAAAGTGTATAGTTACAGAAATTTTGGTGGCCATCTAGCTGTTTACTCACCCATTTCCTGTCTGGTACTGCAGATTCCTGTCCCATATTTTTGTAACTCTATGGTCACAGTTTTCAAAGCATTAACATCCGTTTCTGCAAAGCCGAGGTAGTTATAAGAACCCATATTGATTACATTCTTGATAGTCCTTCCTGTAAACCTACAATTAAAGTAAATTTTAAAGTACAGCACAACTTTCCCTCCAACCCCAAACAAAAAGCAAAGAAAAAACCCCAAAAATTTCCCACCAAATTTTGTTCCACTGTCAAATTCCTATTTGGGAATTTACAATCCTCATACTCTAACGTCCCAAAAGTTTTTCCAGTCTTTCTCTTCCCGTGACTAAATACTGTTTCTTGTTCAGAATGTTTTCCAAATGCCAAGCTGTGGATGGCAATAGACTGGTATTAGGTGAAAGGATGCTTTTATGGATTTAAATAAACAAACAAACCTAGGACTTTATTTAAGGAACAACTTACAGACACTACTTTTTCCAGCAAATTGTCAACAGTTTCCACAAAGTCATCAGTGTTCACACACGTGGAGATATTAAACATGAGGAAAAATTTTGTGGGAACCACGGTGATACATTCTTAATAAGCTGAAGTATAGTGAATGTACATGTTGTCTATGTGGTGAATTTCCATATCTGTTTAATTCAGTAACAGCTGTGATACACTGAAATCTACAAGCTGTGAACTGCTTATAATCCACCGCCAAAGATTCTCTTACACAAGTAAGAAGCCACATTTATGCAATGCAAGAAATTATGATTTAAATCCTGACCAAGGGATACAATTTTTGTTGTAATCTTCTCACTAAAGGTCTGTTGTTATAAATGAAGCGTAAGCAGTCTTATTTATGCTGACACAGCCAAACAAAACCCTTCTGCAGTAGAGTTCAGTCCCTTCCATACTGCATTTCCAAACAATATTCAGAAGAAAAGGGACAGATTGTCAGCACAGTACTGATTTCAGAAAAAAATACTCTAATGTATATTAGTCGAGGATCTAGGTATGAGGGGCTAAATGCAACATTCTGTGCTTTGCAGTTGTATCAGGAGTATTCTTATGAAGCTGATAGCTGCAGAGTGTAAGCTGACTCACCTAAACGTCCAGTTGTAATCATCTGTGACGCGTTCCATGAGGTCAAACTGTGGCCCTGGGACACTGCAAATTGGACGATTCCAGTTATCCCGTATTCTCATATAGAGGTTTCTGGTGTAAAAGTTCTCAAAATCTTGATAAAGTGGCACAAAATCCTGGTTTGAAAATATGCACAGGGTTATATTGCTAGGAAAATGTCTGCTTCTACACCCAAGTGATTCCCATTAAAAAGGAAAAACTAATTCATTAGTAAACAGAGACCTATAACAGCCACATGTTCCTACGTCACAAACAACTCCAATCAGCAAATATCATACTTTCATTCCCATGAAATACAGTGGTGGCTTTTTTAGGGTGTGGGTTTTTCTTTTTTTTCAACAGTCAACAAGTTGGCCTAATTCTCCAGTTCAGTATTTGGGAAGCTGGAAATGGAGGAGCTCATGATTCTTTCACTTGGAGAAACCAAATGCTTCAAATTGAGCATTTTGCAGTGTATGGAGCAGATTGCAAAACTAGGATAAACAACTCACTACATTTCACGAAACGCTACATACATTAGATTAAAGCTAGTTCAACGCAATTTATCTGGGCATCATTGGCCTAGACTGGACACGCAAACAGCCAGTGCAGACAACTAGTTTGGCTGACAATTAATTTGTATCTATAGATTTTTCTTGGAAATGAAATGAAAAGAAAGGTATGAAATCTAAACAAAATTTTATATGAAACAGCAATATAGCCATATTAGACACTGGATACAATAAACTGATAAAATAACATGGCATGTAGTTACCTATGTGGGAGACTGGAAAATGAAATGAACACATAATCCATGGTGGATGGCAAAAAGGTTTAACTGGCATGTCTGGAGCCAAAACAGCTCAACAAATGGCCAAATAATTAATTGAATTGAAAAGAATATTGCATGAGAATGCTGATAAAAAATTGCACCATGATATTTCATTAAGCAGCGCATGCATCTTTGAAAAGCCAAAACAGGAAGCAAATTCGGAAATTTTATTTGTAAGATGAACAGTAACACTATTTGCACTTTTGCTCCCTTATGTCAGGCATTATTGTAAATGATGGCTCAAACTGCACAGAGAGGGAAGAGTAACAAAAAAAAATATAAACAAAATTAAAAGGCAATTGGGCTTGCTGAGATGCAAGTTTCACTTGGAACTATGTGTGATGAAAAAATCTCTAAGTCGGGACTCATAAGAATTTGGGCTATGTTCACTTTGAGCTGGAAAATGATTCCTGAGTGCTTTGTGACCAGCAGTTCAGCAAACCTAAGTCAGCAATTACACAGAAGTTAGTACTCCCTATCACTATGAAGGACAAAGTAATACAGCGAGATGGGACAAACTAAAATTGGGGCTTTAGAGATTTGGAGAGAAGATACAACAAGTAGCTTCAATAAGTAATTTCTGAGATTTATTTTTCTGTGGATTGGCCAAATACACTGAGATTGTATTTTGCTGACAGTATTCTGACAGTCTTAGAACAAGCTGAACATCTCTCTGGGTGAAAGTCACGATTTTACCTATATATATATGTACATATTCATACATGTGCTTAACTATACTGCAATGTGTGTCATTCCTCTCATCCTTATGCAATGTTCTCTCTAAGATGAAAGTTATATGTCTTGTTACTTCAGTAGGTTGTTGTACATAACTTGCAAGCACGGGAGAACTCAGCTCTGGATACACAGCATCTTTTTTATACATACTTTTTGTTGTTTTCTCTCTGCAGCAATGTTACGTTTTTCTAGTCCCCAGGCTCTCATAAAATCTCGCAGGTAGCCAAATACTGTTCCCACTCCAAAACCCAGGAAAGTAAGAACAGCAACATACATTGGTGCCTGTTCAAAGTGCTCAATAAACGTTTTTTTGTAGAGAGTTCCATTTGATATGCCATTCTTCTGAAAATATAGAACAGAAAATTATGATTAGTACATTTCATCTCATCAAAGCTTAGACTTCAGACCTCAAGGCAAATCTTTTTCTCTAATATGCCACAAATTAGGAGATACATTTAGACTTTACACAGTATCAGCTGATGCAACCTATACCTGAAGAGGAGGACCTTTAACACTGCATTTACTACTGACCACTACAAATATCTTCCATTTTCTCTCCTCTCCACCAATGCCCTCAATTGCAGGTGTCTTCGACACCACTCCCTTCTCTATTTTGAAACCTGTGAAACTTATGAAAGATTGGCCATGTATTATTGTGTAATTGGACAATTATTTCAGAGGTGATTAAATGGAAACCACAATACTCTGTTCTGGCAAGACAGAGCTATAAAAAGGGAAGGGCAGCATTAAAAACTCACCTACACTGCATCTGACTCTGCTTCTGGAAGTCTTGTGTAACACATTGCAGCAAGTAACTGATATAAAACAAATCCTGTCTAAAATAGGGCACCTTTACCATGATGTTCTTCTGATCTGAGGAAGTATCCATACCAGCTATGATCTTAGCCTTCTATTTCTGTTCTGATTTCACAAATGCTTTTTATTCTATTTTCAGTGACCTTTTCTACACTTCTAAGGGTAATTAAAAAAAAAAGAAGAAAAAAAGGAGAGACACACAGACACCCTGCTTGTTAGAACTGGTGACTCTATTGTGAGCAACTTTTAGAAATTTACAATCATATGTGGACAAAATATTTCTCACATAGTGAAAGATAAAGTAAGTATTTCATCAAGGATCAAGCTCAGTTATATTACCTTCCATTTGCCATGGGCTAAAAGCATACTTATGGTTATCTATGGCAATTCAATTGATGTTGTAGCTTGTCAAGCTGTAATGAGGTGATAATGCCCTCTGAACCCAGAGAAGAGAATTAACATGATGATTCTGTTTGTCGTTTTTGTTAAGAAACACTTTGTTGTTATAAATCCTATTGGCAAAGGAACAAGGAGGCTCATCTTAGGCTCCTGCATTGCAAAACTCTTCTTCCACAATAAAACTCTTCTGTTGCAGAACTCTTATTTCAGCTGCTGTTATTGTATGCAGTCAGTATGACACACATATTTCAAGACACAACCACTGTCACCCACAATCCTTAATACGTCCAGCTAGTAGTAAAAGGCATCAATAGTAGTAAAGTACTAAGAACGTGGAGTCAGACTGTGACTCCAGTCTATGAATGATGAAAACCAAATGTCTTCAAGTAGCCCAAGGTTAGTAGAAAGCTGGGACAACAAATTTAAAAAAATATGGTTACATCTTGTCTAAAAACTGAAGTGAGGAAAACAAAGAGCATTTCATCCATCCTTAGAGGCCCACAAAAAAGTAGAGAAAAAGTCTCAGGACTGGAACATTCAAAACAAGTGGATTTGCTGCTTCTGGAGAGCAGTAATGTGGATGTTTTTGTTCAGCACTTCAAACCCAAGCACTGGGGTATGGGTGACTTACTGAACATCATGAGGAAGTTCAACAATTTCAGCCAGTCTAAACAGTCAGTGGATGAATGGTTAATTGCCATTTTGTGGTATACTACTTTTGACTTTTTACATGTTATCATAAAGTTTTATTTGAGAAGAAAGAGGTGGAGTTGGGACTGTGCATTTAAAGCACCTAGATAGTGAAGACAGGTGTAATTAAGCTGCCACTGGCACCAAAATCAAATACAGCAGATCCTCTACAAATGTCAGAAATGATTCAGAGATTGCTAGTGGCACTAGTTATACACTGGGTGCTCTGCTGAATTGTACACTCACATGTATATGGTTATCAGTAATAACATCTTCTAGGTCCATACCTCAACTGTAGCAATCCAAAGTAGCACATGATTAGGCAAAGATTCTAAAAACAAAAATAAAGAATCACACTTTCCTCAGTATATTCTCCCAGCTTCCAGCAACTGCTGGCTTTGAGGTTTAATGAGCCTGAGATTATGTTATCACATTTAATAGTCATCAGGGGATACAGATGAATTTGTTCATCATGTTTTGAACCCAAAAATACTGTGGAAATGAATTGTGAATTTTGATA
>Ga0181612_115236_pt1 | contig 12944 bp, 13 predicted proteins | sample HoacroProtozoa21_FD_119630 | JGI IMG/M metagenome (GOLD analysis project Ga0181612, IMG submission 119630) | Hoatzin crop microbial communities from Cojedes, Venezuel. Combined Assembly of Gp0051906, Gp0051904, Gp0051908 | reverse complement strand
CTGGCAAGAAACCCAGGACGTAGGTCAAGTATGCTACAAGCTAGGGCAAGCTGGGGGAGCATGTGCAGTCACACTTGTGGAGTCACAGGGTGGGCAGAGCAGGGGCAGACTCCTGGCAGTCTCCCTCTTTTTGCAGCATTTGGACCACTGGCGATCACTGCACGTTGGCTTGTCCACTCCAAGCTGCAGTCTCCTCCTCAGCTGCCCCTCTGGCCTGTGCAGCAGCAGCAGCTGCTGTGTGGCAACAAAGCACTTTTTCTGCTGCACTAATACTCAGCGCTGCAAAATTAGGCTGGAGTTTCTTTCTTTCTCCTCCACCTCAGTATCCTTCTTCCTCTGTGTCTTTGCAGGGATGGTGTGAGCTCTTCCAGAGATGTTCACCAGTGATTTATTGTCATTTCTTTCCTACCTTCTCACAAAGTAAAACCTTTTTTGTGTTTCAGTGTAGGCAGCAGGAGGGGCGTTGGATTTGGATCCAGTATGAAAATGAGCAGCCAGCATAAATTCTGGGTAGGTTTTTGGAGTAAATAATACACCTAATTCGTCTCATTTGCCCTAGGTGTTTTGGAAACAAGAGTGTCAGTTAGGTAGGAAAGCCTACACCAACTGGAGAGGAGAGGATCTTTCCAGCCTGAGTGCTGGCATCCCTGGAGGGGTTTCCTTCTGGGCTTTCTGAGTTTACCTGGACAATACTCATAACCTTAGTCTTTCTTGCACATGCTTTAATCTCATGTTTCAGACTGTGTGTTGGTCATCTGTAGGGTCAGGAGGGCATTTCTCCCTCTGATCAGCGCAGCAGGATCTGCTGTCATCTGGTTGTTTTTTTTCCTGTCCTGTGTACTTTGGAACATCCTTCACTCTTTCAAATTTCTGGGCATTTCTGCCCAATAAATTCCTCCTGATGGTGAAGACGCACAGCAGAGCCTTTCAGGGTCTTAGTGGAGCACTTCATCTGCCCTCCTGTCCCTTGGTATTCTGTAGTTATAGCTTTCAGTCTTCTACTGTCAGGGGCACATGGCATTGGAAGGAGGGTGAAGTTACTCTTTGTAGGACCTTTCCGTATCAAAATGTCCATTGCCAGACTGCTAGCTATTGCATGGTGCTGCAGTTAGTGACCTGATGGTCCATTCCAGTCTTTCCTTCCTAGTGATGGGGATGCGATTCTTCTGAGGACTGGTGGGATGCTCACAGTCTGTGGTGGAGATTGTACTTCCTCGGTAACTGCTGCTGTATTTTCCTGGATCCTGCTCCAAGTGCAGCCTATGTCCTTCTCCTGCTCAGTTCTGAGTGCTGCTGTGCTCCTTCTCCCTCCCTCCCTTTAGTTTGAATCTTTTTGTTCACCTCATTGGGTTCTGAATTGCAGCAGTCAAGGTACTAAAAAATATATTTAAAAAATCTATCAATAATCTTGGTTTAGAAACAAGCCTCCAAGGTATTTAATTAAAGTGTGATGGATGCAGCCAAAAGGCACTCATGGTGTGTGTGTGCACAGAGGACTGGCCATGGGGGAGTAGTAAGTGTGTACGTGTGTGTGTGAGAGAGGGAATAAAAGATCTGGTTAAATAGATCCTTTCTATTCGTGCTCCAAATATAATGTTCTTAAATGCATAACCCAGGAGAAAACAACAATCCCCTTACGAAAATTGCAGACGCTTGTGCCAGGAAAAGGTCAGCAGCCTGGCTTCGTGTGGCTACTGCAGCCGTGGGCTGGGGTGGCAGAGGGTTTCGGAGGGGAAGAGGTGTCCCGGCCAACCCTCTCCTGGCACAGGGGCTGGATTTGTATATGGGCGTCAAGTTGGAAGGCTGATGACTCTCACCTAGTTTGAGAGAGAGACAAAAGGCAGGCCAGGAAAGGGATGCGCTGGCTGTTGCTTTACAGTGAGGAGTGGGTCTGCTGCTTTACCTAGGCATCGGATGCTGGCACAGATGGGAGGAAAAGGGAGGTGGAAACAAAGATAGGAGTTTCAACTCCTATTTTGTCCCTGGCATCTATAACCTCTGTGCCTCTTCATGAACTAATGACACTTCGATATCATAAGGAGCTGATTTTATTTCCTTCCTAAGTTATTTTGGAGGAGAGGAACAGGGGAGCCTGGGTATGCTGTGAGGCAATAATTTGGTGCTAGTAGATGTGCCTTTTCTCTTTATGTTCATTTCCTTTTCATCATCTTCACACCTTGCCCAGTTTTTCTGCTTGTGTTTCCTATTTGGCAAAACCAGTTCTGCTTCCCCTTTGCTGCTGGGCCGAGTCCCTCCTCGCCTCCCTTCCTCTGCTGCTCCAGAAACAGGCGCTTTCCCCAGCAGGCAGGCAGGAGCCCTCGAGGATATTTGCCCTTTTCTGGGCAGTTTCAGGTGTAAATGAGGTTTCTGCCTCTGTAGTTGTGCCCACTGCAATGGGTCCTGCAGAGAGCAGTTTTCCTGCTGCCGGAGGTACGGGGCACGGGTGCTACAGCTGCGGGTGAAGCCGGCATCATTCTCACGTGGCTGGTGCCCATTTAAAAACAAGGAACTGGGGTGGAAAAAAGGCTTTTTGTTTCCCAACTGAAATAGCTTCGACAAGTCACAGGCACCACCTCCGTAAATGCCACCATTGTGTGCGGCCCCGCGATGACCAGCTCTGTTGTGCTCATCCCCATGAGGCCATCAGGGCCCCAGAGGCTAGTCTGAGCCGGGCGTTGCTGAAAGCTGGAAGACGTGGTGGTGAACAGGAGAAGCGATGGTGATCCTTTGCAGATAACCTCCCTGCTGCGAGGGCTGCCGAGCAAGAGGTGGTGTAGCTGCTGAGCTGTTCGGCTGTATGAGAGCACATCATGCTTGCAGCGCTCGCCGAAATAAAAAGAATATTGCGGAAAGGTGTTACCTAACGATGGTTGCGTTGCTGTCTATGGCCTACAATGCTGTGTCTTCCCTGAAATACGGGATGATGAAAAGGGTTATGATGGAAGGGCCTGTTTAGCCCACCCACAGGCAGAGCAGTGCAGCAAATAACTTGGCATTAAGGACTTTCAGTTGTGTTCTTGCTGTCAGGCTTGGTGACTTCACCCCCTTTCTCTCGCTTTCCAGCAGTCTCATGACTGCCTGAACGTGTGTGGAGCCATTGCATGTGTTGGGCTGTCAGGGGAGGGTGGCTGCTCTGTTAAGCTCCTGGTTCAAGCCTTCTGCTGGAGTCGCTGTTTCTCCATGACGCTGTTCTTGTGCCACAGCAGGTCATGCAGGTTCTCATTGGCTCTAATTAATGGTTCTGGCAGTGATGACAAGTGGCCCACAGAAGTGTGAATCTAGTTTAAAGTGCTTAAGAAGCAAAAAAAAAAAAAAAATCCTTCTAATCTGATCATTATGCTTAGGCCAAGGGATCAGCAAAATGATCAAAAAAGAAAGAGAAACAACTTCTGGCTACTAGATTTTGCATCCCTATCCAGGCCAAATGCTAAGGGTAACTTTTTAACAACTGTACCACAGTGGACATCAATCTTATAACAAGCTTGGATAATACCCTCTGGTGAATTAACAAGGACTGCCGATATCTAAGTGCTTTTCAGCTGCTGGTTGCCAGGAGTAAGTCTCAATTCTGGGAGACCAGAGTCTCCTCAATCTGAGTTTAATTCCCTCCCATCTGCTGTCTGCATTTCCGATGATCCTCGCCCAAGTAGGGCATGGCATGTGTTTTGAGGGGAGTGGGGATGCACTTGGTCGGTTGGAATGCCCCAGGGAGAGGATTTCTGCCGTGTGGACGCATCCAGGGTCTGTTGTGGTCGCCCTGCTCCCACATATGTAACCAGGCGCTGCCCCGGCCAAAATGTCCCTGAAGCCTCCACAAAGATGGGTCTGCTGGTAGAACAAAGCCATCTGAGCTGGTGCAGTCTGGAGCATCGGACAAAAGTGGACTCATTCCCACCATCGCTGTGAATAATGGGGATAATTATCTCATTATTCCTGCAGCCTCCACAGCTCCCAAAGAAAGAGTAACTAGTGTGCAACAATGCCTCTGCTGTAAATAACGCCTTCAGCACATTGCACTGAAGCAGAAGATGGAGGTATAAAGCGCTGTCTGCCCTCAGACCACGCTCAGATTCTCCACTTGGATTTTGGTCCACTGAGCTTTAGGTGTTTGGTGGTTTTTTTTTGATTTTTTGGTTTTTTTTTGTGAAGGGAGAGGGAAGGAGCATTGTGTGGGATTTCTAGAATTTTATTTATTTATCAAATCAAGGGCCTGGGTGCATGTTCAGTTTGTAACTGCTAGGAATTGTGCAAGAAGCCTGTGCCACCCCTGTGCTGGACGTGACTGGCAACATGAAGGAGGGGGCAGAAAGGGAAACCTATGTCCTGGCTGTGCCAGTGCAAAATCATGGGGTGCCACTTATTCCTCCTGGGCCTGTCAAAATACATTTTTGTCTATAGGCCTCAAAAATCTCCCCGAGATCCTTGCTTGGCAGCAGGCAAGACTAGAGGGTAGGAAAGGGAGAGGTTTTGCTGAGGTCTGTGCAGCCTGGAGAGAGCCAAGAGCAGAACCAGACGCCATGACTCAGGCTTGTTCACTTTGCCTTGTTTTAAAGGTGTCCCATAAGAAGAAAAATATACTGCCATTAGAAGCAGAGATATTTGTTTTGTCAGACTTCTGCACGTTTCACTGATCTGTTGCTGGGTTGTGGATGTTACTGCAGTGCTGCTGCTGACTGTGCTGTTACCCAGGGGTGTCTGAAACCCCCTGGGGTATGGTTCCGTTCTTTTCTCTACTTGTTACTCACATGGGACATGTCGGGAAGCTGTCTCCCAGGTTTTCCTGGAGGGCTTCTGGGAAGATTGGAAAGGTGTATCATTAAGTTTCTTCATCTCTGAAAATTGCATTGGCTTTCAGGAAAACAGTATTTTCTCACAAGCGTTTGTCAGGCAACTGGTTTAAAGAAGTGTTAACTTAAAGCAGAGGGTGAATTTACAACGGTTCTTCCAGTTTCCTGGCTCCGGCTTCAGTCCTGTTGCTTGTGATGTGCCTATTTCATTAGCTCACTGGTGATATTTGTGGCAAAATTTTGGAAACTGAGACCTAGTGTTTCTAATGTGTCTTAAAAAGAATTTAAAAAGCAGATGTAAAAAACCTGTCTATACCTAAATTTACACGTAAGCCCCAGACTACTGTAAACTCATAAAAAGAAAAATCCACAGGCTGAAGCATCCTTCTCTTGCAGCCCAGCTTGGGAGCAAGGCTGGTACTAGCTGGCACATGATGGTCACCTTTCTCTGGGCAACCACTGTGCCCTGGCTGGACTGAGGGCAGGGGCAGAGTGAGGCGGGTGCGGGCGTTGCTGGAGGGGAGCAGAGCAGGCTGCAGGGAGCCAGGGCAGCCCGCATCGCTTTGTCCTAGGCTCTGCCACTAACTTGGTGCAAAATGGTGCCTCATTTTCCAACAGGTAAAGCTGGGAAAGGTGACAGCTGCTTGAGGTGTGGGGAGGTGGTATGCACTTTAACAGGGATTGTTGCTCATGCCTCTGCAGAGTGCTGGATGGATGTAAAATATTCTTATTCCCCACCTGGTCCCAAACAAAAAGGCTTGTGAGGATGCGTAGAGGAGGGATCCCTCTTTGTTGCAGCCCATCTGCAAACCGTCCTGCCAGCAACCTCTGCTGTTCCTGCACTAAGCCAGCACCTCGCTGGTACGGTGGGGCTGCCCGACCCTGGGTGAGCACAGCTTACATGGAGGGCGCAGCTTGCAGAAATCCTGGACATAACCTAGGGAAGTGCAGGCTGCAGGCAAGCAATGAGACTTCCCCATCTTCTCAACACCATCTGTCTCCTTTAACTGTCTGTAATCCTGCATCTGCTGGATTAGAAATTATCACTGGGCAGGGCTGGACTGAATCTGAAGCAGGGTTCCTCCTTCAAGTGACTCAGGAGGGGAAAGCCTCATTGAAACATGATGTCTTCCCGCTCTTCCTTGGGGCTCTCCAGGGTTGCCACCTGCCCATCTTGGGGCATCCTGGAGTGATAGAGCTGTATTTCTGCTTTGCATCTTGGCATCTTCTTCTGGTGCGGCCGGTGTCGCCCAGCCACCATAGCAGACCTAGTGCCTTTGTGCCACCAACTCATGCAGGGCTCTGAGATGTAAGAACACATCTTTCCTGCTGTCACCTCACCAACGGTAATGTCAGTTTTAGCAGAGTGAGAGCTGCTAGCTCTTCCCTGACTGGTAGTGTCTGGAAGAGGATTTAGGGACCTGTGGCTTAAGCGCCTGTCTGTGACACTGACACTTGCCTACCCTTAGAAGTGCTGCCATCCCAAGGGGCATGACATGTGCTTGGGGTCCCTCGGGCTGGAGAAGTCGGTGTGCTGGCTGAGACGGTGGGTAAGGAGGAGGTGAGCCATCTCGGTCGGAGGACCCAGGGAGATGCCTGGTTCCTCATGCCCGGGCCTAAGCCAGCAGTATTGTGTAAGGGGCTGGTGCTGCTGGTTATAGGCATTATTTTTGGATGTGTTTTAACATCGGAATTTGAACCAGAAGAGGAACAACTCAATTGGTTGTGCAGTACCAGCAGAAATAAGAAGCTGTTAAGATATATCTGGGTAAGGAGAGCTGGACGTGTGGGCGCACACAGAGGGAGTGGATCTCATCAGCAGGAAGGGGACCTTCGCTAACAGTCATTTTTCTGACAGAAGTTGCACTTTTTGTTGCTGCTCCTGTGAGATGCAGCAGGGAAAGGATGACTGCCTGGAGGGTGCTCCTGGGAGGTGAAGCCTGTGTGATTTCCTCAGGGAGGCAGCGTTTTTTTTTGTGAGCCGTCCCTCTGCGTGTGTGCACATTAGTGGTGATGAGGTGCCACTCAGTGCTGTCCTTCCCCTCCTCCCAAAAGAACCTGAACTACAGAAAGGGAACAGAGAGAAGAAAAAGGAAATATGAGGAGAAAGGATTTATAGGCTCGCAGGGAGGTGATGTGGGCAATGCCTGCATGATACGTTGCAGGCAGAAGTAAGGTCCCTCGACCTTCCATCTGAGTTGGTGGGTGCAAGCCAGCGCTGGTCTGAAAGCCACGACGCTGCTTCAGTGCAGCACTCTGTATGAGCTAACGCACCTTGCATCTCTGCATGCTAACTACAGCTATGCAGCTTTATCCGTTCAAATGATGGTCAGGACTTGCTTCTTTCTGCAGTACACCAGGTCAATGTACCCATGGCTCTCCTGATGCCATCTTTTGATTATAACCCCTGTTTTTCCCAAAGTGCAGTTCACCTCCAAGTGCATGTTTAAGGGAAGGCTGCTCAGATTGTCCCCTAAATAAGTAAAATGGCTCTAATGTGCTCCAGCTGCTCCTGTTTCCTTCAGGTATAATTGCTTAATGTACACATTGCACGTTAGTCTCATCCTGCTGACTCAATAGTTATGTTGTGGTCTTCGCACAGGAATCTCACATATCACAAGGCATCATTGCAACATGACTATTAGTCTTGAACTGTGCCTTTAAATATAATAGTTAGACTGAAGCTTCCAATTTCTGCTTCTCCACAAGGTTGAATATTCCCATGCTGTGGACAGCTTTGGTGTCCTAGCAGGTGGTCTGCAGAATGCCAGTGTTTGGGAAGTCCCTTGCTACAGCGGTTAGAGGATTAAGTTGGGAAGGGACAGTTTTCCTCTAAGATATGATCCCCAAAATGGGTAGTTTGGAGAGTCCCTTCTGTACACTGCAGAAATTTTCATACAGACATATATTCATCTATTCTCCTCCTGGGATTTGCTCTTTCTGTAGAGGAGGATGGTTGAAGAGTTTTCTGCAATTTCAGTAGAAGCCAGGGAGCTCTCAGGCAAGCATAGCAGTTCCTGGCATCCCTGTCTCTCCACTGAAGAAACGTGAAGACTGCTAACAGAGATGTGAAGTGTCACTGTCCCTTTTTGTCCAAGGGCCAGAAAGCACTTTATAGGTGTTCAAGCTTTACAAAATCCCCCTCCAAGGTGTAGAAGGAATTCTTTACAGACTGAGAAACTGAGACAAAATGCCTTTCTCCTTCTTGATCCATTCATCACTGAAAGAACTGGGGACAGGAGCTGGGATATCTAGCTCTGCATTGTCCACAGGGGGAGCCTCCCTCTCTGTCATCTTGGGAGGGGCGTAGGCCACAGGTAGCTCCTGGGAGGGCTCTTGGTGTCTGCTTTGGTCAGTGTCATTCACTTTGTGAATGCTTATTCTCCATTCATGCAATGACACCTTGTGTCTGACCTTTATTTCTTATGTATATATTGTTTAACCATGCCACTTCAGGTATGCCAGCCTGCAAGACCCATCTGTATGTGCCTCCCATTCCCTATTCCTCTCTGCTTTCAGTCTATGCTAGTGCTCTGGTTACATGAATCATGGAAAAAATCACCTTGTGTGGGCTTTTGTTTATCTTCTGGGGGTTCTGTGCTCCCCTTTCCAGATTGCTTTGCCAGGCAAGGGTGCAAAGAAAACCCATCCGTGAGGGAAGGGAGCCGGCTGGGAATGCCCACCCTCTCGGGGACATGTCTGGTCCTGCATGTTGTCAATGGGAGCTGCTACTCCATCCTCTCTTCCCTGCAGTGAGCTGACCATCTGCTTACCTTAATGGACTAGAGATTAGCCTGGGGGTTAAGTTATCAACATAATTAACCTAGATTTCTCCTCTACCGCTGAAGGAATTTTTACTTATTTACTACTCAGGTGATGTTGTGAAATTCAGACAGCTCTCTAGGAACAGCAGAAACTGGAGCAAGTGGAGAGGAAGCCTTTCAAAGTTTGAAATCACCCTGAAGCCCTCCAGGCACAGGGATGAGAGATGATGAAGCTTGCACGCAGTCACATATGTTCTCAGCTATGAGAACAGTATTGCAGAGAAGTCCAATATATTATTAATACCGCCTGTACCTTATATGGAGGGCTTTGCAGATCTGTGTCTCAAACCAGGCAAGACTCATTAGCTCCATTTTATGGAAATTTGTTCCTGGAACATATACAGAAAGCTAACAAATTGAAAATATATGACACCCCTGCATTTCTGCCCAGTGGCATAGTGCAGAAGACTATCGTAGGTGATACTCACCCGTAGGACACTTTCCAGCCTGTGCTCTGGGTACAAGTGGCTCAGTGACAGGCTATTGTTCGATACCGTGGTCGTGCATCACCAGGAACTCTTTTCATTCTGGCTTAGTATACCAGAGCTAATGTGACTCTGCAGCCATGTGTGCGGCTTTTATGCTGCCTTCTCCTTGAGAGTATAAGATTGAAGTTGCCACTTCAGAGCATCCCTAGCTGACTTTCGTGTCCTAGATTCGGTCTGCGTTTGTTGACAGTGCTATTGGACGCCTGCACAGGCAGTCTTCGTTGGCAGGGCCAGCGATGGCAAGGCAGTGCCCGAAGTTTCAGAGAGCACCAAGCTACTGCATTCGCACCCTGAGGCTCTCCTGCCTGTGGCCAGAGCATCCAAGCCATGCATAGTTGCTGTGGGCTCAGCTTGCCATGGGTGGAGGTGTCGTGCAGAGGCTGTGAGTGTGGGAGCACCATCTGACCCATCCCTGCAAGCTCTTCACATGCCAGAGGACGTCTGGTGTGCCGTCAGGCTTAAGAGCCAGCACTCAGATGATCATTGTAATTACCGTCCTGAAAGCTTTTAATCCCTTGGTTAAATAAAACCAATGAATGATAGTGGGAGCAGGAATCTGCAGACGGCTGGTGGACAACCCTGCCATGAGCAATGAAATGTGCGAATGAACGGGTGTTTGCATCCTTCCAGAGAAACCTAATCTTGCTAATGACAAAATCAGTGTGCAGCTTTGGCCAGATCCCACCCAAACCTCCGCGCTCAGCTCCAGACATCTCATTGTCACAGAGGAAGGCAAGTTAGAAAGACCTCAAAGATAAGCACCAATGATTAGGGTGCTGGAGGGGAGCCGAGGTATGAGGAAAAATTGAAGCAACTAAGTGCATTTATCATGGGTAATTAGTGATTAAAAGGGGAAATCTAACTGTCTTCCTGTGATTTGGAGGGTGTGAACTGCAGGAGAGGAGCCACTCTAAAAGGTAGCTGGAGGTATAAAAGTGGAAGCGATGTGATAAAGCTCAGGGAAAGAAAGGTAGGTGAAGTATCAAGAAAAGCTCCTAACAGACATTTTTTGGTCTGGCTTATAAGTGACAAGGGTAAGCGCAGCACTGTCTGGGGCACATAGATACAGACAGTAAAATACTGGAGCAGAGACCCCATAGTAGTAAATTATTCTGCACAGCCAGGGCTGGACTGGATTCTGTCCGATATCACCTGAGCTCACGCACATGTTTTGTCCCTTTCTCCACATCTTTTTTTTTTTTACATGAAGAAACAAACAGCGCCAGCGCTTCTTGTTATTTTTGGTGGAGACGTGTTGCAAATGTTACATTTTCCAGTAACGCTTTACCCCACGCTGTCACTGTTAAATCTGTCTGCTCTCAAACCGTGGTGGGGTGTCAGTCCTCATGTCTCTTTGATAAGGTCTGGGAAGGATTTGGTGGACGTTGGTGGCACTGCAAAGAAAAAAAGAAAAGCCTCAGAGTGTGCCTACGTTGATTTTGTATGTGCTGCTTGTTTTGCACTGCTGAACTGGTGTGCCCATCATGCTGCTGGGCCTGCTCTCTGACTTTCAATCAGGCTTAAAAATTGCTGAGCTGTCCTTCTGGATAGCAGAGCCCCAGTCGCAGTGTAGAGAGGTTCTCCCTCATCCTGGGTGGGAAGGATCCGTGTTTTCTTAGGAGGGTTTCTACACCCAGACTGTGCACTTGGAGGCATTCAGAGGGACCATGGCTGGAGCACAGTGACAGCCAACTAAAGTGTTAGTCCTTCATTGTCCCACGACTGTGCCTGTGCGGAAGAGGCATCGTCACTCTCCTGACAGACAGATGAAGCATCTACTTGAGTGCTTCTAATGATGGCTGTGCTGCAGCCTTCTTGCAAGATAAAAATATACCCCACCACCCCTCCCAACATTAAGCCTGCCTGCACACTGGTGAGGACTGCTCCCTGTATACAGTTGATCTCCTCCATATGCTTACACACACCCAAGTTCCCCTCTGCTGCTGCAGCCACCTGCATGTTTTCCAGAGAGCTTGCAGAATTTTTGCTGGCAGAAAGCATCGCCTGGAATGGGTTCCTATTGCAAGTGTCTCACCTCATTAATCTCCAAACATAATGTGTTTACCAAGTTTACAGCTGCCCACGAGAGCCTATCTGTAATGCACACAAATTCCTCACCTTGTACCTGATCTGTTCTCCTGCTCCTTTCTGCCTTTCTCCCCAAACCCACATGATGCCTCACCAACGCGTGCCTGTTTTGTGCACCAGCTCTCCAAAGGCCATGGCACCAGGTACTAGCGTAGCAAACGCTGTGACATGGTGCCCCTGCTCAGCTGTGGCTCCCACCCGGGGCGGATGCTCCCCATCTTCATCATCCTAATGCAGAGTGACTCGGCTCGAATGCCCCTGAAGTAACCTGCCTGGCCGTAAATTGGAGACCCTTACAGCTGAAGGTTTGCCTCTAATATTTTTTATTTTAGTTTGCCCGGTATAATTCTCTGCTCTGTGAGTGCTTGCAGACAGTATTGCAGGTTTTATTTCCGAAGCAGACTGCATTGTAATTAAGAGGCCCCAAAATGAACTCAGCCTAGCAATAACAAAACGTAATAAACTGAGCTCCTAACAAGACTGATGGGAGAACAGTCGAACTGCACTTGCCTGGAATGTTTCAGCATCCACGTAGACATTTTACCCGACAGAATAATAGCAAGTTTCTTTCAACTGTTATGTTCACCTTCTCTGCTAGGGTCTGACAGCTGCTGTCACCTCAGAAATCACCAGCGAAGGGGTGCATCCTTGTCTGTCCCGGGAGGTAATAGCATCAGCTAAGCAATAGAAGCTTTCATCCTGGAAAATTTCCAGATACCTCTAGAGAGGAAAATTCTGCCACTGACAGACACTGACCGTAGAACCGAATAATGCAACGAACTGCAACTGCAGGATCTATCCTTTCCCTCCTTCCCACAGGCAACTCTGAATAACTGCAGTTTGTGAGAGAATGCAAAAAGTCAGGGTCTGTAGCATGACGCTGACACAGACATTCAAGTTTTGAGATTTGGTGTCTTGAGGAGCTGAAGGAATCTTTCTCTCAAGTAGAGTTGTATTGGCTATTTCACAGCCAGTACATACTGGCTAGACATTGTAATATTTGCTGACTTGCAGCTAGCCTGTTGGGCTGGGAGGCTCCATCTCTCTGTGTCACGGCTCGCTTCTGGTGAGAGCTGGTCTTAGCTTGCTTCAGGACATGTGATTAAGCTGTAGTCCTGGCTCCAGCAATGCTCAATGAATCTTCCAATCAACTAGCCTTCATAAAATTTGGGTGGGTCTTGTTACTGGGTCTTGCGTCCCTTGTTTGACAAGGTCTAGTGAAAAGCAGCTTGCTTGTCATCGTGTCATGGTCATCTTGTCTCTAGGAGAGAAGGCAGGTGGTTGTCTAAAGAGCAAAGGCTCGTGGCACCCCGCAGAAGTCTAAAATCATTGTCCAGGCAAAGGACAAGACCTTTTCTTGAAGGCATCCCAAACCCACAAGATCTTGTGGGACAGTGCAAGACAGCAGCTTGTTGGCTGACAGATGGTACGGAGCAAGAGTAGTCCTCCCTGCCTTGTGTCTGAGCCCACGTCAACTCAGAGAAACGTGTACTGCCTTCTTCATCGAGGCCAGTCAGGGTGATTGCATGGTGGTGAGGATGTGTGCACCAGCAAGAAGGAACCCTGGACTGACTCTGCATCTGGGAACAAGTCTATGCATGGTCCTGCTGTTCTTTCAACCTGCACACTGCCAAGGGATCACAGAATCACAGAATCACAGAACGGTAGGGGTTGGAAGGGACCTCTGTGGGTCATCTAGTCCAACCCTCCTGCCGAAGCAGGGTCACCCACAGCAGGCTGCACAGGATCTTGTCCAG
>Ga0181612_143699_pt1 | contig 12945 bp, 9 predicted proteins | sample HoacroProtozoa21_FD_119630 | JGI IMG/M metagenome (GOLD analysis project Ga0181612, IMG submission 119630) | Hoatzin crop microbial communities from Cojedes, Venezuel. Combined Assembly of Gp0051906, Gp0051904, Gp0051908 | reverse complement strand
TTCAGACGGGTCTGCTACCCTGCGGCTGCCCAAGAAAGGAAATAAGGAAAAGTGCAGACAGCGCCGCTATGCTACAGACGGTCCAACAAAGACGAAATGGAGGCTCAGACGGTTCTGCTATCTTTCGTCAGCCCAAGAAAGCTCTACCATTGATTGCGCCGGCGGCAACTATTTTCTATAATGAAACCATTGAATGAACTGTGAAAAGGAGAACGCTTATGGATAACAACCGCTCCCCGAAGCCCGACACGTTGCCGCCGGAGAAGCGGCTGAAGAAGAATCTGGTCTTCTACCCGCTTGGCACTCTTGGGCGGGACCTGATCTACCCCCTGGTCACGCACTTTCTGCTGACCTTCATCCTGTTTACCCGTCCCATGACGACGGCGCAGTTTTCTGCCATTACAGTCATCATGGTGTTGGCGCGCGTCTTTGACGCAGTCAATGACCCGATCATGGGCAACATCATTGAACGCACGCGGACGCGCTGGGGCAAGTTCAAGCCGTGGCTGGTCATCGGCATTCTGTCCACGTCGGTCCTGATCACCATGATTTTCAACACCACCCTGACCGGATGGAGCTTCGTCTGGCTGTTTGCGTTCTTCTACTTCTCGTACAGCATTGCGTTTACCATGCACGATATCTCCTACTGGGGCATGATCCCGGCGCTGAGTTCCGACAAGTCGGCGCGGGACAAGTTCACGTCCCTGACCACTCTGGTGGCCGGAGCCGGCAGCGCGCTGGCCAACATCCTGATTCCGCTGTTCACCACCGGGGACAAGACCATTGGCGGCAGCGCCAACATAGCCTTCGGCCGCGTGGCGCTCTTCATTGCCATCTTCGCGCCGCTCTGGATGAGCTTCACCATCTTCGGCGTCCGGGAGAACCGGGACGACATGGCCAAGCCCGCGCCGAAGATCAGCCTGAAGAAGATCGTCTCCACGATCACCGGCAACGACCAGCTGCGCTGGATCACGGTCATCTTCCTGATCCAACAGATTGGCTCCAACGTGATCAGCAGTATTGGTTCCACTTATATCTACTTCACCTTTGGCTACAACGGCGGCCTGTATTCCATCTTCACTACAGTCGGGCTGTCTGCCATCGCCATCATGCTGGTCCTGTACCCCATGCTGTCCGCCAAGTTTAAGCGCAAGACCATGATGAACGCCCTGATCGTCGTCGGCGGGATCGGCTATCTGCTGATGCTGGTGGCCGGCCTGTTCCTGCCGCTGGACTTCAAGTTCTGGCCGCTGACGATCGGCTACATGCTGTCGAACCTGGGCATGAACGGCATCTACCTGATTATGATGATCTCCATCATGAACACCGTCGAGTACAACGAGTACCTGCACGGCAACCGGGACGAAGGCATTATCACCTCCATCCGGCCGTTCATGACGAAACTCGGCAGCGCCATTGTCACCGGCCTGGTCTCCCTGACCTACATTGTCTTCGGGATCACCAAATTCACGAACCAGATCTCCGACCTGGAGACCGCCGCCTCTTTGGGCGAAATCACCGAAACCTCCAAGCTGGCCCAGATCAGCGACATCATTGCGCAGGTCCCCGGCAGCAGCACCACCGGTGTCCTGCTGTTCATGGTCCTGCTCCCCACGCTGACCCTCATCCTCTCCTATTTCCTCTACAAAAAGCACTACACCCTGGACGAGGACAAGTACGAGGAGATCTGCCGCGAGCTGGAGACGCGCAAAGAAACCGGCGACTGATTTCATTAAAAGCAAAAAATCACCTGCAGTTTGAAACTGCAGGTGATTTATTTTACCAGTCTTTAAATCAAAGCGAACTAAACTCTCCATACGCCCCTCCCTTCCACAAATACGCCCTTATAATACTAAATTTTCCTCATCAAACAACCCAAATCTTTCGTGCCACACCCTGCGCCCACCTGCAACCAGTCCGATTTTTCACATGCTACCCGGAAAAATTTACCTATTTCGACCCAAATGCCATTTCAACGCCTTGCAGGAGCGGCGCTGGGACATGAGAAACGGTAAAAATGCACGGAGTAATTGGGGAATCCAATTGATCCGTGCATTTCAGTCTGATTTTCTATTGTTCCTGGAATCTTACGCTTTCAAAATTTCCAGGATTTCGTCATTGGCCTTGCGGCATTCCGGGGTGAAGCGGAAGTCGGCGTAGCAATGGCACATATAGGGTTCTACTGTGATGTGGTGCTTCACGCCATACTTCTCCAAGGCTTCCTGGTAATATGGCGCGCAGGCGGAGAGGACTTCGTCCCCGCCGTAGTACAGCCAGGTCTCCGGGAAGTTGGAAAAGTCTCCAATGTAGGGGCTAAGCAGGTATTGCGGCACGTCGGAGCCCTCCGGGCCTTTCATGAAGGCGTCCACATTCATCATGTAGGACGCGGGACAGACGAAGTCCCGTTCGTCTATGGCCAGCATAGCCTGCCGGATTTCGTCCCGGTCCGGGACGGAACCCGGAGAAACCGCTACCAGCTTGCCCGGCATGGGCAACGGAAGCTGTTTCTCGTTGATCATCAGGCAGGTGGAGATGGCGGTCGCGCCGCCGGATGAGAAGCCGAAGACCGCTATGTTCTCCGGCGCGTACGTCTTCAGCATTTCCTGATAACTGTCCAGGACCATTTCGGTCAGATTCGCCACGGAGTGCTCCGGGCAGAGCGGATAGTACGGGAAGAAGACGTCCCGTCCGGTATTCGCGCCCATCTTGATGGCGAAGCCCAGGTCCCCGCCGTCCGGCGCCGTCGTCATGCCGCCACCATAAATCAGTAGAAGTGCCCGGTCATGCTTCGTGTTTCCGGGATGGATTTCCAACAGCGGATATCCGTCGACTGTATGCTGAATATAGGTGTTCTTCTTATCCGACGGCACTTTAAAAGGTCTCTTACTGTTGACCTTCTTCGCCTTCTCTACATATTCTTCCGGAGACATAGCCAGCATCTGGCGCATGCCCGTGATCCGGAATACCTTCCGAATGATTCGAAAACTGAGGGATGGTGTCATTCAAGTTGCCTCCTGTCACGATCTGTCTTATGCCCAATTCCGAAGCTGGGCTTCAATCTGCTTGCGGACGTCGACACGGGTGGCTTTGCATTCCGCGTTGTGGATCTTCCATTCCTTGAAGGCCATGCGGCACATCAGGGAGATCAGCGGCACGTTGTCCGGCAGGATGAAGTGCACGCCGTGCTCGTAAGTCTTGACCTTGATTTGGGCCTCAGACCCTTTTTCCTTCAAGCGCGCTTCGATTCGTTCCGCGGCCCCTGCCGTGTCCCAGCAGGTGTCCGTGGCGGAACCAAGCATCAGGATGCTGCCGTGGATGTTCTCCACGGGGATAACGGCGTCCTCGTTGACCTCTTTTGCCATGCTGTCGTCCCAGAGCATCCGGCCATAGGCCTCGCCGTGCTCTTCCTTAGCCTTCTTCATGGCCGCAAGGTATTCTTCCTTATTGAGGTAGAACGGCTGGAACGGAATCTCGTTTCCACGCCAGGTAAAGGACGAGTGGCCGGACGGGTATTGAGTCCCCATGCCGAGCACACCTTCGAAGACCCGGTCAAACCCGGAAAGGGAAATCACCAGAGACAGGTCCGGGATCAGGGACGCTGCCAGCATGGACATGGACGAGCCAAGCGAAAGGCCCATGATACCAATCTTCTCATACCCCTGGTCCTTTAAGTATTGGACCGCCGACTCCACGTATTCCACCGGGATCTCACTCTGGTTCTTCCCCGTCTGCTTCGAGCCGCTGATGGTCAGACCAAGCGCGTCACAGTCGTTGACAATCAGCCATTTGGCCAGGCTTTTGACAAAGATGCTGCCGCCACCAAACGTAATGTTGACGATCATACAGCGCTTCTTCGGCGCGCCATCCGTGTACCAGACGCCCTCGCAGCCGTTTGCCGCAACGCTCAACTTTGTTGTCTTCATACGAATCACCGTTTCTAATTTTAAGTTAGTTTTCGCTAACTATAGAATAGCACATTTCTGTTCATCTGTCCGCACAAAATAGAAAAGCACAGAGATTTGGGGGTATTCCCAAGGTCTCTGTGCTTTATTGGATTTACAAAGTCACCGTGAATGTGGTTCCGGTGTCGGCGGAACTGGTGACGGTTATTGTGCCGCCGTGGAGGGTGACGATTTTCTGGGCAATGGCCAGGCCAAGACCCGAGCCGCTTTGCGCGTGGGAGGAGTCGACCTGGTAGAAGCGGTCGAAGAGGTGCGCCTGCGCATCTACTGACAGCGGTTCGCCGTCGTTGGTGATGGTGACGACCACGGCGTCCTCCGCGCGGCGGACGGTGATGGGAATGACGGAGTGTTCCGGAGAGAACTTGATGGCGTTGTCCAGGAGGTTGATCCAGACCTGGCTTAAGAGTTCCTTGTCGCCGGTGACGGTGACGTCCTCCCCTTCCAGGTCGACTTCAATGTTCTTGTCCATCCAGCGGTTGGCCAGCAGGGCCACCTCCTGGCGGATCTGCTCCGTCACGTTCAGTTCCGTGACGTCCCGCAACTCCGTCTGGGACTCGACCTTGGAGAGTTCCAGGACGTTCATGGCCAGGTCGGACAACCGGTTGGATTCACTGATGATAATATCCAGGTATTCGTTGCGCTCCTCGTCCGTCAGGTCGTCGCGCTTCAGCTGTTTGGCAAAGCCGGAGATGGAGACGATCGGCGTCTTGAATTCATGCGCGAAGTTATTCATGAAGTCGTTCTGCAGAACCTCCACGCTGCCGAGCTGTTCGGCCATCCGGTTGAAACTGTCCGACAGGTTGTTCAGTTCGCGCGCGCCGCGGATGTTGATCCGGGCGCTGAAGTCGCCGTTGGCCAGCTGGTTCGTGGCGCGAATAATGCGCCGGATCGGCAGCATCGGGATACGGCTGACGATAGCTGCCAGACCAACGCCGACCAGAACAGCAATGACCATGAAGATCCAGACGCCGCGCGTATTCAGGTCGAACAGCGAATTGCCCGTCTTCTGGAACAGGTAGATGAAAAGATACCCCAACGCCAGCGCGCAAATCATAATGACGCCGACGACGATAATGAAGAATAGCACCAGCCACCAGCCGGAGTGCTTCCGTTCAATGCTGCGCAGCGCCTTGACGTTCTTCTTTGCGGTGTTGGCGGCCTTCGCGGCGGCCCCTTGCTTCTTAGCCATTATGGATCACCGCCTTGTAGCCGATGCCGCGGATGGTCAGGATGTCGAACTCCGGGAAGTCCTCGATCCGCTTGCGGATCCGGTTGATATGCACCGTAATGGTGGTGTCGTCCGATTCGGACTCCATGCCCCAGATCTCATCCATCAACTGGAGACGGGTGAAGATCTGGTCCGGATAGGACAGTAGTTTGTACAGCAACTGGAACTCCTTCTGCGGCAGCGTCTCCGACACGCCTTCCCGCGTCAGCGTATAGCTGTTGTAGTCCAGCGTCACTTTGCCAATGCGGATCTTCCGCTCGTTGGCAATATTCGCGCGCCGCAGCAACGCCTTGATCCGTAACAGCAGCTCGTCTTCGTTGACGGGCTTCACCATGTAGTCGTCCGTGCCGACGCGGAAGCCCTCGCACTTCTCCTCCGGCAGCTGCTTGGCGGTCACCATGAGGATCGGCGTGTTGTCGCCGTTCTGGCGCAGCAGGTCACAGAACTCATACCCGTCCATGACAGGCATCATGACGTCCAGCAGAATGAGGTCCACGTGCTGCACATCCATAAGGTCCAGCGCCTCCTGACCGTTGTAGGCCTCGGACACGCTGTACCCCGCATGGGTCAGCACCGACTTCATCAGCTTGACGGTGTTCTTATTGTCGTCGACTACTAAGATTTGAAACATAGAAAGAAAGCTCCTGGTATTTAATCTCTTTAACCCATATTATAGTCGAACCTAAACTCAAAATAAACAAAGAATCCTCCCGTCGTCCGTTTCCGGACGACAGGAGGATTTTGGCCACGATAATTATTCCGTCCGCAGGGCCTCGACCGGGTCCTTGCGGGACGCCATGCGGGCCGGGATGAAGCCGGCCAGGAGCGTCAGGACGACGCTGATGAGGATGAGCAGAAGCGCGTATTGCAGAGGAAGGTTGGCTATGTTTGGGACGTTGTAGGTGGACAGGACGAACTTGTTGATCGGGATGCTGATCAACAGGGTGACCAGGATGCCGATGACGCCGGCAATAAGGCCTTCAATAAAGGTCTCAGCGTTGAAGATATTGGAGATGTCGTTCTTAGAGGCGCCAATGGCGCGCAGGACGCCGATCTCCTTCGTCCGCTCCAGGACGGAGATGTAGGTGATGATGGCGATCATGATGCTGGAGACGACCAGAGAGATGGCCACGAAGGCAATCAACACGTAGCTGACCGTGTCCACAATGTCCTGGATGGACTTCGTCATCGTGCCGATCAGGTCCGTGTAGGTGACCTTCTCGGTGTCGTCCTTCGCCGAGTCGTTGTACGAGGCAATAAAGGACTCTATGGCGGATTTTCCGTCGAAGTCGACGGGATAGATCGAGATGCCGGACGGCTCGTCCTCGGTGTGGTACCCGAGCGTGTTCAGGACACCTTCGTAGGTCGAGGCCGAGTTGCCGTTAAGACCGTTCAGAAGTTCACTCAACTGTGTGGAATCCAGGTCCACGCCAAGCAGGGCGAGCAACTCCTCTTCGGACAGGTTGCCCAGCTGCGCGCTGATCATGGCCATGAGTTCCTCTTCGGAATAGTTGCTGAGGAAGGACTGGACCAGGGACTGCAGCTCCTCCTGGGAGACGTTGGCCAGCGCTGCGGAGATCAGCGCCTGCTTTTCCTCGTCACTCATGTTGGCGAGGTACTCGCCGATCATGTTCTGGACCGCTTCGCTGTTCAGGTCGATGCCGGCCAGGCCGTCTTCGCCGCCGACCAGACCCATGAGGTCTTCGGCGTCCACATTTTCCAGGACTGCCTCCATGATGGCGGCACGGTCCTCTTCCGGGATCAGGGAGATCACATACAACAGGAACTGCTGGCGGGTCTCCTCGGGGATCAGCTCGAGGATTTGCAGGACGAGGGTCCGCAGGGTTTCGGCGCTGAGATGCGCCAGGAACTCCGGCACATCTTCAATTTCCGGCAGGTCCAGGTCGGCGGCAGCCGTCTTCTTCTCCGCCGCCATGCGCGGCAGGGACGTCGACTCCGTGGCGCCCAGAAGAGACACCTGCGGCGTCTCCTCGACCTCAGACGACAGTCCCAGGACCGACAGGCCGGTGGACAGAAGGCTTTCGCCCTCTTCCCCGAACTCCGCGCCGGTCAGGACGTTGACGTCCTTGCTCTTCAGCTGTGCTTTGACCACGTCGGTGTCCGCCGTGATCTCCAGCAGTTTGGTGGTCAGGGCGGCGTCATACCCGACGCCGCTGATGATATCCGCCTCATCCGTGGCGCGCAGGACGCCGACGATTTTGACGGTCATCGACTCGTCCAGGTGATCTTCCACATAGCTGTCACTGTCCGAGCGGTCCAGGTAGATGTCGTCCTTCTTCTCATACAGCTGGCTGGGCGCGAAGACCTGGTATTCGCGGCCAATGGCGTCCGCGTAGTCAAAGGACTCGGTCGGGTCCTCGACTTCCTTGCCGTCTTCGGCGTCCGCCAGGCGCTCGTTCATCGTGTTGATATCCATAATGCCAAGGGCATACAGAATGTAGTCTGAGACCTCGTCGTTCTGGTCGAGGATCAGGACGGCCTCGTCGGCCGCGTCCGGCCAGTCCCCTTCCAGCAACTCGTACTGGGATTCCCGCAGTTCTTTGCTGGAGACCAGCTGCGCCCACTCGGACTGCACGCTGCCGGTCAGCATACTGGAGACGCCGCTGCCGGAGAGCATGCCGGACAGTCCGGAGGAGGACTCCTCCTCCCCGTCCTCGGACGCCTGCTCCAGACTGGCCGGGCTGACATGGACCAGCCCGGTCTTGTCGTCCTCGCGGTACACCTGAGGCGTAATGTTATACGTATATTCAATGGCCGCGGCCACGTCGCCGAGTTCGTCCGCGTGCGCGTCCAGATACTGTTTGAACGCCGCCAGGTCGTTCTGCTTGACGAGTTCCTGACTGGCCGTGACAGAATTCACAACCACGTTGGACGAATAAAACTGGCCTTCTTCACGGTCTTCTTCGGTCGAATCCTTCCCATCGCCTTGCTTTCCGTTATTGTTGCCCTGCTGCTCGGACATCAGGGACGACAGGTCGACCGCCTGCTGCTGGATCGTAATGGGATACGATCCCAGCATGTCACGCTCCACGGAGGCTATATAAGTGTTCATGCCATTGGACAGCGCCAAAATCAGCGCAATGCCAATGATGCCGATACTGCCGGCAAACGAGGTCAGGAACGTCCGGCCCTTCTTCGTCCAGAGGTTGTTCTTGGAAAGGTTCAATGCGGACAGGAAGCCGAGCCGCGTCTTCGCGGTGGGCTCCACGCGGGCCGCGTTGTCCGTGCCGGACACCGGGTTGGAATCGGATTGGATCTGCCCGTCCCGGATCTGGATGATCCGGGTGGCATACTGCTCCGCCAGTTCCGGGTTGTGGGTGACCATGACGACCAGGCGGTCTTCGGCCACCTCTTTCAGCAGGTCCATGACCTGCACGCTGGTCTTCGTGTCCAGGGCGCCGGTCGGCTCGTCGGCCAGGATGATGTCCGGGTCGTTGACCAGAGCGCGGGCAATGGCCACGCGCTGCATCTGGCCGCCGGACAGCTGGTTCGGCCGCTTGTGCAGCGGCTCCCCCAGCCCGACCTTCTCCAGCGCCTCCGTGGCGCGGCGCTTCGTCTCCTCGCGGGAGACGTTGGCAATCGTCAGCGCCAGCTCCACGTTGGCCAGAATGGTCTGGTGCGGGATCAGGTTGTAGTTCTGGAACACGAACCCGACCGAATGGTTGCGGTACGAGTCCCAGTCCTTGTCCCCGTACTCCTGGGTGGACACGCCGTTGATCACCAAGTCGCCCTCGTCGTACCGGTCCAGGCCGCCGACAATATTGAGCAGCGTCGTCTTCCCGGAGCCGGACGGCCCCAGGATGGCAACGAACTCATTGTCCCGGAACCGCACGGACACATGGTCCAGTGCCCGCTGCTCCAGGTCCCCGGTATGATACGTCTTACAGATTTCTCTTAACTCAAGCATCCAACTCACATTTTCTAAATCAAACGGACATTCCTAAACAAGTATCAAAAGCATCGAACCAAAATGCTTCATCCTCCTTGGAAGCGATGTCGCGAACAAGAAACTTGTCTTTTCCGATCCTAGGATACAACTCTACCGGAATACTTAAACGTCCGGCTGAATCATTTTGGCTTCGATGTCGTAATCAATTATGATTTCTGAGCCTATCACAATCGATCCGTTCCTTCAATCAAGTTTCGGGATAAAAGCACCGAATTGTGTCAAAAAAGGCTGCACTACTGAAGTAGTACAGCCCCCGTGGTTCAGTTTTTATTTTTTGTCGTCCTTTTTGGCTTTGGCGGCTTTTTTGTCAGCCTTGGCCTTCTGGGCGGCAGCGGCACGCTCGTTCTTCTCTTTGGCAACGCGCTCGGACGCGGTCACGTTCGTGGCAATAGCCGACTTCGTGAAGCGGATCTTGTTGCGGTCGGCGCCGGTTTCGATGACCACCGAGTCCTCTTTGACGGAGACCACGCGGCCCATGATGCCGCCGATGGTGACGATCTCATCCCCGACTTTCAGGGATTCGCGCATGTTCTGCTCTTCCTGCTTCTGCTTCTTGTCCCGACGGGAGATGAAGAAGATGTAGAAGACGAAGAAGAGAAGAAGGATGATCATCCAGACCATCGTGCTGCCGGACTGCTGAGACGAAGTCCCAGTCGACGTGGCCATAAGGAAAAGCGGTGCAAAATTCATAGGTGTTCCCTCCAACGTGCGGAAACCGCACTTATTAATTATTAGGTCGAACGCTATTATAGCATGTTCAAATTCGGGTGTCCAGAAGGTCGACGTATTTGTCGTGGAATTCCGGGAAGGTCTCGTCGGCGAGCGACGCGCGGATTTTTTCCAGGAGCGTATTGTAGAAGTACAGGTTGTGGATGACGTTCAGGCGCATGCCGAGCATTTCGCCCGCCTTCAGGAGGTGGCGGATGTAGGAACGGCTGTAGCGGCGGCAGACCGGGCAGTCGCACTGCGGGTCGATGGGCTGCGCGTCGTATTTGTACTTTTCATTGTTGATGTTGATGATGCCGCTCCAGGTGAAGAGCTGGCCGTGGCGGGCGTTGCGGGACGGCATGACGCAGTCGAAGAGGTCCACGCCGCGGGCAACAGATTCAATAATGTTGCCCGGCGTGCCGACGCCCATGAGGTAGCGGATCTTATTCTGCGGCGCGTACGGTTCGACCGCGGAGATCATCTCGTACATGACCTCCTTGGGTTCGCCGACGGCCAGACCGCCGATGGCGTAGCCGTCCAGGTCCAGTTCGGCGATTTGCTGCATGTGGCGGACGCGGAGGTCCGCATAGGTGCAGCCCTGGTTGATGCCGAAGAGCATCTGCTGCGGGTTGATCGTGTCCGGCTGCGCGTTCAGGCGCGCCATCTCCTCTTTGCAGCGGATGAGCCAACGCGTCGTGCGCGCAATGCTTTCCGCGGCGTAATCGTATTCCGCGGGGTTTTCGACGCATTCGTCGAACGCCATGGCTATGGTCGAACCCAGGTTCGACTGGATGCGCATGCTCTCCTCCGGGCCGATGAACAGCTTGCGGCCGTCCACGTGGGAGTGGAACGTGACGCCCTCCTCCTTGATCTGGTTCAGCTTTGCCAGGCTGAACACCTGGAAGCCGCCGGAGTCTGTCAGGATGGGGCCGGTCCAGCCGGTGAAGGCGTGCAGGCCGCCCATCTGCCTGACCAGTTCATCGCCGGGACGGACATGAAGATGGTACGTATTGCAGAGCATGATCTGCGTCTTACAGGATTCGCGCAGGTCATAGGCGGAGACGGCGCCCTTGATGGCGCCGGCCGTGGCCACATTCTGAAACGCGGGCGTCTGCACTGTGCCGTGCACAGTGGTCAGCGTGCCCAGCCGGGCCTTCCCCACAGTACTTTTGATTTCAAACATGCGCGTCCTCCTTCCGGCAGTGCCCCGCACTGCCAAAGCTCCTACAATTTTGCCATTTTGCAGGATATTTATCAAGTAGGGATTCTTAATTAAACTAATTTTTAAATAGCGTTCATATACTGACGAAGTCAATTTCTGTCCCGCCGCCGAAGCCCCACCCCTATAGCACTAAGCCCTCCGACCGCATTGCCTTCCAACCGCGATGCCCTCCAGTTCCTCGGAACCCGGCCGTCTCATTTCGATTTAGTACAAAACCAGGTTTCCGGAGACCAATTGCACTAAGAGTTAGTACAAAAAGGACTAAAAAAAGAAAGCCTTACTAAAAAATCGGCGAAAACGCGGGTTTCTTAGTAAGGCTTTTTGAAATACGGCTGTTTTGTACTAAAACTTGGTACAGATCAGTGGATTGGGGCTCCAGTTGTACTAAAGTCAGCTGGCCATCAGCTGAGCATCATCGCGTCGCCGAAGGAAAAGAAGCGGTAACGCTCCTGAACAGCGACTTCGTAGGCGTGCAGGGTGGTGTCCCGGCCGGCGAACGCGGAGACCAGCATGATCAGAGTGCTCTCCGGCAGGTGGAAATTCGTAATCAGGGCATCCATACACGTGAACTCGTAGCCCGGATAGATGAAGATGGACGTCCAGTCCTCGTCTTCCTGCATTTTCAGGAACTTTCTGCCGTCCGGTTTGACGCCAAAGAAGTTGTCATCCAACGCCGTTTGCGGATTGGTCTGTTTGTCAGAGTCTGTGTTCTCTGCATTCAAAGCCCGTAACTCTTCTGCCTTCGTGCGCAGTTTCGCGCCGACAGACTCGACGGTCCGGCAGGATGTGGTGCCGACGCAGATGACGCGGCCGCCTTGGGACTTGGTCTCGTTGATGAGGGCCGCGGTCTCGGCCGGCATCCAGTAGTGCTCGGAGTGCATGAGGTGGTCCTCGATGTTGTCCTCCTTGACCGGGCGGAACGTGCCGAGGCCGACGTGGAGCGTGACGCGGCCGATCTTCACGCCCATGTCCTGCACCTTCTGCAGGAGTTCCGGCGTGAAGTGGAGGCCGGCGGTGGGTGCCGCAGCGGAGCCGAGTTCCCGGGCGTACACCGTCTGGTACCGCTCCTGGTCTTCCAGTTTTTCTTTAATGTACGGCGGCAGCGGCATCTGGCCGATCCGGTCCAGGATGGCGTAGAAGTTGGCACCGGAGGTGGTGCTGTCGTCCGTCACGGTGCCGTCCGTGGACGCGTCATACCGGAAGTGGACCACCCGGTTGCCGTCATCTTTGACTTCGATGACGTCGCCCATCATGAGTGGCTCGCCGCCCTCATCCTCTGCGCCGAAGGCAAAGGTGGTGCCCTCCTTGGCCCGCTTGCCGGGCTTGGTCAGGCACTCCCAGGTGTCCAGGTCGACCTGCTTTAAGAGCAGGAATTCGACCACGGCACCGGTGCCCTCCTTCACGCCGTAGATCCGCGCCGGAAGGACGCGGGTGTCGTTCAGGATGAGGCAGTCCCCGGGGCGCAGATAGTCCAGGATGTCCGTGAAGTGGCGGTGCTCCAGTTCCCCGGGGTTCAAGTCGACATGGAGAAGCCGGGAGGAGTCCCGCTGCTCCAGCGGATGCTGGGCAATCAGCTCCTCCGGGAGGTCGTAGTAGAAGTCGGATTTTTTCATATCGAAGGTCTCCTCATGTACCACTCGTCGCTCGCGTGTATGAGATGCGTGCCGTATTTTTCCATATAATAGCGCTGCCACCGCTCGATCTGGTCTATGACCTGAGCGGCGCTCTGCGCGTCGAAGGGCTCCAGCTTTTCCAGCTTGTCCCGGTACTTCGTCAGGCCGACCGGAACGACAGAGACACTCTTGAGCTCAGGCATGTATTTTTCAAACATGCGGATCGAATATTCCAGCTCATC
>Ga0181612_137065_pt1 | contig 12945 bp, 9 predicted proteins | sample HoacroProtozoa21_FD_119630 | JGI IMG/M metagenome (GOLD analysis project Ga0181612, IMG submission 119630) | Hoatzin crop microbial communities from Cojedes, Venezuel. Combined Assembly of Gp0051906, Gp0051904, Gp0051908 | reverse complement strand
GTGCAGTGCAATAGGCGCAAGCGGCAAGAGCGAGCCAGACATCTCCAGAAGTCGGCGCTGGTCTGCCGCCGTGCCTCCCGCGGCAGAAAGCCTTGCCGAGAGACCCCGAGCCCACCAACCTGCCTGCACGCACCCGTGGGGGGAAGCAAATCCCTGGGGGGTGGCGGGGGTTTGTGCGTGTCCCGCGGCACCCTTCGTCAGCCCTAACGGGGGGTCGGAGGTTACGCCAGAGGAGGGCAAGCACTGCTTCGTAGGCAGCCGGTGCCTGCGTGTGTGTTTACACGGGGACGAGGATCAGCTTTGGAGCTGCGTGGGTTGGCCGGACGGTTCGCTGTCGGTGGGTGATGCTGATGGCCCCGGAAATCACCTGAAAGAATCGAAACTCCCCGAAGTAACGGGCTTGTTTTCAAGTCTCTGGCGTAGCAAACGTGCCTGCCGTTGCCGTCAGCGCGCTGTTTGCCCAGGGTGGTTGCAAATAACTGCCACAGTCCTTTGCGTTCTTCATCTTCAGATCTCTTAATCATGATGATCAATGCTGATTTGATCTCCTGTTAGCTGGCAGCCAGAGAAAAGACTTCAATGCTGGCGCTGGTAGGAGCAAGATTTTTATAGTCTTTGCATTTTTGCAGAGCTTAACAAGTGTCTAGTGAGGTGTTTCTTCCACACTGGCTCAAGGTGTGTCTCCAGCCCCCTGGGTGATGGCGGCTGCAGGCTCTACAGCCGTCAGCTCCCAAGGACGTGACCTGGCCTTTGGTCCCAGCCCGGTGGCAAAGTCCTCTCGGTGCAGCGGCTGAAGGTGGCCATTGGTGTGCATCTGGAGAAGCCTCGTGTTTCGTGGGTCTGGACTGAAACACTTTGCCTTCATCGTGCTGCTCTGTTACTCTTCTGGGAGACTGCACATGAACCCAAAGAGAAGCCTTGGTGCCAGTTTGGGAGGGGAGAGGGGGAAGATGGTCGGGTTACCTGGAGATGTAGAGCCCAGACAGTAGTCTGTGATGGAAGCTGAGACTAAGGAGGTTTCTACACACGTTGGAGAGCACCCAATGTAGGCTGTCAGGGCTTGGCAGAGGTAGCTGAAGATGACGACTTCCCAGCCGTGATTTGGGGGTGGTATAGGAGGTAGAGTAGGATGGGGTTAGCGTTCACCTATGGGTAATTTCCGTAAACTTGTTTTAGTTTCTCAGCTGAGCAATTCCCGTATCGTGGCTGTAATTCAGATGGGATCTGCGTTGCGTGAGGTGGCTCCCTACGTGTGGGTGATATCGGCTTTCTCTTGCCCTCCTCCGCTGCACTCCGTCGTGGTTTACACTGTTGTAGCTTATCTGTTTCTCGTACCTTTGCCGCTTTGCTTTGTCGCTTGCCTCTGGTTGCCCATGAGTAAAGATGAGCATTTTACACAGTACAGTGCCATAACTTGCGGGTTAGATTTTTAACATAATATGCATATTTGCATAACTCTCCCAAATCTCTCAAGTTCAAGGAATTTGGAAAGTCTCTCCAGAACCAAAGAGATGCCCAAGTTTATTGCTTCCCCCTGTGCTTGCTGATTTTATTTAGTACTGTAAGATTTCCAGCTCCTGCTGGGTTGGGTGGTTTTTTAGTACTGCAGTGTTCATAATGTCGTCAGAGATCCCAGCAGAAAACGTTTGGTATTTAGCTCTGCAGCTTTAGCAAGGCGACAGGACTGCTGAAAAGTTTCGAAAAGCACCTTGTTAGAGCTGAAGTGACTCATTCCCGCTAGAGAAGCGGCAAATGTTTTTCTGGCATTTAAACAAAACGCAGAAATATTGATTTCCCACCTTGATATTGAATTAAAGACTCAGAAGTGAGGGGGGGGGAAAGCCCAACGTTTAGGCCTTCTGCAAAAACAGTAGCAGTGCCAAATGATTCATACTGAGTATTTTACAGCGTGCTTTGGGGGGAGCACAGCGTTATAAACAGCGACAGTTCCAGTTTGCAGGGATGAGAGGATTGGATTTCTTCTCGTGAATTTTGCATTCGGTGCTTTCTGATTCAGAAGCGCTTTATTTGGGGTGCGCGTTTTGACAAGAGGCTCAGACGGCTTGGGAGCTGGGTGAAAGTTGGTTGAAAGTTCTCCTCCAGGTTCTGTTAGAGCTTGAGGTTCGAGTGGGAGACGAGGTGGAGAAGGGGATTTTCAAACTTCACGTTGCACCTCAGCCCTTGGCTGAAAGGAAAGTGCTGTGATTTCTGCACATCTTCCCCAGTGTTGCTGCTTCTGCTGACTGTTTGCTTTGGTAATAACATTATTAATATTTGTCAGATGCGTGGCTGCTTTGCTCTGCCCTGTACACTGCTTCCTACGTACGGAAGTGTTTTGTGCTTGTTGACTGTCACCTATGGAATTTCAGAGATGCTCAGTGCTTTGGTAGCTGAACGCAATTATGTAGAGGAACGCAGAGTAAGCCTTGTTCTCTTGTGTACTTAGCTGTCTGCATTTAAGCATTCATATCATATTTATGCATGCAAATTAGCAGTTAATGGTCTGTGAGGGAAATTTTCTTGAGAAGGAGTATCTTGGGTTTAGATCAGTCAGCCTTGCCCACCGATGAAAAGCTGTTCCTGTGCTGGGATCCCGCTGAGACTGCTCTGCCGCTGGGTTTGCTCCAGCCCGGACTGTGTCGGCCGAGCTGCTGTGACGTGGAGCTGCTCTGAAGGCTGTGGCGTGGTCCAGGTGGAAGGAGAGTCATGCTTTAGGCCTTCAAATTGTGCTTGAAATAACGAATTGGTGAATTTGGAGGCTTGCTCTGGTGGATGCTGCGTAAGCGCGGTTGAGATAAGGAAGGTTGGTTGCTGGTACTTGGGAATTGCATGAAGTATTGAATTTTCTCTTGGGATGTCCAGGTGACTTGTGCCCATTGTGAAGGTGTATGCTTTATTTTGGCTGCTGGAGGAGCCAAAAGCTAGAGGTCATCTTCCAAGGATGAAGGGTAGAACTGAGTTTTGTTTGCTACTGTGGAAGTGAGAAGGTCAAGGGGTGCTGATGGCTTTTTGGTGGTCGTCTTGTCCTGCTAATTCTGGCAAGAAGTAGATGGTTAAGTCATCAAAGAGCTTGGAATTGGGGAGTATTTAGGTGTTAAATGGCTTAATCAGGTGAGCTGGTTGTAGCCGGACTGATGTGGTAGCGCCCAAAAGGCAGGCGCAGCGTGCCCGTAGGTGGGCATTCAGGTATTTTTATGGGTTATGACTGAACAAGTTTTACAACGTATAAGCTCCAGTCGTCTGCTTCCTTGCTTAATTTGGCACGGTTCGCAGGAGAGCCGGGCGTGAGGTAAGGGGTAGTTTTGGCTCCGGTCTGCTCAGTGACTGGTTTTAGTGGTGGTCTAGCTCACCTGAGACACCAAGTTAGCTCCATAGCTCCAAGACAGTGGGGAGGACCCCTGTCTCCTGTTAAAGGCTTCATTCAGCATTAGTCAAGAAAGAAATGGGGTGTCAGAAAGGCAAGAAATGTGTTTTTTCTAGGCAGGCTTCCCATCTTTGGGGCCTCGTGTGGCTGGTTCTGCCATCCCTGTGGGGTTTGTGCTCTTGTGCCAAGGCTCTTGGAAGGTGAGTGCTAAAAAAGACCTCTTGGGCATAAGGGATGGAGGGAGCAACTGGGAGTAACAGTGGAGCGATTGCTGTGAGGAATTGCTCTCGCTTGCTGCCAGGCCAGTGCTGGCTCCGTCCTGCGGCGATTGAGCTGTCCTAGTAGCTCCTTAACATATACATTGTCCTGCGTGGAGTGGGGCAGTGCTGTTGTCCACATCTGAGTGCCCGTGGCCTGGCTGCGTCCAGGTCCTCTGTGTCCTCAGCCTGCTCTTGGACCATCTCAGTGCAGCTCTGACTTTGAGCTGCTAGAGGAACTGGAGTTAAGCCGTTGGATTTTGGGCACATGATCCAGAATTTGTCGTGCTTTGGTCAGATGAGCTGTGGTTTGCTTCACGGCGCCCTGCAAGGTAACCTGTCTGTCCTTCCTTCTTCTTGGTTCGCTGACACAGATGAAGGCACGTTCTCTTGATGCCACCTGAGGTCAAGGCATGGATGCAGTGAGCAAGGACAGTCCCTTGTCTCTGCTGCGCTTGTCATGTGCAGAGTCTGGGACTCGGAAAATCTCTTCGGCTATGGCTTGTAGTCTTCTGCACAGAGTGGCAGCAGGTCTGGACAGGTGGAGGTTGGCAGCTTGAAGGGGAGGCAGCTGGGCTGAGAATGGCCGAAGAGGCCGTTCCGTGGGGAACCCTCTGCTGCTGCAGGTCGGCAGGCATGATTTTGGGGTTGGAAGGTGATGCGTTAACAGTTGGAGTTGATCCACAGATGTGTGGACATGGCTGATGCTCAGGAGACTGGGGCTTCCCTGTTTAGCAGGGCCTGCTGGTGGGCTTCTTTCTGTGTGGCTTTGCCAAGATGACTTGAACAGCCCTTTGCAGTGATGGAATACGTCGTAGTCGCTTCATCCGGTGGCTTGGTAAACCCAGTGTTCTTCCAGGTGGTTCCCAGGTGCCCCCATCACCAATGGTAGGTCCTTATACCTGCCTTCTTCACAGCTATCACACCTCTCAGAGCTTTCTGAGACGACTAGTCCTTCTCATCGCGTTGAGCATCTGGTTCCCTGCAGTTTATCATGGCCTCCTTTGAGATACCAGAGCATGAAATAGTCTCTTGTGGTGGAGTTTCCTTTGATCAAACTAGTCTGCACTTCAGTAGTCTTCAACTGCCTGACTTCTTGCATAAGAGACTTTCTCTTGGAGATATTTTTAAAGACATTTCTTTGATAAAAATACCTCAGGTGGGAGGGAGAACTCTCAGCACACTCTCACCTTCTCGAGCGTGATGGGGTTACGCCCTTTACTTTATATAGATCAAGAAAATAGGGCATTTGTAATTCTTTCGATAATGGAGGGTTGCTGAAGAAGGCTGTAAAGGCTCCTGTGAAGCGAGGAGTCTTCTACAGAGAAAAGGTTACAAAGCTGTGTTTGAAGCCTCTGTGGAGCAGCCTCTCCCAGAACCTGCCGCTACCAGCAGTGCTCCGCGCAAAACGTCGTTAGCGGGGAAAAAATAACGATTGCTGACCCAGTACTCCAGGCAATTAATTTCCCAGCCTCAGTCCGTCTACTCTGGCAGATCAGGGTGCCGTACGCAGATGGGCATTGCCTTCAAGAGCAAAGGGACCCTGACTGGGGAGCTCGGCAGCAGCTCCCCGCAGAAGGCACAGGCCGTTCCCTGCCGCTCCTACAGCGGCTGCCTCGCTTACCATAAATCTGATTTTTTTTTTTTTTTTCTTTTCCTCTTTTGCATTGCAAAAGCTGCTTTGCTGCGTTGGATTTATTAAATGCACGTGACGGAGAACTGCTGCTCTCTCGTCGCTGCAGAGACCCCTCTGCGGTCCCTGGGTGCTGTGTCGGTAGGGCTGCGCCCGTGCACCCGCAGAGCGATGGCATGGAGGCCCGCGGCGCTGGTGTTGGCAGCAGTGCTGGTAGCATCGCTGCTTCAGAAATGAAAAAAAACCAAAAGTCATCTCAGTGGTGAGCTGCGGAGTTGCTAAATGCTGCTGCAGCTTCTTCCCCTGTAAAATTTTAAACAAAATCTTCCTTTTTTGGGGAGTGGAAGCTGAGTGACGGTTCATGGGGAAAAGAATATTTAATGCTTCTGGAGAAGGTTCTTGGTTGCGGTTGATCCTACAACTGATGATGAATGTGCACTATCAGGGCCTGGGGATTTGGCGTATGAATTTCCCAGGGTCTAATCGTCTCATAAGGCTGCGGAGTGTGACTCCTTCCCCGGTAATCTGCTTAACTCAGTAATTTACCCCTCCTCTTGCCTTGCCAGGAGAATGGATCTCACAGGTTGTTTGCATGACAAGTAGCTCGGGATTGTCCGACTGGAAGAAGATGCTGGCGGTTAATTGTGGCAGCTCGAGTTAATGGTTTCCCATGTTCCCTGGCAGGCTGGGTGAGGAGCCAAGCTGGAGAGCGGTTTTATTCGAGGCTGCACCATGTGTTTTGATAGCTATAATGCTAAAAAAAGAGAAAAAAAAAAAAAGTTTTGCCGTCCAAAGGATGTTTTTCTTCACCGAAACTAATCTCAGGGGAAAATGATGTTTGGTAGTTCTAGGATTAACTGGATTTGCAGATAGAAACTGCTGTGCTAACGGCAGCTACTGACTGATGACCAAAGCAGCTAACGGGGAGATGTTTCTTGGCAGTTGATCATGCTAAATATCTCCCCTCAAAGCCATTAAAACTACAGTGAACAATGTTTAAATAAAAAAAAAAAAAGTTGCTAGCAAGCAAAAACTAATGATTGCATCTACATCTTCATTTTAAAAGAAACTAAGGATGCCCCACCACAAGTGTTGACTTTAAAATTTTACTAGGATCCCCTCAAACCAAACCTTCATTGTGCTAAAACTAAAAGAATAAGCATCCCTTCATCTCTCTTTTTCATTTGCCTCCTCCTAAAGCCCAACGTTGTGAATAAAATTCCTGCTTCGAGATAGGCTCCATGATACGCGATCAGCTTTTGCTAGCGTGCAGCCGGAACAGAGGAGAGAGAGGGAGGCTGCGCTGGGAGCAGAGGGGTGGGAAGCTCCGGATAAACTGTATGGCTTTTATTTAAATTACTGTCATGTTCTGGGGCTTGCTTGAAATCAAACACTGCCAAGTATCTTACTGCAGTCCCAGTGGTTTGCGCCTAATACGCCTTGCGTTAACCGTTTGCAGGTGATCCTATTCCTGTTACAACACTGCATGTGCAGTCAGAAGCTTTTGGAGGGACTGAGGCAGGATTTGATAAAACCTTAAAAAAAAAAAGTAGTTCTCTTAACATTATTGTAGAGTTGTTCATGCGTGGCTCTACCTGGTGCCACTATGCAGGAGATGCGGTGCAGTTTTTCCCCTCGTTGGTCAGGAGGTGAGAACTTCTCAGAGAGCTTCACTTGCGCGTCAGCAGCCACGCTCTGCTCCCAGCAGCCTCACGGCTGGGATTTCGTGAAGCCCAGGCGTGGATCTTGATTTCAGCACTACTCCCAGATTGCCAAAGGACACCCAGATACTCTTTTGCGTTTTACAGCCCACCTACTCTTGGACACGTTTCTGTTTCCGTGTCTGGTATTGTGAAGAGGTGCGTGCTGCCGGAGCGGGGAACGCGGGATGCTTTGCAAAACGTTGCCTTTATTCTGCCAACCAAGTGCCTGCGACTTTCTTAATTGTGGATTCTTTTAGTTAATTAGAAGTGTTTGGAAACGCCTCGCACCTCAGCAGGGTTCAGTTCTGCGGGGTGCCAAGTGCTTTGTTCTTCATCCAGCAAAGCACTTAAGCGTGTCTTTAAGAACACTTTACGGGCTGAAATAAGCTCATTGATTTCAGGGTACTGAAGGGTTGAGCCAATACCAAATTTCTTCCAATGATTCCAACTCAAATAGTACCGTCCAGGAAAGTGTTGTTTGAATGTTAATGCTACCTTAAATAGCAGCATCTCGGGCTTCACGACGGAACCGGTCGGAGAAACGTGACAGATACTGAAATGGCGTGTTGGCGGGGAGAGCTGCTGCTGGGGCAGGAGTAAATGGAGGAAAACTCATCATTAAAAGTGATTTCTTACCACCCTTTTATTTTATTCTTCCAGTTTTGTAGTAGCAGAGGTTAGCTTTAACTCTGGTCATCTACAGCGAGCTTTTAATAAATGAAGAGGAAACTGAAACAGCTTGGAAAAGTATAGAATAAGCAAATACTCCAGGGAGACTTTTAGTGGCAACATGATTAATAAGGGACACTCCTGGTAATACTATCAAAACAGAGCTATGGCAAAAGCATATGGAGCATCCTTCTTCCGCGGCAGGAGCAGGATTCAGACAAATGATCCAGGGCGATTTATGGGCCTCTTTGCAGTGTGGGTTTTTTCTCCCCCTTCAAAGTGTGAGGGGAATAAGCTCTGGAGATGTAACCGTGGGATTAGACTTCAGGAAAAAAAATGATTTAGTAAATCAGACAGCTTCTTTTTGCTCCCAAGTGTTTGTGTCCTTGTTGATTGTTTGGTCAGGGGCTACATTCCTTACACAGACTTTTTATTTTCTTATTTTTTTATATTTTTTTTTTTCTCTGTGTCACCCCCTGCACATGTCTAGCAATAACCTTGAGGAGCTCAAACAGGGAAACGTTCTCCAGCAGGAGAATATGATGCAAAATATATGAAGATGGGTTTCGGAAACTTCCCTCCTGCTGCGGGTTCTCCCAGCGCTCTGCTGGTTTTGCTGCCGTTCTCTGGGAGGAACGGAGGTCTCCGCTGGCGAGTGGGGATGCGGGGAGGCTGCTGCTGGCTCAGCCCTGCGTTGCTGCTGGCACCCGGGCCGGTTTGTCCCCCCGCGCTTTGGTCCGAGACCAATTCTTGCTGCATTTCCTTTGAAGATGTTTACTGTGCAGCTGCTGTGGCAGCTTGTGGCTGTCATGTGGGAAGGAAAAGGAAGAGAACTGGAGTAAAGAGCTTATAAACTTCTCAAGTTTTAGGAAGGTACCGAGATGAAATGATATTGTGGTTTTTCCTCCTCCTTTCTCTCTTTTTTTTTTTTTCCTAAGTACAAAATGAAAGGAGACCTCTTGTACTGCACGTGCATAAATTGTGCAGGTTTGGCTCTGCTCAAGTCAGATGTTAAAAAATGAAATAAAATAGCCGTCCTGACACATGAGACAATGCAGTCTTCCAAAACCAAAATAGCTTTGTGTAGTGCACCAGCATATAGGAGTCAAAGATCTGTGTGTGTGGGCTTGAAGAGATGCCTTGCCGCCTTTTTTTGGAGAAGAAACTTCTGTTAACATCTAAGTGATTTCAAGAATTCAGCAAGGATTGAATTCTCTGCTTCATCGGCATGAAACTTTCGTGTTGCTACTGAACTGTGCTATTTTATCAGCCTCCTGCTCTTCAGCCTCCATTTACCATAAACTTTTAAAAGTGATTACGCAAGTCAAACCCGATTTCTTATCACAGTTCTGTATTTATTGGCTCAGTTGTTTGTGAGGGATCATTTCAGCCGCCCTGTTTCCCTTGGCATTTTTAGAAGGTTCTTAGAGTTGTTAGCAGCTGTAAATGGTATTAATAAGAAGCATTTGGTTGCTGGTTTCGGCTGTTTTGTGTGCTGATTAGGTTGGATTCCAAAGGCTGAGCAAGTTTCTAAAAGAAGGATTGTGCTTTGAATTCTGAAAACACTGTTCTCCACAGAAAACCAGCTCTGTCTGTGTGAAGAATTTCATGTGCACACTGATTCACCTCTGCAGAAAGTAGGACAAACCGCTTTATTTGACTGAATTGGTGTCGACTTTAAAACCAACGAAGCCCCATCTAAGAATCTTCTTAAATGTTAAAGGAGCCGATCTGAAAGATGGCGATGGTTTTGTCCTTTTGCTGAGCATTGTGTTTGAGATGAGAAGCCCTGGCCCACTTCAGCGTTACCTCTTTGGGTTGTCCATACTGTGCTGCTCTCCTGAAGTAGGTTTAATGTATTAGTGAATAGCTTTCTCCAAGCAGCACAGCCTGTTTGTGAAAATGAGCGGACCTTCTGGTGTGGTCTCATCTGGGGACAATCCAGTGTCTACGCTCCCTGAACAGTGGTGCGTCCTCAAAGGTTTTCGACACTCGGGTTGGCAGAAGCCCAGCGTAACGTGGTCTGCGTCTGGTCTAAGAATCACAGAATATCTCAGGTTGGAAGGTACCCGTAAGGATCACCGAGTCCAGCTCCCTAACTTGACCCTAATTGGAGCAGCAGGTTGCACTAGAACCTGCCGGGGTCCCTTTCCACCTGATGGTTTTATGATTTGTGTCTTCTCTTCAGAGTCAGAGGAGCATCTCCATGCTGTGGGCACCAGATCTTGCTGTTGGAGTGCTAGATTCACCCAGATCAAATTCCTGGAATGGGTCAACCAACAATAAGTGCAGTTTCCTTACGCAGACCCTCCTGTTCGAGACCCTCTGCAGGTGGGGAAGGGCTCAGTGAAGTGTGATGGATTTATCCAAGAAAGAGAAGCAAAGCCTGTTGCTGACTGCATCCTGTGAAGCAGAGAGCTTATCATCCGTGTGCCAGCAGTAGGCAGGATCAAGAACTAGTTTGCCAGCAGGGAAAGGTAGGTTCACTTCCCCCTGGAACTTCAGAAAGTAGAAAAATAAGCATCTCCCACCTTAATTAGGCTTGTGTTCAAGCGAGGGCTACACCCCGTGTTTCACCCAATAGACGGGGCATCAGCCTGTGGCTGCTGAGCTGAGGGTAGGTTGTGGAGGGACTCGAGGGCAGTTGCTGTAAGCGAGTGATGATGTGTCCAGCAGATGTGTTCAGTGAGGTCAGGTTTCCCAGCAGGCTCCCTTGATGTGGAAAGAAGTAATCGTGCCAGGGCCGACACCACTGGGCTGGTGTGGGAGCCGCTTGGTCACCTTGTCCAGCCAAACCTCTGAACAGACGGATCGATGCTCGGGAAGCCCTTCTGCTCGTCCGCTGCTGGACTGTGCGTGGAGCCTGCGCTGGGGCTCTGAATGATGTCCCTTCTGGCTCTTGACTGCGTGAAGACTTTGATGTTGAAGGCTGAGGAAGGGTGGTTGCATCCCGCACTTGGCTGGTCTTGGTGCTTGGGCATGATTGCTCAACTGCTTTTACTGGAGAAGCTCCTCGACTCAGCCAAGGACATTAATGATAAAATTGTGGTTTGTGCGGTAACCTCCTCGTCGTGTACCTGAAATTATCTCTCTGAGCTATTCTCCAAGGTCTGCAGCAGATGGAGAGAGACATAATGAGCGAAGCAGTTGAGAGAACGGTTCAGACTGGAAGTCCATGTAGACTGGAAAAAACAAAAAGGAGTGTTAGATGTGTATAACCGGTTCAGACATAAGATGTAATGAATCTTCATCTGTGGCTTTTAAAATCAGCAGCAGCCAGAGTATCCCAGATTTGAAACCCGTGTTTGTTCAGATGTAGTGAACGTGTAGACAGTTTTTTCGGAACTTCACCCCACCAAGCATCATCTTCCAGGTAGGTTTGTGTCAAGTGGATTGACTGGAGCAGCGCTGCAAAGTGTGGCTCTAACCATCGCGACAGCCCTGCTTGACAGGGTCAGCCCAGCAGTTTCATGTTTAAAGTTGCCAGTCATTTAACTCTTGACTGTTTTGTACCCGGTTTTGATTTTTATAAAGAAGAAAAAAATCCGTGCTGCTTTTGAGTTGGGGTTTCTCATACTTAAGTCTGTGTAAAGATGATTTATGGTGCTAGTAGGGGCTCCACTGGAAATGCAAGTTCTATTCTGAAGTGGATTGAACAGCCCATGCTGAAATGTTTATTGCCGTCTTCAAAATAGAATACATCAGGGTTGATGGTGCCTGTCCAGGAAAGAGAGAGAGTGGAGTGGAGTGGGGCTAGTGGGGTATTTTTAGTATTCCAATAAAAGACAAGGCTTTTAAAGGAAATCGCTTATTGCCATTTTGCAATCAAGAATGCAGGAGTGTTCCAAGGACTGCAAGAAATATGCTTCAAGAATGTCGGAGCCATAAGGAACTAATCATTAAATACTCTCTCGTTTCCACCCCCGTTTCTTGCTCTGAGGAAGCCATTTAGAAGCTTTGCAATTTGTATGTAAATCTCAACCCTCCTGACCACGCGGTCAAGTATCCAAGGGACTTAGGAGCCAGCATCCCATTTTCAAAAGTTCTTACAATTCCTCTGCAAGCAGGGCACTTCTTTAAATAGAAGACACATGGACCAGACTTCAAGAACACTTAATCTGACCTTAAATGACTTGGTATGAACACTATATGATTTTTTTCTGCTATAACTTTTTCTCCTTGCGCGATGTCTTGCGAGTGAAGTTCCTCTGGCGGGTTCAGACAGACCAGTGAAACTGTAGTTTTGGTGCTGCGGGTTCTTCCAGTCGTTTGACTGAGCTGCGATTGGTTTTATTTCTTTTTGTTTTCACATGTACCTTAGTTGTTGATGCTGGAAATATTTGGGAAGTGTTCTGGTGCTGTGATATATCCATCTAACTAGGGAGGGAGTAATCCCAGCATTTGTTCGAGTGAAAAACAAAGGAAGAGGCAAAAGATAATACTTTCTCGAGTGATTTAAGAGCTTAATGGGAGAATTTACTGATGGATCCGAGCAGAGCTACTGGTTACCTTCTCCCTCTCTGCATGTGCCCATCTTGTTCCTTGTACTGGCACTGGTGTCCTGGTGAGGCAGTTCAGGGAGCAATAATGGTAGAAGACTGACCCTACCAAAAACAAAGACCGGGGTGTCGGGCTGCTGGCAGATGGACGCGGGCAGATGTCCCCTTCTGCGCCAGGCCAGCAGAGCCGTCCTTTCATTTTATTAATTTATTTTTTTTTCTCCCGTTTGTTTTTACTGGAGAAAGTGGTGGAGGAACAACAGTCCCCCACTGAGATCATCTGTCGTGTCTTCTGCCTTTTCCCTGCTTGCTGCAGGTCGCGGCTCCGGAGCACGCTGCTGCCCGGCAGACCCTTTGCTGTCGGGGAAACCGTTCGGAGTTTGCCAGCTGGGCTGGGGCTCCTGCGTCCCTCGCTGGGGCAGGAGCTGGTGGGCGAAGCTGCGCCGGAGAAGGTGCGCGGCTGTGCGCGTGGCGGAGGAACACCAGCCGTCGGGGCACTGCGGCAGGCAGCGAACGCCGCGGCGCCGGGGTTAACTCGCCTTGGCCCCGGGTTGGTGCCTCTCCTTGCAGCCGGTGCTGTGTCTGGCTGGTGAATCTCTGCAGCTTCTAATGCAGTGGGAAGTCTCTTTAGCGACCTGTGGCCTGTGCTGCTGAAAGACCACCTTCCAGCCATTGGATTTTCTAATATCACAGAGTCACAGAATGGCAGGGATTGGAAGGGACCTCTAGGGATCATCCAGTCGAAGCCCCTGCCAGCGCAAGGTCACCTAGAGCAAGTTGCACAAGAACATGTCCAGGCTGGTTTTGAATATCTCCAGAG
>Ga0181612_132323_pt1 | contig 12945 bp, 5 predicted proteins | sample HoacroProtozoa21_FD_119630 | JGI IMG/M metagenome (GOLD analysis project Ga0181612, IMG submission 119630) | Hoatzin crop microbial communities from Cojedes, Venezuel. Combined Assembly of Gp0051906, Gp0051904, Gp0051908 | reverse complement strand
GACTAAGTGATAGCTTGTGCCCATGTCCTTCCACTACATTCCTTAATGAGAAAGCAGGGATTAGTGTAACAGTTACATCGTTAGATCACTATGCATGCAGAAATACAAGTTACAGTACTAAAGACTACTAAAAACTAGAAAATATTAAGGCTTTTTGTTGTAGTTTCACATTTCTTACAGTCCCCTCTATCAGTTGTTAATGTCTCTTTTGTCCTGGTGAGGTTGCTCTTGGATGAGACATATGGATCAGTATATGGGTAGAAATCAGGTCCCAGACTGATTGTTACTGTTAAGCCAGCGTAATATTGAAGTGTATCTTGAATATAGATGAAATGGAAAGTAAAATTGTTGTTTGAATCAAATCACTTAACACTATGAATGAAAAATTATTTCTGTTTTTCTCCAAAACTAGGGTTTCTAATTTAAATGTGAAGAAGATAAAACAATTTGTCTCGTGTCCCACTCATTGAATGACTTTTTTTTTTTCAATCCTTGTGAAATTCTAACACAGGACTAATACTTCTGTAGGGAATACAGTGTTCAGCGTTGGCCCCCTTTTGTTTTGGGCTACTGATTACAGGTAGAAAGTATTGCATGCCTTTGCACTATAAGTACAATGTAGCCATTATTCAAGAAGTACATGTAGCAAAAATCTTATATATCAAGAAAAACTTGGCTTGTCTCTGACATAAAGTATATTCTTCTCTCTGCAAAATATTAATTGTATAGATGTCTATGGCAAGAAAGATTGCTGGGGCAGTAGCCAACCCAGAACATAAATCAGTGCACTCTGTCCTTATCAGGTTTAGAAAACATGCTTTTATGGATAATGTTCACTAAAACTTAGTAAATTAATGCAGAGAATTGTCAGTCTCTTTTTAAAAACTTTCTGTGTTGTCCAGCGTATTGATCTTCTCCCCTAAAAGTTAGGCATGGCATTAATCTTTCACATTTATGGCAAGTATTGAAATGAGATGGAAATTTATATGCTCACTCCCTAAGAATAATTTCCTAAGCATTAACCTGGCCAGAAATCACTAAACCCAACCAAGAAAAACTTTTCTGACATCATGATTTGATACAATTGTTGCATAAAAGGCTATGCTCCATTAAAATAAATGTCTTTCTCAGTCATTGTAACTGCAGTATGGTTCCTAAACTAATGAAGATGTCAACTATAGAATAGTTCTCACTTTACCTGCAGTCCTGGAAACAGCAAGTGCACGAACAGAACACTTGCTTTTTGTTATTGTAGCTTTCCAAATTCAAAGGGTAGAAGCTGCAAGTAGGAGGAAAAAGGCAAAATATATTCATTTTTTTCACAAAATTTAACAATGGCTGACTAAAAGTCAAAGACTTGCTGATAAAACATTGCAGTCCAACTTCATGAGCTGTTTCTGACATTTTAAACTGGTTTAGGGTGTGTTTTTTTTTCTCTCTTGTTTTGTTAGTTTTGTTTCCCTGTTTCCCACAGTTAGGTTTTGCTAGGGCATATGGCTACTGTACTCCTCCCCAAGCAGGGCTTTCAGGGGACAGACGGGACTCCTTATCCTGGTAGTGGTCTGCATCATTTCCTGCTTAAAAAGATAAAAGTAGCTTTAGAGTCGCTCTGCTACTGACTTCCATTTTGTCTTCCTGTTACGTAGTCGGCTTCACAAGTGAGGCAGGAGGAAAGGCTGTCCTCTGTCACGGTGATTTTAGGCTTTGAGACGTGGTGCTTGGTCATGATTTCTGAGTGAACTTGTTGCGTTTTGTCACAAAATGCTTTAAACAACAGTGTGGTTTATGGCAGCTGCATGGAGAGAGCTGCCCTTTGCAGTCTCCCATTTTAAGCTGTCCCTCCTGGCTTTGGCTTTTTAATACTTTATTTCATTCTGATGTGAAAGATAACATCCCAGCATCGATATTGAAACTGTGCTTGGATGCTGCTGTAATTGACTTGAAGTTGTTAAAATTCAAAGGATCATCAACATGTACCTCAATCAATTTTTTAGAAACACAGAATCGACAGTTTAATGAGAAAAGCTTTCCCAGGATCACAGTCCCCTCCTCCTCATTACAAGAGTCAGTCTTACATTAAAGAAACGGTAAATCCTATTTGGTTTCCCTTTCTTGAAAGACTGAGCTGCCCCAGGTGTAACCTTTCTTTTTTCTGGATGAGGAGGACAATCGCTGAAGTAATGACATAATCAATAAGCATTGTTTCCGTATTGTTTATCCTGCGTGCATTTGGGCACATTATGTGTTTCCTTAGTTTTTGTTCCTTTGCTAGTCCAGCCCACTCCTGACAGAGCCAAGCAGCTATTCAAGGTCAGGCAGTTCCTTGGTTTCAAACTTTTCCTTGGCTCTTTTCCCATTGTCATTTGAATTAGCCTTAGCTCATCAACATAGCTTTTAAAAAATGCCACTTATATCATGGTTTAACGAACTGAGAAATGAATGTGTTGACCTTACAGTTTTAAAGAGGACCACGGGATGGTTTTGCTCATGGCCTCATTGGTCTCATCATGGAATAACACCTTCAGGTAAATGTATTTTTCCGCAGCTCCTCTCCCAGAGTTTAAGGATATCTATCAATTAGCTGAAGTGTTCTCTTTTTAGAGCTCAGACATCTTGGAGTAGGTTAGCTGGGTGGTGTAATTTACTGGAGACTTCTTATCAGGTCATTGAACTTTTAAGCTGTGTAAAAGTCAGTGTGTTAGAATCCCACAGTGAAAGGTTATTGAAATATTTGTGTTTGAAAATTACCTAAATCTGAGGATTTCACAACTCCTCACCTCCCATTTTCTGGCAAAGCACTCAAGCACTGTTATACAAGGAGCTTCCCTGACTGCAGTGGGATGGATTGCAAGGAGAGGGGGAAGTAAAAAAGGAAAGGAGAAGTAAAAAAGGTGAGGAGAGAGGGAAGTAAAAACAACCCCAAAAAACCCAAAACATACTTCAGCTCATGAAGGGAGAGAAAGCAGAGTAGCTTCGAACAAAACCTGGTGCTTTTGTTGCTCAGCTGGTGGGCGTCCATTCTTCTTTCTCAATCTGGTTAGGAAGTAACCCCCTGTCACAGGATCAGTTGAACACATGTGCCCCTACTCTCGCCCCTGACCTGTTATTAGTTGGTCACTGCTACTCACGTTCATTTCCTGGGAGCCCTTTTTGCTTTATTCTGAATTGCAGAATCTGGTGGCAAGGGAGTATTGTGGTACCAGAAGGGAGCATCTGATAAAGCGTCAACACTGTTGTGTGAATTTCAGCTGAAGGGTTTATGTAGATTTTACAGAAAGCAATATGGCTTAGCCACGCAGTACTTTTTTTAAAAAATCTTGAAATTAATTTCAGTGCAGCCTGCATGTTCTCTGTGCACACAGGCTTACACAGTGACTGCCCATACTGGGATGAACTGGGCATCATGTATTTCATGTTTAGAAAAGTATGAAAATGTTATTTAATTCCATTCATTCAAATTAAAGTTCAATAGGGTGTGTGCAGTCTGGCATAATTGTTTGACTGTGGTGTGCAAACCTTTCTTTTGCTTCCTTTCCCTATTCATGATGTGATTTGCATAATAATTCATTAAATTCTGGGCTGTGAATATTATCTCATTAACATAATTACCTAATTTCTTGTTTGGTGAATTACAATAAGTAATAATAGTCTCAGCTTATTATCACATTTTCTTCTGTGCTTTATGATCACAGTAAACAGATTAGAAATTTGTTGGTTTTTTTTTTAAAGGAAAGATTATTGAAATAGGAGAATGATTATGCAACCCATTTATGCGCATGCAAAGCACCCAGGAGATTCCAGCTATGGGCTGCAGCATCCTTTCAGGCATCTACCTGCAGTCTTGGTCTTCATTAAGGCTGCTTTTTCACCAGGAACTAGTTTTACTGTGTTTGGAGAGCACAAGATGTATTAAACACCAATTTTATCCTTTAATTTCAGGAAATTAAAACCAGATTATTAAAGGATTTTAGTCCCTGCAGAGACAAGTCTTGGGTATTTATGCTGATGTGTGGAGAAAGTGTACTTATGTAAAAAAAATAATCAGAGTTTAATTGCAGTTACAAGCTGATTTCCTGTAAATATTTAATGTCTATGTTATTTGTATTGGCATAGGTAATCTCTTAGAATCCAGTGAAACCGCTTTTGCATGTTTTGTGTGTTTACAGGATATATCTGCAAAGAGAATTCATTTTCAGACAGATCTTTAGACCTGATTTGCTACTTTTGCCTTATTAATGGCTGCCATATAAATATCAATGGTGGAATATACAATAATATTTAACTGGGGATCCAGATAAGACATTATAGTTTTCAATTATGTCTGCATATATTTTGTCTTAATAAAACTTTATTTCAAAGTGCTTTAGACATTTTTATATTAAAGCTGCTGTTATGCAAGTCTATGCAAGGAGCTTGTAGGTGGTTTTCAGAGATCTAAAAATACTGCCTTGTCCCAGAAAGTGTTAGTTCTAATTAGGCATACTCCCTGGAATCTAAGTATAGTTTGAAACAGGTAAGGATTTTTTTAAGAACAGAAGAGAAAGCATATGATATATTGGCTATATCGTTCTTTTCCACTCTTCATCCCAAGAAGAAAATATGATAGCAGTTAAATCTGTTTAATGTAACTGTAAATGCAGAAGGCCTCTAAGATCCCTACTCATCAGATACGCATTTACAAGAATACTGTCATTATGCGTCCACCTTGTGAGCAGGTGCCGGGTGTGGGTTAGGTCGGCTGCATAAAGGAATGCAGATGGGTGAGGGCAGTAAGTGGTGGTTTATTGCCCTCCTACCCTGCATGAGTTTATAAGTTTTGGTTTAACAGGCCATGGCATTTTTTTATCCGGATCAGGTATGTTTTATTTTTAAAAACTTGGTTTGTGTGTGTCATCCATGATTCTTTAGTTCTAGAATGAATTAGTTTGAGAAAAACAAAAAAGCAGAAAATTTTTCCTAACTGTGTTAAAAAAAACCCATAATGTAGCAAAACTATAGAAAGGCTCTATGAAATTTCCAGCGTTAGTTAAAATAGGGAAGAAAACCCTTCAGAAAGCAAAGGGGCCTATGAGACTTTTTCTTGGCCAAATTGTTTGCTCTGCAGCTATTTGATATGTACGTAAAAGAAAAGAGAGGATTTTATGGGTGTTTGGCTTTTTCTGTCTGTGCTGAATCAGAACCATATCTGAGCTGGCGAAAGGCCTCTCAGCCTTCATCACACATTGTGGTGTGGTGAAAAAGGCAAAAAAGGAACAGCTATGGAAGGAGAAAGCATGTAATTTGTAATAGCTGTTGGGGGGGGTGTAGGCACAAGTCATCTTTTGAACTGATGTTAAGCTGGTTTTTACCAAAAGCCTAATCTTATCGAGATGTTGGAAAGCCCAATGAACATTTCTTTAAAAACTCCTTAAAAGCTAGGGTTGTGTAGGCAAAACTGACAAGAGTGAGGACTCTGGTGGCAGTACTGTAACTTGTTAATTTCTGCTGAAGCGTGTTTATGTAACACATCCATTCTATAGCATCTTCAGTTCCTATCTGCTGTTGAGAAGACCATTAGCTCCAGACGCGTGTTAAAATAACCTCTGTTGTCACAATGTCACAGTGTCACAATGAATGTTGTTCACAAGAAGGGGCTGATATGGGGAGGAGAGTGGCATTTCTTCATAAATGCTATGCTTTATGAAGATGCAATTGGATTGAAAAGCTCGGAGCGAAGGAGGTGCCAGGGACGGTCTCTGGGAAATGAGGGGTTGTCTGGCAGCTCGTCTGTAAGGCAATGGTGGTGACTGGTGCAAGTCTGAGCTGCAGAAATTGCTTCTTTCAATACTTTCTGGTTTTCTGCCACGTTTTGCTGTTGGCTAGCAGCAGGAAGACATCAGGAATTACATTTGGATTTCTGTAGTTTTTAATCCAGCATTCAGCAGTGTCATTCTTGAGCAAAACATTTTCTATTGTGCAAAACAAAAAAGCAACAAGAATGCCCAAAGCAGGGTTTTAATGTGTTAAATTAAGCACTGCTGGGAAATTAGTGATGGGAAATGATGGCATGTCTTAAACTGCAGAAAATATGGGACATCATAGGTGGTGTTGGTACCTATAGACCAGGCAAGTTGCTGCTGCCACAGTCCAGGTGAAAGACTGTAGCTGATTTTCTGTGCTCAATGAAACATTAGTCTCTTCCGTAAAGAGAATAGGCGCCATCTTTCCAGATACAGATTCAGACTATCTCTGTATTTCACTTACATGGTTCCATTTAAATCATAAATGTAGGATACATGGTTAGTTAAGATTTGTTTTGCTTTTCATTTGAGAGAGACTCATTAAGGAATATGGAAAAAAACTTGCAGTAGTAGAAGGTGGGACCTGAACAAACAGGTTTTGAGATTGTTGCAAAACCTGAGGTAAACGCTTAAATTTAGATATACCTTTGTCTTAATATTTTCAACAAGACAGTGTTTTGAGGTGGTAGACCTTCTTCATGGAAAGACAAGTTCTTTCTGCTGAATTCTTTAGAAGACAAACCATTTGATTTGGATTTTTCAAACAAGTTTTGGGAAATAATTAGACTTTTTGACCTAAAGAAGATATTTGTTGTGTACTTTGGGGTTACGTTGTTATAATAGCACCAGTTCTTCTCAGAGCAAAGGGACTTGTTTCAGGAACAGTAAAATGCTTTGCTCTTGGAGGAGTGAAAAGAGAAATTATTACTTAATCATTCTGTGTTGACATGGAAGCTGTCCAAAGTTACGCTGGAAATTCTGGTTGTTTCCTCAGATTTTCAACTCCTGTGACATTGCCACAGCCCAGAGGATGTCTATCCGTTGCGTCCCTTTGAATTTTTAAAACAAAAACACAGTTAATATTTTATTGCATATTGAATACTGATAAACATAAATTTATCCTCTTCCTTATCATTTTCTTTGCACCGTGTCTTTTTAAAGTGGCCATCAGTAAAAGGATGGAAATAGGACCCTTGTTTTCTAACTTCTGTAAAAAGCTTTTAATGCAATACTGTCCTTAAAAACATTTTTTATATTGTCTGGATCAGTGAAAATATCCTCAGAAAAGAAACAAAGTTTTTGAGAAAAGCTTTTCATTGTAAGTGTGCCTGACAGGAGTAAACATAACATCTCTGGAGTCTTCACTCGCTGAAATAAATGTGAAAGACAGAATTTGACAGTTCTATAAGTGGATTGCCTCAGATTTGTATAGGTCATTGTAGTCAAATAAACACATACAGTGCATGCTTAGTACACTGTATTTCCAGTTGTATTGAGAATGGAACTTCTGTTATTCAGACTGATGGAAAAAAGGAGTTGCAGAATGCTGTTATTGAATAAAACATTTATAGACATTTCTGTTTGAAAACTGCATTGCTGTCGATAACTTAAGAGTGTGTATTGGGTTTGTGTGGCAAGGTTTTGGCTGAAGGGGTGGCTAAATTGTCAGTTCTTGGTATTAAGCACCGTCTAACAGATGGAATCAAAATTACTGCAGAAATCTGACTGAAAATTAATAATACATTAAAGTGTCTTAAATTATATTTTGCGATTATGTGACCAGATTCTTTCTTTGTCCTGCACATATAGTACAGGAGAAGTTGATTTTGGATTTCAGGGAATATGGGTAGGAGACTACCTAAACTGTGTAATTTTCAAAATAAGGATGTGAACCTTTCTTAGACCCTGGGCTGATGCTCTGAACAGAAGTGAATGTTAGACTATGTAGTTGAAAAGTAATTTAACTTCTTCCACAGAGCTCTACAAAATCAAAGCTTTGATTTGAGGGCCAGAGGGAGAAAAATCTGACGTAAACCTTAACTAACCACATACATTTTGTTCAAAGCACATAATAAAGCAAATCTTATTTACTGCAGCAATCTGCTACAACATTTTTTCCCACTGAACAAACTCAAAGGATTGTATAGTAATATGGACAGTTTGATGATCCATGAAGTTGCACTCAGGTCTTTGTTATCCTCTTTTTTTGCAGGAATGATCTACCAATAAGATTTTTGTATAGGATCTTTAATTAGACATTTCTCTACAAGATGTATTAATTCACAAACACATTAACTAATACTAATTTAAAAATTTGAGATCAGCACTATGAAATCCTGCCAGCTCTTTGAGCTCCAGTAAAATGCTTGTCAATAGTGTGCAGTATCTATCTAGAATTTAACTAAATTCCTTGGAGTTTGTTTCCACCTGCCATTGCTGTAAATAGACAGACATTATCTACTATGTCATCTCAGAGGCCTTTATTTTCATAAATTGGGTAGATAGTAAAAAAAAATACACCTCGGTACTTTTTTACAAGCAAGGGCTACATTAGGAACATAACTTAAAATGAATGTTATATTGACTTGTCTTACAAATGAATGCTAATCAGCTTAAAGAATGAAGGGACGGTCTTCTAAAAATCTGTTTAAGGTCAACAGAAGCCACGTGTTTGTGAAAAGAGCAATTTCCTTCCATGGTGGTGGAAGGTTGAAAAACCTTCCATGGTTTTTTTGTTTGATTGGGTTTTTTTGGTTTTTTTTTATTTTTGTTGTATATTAATTTCTGTTGTTGCTACAGCTCTAAGTTAATGTTGATTCTAGCTAACTTTCTTATAGCTGTTAATTCATTTGGAATAGTGGAAATAAACACTGGTAAAAGCACGTTGCCACTCAGAGCAGATATATTTACTAAGGCCTTAGGAACATTTTTATATGGATATGGGGATGTTGTTTTGAACAAATTCATGATACATACAAAGGTGCCTTAAGTTGTCCAGTGGAATTTCTTTATTGTATGGAAAGTCTAGCAAAACATACATGCTTATAATCAAGGAAAAAATAATAATAAAATAGTTGAGGTGCAAGCAGCCGTTGCCATAAATCTGTGACTTTGGTGATAAACTTCAGTGACCAATTAACTCTGTCAGTGGGTAAAGTGGAAGAGGTTATAGTTTGTTGCCAGCCAGTGATTTTTTGAGCATTTTTTTCCTGACACTATAGTTTACATATACAGGGTGATTCAGAAGTGGTTGATAAACTGCTAAAAAATAAGAAATACAATCAATAAATGCCAAAAAAACTGTAAATACTAGTTACCCATTCTTGTGTGTTCCAAATGCATTTGCCTGACTCTCCTTATCCTTTAGAAGCTGGAATAATCCATCATAGCTCTGTATGCTCTTATGTTTGAGATGCACTGAGGCAGAGTTCAATTATTTCAGTATTGTTACTCCATGACTATACGTTAGCAAATGCTTGAACTTTGGAGGCTGAAACGTGGTTTCTAGGAACTAATGAGTCTCTGTTGTTGGTCTCACTGTCACTCTGACACTGAGCCACGGCAAAAAATGAGCAGCCCTGTGACATGGGCTAGATGGACGCAAACTATTCTGTGATTCCGTGGAGGGCAGATTTGACTTCTCGTGGACGAGAAGGAAGAGCCAAGCTGGAGCTTAACCAGGGTGCTGAAACATTAGGGTGGAGTGGCATGCTGGATTAATTACGCTACTCGCTGTTCTGCTCCAGAGTCGAACCATTTTATGGAATACAAGTAACTAGCATAAACAATTGCTTGGCATGCAAGCAGAGTGCTGTAAGAATTACTGAATCATCCTAAACCAGTTTCAATTGATAACAAAGCAGCTACGATAATCTTCAGTTTTGCTTTTGAGATATCGTAAAATAAATGTAAGATAGTAAAAGAATAATAATGTTTACCACCATCACTAATACTGTCTATGAAATTTTACATTAAAACAGGTGTGAAATGGAGCTCAATAATACTGCTTCATTTGTTATCTCTTCATAAATTAATAATATTTGTCCAGTTAAATTCATCTCCAGATTCTAAAAACGATTTACATTTTTAGCGTTCATATTTTATAAATTTGCTTTTCAGTCCTCCTTTTTGTAAGGACTTATGAAGCAAAAAGATATGTCAGCACAAATATGTTTGTAGATTGGTGCTTTTTCTATTTGCATTTTGAGATATCTATGTCTTCTGATTTTCTAAATCTTAGATGTAAACATTTCTATATCAAATGGTGCTAAAAAAATACATTTTTTCTTATATTAAACACTTTAAACTAGGGTCTGACCTGAATTGAAGTAATAGGTTTTAACCTTCTTTGAAGTACAGGATTCAAGTGTTGATACTGTTTTCAAACATCTCTGAAACAGTTTTTGGTTACGTGCATTTGTTTGTTTATTTTGGAAGGAGCATGAAACTGGTTTTGTCATTTATGTAGAAAAAAAAATTTGTGTTTTCATCTGCATTTGCAAGGAGCATAAAATAGATGGTAACAAGTAAATATTCAATGTGTGGGACTGCCAGGAGTAGTTCACAGGAGTTTAGATAAAAAAGCTTAGCTGAAGTGACTTCAGTAACATTAAATACTGTTAAATATATGATTCCCCACTTGCAAAATGTAGCCCGTGTTCTCAGTTCATTCAGTAATTAAATAAAGCAGAGTTTCTACTTACTCCCAACTCTAGAGAAAGTGATGGAAAGGAGCAGTTCGGCCCCGTGGAAAAAGCAGTTCCAGGAAAGGTTGGTTTTAAACATGTTGTAGAGCAGTATTTCTGTGACTGAGGAAGGCAAGATGAAATTTCTGCATCTCCTGGAGCTGGTGGGCAAAGGAAGGCTACTGTTTTATGTTTAAATGCTTCGGTGTGTTAGAGTATTTTTTTTGTGGCTGGGAAGAGAGGCAGGCAGACAAAAGGGTAATTGTTCTGTTGTGAACACCTTGTTTTTTAACACAGAGCTTAGAGCAGTGAAGAAAAGGCACAAAAGCTAACTTGTTAATTTTTGTCAATATGCTGAACAAATAAGTATGTTTAGTGTTGGATAAGTGGGAATTAAAGAGAATGGTGGAGAGGATTTTTTTTTCATAAATCAACAAAGCAGCGTGATACAAGTATTTTGGATATTAAAAATAGTCTTATTCAGTAACAAAATGTGTCATTGCTTGGATTAAAATAAGTGTTTTGATAACAGAACAGCTTTTTAGCGTAACAGGGTGGTTAACGGGTAAATCATGTCAGTTCAGGCATTGGGAACATAATAAGGATTTTGCATCATGAGGTTGAGGTCTCTCTTGGTGAGGTATTGGAAAAGGAATTAAATTTCGGTTTCAATGGTACAATAACAGGACTTGAGCTCATGTAGTTGTCCTCCTTTAGTTTTGCTATGAAAGTGAATTCCAATTGATTTGTCTGTCCTTGGAGAAACTGTATGTAACAATGCACTCATTCTGTCTTTTTTGTGCTTACTTGAGATGCAACTCTGAACTCGTATGTCCGGCAGTGCCTGTCAACTAAACTGCTGTAACGACAAATTTTCTATATTAAAGGTCATTATAACCTATAAATAATAGGTGAAAAGATCTACAGCAGTCTCTCATTGACACACCAACAGAGGGCTTTCTGATTCTAGCAAATCAAAAAGGAATCAAATATTTGTATGCGGGTATCTAATAAACCAGCTTCACAAAAATCTAAACTGAATGATAGTATCTGACTTTTTACTGCAAATAGAAGCTCCAAGATCTTCTGTTATGCCAATATCTGCTTGAGTATACTTTTTATTTTGCAGACTTCTTGGGCGTTGCAGCACAGAGCTGGACATATTGGCACTCTATCTTCCAAAGACCCTGTACGCTAGGAGTCTTCTCAAATTAGGAAATAACTGTCTTTATAGCCTCTTCTAAAGGGAGCTTGGCGCAATGCAGAAATGGCCTCATATAAAAACAGATCTTCTCTTGACCTTTTAACATATGAATGCTCGCAGTATTTTAGCTGTACGCCAAAGTTAGTGCACCATTGCAAAAAAGAGGTTGCATTGCCACTGATGCCTTGCTCACTGGGTCCTGAGGGAGGTGGTTGGATGCCAAAACATGGTGACCTGTTTGCTTACCAATAAAAAGATATGTGACTATGTAACTGATTTTTGGTACGTAAACTTTTCAATTTTTGCTGAGAGTGCGAGTCTCTGTTTCTTCCTAGTTGTTATCGCACCCCTGGGAGCAGCCGAACCAGTAGCAACTGCAAGTGTGAGATTTTCTATATGTATTCGTTCATGAGGTGGAGTGTGTGTTCTAATCTCTCTGGCTGGTAATTATAACAGTGAGTTTTGTCCCTGCCATTTAAGCTTGGAGGAATTTGTAAATTATATTTACTTAGTGACAGACACCAGGAAAATGTTCTTTGAAGGTTTAGCCTTTTATGGGGCTTTATATTTACTAGTTAATAAATCTACCTATTCTGTGTCACATAAAGCGGTCATATGTTTGAACATTCTCAGTTGCAAACAGCAATGCAGCGAATGCAAACATTTTTTTTTTCTACTAACCATGGTCTTTTTTGAGTTTTGTTTAGTAACTTTGTTATATCTACAGTCCTCAAAGGGCGTTTTTCGTGACTGGAGCAAACCTAAAATTTATTGAAGAGCCCGTGTTTATATAACAGTGAAGGAGAAATACCTGCAATGAAGAAATTCTTTGACTACGGTGATAGTATAAGCAGACCTTTGTAACGTTTTTGTAACAGACTGAATGCACACTTTGCATCCCTGTATAGCAAAAACCCAAGTATGCTCCCTGAAATTGTAGCTCGTGTCAAAGTGGGTGATGATTGCTGATATTCTGATATTATGTTGGATTTCTAGTTCCCCTGATTGGTTAATGGTGCATATTCCTCTAAATGCATGATTTTTGTTTAGTTACAACATATACCTAGAAGTTTGGATATTTCTCCAAATTTTTTACTTTGGGCAGAAAAGACTCATAATTGTTGGAGGACATTTCATCATAGCAGAAAGCCAAACTGGTTATGGTTTTGTTCGTTATTTTTCTTTTCCCCTTCCGTAGTTAGTTTCCATCTTAATACAGATTATATAAATATTTTCCCTTTAAAAAGCATATGCATTTTCAGGAATTTCTGTGTAT
>Ga0181612_130557_pt1 | contig 12945 bp, 4 predicted proteins | sample HoacroProtozoa21_FD_119630 | JGI IMG/M metagenome (GOLD analysis project Ga0181612, IMG submission 119630) | Hoatzin crop microbial communities from Cojedes, Venezuel. Combined Assembly of Gp0051906, Gp0051904, Gp0051908 | reverse complement strand
TATTGCCTTTCTCTTCTCTCTCTAGGCTTTCTTCCTCTTTCTCCCTATGTCCTGCTCCTCTGTCCTGTCTCCCTGTGCATCTGGCGTGTGCCCTGTCCCGTGCAGTGGGCCACCTCAATCTTCTCCCATCGCAGCTGCGGCTCCTCTCCTTGCGAGCATTATGTAGTTGCCCATCTACCCCAGCCAAAAAATTTTTCCCTGCTAGCTGAAGAGCAAATGGAGACAGAGGAGGCTGCTGATGTCAGAACATAGTGACAACTGACTGTGCTCAGGATGATAAGGCAGGCAGGGCAGGGACCTCGTTGACAAGGTCCAGTCACACATAATGAGAGCCACTGCCCCATGAAATCAGCCTCTACTGGCTAGCTCTGCATTATCCCAGACTGTATCTGATATCCAGTCTAGTCTGTGTAAAGCTACCTTGAGTATCTCACCTGACCTCTCCGGTCTGCAGGATGCATGTTCACCAAATCACAGCGCTTAGCAGAGTGGGCCTTGCACCAGGGCATTCTCCAACCCCTTGAAGTGGCTGTGTCCAAGGCTACTAGGGGGAGAGCTAAAATCAGAGTGTCGCCTATGAAATTAGTTTTTTCCAAGTATTTTTTTATCTGAACAAAAAAAATGAATATGTTTTCCTTGGATGATGAATTTGTGGGGGTAAAACATAGACTTTGCCTTGTTTGCCTTTTCTTGTGTAGGTGATAGTATATGAACCGACCAAGGTGTCCTTTCTCTGAAGTCTGAGCTCTTCATCAGTTTTGCAGCACTGCTATTATGGAGAAGGAGTCCAGATTCCCCATCCATGCCACAAGTACGTGGACTGGAGTTAAGCTGCAAGAAAATGGGCTGTTTTTCAAGGATCATTATACTAATTTTTTCTAAGCTGTGCCAGCACTGTTCTGAAACTACAGCAGGACTTCATGATGAAGTACTTCACTACCAACTTAGGCAAACTTGGCTGTAATAGCAGTCCATACATTTTCACAGAATAAGCAAATGCTGTGAATATTAGATTCAGTTGTTATGTCTAATCTGAAGTCATGTCTAGAAAACGATGTATCACTAGATCAAGAAAGCATCAGACTACCAAAGTTTTTCGTCACCAACTTCTGTCTGAAAATTTGTTACCAGCGATCCAGGCTTCAGTGCTTGTGTGATAGATGTTTATATCAACACTGTGGGAAAAGTCGAGTGGAAAAAATTGCAAGGCTTGTGTCTGCAGCATTTTAGGGACTGACATAAGGTTTATTATTGTTTAGTAATATTAACAGGTTGACATCAAGAGAGGGATTTACTGGAACTGTTCTAATATCAAGATACTTCTGCAAATACAGAAGTAGATTTAAGACCTGAAGGGTATCCAGGATCATTTCAATGTCATGTACAAGTTTGGCAGTCGTCTTTACTTTGATTTATCTGCTCTCTTGCTGAGTCCATAGTCTCCAAGACTGACTCCTTGCTGGTTATCATAGCATTATGGATTTCACTTGCTGCGAATGGGAGAACTATTTATATAATATTTTCATAAAACATGCTTTTATTGTGAAATCATTATTTATATAACACAAATTAGAACAACAGTTATTAATTACTATTTCCTTTAAACTACATAGAATTTTTTTTTTTTTTTAATTTCCTTTTCTAGAGATTTTGTAACTGCACCAAGTAAACTAAAAAATACCAAACAAATTTATGGAAATACAAGTAAATCTCAGCTGACAAAACAATATATAACTTAGGCTATTATTTTCTCTCCCTCTAAATACAATACAGATTTCACATACCTTTCCTGTGTTTATCTAGACTTTTCTTCCATAAAGCTTATGACTACAAGGATTCGAAAACCACATGCAAGAATTACTTTTGATCAAAAATTTCACAAATATCCAGTGATTATTTTGTTAGCCACCTGGAGACCTGTAAAATCAATGGCCATTTCTGAAAATTGTTGCCTGTCAGAGATAATGTTTATCTAGCGTAGTTCTGGTATTTTCCACCTTTCACCATTTTCCCACTATCCGATTTTCACTTCCACTTGAAATACTTTTGAAATTTATTCTTCTACGGTTGTTGTGCATTGCCTTCTACAAAACCGTGCCTCAAAAGAAAATTAATGTTTTTCAGCTTTCTGCTCTGAGCATTTGCCAGCACCTTCACACCAGTTTCACTGTCTCCTTGTACAGCCCAATTTCTCTTCCCTTGTAAACAGCAACAACGAGAAGTAAACCATTATAAAAGCCAAAATATATATTTGAAATGGCAAGAATGGATGAGGAAGCAGATAGTGTGTGAAAATACGCTTGATATATTTAATCTGTGATCTATTGACCCAAGATACAACATTCACAAACACTTTTAATGACCTGTTTCTTGTGCTGATAATCTAACTGAATTTATTGTCCATAAATCCTTCCTTAAAACTCACCTCCACCCTTATGTATACCCTGACCTTTGCAAGGCAGCTGGGTTGGATTCACTCACCTAATTTAGCCACCTGAAAGGCATTTAAGCAGTAAACATAGACTAGTTACCTAGGTGCCTTCTGCAGTCAATGAACATGACCACATGCAGAAAGCTATTCACCATGTTCTAAAATATGTTGGCTGAATGGCCCGTTCCACATATCCATCTTTCTCCATGGACTATGGCAACAGCCTAGGTGTCTTAGGACTGAATGTCTTACTTTTACACAGCTAAAGTTAGGTGAGATAAATCCTACTACTGGTGTTTGCATTGGATTTACTGTCTTGATTGAGATAGCCTTATTGTTTCTTTGTCTATTGTCTATTCTATCCTGTCTGTGGTAACTATACGTAATCTGGTTTATTCTAGACATATGTTGTGGTTTTTTTCTCCTACACATAAATTTTCAGCTCTTTAGTCTAGCAAAACAGAGTATTCCATAGGCTTTACCCTCCTCCCCCCCCAAAAAAAAAAGAAGTAAAACAATAAACAATATTTCTTGTGCCAACGAACAATCATTTAACACACATCATTGAAGCAATCTATAACTGCTAATTTACTTAGTAAAATTTATGACATCTGTTCATGAAAAAAACCACAAATCATTTAAGGACCAATACTGGAAACTCTCAGTCTCACAGTTAGTACTACTGAGGGCAATGGAAAGATTTATATAAATAAGGGTTTGAAATCAGTGAGAAGACACGTAAAACCAAGAATTACTTGCATCAGTAAGATTTTCTGGATTGAGCCTTTAATTTGCCATCTAGAAATGTGGCCCAATAAAGATGCATTAAGATTTGCCACCCAGCAGTTACAACTCCAAATTGTGTTATGTGATAGCCCATAATTGAATAAATGCATCGTATTTCTGAAGGATTGTGAAGGGGTATAGAAAGATTGCTTTCTTTACTGCTCTTCCAGTGAAATTTCATATATTTGAACAGTGTATAATTGCAAGCTACATTTATTCCTTTTCCCATTTTTTAATTAAAATTTATGAAGGTGGGAGCCAGAAATAATATCTCTGGGTTCATTAAATAGGAAATTCTTGGCATCTGATAGGGTTAAACCTTCAACAGTGAAAAATAAGTGTCCTCTTCAGAATGACTAAGGCTGTAACAGCTTCTGAAGCTGTTGATTTAAACAATCCATAATGATACTCTCCTCCTACACTAAACCCACTGGATTCTATCAGCCCTCACTCCAGACGGTAAAATATATCCACTTTGTGCCAATTCTTGAGAAGATCCTTCTAATACTGTTACACCGAGCTCAGACTTTTCTCAAGTTTTCTCATTGCAATTCAGAATTTCATAACTTTAGTTGATTGCAGTGAATACTTTGGCCAGAAGGAATAAAAAGATGCTTCGTTTCAGGGAGTCATTTAGAATCTTTTAGGTTGTTTCATACGCTTGAAAGAGAGTTACACCAGCAAGCGTTTGAAGCAGACTCAGAAAGGTCAGTTCCTTCCACCAGATCACACGTGAAGAAAGAACCCAGAGAGAACTCCCTTCCTTACTGAGCACAAGAGGCCAGACTTTGTGGAGCACTGAACCACTGCCAGCTCTCAAAATTTCTAAGCAGCTACTGTTCATCCTCTGCATTAAACATGTAAATGTACATGCTGTTGAACACATCGTTTAAGATAGTTCCATGGAGTAACTTCTACCAGCTCCAATGGGGACTAGATATTACCCATAATTAAATAAAAATAGTAACCTCCTTAACAAATTACGTAGTATTTTAAATATCGTATTACGCAGCTTCGCAAGAAGAGTTTGTAAATATTGAAATGATAGTTTACTATCTATGGGATTGAAACATCTACTAGTAAAAGTGTCTGTGTATTTAAAATCCCTGGACTAAACTAGTGTTTTTCAAGAGTTCAGAAACATTGTGCTTGCCTTGATAGGAACATTTGAAATCAAATATCTCACAAACTTCATGCTGACACTAGTTTTACAAGGCAGTCTAAGACTATGTTATCTGGAAATCACTTCAAATAGAATCATAGCATGATAGAATCATTTAGGTTGGAAAAGACCCTTTAGATCATGAAGTCCAACCAAGTCCAAATTCAGACATTGAGTCTAAACTTGTCTGTTTCTATGGCTAGAGTGGAATTTTACTTTTTTCATTGTCTGGATAGCTGGACCAGTCATTGACATCCATGCAGGACCATTCACAGTGAAGCCAGTGAAGCCATTTTTGGCCCAAAAAAGAATTTTAGGATCTGCCACTCTTTGGCTATGTCCATACTGATTGAAGGCTTTCGGTCTCCTGGGGCTGAGTGTATGAATCCACGACCAATTTTCAGAAAAAGTGTTGCCGATGTGCAGCAATCAACAGAATAACTTTTAATTCCCCTTAGAGAGAAATGAGCTCACCATGATACTGAAAAAAGTTTGGTTTACTTTTTTTCCCTAGCAAAGTATATGTTTTGCTATCTTTCTGTAAGACTGAACTATTTGCCAATATTTAAACTTTATTTAGGCAATTCTCCCACGAATAGGGATGTCAGTATAGGACCTACTGGCTCTTTTAAATAAAGGGGGAGGAAACCCCCATCAGACAAAACCCTGACATATTTTGCTTTTCTATTTAAAAAAAGCAATAAGCGATACCCCACAGCTCCTCGTAGTGCACGTGGGTTGTCCCTCAGTGCAGTAGGACACGTGCAAAGAGTCCCAAGCCGCAGCTTGTAAGAGATTGGTTAAGGCTGGCTGCAACCCAGCAGATGGGGAGGCTGTGAAGGCTGGTCCCCCTCTGAGCAATCCAAGATGGATTATTGTGTGGGGCATTATGAAGGCAGCTATAATCCCCTCCATCTCTCTGACAAACCCACCATGGTCTTGCTTCGTCAATGCCTCAATTTGCACTTTTTCCTTACAACTTTTTATTTCTCCTCTGTCATACTAGGACTTAAGCATTAAAGCGGAATAACTGATACATTCCAAATTCAGTGCAGGAAACTTCCCTGCCAAGTCCCACAAACAAAATTACAAGGTCTGGTGAAATCTTACACTTAGTAGTTATTAGATCTGTCAAATGAATCATGCTTCTGGGGAATCAGATGTTGTTAGGATTTAAACATACATAGCTGTAAATGCAGAAAAATAGTATGTCAGAATAAAAGTTTACTGTTTAATGAATATGGGCACATGATTTCTTCAACCTATCCTGTACACTGAATGCAGGAATAACACAAATGTAGCATGACATTGGTAATAACTATCATAGCCCATGCTAAGCCATTATATGACAGTCACGATTTACAATTAATACTGACCCATCTCTTGTGGAAGGATGTCCTTTTTTGGGTGACTTCCAAGTCATTCTTTGTGTCCCTAGGCACAGGCTCACTGCACAGTGTCACGAAGTTTTCTTGCTTTAGAAGCAGGAAGGATAAAACAATGTAAAAGAAGATTTTAAAGGATTTGATACAGTGAAGCTTATGATATACTCATTTTGTAAAATTTACAAAGGAAAAAAGCATGTATTGAAATAGTTTCCTGCAGTTCCTTTGATTGTTGATTTCATTCACAAGTTTTCCTTTTATATGCTCTGATGCGTAAAACATAAATATATTGCAGGGGAAACACAAACAGTGTAACCAAATTAAAAAAAATTGTCAGTAATTACCATTGGATTTCTCTTCATTTGCAAATTCAATATTAGCTCTGAAGAAGACAGACAAATCCTATTTGTACTGTTTTTTAGGAGACAAAGCCCATTGCAACAATCCCTTGTTCAGCGAAGCTTCTGATGGAAATGAGAAACACAGCCTAATGCTAATCCAATTTCGAGGTCTGCTCCTGCAAATAATTGGGGAGTACTGGAAGAGCTCAGCCCTTTGGTGGTATCTAGTGTCTAATTCAACAGCCACGCTGTCATTTAAGCACGTGAGAGATCTCATTTCTTCTAGTATATGCCATACAGTATAGGCTGGCCAAACCTGTCCCGGATTATTGAGGGAAGTGGCAAAAGTCCATATTCTGATATTATTGCTAAGTTTAAGTGACACCTTATTTTAGAAATATCTCTCTGGAGCCTATGAGGCTCTTACGCATCTCTCTGCTGGAAGCTGTACGTCCATACTCTACCTCTACAGACTGGACAGCTACCCGCTGCTGGAATCAGTGCAGGTATGGCCATCGCGTACAGCCGCCAGGCTGTTCCTGTGGAAAAGATCCCAACCCCAAACTTCCCCAATCTTTTAAAGTAAAAGAAAGAAACCTCTCAAACCCCCACAAATGAAAAAGTGAAACAATAAAAAGCACCCCTAATACATTTAAGAGGCAACTAAAGTATTTTTTCCTAGATGCCCAGTACTGGAAGCACAACAGCTGTGAAGGAGGACAGATAACACACCCATGGGATTTCATCTCTTTAGTTATATTCTCATTACACAACAGAAAGTGACTCAGATTTTGGTTTTATGGCTTTTCTATTGAGCTTAACTCTGACGACCAAATTTTCTTCTGCTACAAACTGTTCTCTTATGCTTACTATCGTAATAACTACCCTTACGTTGTCTGCTTCTGAGTGCACTGTGTTTTAAAATCCATTAACAAGAATGACTCTCCTTCTTCATTTTTAAATTCATTAAACCCAGGAGACATAATCAGTAAAGGAAATACTTGTTTCAAAGAGCTTTAAAGTCCCCAAGTTTTAACTTGCATTTTGTTTGTCTTCCATCCAATATCATTCTGGTATCTTCTTGTTGTAAAAATACTGTCAGGAGACCTTGATGATGTAGCTTGTAAATACATTAATTCAAATACATTAATTCATTCTTGCCAGATAAATTATTGCCAGATCTTCTCAGTCACTGTCTTTGTTAACTCAGTTAAATTTCTCCTTTGGGTCATTGTCCAGTAGTTTGTCCAACTCACCGACCTGCTGGCGGGATGAAGGATCCAGTGTCCGGAAGAATACTCTAGACGGGAAGATGATGAAATCATAACATTTGTGGGATCCCACTTTTTTTAACTGAGAAACAGGTTTATAAGAAACAGTGACTGTGGATGCATTTCCCTCAGAATACAAAGGACAAAACAACTCAGTTTACTAAAATAATTTGTTTGAGTCTGACTAGCTCCTTTCAAAGTCAGTTTTCGTTTGGACACAAAGCTTCTATTCACAAGAAGAACCACAGACTGCTCTGTTAGTGAGGGGTGGTGCAGTGTCCCTCCCACTCACCAGGACCCATTGACAGGCTTAAGGTTATCTGCTTATTTGTATTTATGACACAGCTAAAAGCTGCTTCCCCATCTAACGCTTCTCCCACTGTACTTTCACAAATCTGTATACTGAGATTAATAAATAAGCTTCAAAACGTAACCAGATCAGTAAGACTTTGTACTCCTGAGCTTTTGATGGTGGTGAAGTGGGTGTATTCAGCATCCTCAACTAGTCTCCATAAAAATCAGGAGAAGCTCCTGCACCAGGCAGTACGTAGCACCTTAAGTTACAAATCTATTTTCTAAAAAATGATGATAGAAAAATGACATAGCCAAGTTACACTTTCGCATTGTTCTGATTTGTTCCAGACAAAACGTATCAAATTTACAAGTGGAAAGGAAAGCTATCTCCTCTCAGTCCTAATGTATTAACTTGCCAACACTTGGCTCTATCAACTGGCTTAGAAGCTGAATGTCATTTTGGCTTCCTTCTCTTGTTTTTCCAGTGCGTTGTCACCAGCAGGCCAGTTCTGCCACCAGAAACACTTGGCAGTCAGATTGTCTTCAGCAGCTCTCCACACATACAATGGATTCTGGCATCGTGCAAGAGAAATAACAGAATCCATTCCACTTCCTCTGGTCTGCTTAGCTATGCAGAGCTAACAGGAGTCAAACATGAACCCCCCAGCTCCCATGCAAACAAATCAATATGGACACACACGGCCCAAGGCTGCAGCAATAACGGCCAAACTTCTGCAGGATCTGATGGGAAGCTGCCCTGCCTCCGAAAGCAGCGGGAGGCTGCGCCTAAGGCACGAGCAGCCTCTCCATTACCCCCTCGCTGCTACCCAAACTGTGCTGGTGAATGTCTGGTCCACTCAGCAAGGTTGGATCTGACTTCTTCTGGAGAATTGGCCCGCATTATGCATCCATCTTGGCATTCATTCAGCCTGCAATCTTTCTGCTCTGATTGCCAGAAAGCATGCTAGTAATTCAGATACGCTGGTGGCTCTGGGACATGAACGGCTGGCCACTGGGAACACTATGAGAACTTTATTGTCTTCCATAGCTCATCATAAACCAAGAATGATTCACCACATGTAACTGAGCTGGTTTTGGATTTCAGATCCTAAGACATCAAGCCTTCCAATCTATTTCAATTATATTTTTTTCTTTTCATTGCTCTGGGAGAGGGGAAAGACAAAAAAGCTTCATTCCGGCACAATAAAAAAACCCAGGGGTTATCAAAAGGCAGTTCAGGGATTGTTTGTGGCCTGTCAGGCAAACTTAGGCAGTCCTTAAGTATAGAGTCAGCACACCACTGAAAATGGGTCATTTCTCTATGTCTGTTGGGACAAGGAATTTAGCAGGTTAGTCAGATGGAGAGTTATGCAAACATGGTTAAAAAAGCAAAGCAATGCTTTTGTAGACTGCTTCAAAAATGAGATCCAAAATTTGCAATTCATTCAAAAGCTGACCAAAGAGAGATGGGGAAAGAACATAGCTAAAAATTAAAATGTTGGAAGACAGATGGGATTTTCTCGAACAGCGTGACGAAGAACTGACGGTGAGAGTTGACTCTTAGTGGATTCTGCTGTATTATACACTCAAAGCCATTAAAAGAACTGTTGAAAAATTAACCATCATGCAGGAGTTCAAGAAATCTCTCAACCACGTGCTTATTTTTCAGCCATGACACAGCTTTATACATGTAAGAGAAAGAAGTATTCTACCATTTGTTTAAAATAACAGACTCCCCAGCAGTCCTGTCTCTTATATAGTCTAAAAATAGCAATATTTAAATACTATCCATCCAGTTCTTTAACTGGACTTCTTCTAGCATATTTATGTACAATACTTGTCTTCCAAGGCTGCAGAAGAAAGAGAGGCTGCTCTTCTCATAACTCTGTCAAAGCTATGAGCAGGTTTACGGATAATGCAGCGGGCAGATGTAGCAACATGGAAATCACCGAGCTTTGTCCTTCTGAGTTTGTCCTGTTCCAAGCAGGAATCCCCCCGTTTTTCTCCACCTCGCCCTCTCATGGTCACGCAGCCTTCAGTGCCTGCCCGAGTATCCTTCAGTTGTTCAACTCCTTGCTCTATTGCCATGCCGGCAGCTAGTAATTGCCAGCTCTGTTAGGTACAAAACATTGCTTTTGGTGGAAGAAGGAGTAGCTCTTCCAGTCCTCCACGGAATGAGAGTGGCAACTTGTTGGACAAGGTTGGGCACTGCCCACCTGCCCTGCTTTCAGCCAGCGACAGCATTTCCTCTGCTCCTCCTTGTTTTCCTCTGTTCCTCATTTTCCTCTGTTCATCCTTATTTTCCTCTGTTCCTCATTCAGCCATATGTTTGTGTTTTGTACATGCAAGTGAAGCTAGCAGGACTCTTGCTGCTGACTTCAGTGGGACTGAAATTTAACCCGCTATCTACAGTTCTGCTTGTAATATTAAGTGAAAGGAATGGAATTTCAGCAGTGCTTTTACAAGCAGGGAGATGCACACAGTTAAGATCACTCGGGTGAAATTCAAGCCTGTCGCAGTCAATGTGGTAGCTATTTTTTTCACTATGCCTCTGTTTAGCCCACACTTGAGAAGAAAACACACACAGACACTGAGTATTATTTATTTAGAAAAAAATATCAGTTGAAGGAATTGAAAGATGGAAACTAATTGTTTGTGTCCTTGGTCACAACTATAAAAGCTGCCTCCAGAATGACATAGCTTAACATTATTCCTTCAGTCTTTTTCTCTTTTCTTCATAGCTGTCTTCTTGGTAACACCCTCAATCACTTGGAAATGCAGCAATAGTGTATTATAATACTATTTTGGGTATTGAGGAAAAGCGTCTGCTGTCAGTACTAACCTTTGTCTATTACCATGAAGTAAACACAGTAGCATGTCATGCAGATCTAATTTGAGAATTGCCTGTTGAAATTATTATGTAACTCCTTTTGTTTCTGCCCTGTTCAGATGTTCTCTGACTGGTCATGTGTATTTTGTTTTAAAGTGTTTGTAAGACTGTTTACAAGGCTTTGTTTAATTACTGTGTAGCGAGATACTAGATACTGACTTCACCTGGGTTCCTCAGCTTCAGAAGATTCAAATTGTTTCATTGGTCTTTGCTGTGCAGATAATGCAGTGCGTTCAGTTGCTCTTTAAATCCACTGATTTGTCTGCTTATTAGAATTTAGCATCACACTGAAGTTGCACCTGAATTTATTAAACCGGTAGTATTTATTGATTTTTGTACGTTCCCTTTCTTTCTCAGGAAAAACCAGAAGGAAAGGGAACGAAAACCCTGTGTAAGAACACAGAGGAAGATGGTGGCAGTCCTAGTGATCCTACGTAGGTCCCTTGGCGCTCAGCCTCATGCCGCTGCCCTTCCTCGTGCTGCCATTTGGCATCACCTGAAGACAACCATAGGTATCTCCTACTGGGAGCTGGGCTAGTGGTGATGCAGTTTTGCAGCCCTAGCTTTCAAGGGAAATTTTCCAGCACACACATGGGAGAATACTGGACAGTAGCTACAGAGTTTCATTTTAACAAGCTGGCAGAGGCCTAATATTCTGCTCCACAGTAATTCCTCTGCAACTTCTGTTCATTTCTGTTTCTAGAAGGTTGAAGTATTAACGCCCTCTCAATATAGAGGCCCACCTGTGAACTATGTAAACTGCTTTGGGAAGAAGACAGAACATATTTGCTTTTCATGAAAAATACAAATATATATGTCTATATATATTTAATTTACTTTAGGCAGTATTGCGTGCTTTTTTTAAGGAATATAAATATATATACACCTATTTAAAGGCTTAGTTCTAAAACTCAGCTCTGAGCAAGGAAGCAAACTGGTCTGAGAAACCAAACAGCTCGTGCAACCAAATCTAAGACCTTCAGTTTTTTGTTTTAAGGCTTCAGGTAGGCACTTATGATTACACAGAAGTCTATGCACTGCAGCAGCTTCTATAAGAAGAAGTGGTTTCACCAGTTCTACAACCTTAACAAAAAGTCATTCTATGACAGAGAAAAAAAAATCCTATTTTTAAAAAGCGTGTCATAGTTCATCTGTATTTAAGTGACTTTTAACAGCAAACAAAATTAGTGTTTTTAGGAACACCAGTCTCTGTCAAGTAGCCACTTGTGAGATTATAACTTCTGCTGCTGTGCTTCTGCGAACACTGGTGCCTATGGAGCCAGCACGAATGGATCTTATGTAAAAGTATAACACACCCACGACACAGGACACAGAATAACTCTCCTGGGTGTTTGCAGAGCCTGGGGAGTTGTAAAAATGCAGTAGGTCTGGAAACCACACCATACCATGAGTTCAGAAAGAATTTATGTTTCCCTTCAGATTATATATGCTGAATATTGGCAGGATGGTCAAGGAGGACTATTTATAATATACAGTAGCTGCAAAAAGAAGTTGTATCTTCAGAAATGAAAAAAGAAAGCTAAGTTAATAAGATGATTAGAAAGGTAAGTTGGTAAACTAGCCTTATACTTCTAGACATCAACAGCCAAATAATTTACAAACATGATTGAAACATCAGTTTAAATTCTGAGTTTGGGATGGATTATTATGCCTGCCCCCACCCCTGCTATTTTCTCCTCTTCATACAGTTGCTCACAGGGGAAAATCCTAATGGAGGCATAGCCATAGGTTAGGCAGCCAGAATTTCACTTTGCAATAAATGTCAGCAGTTCCTGCTTTTCTCCTCTCAACAAAGGGATGCTCTTATCAAGTGGCTTTCCTGTTGAAGAGTATTGAGCAGGCTTTTTCTTTCTGACCCACGTTAAGTAACTTGACGCACTTTTCCTTTGTTTTTGTGTTTGTTTCTGCAGTTCTCACTTCCAAAGCATTTCCCGCGGGCTGTCCGAGTGCACTTGACAAAAGTGAGAACCAAGTATATCTGCGCAGTGTCTCACTGCACGTTGGCTGTCTGAAACGAAATAAATGAAATGACTGACCCATGGCTCTTAAACAAGTTGAGTCCATCCATAACCGTACCAAGGTTCACACTGTTCATCTGCTCTGAAACTCCAAAATTTAACCCTGCGTTGGAGGTCTGGGGTATTTTTTCACATTCCCATATATTTCCCAGTAGAGCGCTGATCACAGAATCACAGAATGGTAGGGGTTGGAAGGGACCTCTGTGGGTCTTCTAGTCCAACCCCCCTGCCGAAGCAGGGTCACCTACAGTAGGTTATAGAGGACCTTGTCCAGGCGGGTCTTGAATATCTCCAGAGAATGAGACTCCACAACCTCCCTGGGCAGCCTGTTCCAGTGCTCCGTCAC
>Ga0181612_165391_pt1 | contig 12946 bp, 13 predicted proteins | sample HoacroProtozoa21_FD_119630 | JGI IMG/M metagenome (GOLD analysis project Ga0181612, IMG submission 119630) | Hoatzin crop microbial communities from Cojedes, Venezuel. Combined Assembly of Gp0051906, Gp0051904, Gp0051908 | reverse complement strand
GGTGTCATCTGCAAACTTGCCGAGGGTGCACTCAACCCCACTTTCTATGTTGTTGATGAAGGTATTAAACAGTACTGGTCCCAGTACGGACCCCTGAGAGACACCACTTGTCAACGATCTCCATCCGGACACTGAGCCATTGACCACTATTCTCTGGATCAAGTCTTCTTAGTTTCTGAATTTTGATTGCTTATTAGTTTATTTTTAGAAGTATTCCTCTGTGATAAGGAGAACTAGATACTCTGTTGTGACTTGCAGTTATCATCAAAACAAAAAAATCAAAGAAGCTCATGACAGCTGTTTGAAGAAAGCCTAAAAATAAAAAAAAAAAATTCAAGAATGCAGAGGAAAGAAAACATACAGTGACTGCAAAGAAACTTTCAGCAAATATGCCAGTTAGGTAAACAGGAGTCTGAGCAGCATGGAAACCTGAGATGATCTGTATAAACAAGATGATGCAATCATATTTTCATCCACATTTCATGCGTAGAGGTCTAAAGGAGCTCATAAACTTTATTCTAGTGCTCTGCCCCTGGACAAGGAGAGAGCATGTTTGGAACAGCAAGTCAAAGTGAGCAGTGCCGAGTTCTGAGATGCTGTGGATGATCTCAGGAATGAAGGTCAGAAGAGAGCGCTAAATCTGACCACTCTCTTCCATCACTCCATCCGACCTTGCTCCACGGGCTCCAGGCCACTTGCCCACCCCAAGCCACCTCTGTCAGGTTTTGGCGTATAGGCATGTATTTCCAAAAATAAGTGGTAAAGCACAGAAGAGCCTCCCTTTTCTTATTTCCTCTTTCCCTCACCCTCCAGCAAATTCTGCCAAGGTGTTCAAGAAATCATTTAGCCCAAAGCTAAAGGATAGGTCAAAAATCTAACAGAAGATTACTTCAGTAGCATAATCACTTAACAGAAAGTTATCGTCTCAAGTCATGCTCAAGCATCCTAGCTTTGAAACGCAGTATGTATTCTGGGTCAGCAATGCCAGTCAGTTTTCTCTTTTCCATCCAAACCCCATGTACATGGACAAGCAATATTCTCATTTCCTAAATGGAGGCTATCTCTATGGACTTCTAAGCTAAAATAAAGCTTCCAGACACGGTATCATCCCTCCAGTGGGAAGCAAGTTAATCCTTTTCATTCTGCCTTTTTCCCCTCCCACTTCCACTATGCAACAGTTTTGAATAATGATCCTGTAAGAAGATTTCTGCTTTTTGGCTAGTGATTATGTTTTGGACAAGCCTTCAGATAAACCTCAGCACTGTGCTGCCTGTGTAATATACTTTAAAACAGGTCACGTGCAGAGAGATGAAAAAAGCTGATAAGTAAGTGTCACAAAGGGGACAAAGTTTTTTAGGACAAGATGACAGATATGTTAAAAGAATATGGATGGTCTTTTGTATTGACTATGTACTCGTGCTCTGGAAAAAGGGAGAACAACCAGTATTTTTCCCCGCATACTCTAAAAAACTATTTCAGATTTGAAGAAATCTCACTCAAGTCATTAATTTTAACACTCAAAATCTCCTGAAAGGACATTTCGGTACCTTTCAATCTTGCAACACATTTTCAGAATAAGGAACATGAAGGTATCGTCCCCTGACATTCATACTTCTCGTATCGCTGTTCACAAAACTGTATGGCGAGACTGTAGCACAATTAAAGATCTTCAATGTTTTCCTCTTTAGGAGTAGGATCAGTCTAGACTAGCTCCTTAAAGGAAGTTCAAAAGCCCCGCAACCCTCTCACACGTGGTAATCAGATATACCAGTGAGGCACATTATCTGAATTGAGTCAGACCTATTGTCTGTGGGCCTGAAACAGTAACAGATGATGTCAGGTGCGCACAGGGCCCGGGCTACGCACGGACTGAGCAAATAGCTGGAAACGAGGGATAAGGCAGGAACTCCTGTTCCAGCAGTACATACAATTTAAATTAATAAACAGCCCAAAGAAAGATGGGTTTTTACCTCGCAAAACAATGAGAGCATTTCACACCATGGCTCACTGTAAAGCAGCTGCAGTTCAGAACCTGAAGGCACAGGGCTCTGTGGACATCCTTCACTGAAGTCATGACAAGAGCAGCAGCTTCTTCTCTACTACTGCAGTGAATGAGAGCTTTGCTGCTGCAATGACCAAACTGAGGGCTTAAACAACTGTCGGGAGAGACTGTCTGCAAAACTCCTGTCCTCCAAACAGGGTTTCTAAGACAGTTTCCCCATCTTCTGACACTTCTAGTCTCTTCAGTCTCCACAAAACTTTCCGCCAGAGTGCAATACAACCAGCACAAGGCTGTCCCCTTGCCTGGAGTGGCAAGTGCCCTCACCCAGTTAGGCAATGCAAAAAGCACAGCCATGCAGTCGAGTTTTCTCCCAACTGCTCTTGAACACCTCTGCACTGTTATCTCTCTATGCACGCAAAAGCCCAATAAGGGAGCAGAGAGGCACACATACCACAAGGAAGAATTTATAACAAAGTTCTTTGGCTCTTTGCAATAGTCATCTAAGGAAAACATCAATTTTGTTTACCACTGTGATGTGACATTTCACAGGCCACATCATATCCCTGCATACTTACCTTGAAATATAACTGTCATTTTCAAGCCTCAGGCAGACAGCAACCTTGCAGACAAGAAATCCATGACCCCAGCTCCCATCCTGTTTATAGCATGTTGCAATGCTTTCCCAGAAAATAAAATATTTAGTAAAAGAAATAAAGAAAAAGCATGTGCTTTATTGAAGAGCTGATGGTCAAGGTAGAACAGCTCAACTACAAGTACTGTCACTGAAAATAATGTCACTATGAAAAAGAACATGTACCAGGCTTAATGTGCATCCAGCATGGCTAAGAAAAATTCATGAGGAAAGAAAGCCTGGTTAGCACAGTGATGCTGCAATTCTGCAGCCTGTTCCCTAGAGAGCAGGTTTAAATTCATAGCAGCCACAGCCTTTTCCCTTTATTGCCCTCATACACTCCCCCGGCCCCTGCAAAAACCACAAACAAGCCCAGTGCTCAGAAGGGTACCAATCACTAATAGCAAGTTAATCACAAGTCAGATCTGAAGAGCCTTCCTAGAGCTGCCCAGGAAAGCTTGCACAGCGCCTGCCTGTACTGTACTTGTCTAAATCTGTGGAGATTTTACTAAGGCAAAAACACAGGTTTTTTGTTGTTTTTTTTTTAAAGCCTTCGTCCATGCGAAAGTCAGTTTTCATGAGGTGGGTATGAAGCAACCTAGTCAAGTCCTGGTTTGCACATGTGCAGCAGGTGCTAATATTCTCCTTCTCTTGGGGGCAGGAGGATCATTCCTTTAGCCAGTAACAATCAGTCTTTGAATAAAGGCCATAAAACTGCACAAGCAGAGAGAAGAAATGCGTCCTGAAGTCTCCCACACAAAAAAAATCATTCCTCTTAGACCAGGTGCATCTCTGAAAGCAGACAGCACAAGGAATGAAAACACACTTAGCAAAGCCCACCGCAAAGCATTCCAGTATATGGGATGGCAGTGTGAAGTGGTATCCTAAGGTTGTAACCAAGCATGCGAAAAATACATCAGGAAAGAGAACTATAGTTATTAATATTTACATGGAATGATTTGGGGTTTTTTTAAGCCATATCTAGCATAGTTCTTGATATTTGCCAAGCCGAGTTGAGTCTCCGACAGCTGTGCTCAGACGGCAGCAGCTCCCTGGCAGCACGCTGTCAGTGCCGCAGTACTGGGTCGTCTCTCCCGGGGTCTGGGCTGGATCTGTTCTGGGCTGCGCACTCTCCACCGCCATCCAGCATGTTCTGTCCCCAGCCGCCGCAGCTTGCCTAATAAGGCCACACACGAGTTGACTGGCTGGCTTATAGGTCACCCAGTGTTTACCTTGCAAGCCGGCAGCACAGCAGCGGCTGGAGCCTACCTCCCCCTTCAGCAGGCAGTGGGGGCTTGGCCAGCCCTCCCCAGCTGCTCTGCCATCCCTGCGCTCGCAGAGCCCCCGGAATCTCGGCACAGGGACTCTGGCTGCGCCTACGCCAGAGGGGAAGCTCAGCCAACAGGTCACAGCTGAGGAAGACGTGCTTCAGGTTTACCACAGGCAGTGTGAAACCGCAGCAAGTTCAGGTATAGTTTTCACCACAGCACAGTTTAGGACCACTAGACTGAAAAAGTTACTAGGTTTCTCACTGCATGAATTCCTTGAAAGTAGGCCAGCAGCGCAGGTATAAACAGCTGCCTTCACAGCTCCAAGACAGCAGACAGGTACTTGTCAAACACCAGAACCAAGTGAACTAGATAAAAGCAAGGTACAGATACTCATTTGAACACTGCTATTTAATTATTTAACAGTCCTGATCAATTATGGCGAGATTCACTGCAACTCAGACAGATGGCTGCAAAAGTAATGACTTACTCTCCCCAAAATAGCTATCTGACAAAAAAACCCTGCTTCTGCTGCTCGCTGCCTCTCCTGTGATTCAGACTAGTTTTTCCTTTATACCTCTCCCAACATAACTTCAAGACGCTAGCTCTGGACACCATCCTACCCTCCTTCCCAGCACGGTGTCCGCAAGCAAAGCCAGCAGCGTGGTCCGTGGCTGGAGGCAGCAGACAGGGGAGAGCAGCACGGGTCACCCCTCCGGCAGGGCTGCTGCGAGCTCCCTCCGAGCAGCTTCCTCCCTGCGCGTCGGTACAGACAGTGCATTTCTGTCCTTCACGCCCCCCATGTCTGGCACTGGACAGTATAATAACAGGATGGTTCACATGTTATTTGTACCCTGGTATTTCTAAAATCAGCATCCAATCTTCTAAGCACTTTGCTGCCTTGAATGAAGCATCCCCAGAGAGCATGCTGCCGGACGACTGGCAGAGACTGTCCCCGCTCTGCAAGGACGGGCACAGAGAACACGGGCCTATACGAGGGCACCGGAGAGCAAGCTGAGGACCCTGCCTGTTGCTCTGGAAACTTCTAGCTCTTACATTTTGTAAACCCTGTATCACAGCTCCTTAGCTTAGAAAAACGACACCACCCTGTAAGGCTTAAATACCTACCTACTACTACCAGATGTAACAATACATTTATCAAATGATTCTCACAGCTAGAAAACTCTCTAACACACAGGGAGTAAAACTAAACCATGATTATCACCCCACCGAGAGAAACCAAACCGCCATGTTTATGTCCTGTTCCTGCAATGAGCCTGGGGTTCACGCTATTATAATTAACAGCAATAGCATATACAGCCAACTCATTCTTTAAATCGTGCATGTTAAAAAATGCAGCTGGGAATCACGCTGACGGTTTGCAAGCTTAGCCATTATCATTTTGGGCTGAAGCTGTGCTCAAATGCACACACAGATCTTGGCTCAGAACTGCAGATTTTCTGCTAAAAGTCTATTTTCACCCAATCTATGCTTCACTAATACAAAGAAATAGGGCACACACATTCAGAAAAGGGCCAGTCAGACACGATTACACACAAGTAGTCCCAAAATGAGCTAACTCACTTTGTGTCCAATTTGCTTAGATCAGCAGCATAGTATGCTCTCCTGTCTATCTAATTTCAATAATGAACGCCGTAGGAAACTAAATACAGTAGGAATGAGATGGACAGGTGCATGTGCATTAGACAGAGGTTTAGGCAGAAGTCGGTATAGCCCTGCACTATGGAAGGCAGTCACACTTCACAAACATCCAGGCTGGGACGAAAGAAAACCTGTTGGGCTTGCACTACTTGCTAGAGAAAACAGGTTCACCCATTCATTCCTAGTCTCTCAGAATACGCACTGCCAAACTCAGAGTACCAGGGGGAACGCTGCCTCTCCTCTTGCTTAAAAAGGAGAATCGCAATAAGTGCAGACGCATCCACAAAAAATACCGCAACACCCTCACAGTTGACTGCATATTTGACACCAGTTAATGTAGGACTGTTTGTATAACACAGTTTGCACACTAGCAAAGGCTTTCAAATGCTTTTACGCCTTTGCAGTTTTAATTTTAAATGGGAGTTAAAGTAACAGTTGACTTTTCTCCATTCTAACACTCCCATTTTCCATCTTTGATCACAGACATTAAGAATTCCAAAAGACAGGCTTCAGGAAGGAATTTTTGGGACCAATTAGAAACACAGAAGCATCTCCTCCACTGTGCTAAAGATGGGAAAAATAATGAAAAAAGAATTAACATTTTTTATATGTATTCCAAATATCTTAACAGCAAAAGGACACCTAAGTGGTACGAAGTCACCCCCACGAAGAAGCATGGTTTTTTTCCTCGCTCAGGACAAAGTACAATCACTGTATTCAGTTATACCTGACTGGTACAGAGCTGAAGGTCTCACCAGCTTCTTCGAGAACAGGGTAGAAAAGTAATTTCAGCAAAATCTATGAATATCAAAGGCGATGCTGAAAGAACAGAGTAACAGCTCACATAAGCCTCTACTGGCTCACATAAGACCTCTACTTTAAATACAGGCTGAAGAATTTTTTCTGCACACACTCCCCCCAACAGGCCACTTCCTCCAGCGACCTTACAGGAGTCAGCTGCCACTCCAGGAGGAAACACATCTACCACGTACTCCACAATTAGGTGCCGCAGGCACACATCCACTGAGAAGACAGATGGGGTTTCAGTGAGGAAATGGGGAGGTGTTCTTCCCCTTGGGTACAGATGGTAAATGCAAGATCAAAAGCACAACATCGTGACTTTGTTCAACTGAAATGTAGCAATCAGAGAAAAGAGCCTACAAATGAAAGAACAAGAGCAGCTGCATGGGGAGCCAAGAGGTTTGCTATAGTCCAGCCTCCCTGAGTCACCTCGGGAAGGTACAGCAGGCAGTCCCCAAGGCTGGTTCAACCCCAATGCCCGTGTGACGGCTGGGAAGGAGCACTCTGCCACACCACAGCTTCTGCTACACACAGCAGGAGCGCAGCCAGACTTGCCCCAAAGTTCATGCATCTTCTTGAGACTACAACTGCCATTCCCAGCTCTACCCCTTTCAGTCTCCCAGTGCTCATCCTTGCCAGTCCCACTCTTCTGATTTTATTTCTGCTACCTTCTGCATACCTCCACCTTCCTCCTATAACCCATCCTGTGGGCAATCCCACCACACTTGCATTCTTCAGTGTTTCTAAATCTACTTCCACTTCTCCCCTGTCTCTCCTCCAGCTCCCACTGCAGACTCTCCCATTAGAGACACAGTGCCACTCCAGTGGCTCTCTACCCATTCCACTCCTCTCCCTCCCCAAACCAGGCCACCTTGTTGAGCAGGGTTTTGTTTTCCTTCTTCAGGACACTTTGGTAAAGGGCTGTCCAATCTAGCAGATTTGATATCTACTCTGTCCTTTACTAGGTGAGATCTGCACATGGGAAACTAAGGATGTGCATTCGTGAGAGCTGAACCACCCTGGAGCACCCAAAGCTCTATGAAGCAGGCCAACAACCGGGGGGTGACAAAGTAAGCATGCTGAAAGTCTTGGACACTTTTCTTTTGCAGGTAAATTCCCTTCATCAGTCAACTTGTTTGTCCCATGAATAGCATCAAAGGAATGTTGTGCTGTGTGAAGAGAGGCACTAAGCGTGTGTAATGGAAAAAAGAGACATCCCTTAAAAGAGAGAAAAGACAGGCTGCTTGAACAAATTAGAGTTGGAAAGAATGAAGGACTCCCTAGATGTCTTGATGGTCATTGGTTATTACAGTAACACACTAACAACCAGTCACAGAAAGGGTGCTGGACTAGGTCTGTGCAAGGCAGGCCTTACAAGCCAGGTCTTGAATATACACCCACAGCAGTATTTGTCTAAAAGTGAGGCAAAACCACTGCTGAGCATTATCATGCCCTGAGCAACCTGATCTAGTTGAAGCTGTCCCTGCTCACCACAGGGGGGTTGGGCTAGGTGACCCCTAAAGGTCCCTTCCAAGCCAAAGCATTCTACGATTCTATGATCCTCGAACTCAGACAGGCACAGTACACTGCTCCTTAGCCAGCAGGACACAGTGGGCGCAGCCCTGCGGGCCTGTCACGCGTGAACGCAGCCCAGTGCCGAGCTAAATGTTCAGCTAGCTCAGACACAGCAGCAACATGTTCAGCTGCTGCAGGAGAACACAGCTCAGGAGGGGCTGCAAAACCCAGAAGGGAAATGGGGCAAGTTCTGCAGCAAGACTTCTCTTGGCCACCCACACCACACTCTCTCCAAATCAAGCACCTTGCAGTTCTTGAGAGCATTGAGATGTCGCAAGCTTTGGGGAATTTTGGGGTGCAGAGACTCTGAGAAGCTTCATTGTTAAAATGCCCCATCATCCTCCTCACAGTTCGTGATCCAAGCAATACAATATATACAACTGTATATGAGCTTCAGCACCTTATCACAGCATGTACAGGACAGGTACACAAACAATTCACTGAAATGCCCCTAGCTTATTATCAGCACAGTGGCCTGCTCACAGAGTCTCTGCAGAAAGGTATTCTTATGGCATGAAAAACAGTTCTCCTCCCTACAGCAGGGAGCCTCTGGGAGCCATTTGGGAACTTCATTTTGGCACACCAGCACTACCGGTACATTCACTATTAAGTTTCATATCAACACTACATGCAAAGGATTTTGAAATCCAAGCAAGATGCTTGTTTTCTTCCACCACCTTTCTACTCCTTGGCCTGATGTTTGTAACTGCTAATGGAAAAACAGAATAAAATGAACCAGTAGAATAGCTAGAATCCAGCAGCTTTTCTAAATAAATGATTTAACAATTTATATTGCACTTCAGCATACACATATCTTGCTTTGACTTAAAAAAATCAAGTTCTTAAATAGTCAAGTAAACAGAAAAAAACCTCACTCAAGGCTACAGTTCAAGACATTTATACTATCTCATAAGTGTATTGCTCGCCAATGGCTTTAAGTCAAACTACAGCAGTATTTTAAACTTCCATGGAAAGTATGCCTGCATTAAAACTCAATACAAGAAACTTAAACATCCTGACAGCATGTGGCCATGCATGAGATCACTGTGAAAAGCTGCAGCATTTTCTTTAGCTCTTTATTTTCGTTTCCTGGGAAGTCTGAAACCATATTCAGCAGTTTATACCCAAAGTCTAGATGTCAAGACAGCACAGACTGGAGTAAGTCCAGGAGTTGCATTAACTCACAATACGCAGTAAAATAACAAAACCCTGTCCAAGGAGATCTGGAGCACCAGAATGCTATTTAATACAGGCTGAAGAAACTAGAGGATTGCTCCTAGAGAGGACACTATACAGGGATTTCACTTGGAAAGCATAATTTCATTTTTATAGTCAAATTCTCACTTTCTTCCCTCAAGGGTATACGTGTGTGTGTGAGAAAGTATTCTATTAAAGAGTTTGGCATACATAAGTTCTCAACTAGTTGCTTTTTTGGGAGCTTTTTGTTTGCCAAGAATTATCTGTATTTCTTGCAAGTCATTATGAGGAACAATGTGAGAGCATCCAGTTTCTCATACTTCAAGGGTCTGAGGGTGTGTAAAAACCATCTACATATAAACTGGATTTTACAAAGAGTTCACAGGGGAAAACGTTTGTTTGGTTTTGGTTTTTTTAAAAAGACTTTTTTTCCATCTATTGACTATAAGAAAATTTTCTGTTAGAATAAACACACAACTCTTGATTGAAGAATTTTACTTACCTATCCTATCTTTCTGTCCTGTAACCGGGAAGCAAAGAGAAGCAGAAGACAGGCAGCTTGGTAAGTAACCTTGAAAAATGACTTCCCAACACAGAAAGGCAGGAAAGAGAAAGGAGGAGACTAAGGGAGGCCAAGGTGAATCAACACCAGGAATGTCGGAAATCTACATCACCACCTTGTTTTATTTAAAAAGTCAAGCAGTTGTTTCTCTCTGTTAGTGATAAACTCCTAGTTGTGGTGTTTTTTTCTAATGGGTAAAGCATAACATTGAGGGTGTTCCACATCCACTACTTTGGGGCAAATATCTTAAAAGGAATATCCAGTAACAAGTTATTAAGTACTGTAACAAATTTATCCTCCCCAGAAAAATAAAACATACATTTTATTTCTATTTCCTTACCTAAAGGCTTAACTGTTCTTGTTCATAGGCACTTTTTTCCCCCTTTAGTATCTTAGATTGTGAAGAAAATAAACAAGTCTGGGCTCCATACTTCAGTTTTCTTCAGAGACTGCAGCGGGACTTTGGCTTCCTTGCAGTTACCCTTACTAGGAGATAGGATTAGTAAAATAAGATTGTAAGAAGAACTCAAAACAGATTTCAGGTCCCATTATGTCAGAATAATATATAGTTATCTCCATCTCCATGTACTGGAATTGCTACAAATACTTTTTTTCCCCTTCCCATTTTTAATCCTATCATTATGCCAGTTTATTCTCTCACTTTCCAAGCACTAGTAGTATCAAATGCATCAGGATGCAGTCCTATAAATACTCTTACTCCAAATTTATAGAGCATGCTGGCTACCTCTGCCATAAATAAAAATTACTTCTACAATGCACAGCCAATATACAAACAAAGCCCATAGCTGTTAGGACTGAACCACCACACTCCATTAAGCACCAGGTAGATTATAATTTTTCTGTAACTTATTCCACATAAAAAACAATTTTAATGCCTAGTACTGCTACTTCTTTTTGGTCAAATATTAAATCAATATATTAGTTTTAGCTTCTGACATTAGCTTCTTTGTGAACTTGCTACACAGAGGCCATACTCAAGCCATCTAATGCCTCAAGACCAGTCTTAGGGTGACTTGGTGTCCAGCATCAGCTTTCAGGAAATCTCCCAAGACTCATAAGACAGGTTACTAAAGCAGTGGTACTACTACTAAAGTGGTAGTTGTGGAGGGCATTCACAGCTAGTTACCGGTAATTTCTTGAAAAATTCAAGAGCAAAACACAAAAACCTTTGCTCTAGTGCTAGCCCTGAGACCAAAGACTTACATGACCAAACCATCACATGAAAGGGATATTTTAACATATTTTAATCTTTGAAAGTTTCTGTAAAACTGCCTTCAAGGAAGCAGAGACACAGATACACCATATCCTATTACATCAAGGAACATAGAAGATGCTGCAGTCTCTCCATCAATATATCCTACTTGCTGTTAAACTGCTCCCAGTACATAACACATTTTTTCAAATTGCTGGTTCAGCAGGTTGGAGGAAGCTAGCTTCTGGCAGAGAAAGACAAATGCTAGCACAACTACACCCCTTCCCTGGCAAGTAATTTATCTAAATTAGATTAAGCTTTTCTGACCTCCTTCACCTACCCAGGGCTTGGGTTAAATGCAAGGGTTACCTATCCAGCCCCTTTGGTACTAATAGGACACAGCTGAGTAAACAGCTCTGCCCTCTTAACATACAGCACTGGGACTCAGAGAAAAGAATAGGCTGGTTCCCGGGACTCCTGACACTGCTCAAACGGCATCAATCGTTCTAAGCATTAGAACTGATATTGAAAGTCAGTTTTGCGTGCTAAAGACAGAAACTGTAACTTCAAAAGCAGCTGTTAATATATACAGAGGTTAATTTAGAGGGCATTTGTACAGACAGCCCATTAAAAAGAACTAAGAAGTCAGATAAGCCAGTTAGAAGGTAATGATTTCTACTTTAACAGATTTAATCTGACATTGGTTTAACTATAATATTAATTACTTTAGGATATAGCATTACAGAAAAATAGTGAAAAGTTTTAGAAAAAGAGCACCAAATAGTTTTCTTCTGCTCTCCAGTGTACAGTCCAATATACATTGACAGTGAATGATCAGATGTGTATTGAAACAACCATCTTGATAAAACATCCCAGTTCAAAGCCTAAACACAGTACACTGCCAACTCTATTAGCAGAACAAGTGAAGCATCTGTTGTTCTGCGAAGCCTTGAAATTGTTTTTTAGTATTTCAACTCTGAATTTTGTTTCTGCTTGAGGAAAATTATAGATTAAAAAAACCACTAGCACTCAGCGCTTCTTGTTAGCATAGATTTGATCTGATTCTGGAAGTAAATACTTTGGGCTTTTTGAAACAAGAATAAACAATAGATGTGATTTTTCATTTCTGCCAGTACCTTTATGACTACAGATTGACTACTAGGTAACTTACTGAGTTCAGCAGTGTAGGCTAAGGACAGAAACCAGTTGATAAAGAATGCCTGAAACTAGATTTGCCAGATAAAGTTCCTTTACATAAACCCAACTCTATTTGTCTACAAATTACTGATCTTGCAATCTTGATTCTCAAAAAAACCTACAAACATAAAACCTCCCAAAGACAAGACAAAGAACTAAAATTTCCTTACTCCTCTAGATACCGAGAACAGCCACGAGCCCACCAGGTACTGGTTTATAGCCTCCCACTGTTTAACAGGCTGTAAACTCCATATTTCTTTCTCCAGTAAAACAATTATCTTCTCACCCTCCTCCTTCGACTGAAGGAGTATCATACCAGCAAGCTCTTCTTTGACAGTTCAATGCATGTCTGATTAAACTGAGTATTTTTTTCATAACTTCTGTTTAACCTTGAAATCTGCTGCTTCTATTTCAGACCTGATGAAGTGCTGGTGTGCCTGCAAGCTTGTCTCATTTTTTCCCCCTCATACCAGCTGGTCTAATAAATTACCTCTTCCTAACAACCTCATGTTAGCTATGTCCTTAGATCATACACAGCAAAACACCATTACGTCACTTCAAACTTGTATTAAACCCTGATAAAGGGTACTTCTGGCTTAAGAAATAATAAAAACCAAAGTCACCCAAAGTACTACCTTGCATTATAAAGGTAGCCATTCAACTTCTCCACACGTCACACAGATAAAAGTTTATACGCAAGGAAAGGCTCACTTATTAAAGACCTTCCAGGAACACGAGCATTTTCTGTTTAAACTGCTCTAAATGTAAAAAAAAAAAAAAAAAAAAAAAAAAAAAAAAAATTGGATTTTTTAAGAGAGTTGGGGGGCCTCCAGGGACG
>Ga0181612_148419_pt1 | contig 12946 bp, 9 predicted proteins | sample HoacroProtozoa21_FD_119630 | JGI IMG/M metagenome (GOLD analysis project Ga0181612, IMG submission 119630) | Hoatzin crop microbial communities from Cojedes, Venezuel. Combined Assembly of Gp0051906, Gp0051904, Gp0051908 | reverse complement strand
TTCAATATATAAAGGGGGCTTATAAGAAAGACGGAGACAAGACTTTTTACCAGAGCCTGTAGTGATAGGACAAGGGGAATAGCTTTAAACTGAAATAGGGTAGATTTAGTTTGGACATTAAAAAAGATCTCTTTCACAACGAGGGTGGTGAGAGACTGGCACTGGTTGCCCAGAGAAGCTGTGGATGTCCCATTCTGGGAAGTGTTGAAGGTCAGGTTGGACAGGGCTTTGGGCAATTTGATCTAGTGAAAAATGTCCCTGCTCTCGGCATGGGAGTTGGACTCAATGACCTTCAAAGATCCCTTCCAACCCAAACCATTCTATGATTCAATGATTTTATGATTCATCTGCCACCAAATCCCTCCTACAGCCAGGGTAACCAGGAATACAGCCAGTGGTTTAACTACCTCTTCTGCTCTTTCCTCCAGGCCTTTCTCTTTCTGATTCTCTTCACTCTCTAGCCTTCACTAGATACAACTTTCTCCTTTCTTCTGTCAAGCAGCCAGGCTGTAGACACGAAAACTATTTCAACCGCCATGCATCACTATGTCAGTGCTCAGGGATTATTTCTGTTATTGAAAAAAGCTGTTTTTTTCTACCTAGGACTGATAGAGAATCAAGTAATAGAGCAGTCAACAGCTGCACTGGCAGAGCAGAAGATAATGTAACACCACAGAGAGGTGCAACACAGCGATGTGAAGGTCACAGCTTCATCAATGAGAGCAGGAGTGAGCAGAGCGCTGTCCCATGGAGGACCTGACTCCAGCATGTGCACTATCTGATGTCAGTGCAGTGAAGCCCCTTACTCCATGCAAAGGCTGGAACACCATCTTCTATTTTTTCAGCTTTGTACCTGTTTCACTGAACAGGCAATTTAATCTCATCGAATGGGTGCTGATAAACTCAAGCAAAGTCCCATACCCAGCAATCAGCCTGTAGTTTTGGCATTGTTACACCCCACATTACATACTCGGACATACATAATAACAGAAGGACATCCCATATGATTAAAGAACAAGAAGCAAATAGTCTGTGTTCAGATGCTACCTGCTGAGGGACAAGCAGGACCAGATCCCAGAGATGACTTTCCCTATCAGCAAACACTTGCTGACAAGTGAGACAGAATACAACTAGGGAAAAACATCCATGTAGTATTTTTTGCCTTTCCAAATCAAACTTTTCACACTCATAGAGGCTGTCACAGTAACTTGCCTGTTTACAGTTACTTTCCTGGCCACAAACTGTGATACTTCTCTGTCTTCAAAGTAAGACCTTGAATAGTTTTGTCCAATTCGGTTTAGTACTCCCACGCCCCAAACTGTCAGGATTCAAGAGCTTAGCTCTACTTCTCCACATCAACAGCTCACTCTTCTGGAAAGGCTACCTGCCTTTCAGAACAGCCCAGCTGCCCTGCTGCTCTTCCTGAAGCTGCTACAATCTTCTTGCCAATTATCTGATCATGAGAGCCACCTACTCAACATCTAAAGCTCCTTTAAAGAGGCGCAGATTGAAGTCTTTCACCTTTATGAGCAAGTAGAAGACGACTTCCCATCTGCAGTTTCATCCATTCCCGGAGAATCTGAATCCTGGCTCAGAGCAGGCGGTCCCAAGAGGATGTGCCTTTTGGAACTTATTTCCTTACTTTTCACCTTGAAATGCTGGAACAAAAAGCTTTGTTTCTACATGCTTTGCTGTAGGACTTCCTGAGAGACATTCAGTCTTTAGCAATGTCCCGTGAGCTCTTATACTCCAGAGGATGCTGTGGCAGTGACCTAGATCGTTCACAGTTATTTGGGAACAGATCTGCTCAGCAGATTGGGTGCCAAGACAGGTTCAAACATACTGGTGAAATTCTTTTTTTCCCCCTTCTGTGCTTTAATGCTGTCATAGCTTCCTAGCTTTAAAAGGCGTAATTAATATTAGAACATGTAATTAATATAACAAGACATAAAACCTTATCCAAGCATACTAGTTCACCCTGTGTACCTTTGAGGTATGTGACTTGGAACATGATCTTGGCAGAAAAGGACCGAGGAGAGGAGAAGGTTGTTTTCATCTCAGAAACAAATACCACTGATGCTGAGGGTAGGGGGAAAAGGGGATTCCAGGGAATATATAAATCCAGAGTGACCTTACTGAAACCTTTCCCAGATGAAGCATACAGGGAGCTCTGCCTGGCTGCAGAAGGACAGGATTTTTGGACAAGACAAAGGGTGCAGCAGAAGCCAGGCTGACATTTGGGTGCTCATCAGGGTAGGTTTTTATATTATTTATGTATTTATACTTACAACCCGGGATGTGCCTAGAGCTGCAGAGAGGTGACAGGCTTGCACAGCTCTGAACATGTTGCTCATCAGCATCTGGCAAGACACTGTCTTGCCCAGAGACTTTTCTTCGCACCAGCTGACAGCCTTATCATTTGTACTTCAGCAAAGCTGGAAATTTTCAGCCAAGGCTGAGGCTCCACTGTTGGTAGGAGCTTGTCCTGTGTGAACATGGACAACGCCTCCTGGCTCAAAATGGCTTCATGTTTAAACAGATAAGAAAAAGCAGAGTACGGGAAAATGAAGGATTATTATCCTTATTTTAGAGACTTAAAGCCAGAGGAGTGACCTGGCAAAATTACAGAGGCAGACTCTTAGAAGCAGGAATTGAATATTCAGTTCCAGTTTTAAGCTTTAACTACTGCATCGACCTGCTTTCTCTTACAGTTCCCCGGTAAAGCCCCACAAGACTCTGCACAAGCTGCTATGCCTGATAACACACAAAGATGACTGGCAGACAGCAGGTCTCTCTTTTCCTTCTTGCCTTGAGTAGATGTACTGGATTTGTGCGGAAGTGGTGGAAAACAGGCAAGGCTACAGGTTGATTACCCTACATTGTGTGAGCTTCAATACCAGAGCAATTACAGGAGGAGGAACTACCCACACCTGCAGAAGAGCTGCAGGAGCTGTTGCTCTCTGGAAGCAGGGAATGCAGTAGTCAGGTTTTGACATTCATCTTCTCCAAACCCTTGCTCTTGCAAATGAACCAAATGCTTGCAAACCCATGCTCCTCACCTCTGCTATATTCCTCTTCTTGTGCCTGTACTGAACAGACTCAGCTCAGCCTGATGACTGGCCTCCAAACATGGCAGAAGGCTGTCCAGGCTGCATGGAGAAGGCCAGCTTCCCAAGTGTTTTTACTGGTCATTCAAAGCTGGATAACAATGGAAGTGCCTGGGCAAAGCACAAGGAGACAGAAGGATACCTTCCGTGGCCCTGCAGCATAATACCTACCTTAAATTACAATAAGCAGATGCTAAAACAGTCACAAACATGCAGTGATTAACATCACGTTCCTGGCCATGAACAGCTAAAGCATGTCAGGATTAACTGCAGTCAGCTGATATAGTTTTCAATACTCTAATTCTGCTCTTCACTTGGAAGCATTCATGGAAGCATCACGTTGAATAACCCACTCCACAGCGCACAGTATCTATGTGCATAAAAGGGCAAAAACAGCCCCTGGGCTAGCTATTGCAGATATTGCTGCTTTCAAGAACAGTCATGCAATTTTGGTCTCTGTCCCAAAAGAACAAAGTAGAACTGGAAAAGATGCAGAGAACAGCAAGAAAGATGACCAACAGTCTGAGGGGTTCTGTGTATGACACAGGCTGGCACTTATCAGGCTAGGTAAAACATGACAGAGGAGGAATATGGCAACTGTCCATAAAATCCGCAGTTGCCTGGATAAGATGGATAAAGATCAACTGTTTACCACCTCTTCAAATACAAAAAATAAGGGAACCACTAGAGGCACTACTCAAAAAAGCAGGACAAAATTTTAAAACAAATCAAGTTGATGGGCCTCAAAATGAGGGGTGGACAATGAAGGGAAGTGCCTCTCAGGGAGCACCATGGATGCAGAAAATGTACGTGTTTTCAAGGGGAAACTGAACTTGCTCGTGGAAAAGAAATCCAGTAAGAATCACTCAGCACAAAGACAGTACATCTAGCTCAGAAGACACTCAGCTACATACAACTCCAGGCTATGGTGAAGTATCATACATGCTTCTGCAGGCAGATCCTGTCAGCCGCTGCCAGAGACAGAACATCCTGCTGGGAGTTTTGGTCTGACCCAGCATGGTTGCCCTTGTTTTCTTATGTATCTGCAGGTACAAACCACTTCAAGGCAGATGCACGTCAATCCGGGCTCTGACACAGCCTGGCTACGCACATACACACATACATCAGATAACCTTACGGGGAGCTGTGACTACTACCACAGCAGTCACCTTCATTACAGGGATGCAGGTCCTCCACACGGTTGCATCTCATGACCACTGACATAAACCACATTTGCATCCAAGCGCTGTGCCACAGAGCTGCGCCCAGCCTGGCAGCACACACTCTGCATGGGGGAGCTGCAGACCCTGAGCTTGACAAGGGAGAAGAAAAGCAGGGAAGAAGGAGAGACTGAAATTCGCAGACACACATAAGTACGAATGGGAATAGCACGTATGTGCTCAGCAGCACCCAGACATCTGGGTCTCCTGGTTAAATGTCCTTGATTAAAAGTGGAAAGCTAAGAAGCCTAACATAAATTAACTTTCTCCTCTTTATTGCAAGTTGGAAACTGCAAAGAAAAAAGAAGTAAAAACCAAACTCTGCTATGAATGAAGCAAGTTTGGAGTGCCCACCTCTCTGAAGAGCGCGCCATAAAACTGAACAATATACGGGCAGTCACTGCTTCGCATTACTACATCAAGGTCCATCAGAAGTTGCTTCTGTTCTTTTTCATCCACTGTCGACCGAATTCTCTGAAAGAGGAAGAGTGGCAGAGACTTTATCACTTACATGCCATTACTGTATCCTCAGACCCGCTTCTGGAGAAACATGCCAGGGACCCCAAACCCAAGGGTGAGCAGGCAATCCCCAAGGCATGCTCAAACACACTCTAGAGAATTAAGTTGTGTTCTGAAATAACAAATATAACTGAAAACCCCTAAAGCCATTTAGTTCAGACAAAAATTCCCAGTCCTCTCACGTGCATCAACATTTTCAGATGAAATGTCAGAAGGAAATTAAAGAGCAGAGATTTCATTGAAAACTACAGCAAAACAACATATTTAGGCTTTCATTTCAAAACAAATTCCCACACAGTTCTTAGCCATGTTGGATGGGCCTCGAAGGCTGTTTTGGAATTTAACCAAGGAACATTAAGTTTAAAATTTCTGACAAGCACAGAAGACAAAAAGGCTCCTTCCACCATGCCTGGCATGGTGAAAAGGGACCATCACATAACCGAGGGAATATATTGCTCTGGTAACGCTAATGGTGGGCAACAGTTCTGCGAACTCTTCTCATAAAACTAACAATTCCTCACCCAGTACTAGCCTAGGGAACATTAACACTATATAAAAGATATTATCTGTATACATAAAAATATATACACTATGTGTATATAAAGATATATATATGTATACACACGCTATACTTTATATATACACTATCATCTCATTTGGACTTGAAAGAACAACGCAAATTTGAAAATTGAAAACTCTACAAGTTCAAACATGAAGCTTGTTAACTAAAGGATGGAGAAGCCCATCCACAGTTTTTCATGTGATTTTACAAACATATTTAACATCTTGCACTAATTAATGCATTCCCTGAATCACAGGTGAGGAAAATCATGATCCTGAAGGTGTCACTCATGTTGAAAAATCATTTAAAAAATGAACAAAAATCTATTTGGCAAGAAGTCCAAAGCAACAGAGGTAGCCTGGACTCTCCTTGAGGAGAAAAACTACTTGGCTGTCCAAGAAAGAAAAATTATTCAAGGTTGTGGGAAAAATCTGCAAAATACCAGCACTCACTCCCACTGACACTACTGCCCTGTGAGCAACTGCTGGTGGCATCAAGAGCACACACATTAGCAAGCACAAGGCTAAGTATATGCAGGTACCCTCAAGGCTGGCCATTCATACCGCACCATTTGAGAAACAGTGCACGATTATGTACCTTAAGGCTATTTTGTGATGACCCACACAAGATGAGGACAGTATCGACACTATAATTTTCCTTACCTTTGGTGTATCCTGATATTTTGGTATTTCACCACACGTTCTTAATGTTCTAGTAGCTCTAGTTTGGCCTAGACCAGCAATTGTCGTGTTCATACTGCCCTTTTCTCTCCCAGTGCATTCTAGAGTACCTGGGAAAACTGGCAGGAGACTTGCCCAGCACACCCACAGTCTGTAACATCCCCACCCTCAGATGCCACTGAGCGGGTGGGATTTTGTAGTCACAAACAAAGAAGATAGCTCAGGAGGCTAGTAATGAAACTAAAAAGCTTCACCTCTAGGTCACTGGTTCAAGTCTGTTTCACAGAAGTTCAGACACGTCACTGAAGAAAGCCCAATGAGTTTGATTATTTCTTTGTCTTGTGTCTACATCATATAAAGCTCTACAAACCCCTGCTGAGATATCAACGGCTGGGCAGATTCAGTGTCTCTTTCTAGGTGGCACACCATCAGCGCTGTGTGAAGTGATAAGGTTGTGGCTCTGACCTTGATAGAAGACAATGGATGCCATGGTGGGACCTATGAGGAATAGTTTACTCTCTCATCAAGATCCTACTCACTCCTCTGAAAAGTTCACCTCTGATGAGGAGCAATACCAAAAGGAGATTTTCTCCATACAGCGGCTCACATCTCCCTTCCGTGCCAACTCCGTATCTTTCTCCAAAAAGCCTCTTTCCTGGTCATCCGGGAATCTCCCCAGCCCCCTCTACCCTCCCCTCGCACCTGCACCATCCTGGCACAGCCATCCCCACAGCACGCTCCTCAAACTCCACAACTTCCCCCAAAAGCATCTCCTCCCACCTCTGACATTTCCTTCTCTGCTGTTACTTCTCCAGCTCTGGCAAGCATGTGAAATATATGTTGTACGGAGGAGGCGATTTTAACAGCACCCCAGAACAACACTGAACCCAAAGATTCCTCCTTTTCCCAAACACAGTCTCCCCGGGGAGAAAGAGAAAGGGCAGGCAGAGGACCCAGAGGACAGACAGTGGGTCAGCTATAGGGCAGAGGGTTCAGGCAGACACAGGAGCCAAAGGACACCTTGAGAAGCAGTGTGGACTCCCCACCAAACACTGCTTCAGGGAGTGAAGGCAGTGACATGATGCAAGACTGAGAGGTCTCATACAAGAGTGCTGGAGGCTGAAGACTGGCAAACTCAAGAGGAGGGGAAAACTATCAGGAGCAGCATGCAGCACAGCACTGAGCTGGGGTCAGCCCAGGCTGGAGAAGATGGCTTTGTTTAGCTGGAGCACACCAGGGAATCTGCTGGAGGCCAGTGATCCCAACACACTAGCTAAGGAACCACCGTTCACCAGGGAAACAAAGAAGAAACAGCAAAAGGTGACTGAAGTCAACAGCAGCCTCTACCCAAATAGCACACGAGCCATAATGATGTTCTGCTACCTAACTCCAAGGCAGAGTGCAAAAAGCTGCAGCATTTACCACAGACTCCCCCAGGAACACGAAAGACAGCAGGGAAGGAAGACACAAGGTGAGGTAACAGCCTGAAGACATGGATGGACAGGTCTGACTTAGCTTCAGGTCTTACTCCTCAGCCTGGTCACCCTACTGCACAGTTGCTGACATGGCCAAACAAGCCACACAGGGAAAAAGTGGTTTTTGTAGTAAAGGCTTACGGAAAATCTCTTTTTCAACTGTTCCTTGTTGGCCTCAAACTTAAACTGTACCAAATCCTTCAGGAGAAAATTCTCCAGCCCTTTTAATACAAACACAGGTTAGGACAAAGCCTTTTGATATCAGGAATGAGAGCTCTGAAAGCTACGCCCTGGGCAACATCAAAGGCAAAAGGAGAAGCTATGCTGTGGACTGGACGACTCTCAAGCCAAAACCAGACAGATCCCGGAAACCAGACCCAGAGCAGAAGAGACATCACCCAGTCCCAATACACACATGAATGGATTCAGGTGCAGTGGGTAGCAACCAGTTAAAAAAAAGAAAAGGAAAGCAAAGACAAAAAAAAAAAAAGCTAAAAACACAGAACTGAAAAGCAACTCCTCAAGTGGCAGGACAACACAATGTTGTCCTGCATACAGGGCTCACACGTGTCCTCCGAGAAAGCACAGCAGGGCCTGACAGAGTGACCGGAGGGCTGGTGCTCCCAGGAGATGGCCGGGACTGAGGACATCACACCAGCAGCAAGAAGGGGCTTTGCCCACTCTCCACTGAGGACAAGAATATTTATCGACCCATCTGAAACACATTTACTACTGTTAGGTCTGCCACCGATCGCAACTAGTTTCCCACCTCCTATACTACGGTTCTCACTCCCTCTCACCATTTCCTTTCAGCCCTTACTCATCCACTCCCTTCCCAGTATAACACCAGCCGGGCTTGGAGCACACCTACCCAAATGGACGAGTGAAACAGAAAATCCTGCTCACTAAACTATAAGGAATCAACCTGGGAGAGGCTACCTAATTGTGTGAAGAATGGAAATGATGACTTGCAATAAAGCCAGCCTGCAAAAAGTCCCAACAGTTCTTTTCAGAAGTCACATGGGAAATCAGAAGGACAGAGAAATTTGCCCTATGACTGAGTTTAATAGGCTAATGTGTTATTTTGGTGGGCTTTTATGGGCTATCAGGCATCCAGGTAAGGATGGAGAGATTATGGGAGGTATAAATACATGTTAAATTTCTGCTCACAGGGATATCTGATACTTAGCAACTTACTTCAGCTGTGAGGCTGCCATCAGAGAAAGCCTGTGAAAGCCAAAGACATGAACATCTGTTTTAAAGCTACGGATGAGAGAGTAAGCACTGACTGCAAGGCAAAATGATGTGAAAGAGGCACTGTGCTCTGAACAAGAAATGGCTCCACAGCTTCCTGGCTTCCCTGGGAAGAACAGGGATCCTTTATGGACACCTCACAGGCTTGACATCCTGCTGAGCTTTATGTATTTCTAAACAGTGCCTTGGCCAGCTTCTCCAATTACCCACCTGATCTTGAAATTGCTTCTGATTTTCTTAGGACAAGTTTAGAACAGAAGAAGTGGAAGACCACCTGCAGTCTGGTCAGAAATACTTCTGGACTAAAGAGAAAACAAGAAACCAGCAACAGTATCCGAGGACACTGGCTGGAACTGGAGACTAGACTGGGTGATACTGCAGAGCAGGACTCAATCAGCTAGGCTGATTTCTACAGTAGATAGGGGAAGCTACAGAAAATTCTGGTACACAGCTGAAAATCACTGGATCTTCTGGGGTGGGGGAAAACTGAACACAAGTATTGTGGACAAAAATACCATCTCCCCAGCTGGTTTACTCTCCCTAGCTGTAACTATTTCTGACAGAAAAATAATTCAATTGAAAAGAAGTGCAAGATGTTTCCATGGGGCTGTGACAAGCAGCTTGAAGGTAAACCGAAGCACGAACCACTCTACTCATCACTTGATGGTGTATTTTTCAGCCAGTGAACTGGCCGAAAAGGAACTGGCACAAGCTGAAGGGGAGAGGAGCGAGAGGCGGAGGGCTCAGGACATCACTGCCTTGCTCGGGCTCCTGATCTGCACAGGTGCCACCTAACAGATTGAAGCTTGTCTGTTTTAAATTTTTACCTATTTATCTCATGAACTCTTCAAACAAGAAACTGTCCTAGCCTTTGAGAGGCCTTTTTTAAGTACCTTGCCTAATAAAACCCACAGTAGGTATTACATACAGTATTACAGCAAAACGCAGGGCATCCTGCTCCAACAGGGAAACACCCCCCGGCTTTCATTGCGGTTTGGGCTTTTTTTCATTTATGTATTTTCATACCAGTCTGGAAAAAACAAGTATGCCAAAGATCTCTTAAAGTACATTTTTTGTGTGAACTATCACCAGTGCCAGAGGGAAACCTCAGGACAGAAAGAAACCCCGCAGCTGCTGGGTGAGCTTCCCAAGCAAACCATTCCACTCAAACAAAATGGGGCTTCTCGATGGTTCCTCCAATGTGCCAAAGACAGTCCTGTTCCTTGAATTTGTGGTACCCTGAAGAAACAAGATGCATAACCCCCCGAACAGCTGGGACAACACCTCACGCTGATGCTGGAGGGCAAAAAGAAAAAGGGGCTGAAGAACAGCAGATACTGTGAAGCCTCTGGGATAAAACCAGGAGTGACGGCACCGGAGCAGGTCCTGAGAAAGGACCAGGGCTCTCCACAGAGCAAAGAACCTGGGGAGATTATTCACACGTCACTTACGAACTGCCATGGACTAGGCAAAAAAAGACTAAAGAGAAAACAAGAAAGCAGAAGCAAAGCCAAAGGACACTGGGTGGAACTGGAAGCTAGGCCAGGCAATATTGCAGAGAGCTGGTCCCACTGCTGCAGGCAAATGCCGGCCAGGGCAGGGACTTCTTTAAGAAAAACAAGGAGCCCAGAAGAGAAAGCTGCCAAGGAGGTGAGGAGTTAACGTACAAACTGGCCTTGCAATTGTGAATTTGCAGAGACAGAGCTGGCACTGGACAAAACTGGGCTGTTCTCTTTCCCACCTGGAAGAGTCTTGACCTCACACGCCAATAAACCCTCAAGAAAATGAACAGGGTTTTTCTGAGTGAGAGGAAGACCACAATGCCAGCTGACCCAGAGCAAGCAGGGAATTTGCATCTCTAGGAAGATCTGAGAGAGGAAGGGACCTAATGAAGAAGAGGAGGATCGCCTTTTATTAAGATTTGGAAAACATAACACGGCATTCTTCAGGGACAAAAACAAGAAAGATTTGAATACAAATCCTCTGAGTTGGATTCCTCTTTCCTTTATCCTCTTCCCCTCTTCTCGATGGCTCTAGGAAGAGGCTTTCTATGGCAGAAAGGGTAAACGATGCAAAAATGTCGCACCAAAGACCACAACTGTCTGCCTCCAAAAGCAACCTGCTGCAACCGGCAGCCTCACGGGCTGCAGCCGCTCCAGCCTCCAGCCTGTTCCCGAAGAGGCTCAAAATGGCTTTTTGTTATTGATATAGGTATTCATAGAGGTGCAGAATGACAAAGGGTGAAGGAGAGGGAGGAGCAGGACTGGGGACAAGAGCTCATCATCCGAGCATCTCCCCAGCAATGCTCCACCAGCCACAGCTTTGCTGCAGTGGCTTCATACCAGCGACACGATGAGGCTCATTTTCCTCCTTTGCTGCTGACGCTCAAGCACAGATGAAAGCTTTCTGACTCATCCAGGGGCCTGGCAGCCCTAGTACCCGTGCGAGCAGCTAGACACCCTCATTAAAGGTGCCAGGATTACATCTGCTAGGATCTATACATTGGCTGGTGAGGCCAAAATGCAAAAAAGGCAAAAATGAAAGAAAATGATGCCTCCACCTGCAGATCTCAAGTTCTTTCAGTGATATTTCAGCACTCAGGAATTATTTTTCCGCAGTGGTAAGAAATGCAGATGGAAGCACAGCAACAAGGCTGTGCTCGGGGAGCCCCAGGGGCCACCGGAGCCGCCGTGCCCTGCAGCACCAGCACCGAGCGGGGAGCAAGCAGAAGGCTAAGCTGCACTTCAGGGAACCAAAGACTGTTCCTTGTGCAAAGGCATAACAGAGTAACAAAAGCCAGAGCAAGGAGCTGGAAACGGGATCTGAGGGTATGCACATCTGCGTAGGCTGAGAGCTGAGCAGGCTGAGCGCCCAGATGCTGCCTCGGAGCCGCAGGAGCTGGGATCAGCCAGAGGAAGGCTCCAGCATGGGGGAAAGCAGAACATTTCACCCACTCTTTACAATACAGCGGCAGCAGGCTTGTAGAAAAAGGAGGATTTCAATCCGTCCACTGCAGAAGGGGCTGACAAGCCACAAGGGATGCAGCCTGGTCACAGTAACTGCAAAAAGGACTTGGGCCTTCCAGAAACCGGGGAGGAAGATACCTTACTGTGCTGGAAATTTGCACCAGTGGTAGTGGAAATTCAGCTAGTAGTGGAGAAGATGGAGGAGCAGCTGGAGGAGGCCCACATACCAATTTTCTCTGCATCTAATTATCAGCTTCCGGAGCCATCTCTGTGATTCACCCACCAGCACAGAACAGCCAACAACTTTTGGCTTGCGGCCTCAATCAAGCTATTTCCTACTGCTGAATGTCCTTCCAAGGATGATCTGCCTGCTGCACTGATGTTGCTCTCGGGGAAGCACAGGAGAGGGACAACAGCACCACCAAATAACCAGAGACACTGGCTTTGCAACCCAGCTAGCTGCAGGGCAGCATTCCTGATGCCCTGCACACACCATGGTGCCACACCATGCAGCTGCAAGCAGGTGTCACGGAGATAGTGGCCAAGACCTCATTTCACTAGATTGACACATTTTCTTCTCAAACCACCACTCCCCTTCTAAACCTGCTCTTACAGAAAGGCATTTTGCTGAAGGAAAACCTCCCCTGTACAGCATGGAGAGACTGTGGCGAGTAGCTGGTTTCCCCAAATGCAGGAGGAGAGCTGAAGCTTCAGAAGGCAACAGCTCCGCCAGCTGTTAGGACATCACTGGCTTGAGCAAGATAGAGAGAGCACGAAGTGGACAGCCCCAAACACGGATGGCCCACAGGGTAAATTTAGATAGGGCAGGACCAGAGAGATTAACACGCAACCTCAGCAGCCCCAGAAGCAACAGCAATCTGAGAAAGAAAAGGCCAAGTAGTTTGGGATGAACTAGTTGCTCAGCCCCGTCCTGAAATCTCCTCTCAAATAACTGCACCATCCAAGCTCTGGAATAGCTGCTGCTGCCTTGGAGACCTCGCTTACTGTTTCACCCACTGGTCTGCTTTTGCTCAATTTCATGTTTTATCCCCACAGGGACAAACAGAACAGCCCCTTGCCACTAACATTTTAGAAAGGATGCGGCTGCCCAGACCCCCCAGCTTTCCTTCTCCTGCAGGCCCAGCCACGCCTGCCCAAGGCAG
>Ga0181612_142201_pt1 | contig 12946 bp, 7 predicted proteins | sample HoacroProtozoa21_FD_119630 | JGI IMG/M metagenome (GOLD analysis project Ga0181612, IMG submission 119630) | Hoatzin crop microbial communities from Cojedes, Venezuel. Combined Assembly of Gp0051906, Gp0051904, Gp0051908 | reverse complement strand
GCTTTACAATACACTGCCTATTTCACAGTAGGGAGGCTATAACCAATTGTTCATAAATCTATAGGGTGTATAGCTTTATCTCATGATTCATTTTGAAAAGTCAGTTGAAATTCAACAATAAAATACTGAGCTAATCTTGAATTGTCTAAGATTCAATAGAAAAAAAATCATCTTAATTTTACTTTCTAGTTTCCTGAATGTCACACAGTGGGTAATAGAGTATAACCTTTCATCAAATCTCTGGCTAAAATGAATGTATTCCTCAACTATATAGATGGACGCTTTACAAAAGGGCAGATGCAACCGATTAATATTCATACCATAAGCTTCTCTTCCCTGGAAACACTACCTTATTTTCCTTTGTAAGATGAATGGTAGAAATAAAACATTATCCCTAGAAATTTCTCAGCGTATTGGTTTTAATCTGTACTCGTAGATGCGCTACAATTTTATCCATAATTTTGCCCTTACACCGACTAAATATTACTTGCATTCCTGGATTGTAAGGTGGTAAATGATGTTGACATGCTCATGTCTATACTCTAATTGTCATTCTTCCTGCAGATTTTCTTTCATCTAGACAGAAATTTGCAGAGGAAAGATAAGAACTGAACGAGCCTCAGACAGGGTGAATAATAAAATGCAATACACATTATGTGGTTTTTGGAGAATTACACTTTATAAAATTACACTTAAAAACCATCTCTGAAATTTAAAAAAAAACCACAAACAAACCAAAAAAACTCCCCAAACAAATAGGGGTTTTGGGCAACTTACTCCCGTCAATGTCAATGGCAATTGTGCAGCTAAAATCTGCCTGTGCTGGGTTGGGTGTGGTTTTTTTTTGTGAAAAAATAACACAGTATTGTAAGGAAATATAATACTTTTCAGTAATTGTGAGGGTAGCTGGAGTTTCAGGAGATCACATGAGGGAGAAGATAATAGAATACCTGTTAAGTGCTGTCTCTGAGAATTTCCAGTGATAGTTCGCTATGCTAAAATATTGCCTCTTAGCATTATCTCTCCTCCGTCTATGTCTACTCAAATCTGGAGTGCCCTCAGATAATTTCAAAATAAAGATTTATGCTGAATATGATTAGTTTATGAGATATGGGATAAGTATATCCGTCTACGGCACCTTAACAATTGTCCTATGTTATCTCATTTCTTTCTTGGTAGGCTGGAAGAAAGTAAATCTTATGGTGTCCATACATGGGAAAGTAATGCTGCACTGGAGATCTGAGCATTTAAAGTTTAATATAAATTACGCACAAATAGCAGTAATATACTTTTTTATAGATATCATTTACGGACCATCCATAGCTCCTCCAACTTAGCTAAGTAGAGTTGTAGCCTGGATTTGACTACATAAATTGGCTTATACGGTCTTCAGTGTATAAACTGTTTTAGTCATAGTGGTACATGTTTTGAAGTACAAATATATACTTCTTCCACTACTTAAACCATGCATTAAGTGTTTTAATGATTAAAGCATTATAAAAACAGCAGCACTGCACAGCCATATAAAATTGGTAGAACTTTTTTCTGTCATGTTCTATGAAACTGCTTATAAACTTAATATGTATTTGGTCTGTCATCAAGGAACAAAGTACGAAGTTGCCGTACGAAGAAACAGAACCTTAGTTATGTTGTATTTCTGTAAGAGTGAGCTGCCTAAAAAATTTACCCAGAGTAAGCTTCTATGCTTGTTCCTTTGATTTTTTTTTTTTCCTATTCAGCTCAAAACTGTGGCCAGTCATTTTAGGACAACTGTCCTAATGAAAGCAGTGTAAGTATAGAAGGGTAACAACCCGTGGAAGAATTGATTCTTAAAGTCACCGTGAAGATTTTCTTTGATTTTTCTGTATCAAGTAACACAAAATTTGGAAAACAGGCCCTTCTCTGCTTCAGTAAAATGAAGGAAAGACTATATTTGACCTTTGCCTACTGTTTTATTGGGCCCATAGAATCCTTAAGATTACTTTTGGACAAGATCTTACATAGGAAATAACAAGACAATAGAAAACTTTACAATCCTACTAAAATGTAATGATTTAGTGAAATGAGAATCCTTGAATTCAAAGATATGATAAAAATCAAAAATACTTCTCAGCTTCTTTTCACCTGCAGTAGTAATCTGGGCACAGAGGCCTGGCTCTAGGGTGCTGCTGTCCCTGCACCAGGTCTCTTCGCATCAGGCAGCAGTTTTAGGAAATGTGTCCACACGGATCATAAGCAATTCTACCAGAAGAACAGATGTTTTTAAAATGCATTAACCTTTCTCTCTCTGGCAATTTTGGAACAGAATTCTTATTTTCTAAAACGTAATCGGGTTCCCAGATATCTATTTGGTGTACACAATGTTACTGTGACATTCGCATCGAGCTAGTTCCGTGCAGCTGGTGCTGAAGAGCATTAGGAGTTAGACTGTAACTTTAGCCCAGAGCAATTGTTTCACCTTGAGGACAAAGGCTTTGTCTGTTCTGCTTTACATGGTCAGAGGCTGCCTTTAAGACTAGTACATGCCCTGCCAACACATGTATACAGTTTGCTGTCACACATGCCTAAATAGAAAAATTTAGCCTTTGTGTAGAACTTCTGTGGATGGAAAGTGGACAGAAGAAAACGCATGCTTTGTTGAAGGCTAGTCTGGAGATAGTTTTCCTTAAAAGTACAGACAAGATGACATGGAACTTTATTTCTTCTCTGCTTCCTCTTTGCTTTGAGGGATTGTAATTTGCTGCATGCAAAAAGGAACAACTGCTTCATGCTCGCCTTCCTCGGTCTGCCATGATTGTTCTGCATATTCCTCAGGGACCTAAATCAGCAAACCAAGAAACAAATCAGCAGATTTCAGTTTCTCCCACCACCCCCTCTGTGGTTGGGTTTTTGTTGTTGTTTTGTTTTTAATGAAACAGATCTTTTGCTCTTGTATCCAGGCTTCCCAAATACTGTTGGGATATACTTTCCCAAATAGGCTTCCCAAATACCGTTGGGATATACTTTCATAAGAGTTCATGAATTTCCAGTTTTTTCCAGAGGCCTCTAAGGCTTGCTCCAAGACTGTAAAATCTAGTAATATACAATCCTGGGAATGTCATTAATTCCAAGAATTTCAACAGCTTTCTATTTTTCCTTATTTCTGCCTAGCTACCTTGCTCTGCATCTTGTTTCCTTCACACAATCTTACATTCACGTGACACATTAATTGGTACAAGACCAACCTGTGACATGTTATTTTCCCAGAATTTACTGCCATAAATGGTGGAAATCTCTAACAAGACTGAGCTATGTATACAGAACACCAGTGCAAGAGTTCTGGTGCAAACGTTGAATGACAAATTTCTCTAGTAAATAGTGCCTTGACAAGAGGAACTGGAAAATGGATCTCTTTTTTGCTCATTCTTTCTTCTTTACTGTAGTAAACAAGGCTTTGTTTACTGCTGCCTAACAGAATAGCTTTGCAAATATAAATGTTCTTGCTTCTGTTTTGCATGTATTTTTAGATTAAATTGCAATTGTACTGCAGTTGCTGAGAGTCTGATGAAGTCTGATTCTGTGAAACGTTTTTGAAACATAAATGTTCAGCATAATGTCATTGATCAAATTAGTTCTGAGAACAGTTTACCAGTTGTCTTGTGCTGTATGTGCTCTTGCTTGCTATGGCTATGACCATGCTACTATTTCATCCATGAATAAAAGGTTTCTGTAGATGTATAATACGATTTCTTTTAATTAAAACTGTTGTATTAATATAAGCTAATATGTTGTTCAGCTACCATAACTTGTATATGTTTTAACAACATGGTAGAAATAATTATCTTGGTACCTCTCTCAACGAAATATTATATTTAGTAACAATTATTCTTTTAATTATTTTTTTAAAGTTACTATATAGTAACAAAGTACCACGGCTGCAGAATGAACATTAAAGGTAATGAACACAAAACTAATTTTCTGCATTTTAACTATACTTTATGATACGACTAATGATAAATTTTCATTAGAAAATGTTAATCAAGCAAAGAAGTTTGCACTCCCTCTTTCATCAGAATTTCTGTAATTAGTGGTTTATGTTTATTAAATTATTTTAATTTTTGTCACATATCAAGGACTATCTACCATATGTTTTAGACTAATTAGCACTTTGTTTATTTTAAGAATTCCATTAATTCAGCATCTACTTTTTGAACATAGCCAGTGGGAAAGGAGACTCTGCTCAAGTTCTGCAAGAAAGAAATAAGGCTCCTTTTCTTTATTACTAGCCCACTCTGGCAGATACATACCCAGATCCTCAGCAGATGATTCAGGCAGAGAGATGAGTTCTAGACGCGACACAAGTGTGTAGCCTGTCTTTTAAAAACATAGAATTATGTGGAAGTCAATATTTTCTGTGTGCCACATCCATGGTTTATAAATAACAACTATTCTCCTTTCAAAAAGGGAAACGCAAACAGAATGCACATGTCATTTAAATGGTGCTAAGAAACTAGCTTTACTGTTTCTCAAATAGCTGGTGGATTTTGTTAGTCCTACAATATTATCTAACTTTACAGATCAGCACTGGTCTTTTTGTAAATAGCTATGTACCTTCTTTGGAATCACTGTACATTAGGAGCCCCTTTGACCAAACTGATCTACTCCCCTTACTGCTAATCTGAACACCTTTTTAAAATAAAATCTGGCATTATGCCTACATTAGTTACCAAATGTGCAATTTCTAATCAATTATCTTGTCAAAAGGTCAGCATGTTTTAAGAGATATTGGTACTATGTGTGTTAAGACAAAAAGAAAATAGCACAAGAAAAGGTGCTTTTTACCTTGCAAGAACATTCCTCTGTATATTTAAACTGGTTTTTCTTTTCACAGAGTCTATTTTAATATATGTTGCTAATAGATTATAACTTATGATTTGCCAGAATAGCAATTTATGTGGTGAGCCATCCGTGACCTTTTTTTAGTTCAGAAACACAGCATAAAAATAGACATTTTCTCCACTTTCATCCACTGTGCATTGAAAAGTTTACATTGAATTCAGTCTGTTGGACACAAATGAAAGGTTTCTTTAGAGTTCTAATATGTTCTGCATTGATCCATTTCATGCAGCTGATACTATACAATACAACACAAAACTATGCAAAAACATGCAACTTGTCTGATTAATTTGGTTGGAGACTGTTAAATTCAAAAGTATTTTGCTGTATTGAAGCAGATAAAAAATCCTGGGATGCAAGACTATTTGTTCTGCCTACTTGTAGCAATAGATCACAATATAATATTGTGGTTCATGTAATCATTCCAATGTTATTTAGACAGTAAACATATAATTTCTTTGATTGTTAACAAGTGAGGTGAAAATATTTTGTTTATATATCATAATGCAATACAGGAGAAAAATAACATAAATCTGTGTAAAAGCAGGTCTATTAACTCCTCCACACCACGATGTTTATACAGAATTAGTATGTTTTACTTGATACAGTGATGTTTGCACATTTACAGGTTTTATAATAGCATATGGGTAGAATTTTTTTATTTTGAGGCCAACTAGCATCAAAACCCTAGCATGCTGTACAAATGCAAGTAGAAATATCTGCGTGATGAACAATTGTTTGTTTACCTCTCTCACTTTCCAGTCCTCTGAGAGGTTTATGTAGTTGTTTTGTTGCCCACCAGGAAGAGCAGTTCCTATTTCCCTGAGTATCTGAACTTAGTTTTCCTATTTATAGATACTTATAACATTTACTTACTAACATAAGTCATTGCTTCTTAGTGGCTTTCTACACAAATTAATTCATATACTTCTAATAATAAGGAAGAATCTATATTTTATGCACTTTTAGTATAATTTTTTTTTTATGTTTTTAACTATGTTTTCAGTTGAAAAAGCAAATATTATGGCAGGCTTTCTCTAGGCAGAAGGTTAATTTCACAGTTCAGCAATGCTACACCCAGTCTAATCACTGGTTAATCTTGAAATAACTCACAGCTTACAGAGTTCTCTTTTTATCTGGATGCACTTTGCTGCTACCAAGGGCATTGATGGCACAAGGCGTATCACACTGAGGCCAGTCTGTGATCTGCTAGCAAAGTTTTTTCTTAATAGTGTCAATGACAACTTAAAATTAATATTCGAGTCTTTTGAGAAAATGAAGTCATGCAAAGCTGCTCAGAAATCTTCAGCTGAAATTAAAGAATTTAAAGATATAAAACAGATACTAAAGAAAAAAAGGTATTTTCAGCTAGTGTCTTCTTTCCTAGCAACTTGTTTTTTTGAGTCACTGAAATATTAACATATTCCATTAAAAAAATCCTGTTTTTTTAATTCTAACATTTCATCTGAGTCATTTTTCTTTCCTCTCCTAACTTTGCCGAGATTGTTGCACTCTCTTCTCCCTAAAAAGTCTTTCTCAGCCTTTTTGAATGTTTCTCTTCTTCTTTGATCCCAAGGTTTGATTTTGAAGATTACTTTCCTGCAAGGCTACTCTGATCTAGTAATCAATGCTTGAATTAAGTCTTCAGAATCTTCTTATTGTAGTGTAAGCAGCAGACATTATAGGCTTTGCAGCTTTGTTTGGAAAAAAAAAAAAAATCCATTCTTCTAATTGCAAACTGAAGGGAAAAAAGACCAGTCAGCTTTGTGGGACTAAATAGTGTTCATGAAGCCTACAAATGGCAATATCTGAATGCTAGCATCTAAATCTTGGCTCTAAATCTTTTTTTTTTTTTTAATATCTGACGAGTATTTTTAATTTAGCTGCGGAGAATTTTGACAATGTACTTTCCAGATTGGTACAGGTTTTGACACACTCCTTTGTTTTGAAGCAACAAGAAAAAGTCACTGAATTAGATATGGAAGATCAGGTTGCAGGAAACACAAATATTGTATCACTACCCGTATTACTTTACAAAGTGAGAAAAGTTGAAACAATATGTTTGTAGATTAGATGGCCTCGTTTAAGCTAATGCTTTCTAAACTTTTCTATGTCCCTCTGAATTATAAAATACTTTTGTATTATTGATTATACCTTTATTCCTTTCATCAGTTTCGAATCTCCTTGGAAGTGGTTAAACAGCTTTGTGTATACAGAATTAATTTCAACTGATATTGTTTTATATCAGACAAAGATAGGTAATAACTCTTATTCTGAAATTGCTTGCATGGTAACTGGAAACATGCTATAGAAACGTATACTATTAAAATACCTGTGTATTGATGTAGACATTAGCTTCTTTCCGTAGACTTGTATGTACAGTCTGGACATGTTCTAAATGAACCTGATACGAGCACCATAATAACAAATCCTTGGTGTACATAGAATAAAAACAGTGCAATTAGTACTGAACTGTAATCAGTATACTCTGTTATCAACAGGTTTACTGACTATATGCAGTTACATCCAAGTGTGCTGTTAAGGAAAACTTCGTGAGTTACATACTTCCAAACTTTCATGTTATATGGACTTCAGCATTTCTGAAGAAATAACTTGTCAGAAAATAAAATAAACCTAAAAATTCAATTAGGAGGACATGCTATGGAAGCAGTTAGTTCTGGAGTGGGAAATAATTCGTCAGTGTTTGCCAAGCAAACAACAAGATGCATGTCAGAGAGTGAAAGCAAAATGAATAAACAGAAGAGCTTTCAACTTTAGGTGTGGTTTGCTTCAGTAAATTAAATTAATGAACTTGTTGACTTTTATTTTCTTTTTTTTTCCAATTTGAGTGTGTATTTTACTTGTTTCTTTCTTATGAATGAGTTTTTACTACTAATACTAAGCAGAGAAATAGGGCTTTTTAGTAAGACCTTGTCATAGTATTGTAGATATGGAAAGCAGAGCATTTGAAAAATATGCTGCTTTGAAAAAAATTTACTGTGTAAACATACCACTAATTTTCAAATGGATTTTCATTCAGTATTTTAGCATGTGAATTAAGTAATAAAACTAGATTCATATGTATAATGATTTTACAACAGTTATTGTTTTAACTATAACATGGAAGAAGTATCTACCACTGTGAGGTTTTAAACTGCTCATGAGTTGTTTCATACCATGTGTGTGGGTGGTGTGATACTGATCAGTCATAGAACGGTTTGGGTTGCTAAGTACCCCAGCGATAACTCTTGTCTTAATTTTCTCTCCTGATCTTTGCCTTCCTTTCCTGGTCCTCATCATTAGAAATAATAACTAAAAGACTTATATGACCAATGTCTCAAACACAGACTTTTTGAGGTATAATAGAAGTACAAATTTAGTCTTTGAGATGTAAAAGATAGGTACTTTTGCATAATGGGAAATATAAAAACTCCTTCTCCATGATCAGCTTGCTTGGGTTTAGCCTTCTGGATGTAGGTGTGAGAGTGACTTGCTCTACTTAATCAAAAAAGAGATCCAGATGCTTTATCAGGTGATTGTTTTCGAAACATGGAAGTTTGCATCCATTTTTGTGTGATATTGCCTCAGGAAAAGGAACATTTTCCTGTTACCTACAAAAAATTTTATGTGTTATTTTTAAAGACATTTTTACAGAAAAAAATAATACAGCAGTGTTTTAAAGAAAATCCAAAATGAGAAATAACTAGGTAACAGTGCTATGGGAAAAGTTTGGTGGGTTACAGTGAACAACTAGTTGACTGTGAGTCACTTGTCATTCTGGCTTTTTTGGAAGGGAAATATTATTTTGAAATATGCCAGTATATGTTATGTGTTGCTGATGCAGTGAAAGCACTGACATATTTAAAAAATTCTTAGTTCTAGATTGTTCTGAATTGGAATATTGGAATATAGACAATGCATGTTAAAAAAATTGTCAAAAATAGAAGGAGAAGACTGGAAGATAACCAAGAGAAGGTAACTTTGTTCTACTTTAACATTGAAAAGTTTTCTGTGTTCATTTCTGTGATGCAAGCAAGTCAGGAAAAATATAAAAAAAGAAATAGTGGTTGAGGGGATTTTGGCAAAATTTCATTCAGGATAAAAATGAGGACAGTTCAGCACTGCGCCAGGGTTTACAAGGGTCTGCAACACTCTCTCCATCCCATGGAATAATTTAGGCTGACAGTGGCCCCTACGGTTGCCTTGTTGAACCCATTGCTTAAAGCAGATCGAACTTCAAAATTACATCAGGTTGTACAGGGTCTTGTTCAGTCCTCTTATGAGCATCTCTCAAGATAGAGGTTAAGTGACAGAGACTGGACAACTTCTCTGGACAATGTGTTTCAGCACTAACTCACTGTCACTGTGGAAAAAAAAAAAGTGAAAAATACTAGTGGAATTTAAAAACATGTTATATAGGAATCTTTCTGCAGCAGGCAATACGTAGCTGATTTTACCTTGGAGCAGGAAGGACTATGAACTAGATTAAGTCTTTTTTGGATCTGTATGTCTATGATTTTTGTGGTAACTAATTCTGTTAATAATATATTTTTCTACTTTTAATTACAGCAGGAAAAAAATCAGGAAAGCTCAAGAAATAAAGGTAAGTGCTAATTATTTTCAAAACATGGAGATTCTTGTAATTATCAGAAATCTAACATCCATTGTTGGTAAAAAAAATTATCCAGACAAATTGCATATTTTGATATATGAAATGAGAAAAAAATATATCCAGGAAAGGGAGATGAAATGTGGAAAGCAAATGCATAAGCTACTATTTTTTTTACCTCTGCTGGAGATGAACAAAGCTGACTGCTGTAGTCTGGATGGGGTGAGCTACACAGCTTCTCACTAAGTTTGTGACCTCGGTCATGGATGCCTATTATACTTCAGTGAAACATCAGTACTGTCACTTTAGCTTCTACTTTTCCATTTAGTAAATCAGTAATTGGATGTGATTCCAAATTATGCACAAATGAATCATGCTCTTAGTAGGCTGCCTTGCAAAACTACTGTCATCTGTGGGTTTTACATGCAACTTTTTTATGCTTTCACTGCACCCTATTCTGTGCCAGTGGCTAAGCAATGCAAGAAATAGAATACCCAGGTTAAAGAAACAGCCTTGTATCAAGAAAATTAAAAGATTTCAGAAACCCAAACTGTGGGTTTCATGCTTCTTTCTAATATAAAGTCTGTTAAGAAACAGAACACCTAAATCTCTTGGTTAAAAATTTTGTAAACAAGCAATGAAAGGCAAAATTGGTAATAGAGGCAAAGATTGTTGTCTTGATATTGTAGTTGCTTACAGAGGTAGGCTATCAGGTATTTTAAAAAGGAAAAAAGGGAAGGTAGAAGGAGAAATAATACCAGTTAAAGATTACAAAGAGAGAAGGAAATAAAGTGACAGACTAACCTATACCTTTTTTAATGCCTTAGGAAGTAATGCTTAAATGCATCACCTGAATTAGCTGTTCTTATTTCAGTTATTTGTATATCACAGTACTCATTAATCTCAACTTCCTTGCTTTCCCTCATGCTAAGACTATACATGGGCACCTAAAGATGAAGTAAATCTGATGGTTGTTTGGAGCTGTGTTAAGACAATCTCATTTTTCGTGATGATATGTTAATTTACATCATCTCAAGAAAATATGGTCCTTCATTTGAAGAGTATACATGGTAAAACAAAAAAATCCCCCTTCAGTTTCAACCAGTTTGTGAGTCATAGTTTTCTTTTCTGAGGTAGTAGGATATGAAGTTGAATCATCTGTAGATGTAGTGAGTGTATGCCTGACGTACTGTTCAAAAACCTTTCTTGTATTATGATTTAACACAAATTATATAAAAGATTGTGAGAACTCAGATTAGATTACAGAAAGTGAATACTTAATACTAAATTACAAACTTTCGGCCTCTGTCTATAAAGAAGGGTATAGAAATTGGCCATTCTTTTGGATTTTTATGATTTATTTCAGTTATATTAAGCTGTTTGACGCTCCCCACCCCCCACTCAGTTGTCCAATGCAAGGTCATTATGGTATATAGGTCAGGAACAAGTAAAAGTAGGAACAAAATAATGAGCTATTTGGGAGTAGACATCATGTTCATTCGCTGTTAGTTTACTTAACTAACCACAGATACAATTTTCAAAGTCTTATAAAACATTGCCTGCAACCACAGCCAAAGCACAGCATTAAACTTTACTTGAACGGAGATATCCATTAGCTCCAAACAGGCAGTGGAATTAGTGCTCAGCTGCACAAAATTTATTGTGATTATATCCGTAACATCTCTTGGGGAAATTTGTAATCTACTAAACTCCCTGCATGCTGTGGATGTCTCTGCCTAAACTGACAATTCAACTTGGAAGGTTGCAGTGGTCTGAAAGACTGCTCACACACAGGGTGGGCTTTGGAAAAATTATTCCATTTGTCTATATATACAGATATGCTTACCTGCTTAACGTTTTTTTGGGTTTATTTTGTGGTTAATTTTTTTGGCCTTCTTTTTTCATAATCTTTAAATTTCTTATTTGTTTTCCTGTGTTAGTTTTTCATGTCATTGCGAACTTTCAGAAAGGTATTTTTATTTCACTTGTAACTTACGGCCTATAAGTTGTTAAAAGATTTTCTGCTTAAAATAGTGGTTGGTTTGCATGAAATATGGCTAAATTCAGATTTCAGCTTAAACATTTCTGTGTTGTCAATGAGCATCTACCCTTCATATGCAGTATCTAAATGCTTTATGCTCTTCACGTGTTTTTGTGAGATAGGTAAGTTATCCCCAGGTTCTCAGGACAGGGTTCTAACAGTATTCCTTACACTGCTTATGGAAGTTACTGTATACAGTAAAAGATCAAAAACATTTTCTGTAGTTCCTTAAATGTTCTGAAACTTTCAGAACCAATGTTAACTTCTTAATTCAGAGGGCAACTAAATTACAGCCTGTGTTAAAGATCCCTACCAAATGAAACTCTGGAGTCTCTGGTGTGCCTCATAACTTCTATTGATGTCAGTATTTCAGTGTCTAGTTTTTATCCGGTGTTACTTTAGGATTGTATATTTATAAGAGGAGGATATTACCGCAGACATAAAGTCAAATCCCTTTTGACTTCAGCAGGATCAAGACATTAGTAACAAGCACCGTTCTGTGTCTTATTATATTATAAATGCTTATTAATTTTTCATTTTATTTCATTTATCACTATAAAATCTGATTCTTATTCATATTTTAGTAATGATGTTATTTTTTTGCAGTATTTGTTTTTTCCCCTGACATTTTTCTGACCCACTTGTTTTTCCCATCTGTTACTTCTTCATTTGGCCACTCAGTCAATCACACCAAAATTGAAGCCAATACTCAAAAATGGCCTGTTCTGACACTAGTCCCATGTCTCTCTGATCTGTGATATTCTTTCTTGTTTCATTTAATGGGTAACAGAACTTTGTGTACACTGTTTGAGAAAAAACGCTGGTCTTGTGTAAAACAATACATTAGCATTTTACAATTTTAGTGTACACTGGAAAATTTCCTTATACTTCTGAGAATTTTTCCTGCGTGAAAATGATTATCACCAGTGCAAAATAAAAGTGAAATTAGTTTCATAGCACATGTCTTTAACACAAAAGAAATAACCAGGCAAACAATCACCAGCTAAAATCTTGATAAATTTTATTTGCTAGTTTAGAGTGACAATTTGACCTTCGTTGCCTGTCTTTGCCACTCTTGACGCCTTCAGACAGCTGAAAATCTTAGTCCATACCTATAGTGGATTGGAAAATAGATATTTTTGCGATGAATTGGAAAAATGTTTAGCAATATCAGAAATCGTGTTGTATTTAAGCAGTATGCAGAATTTTCTTCCCACCTTATGCTTAACTTTGGAGACTTTCAGGTGCCTTTAATAAAGTACCTTACGAACTTGAAAGTGGAAATTTTTTCTGACAACATTATTCTGGATAACTTTTATTTCTGAAGAACCAGAGGGTCGTCTACTGACAAATATCAACTTTTTGCCAAACTTCATCATTTTAATGCCTTTGCTCAGATAAAGCATGGGCACATTGGAAAT
>Ga0181612_122812_pt1 | contig 12946 bp, 12 predicted proteins | sample HoacroProtozoa21_FD_119630 | JGI IMG/M metagenome (GOLD analysis project Ga0181612, IMG submission 119630) | Hoatzin crop microbial communities from Cojedes, Venezuel. Combined Assembly of Gp0051906, Gp0051904, Gp0051908 | reverse complement strand
TATTTTTCATATTTTCGGCACTTTTTTCGATTATTTTTCGACCCCTTCTGCAGGCCCCTCCAGCGGGGTGTCCCAGATATGGGGATATTGTTGTAAGTAATTATTTATTAGCTTTTTGCTGAATTTTTAACGAAGTATTGTTTTATTACATTGAAATAAATAAAATGCCACTTAACCTATTAAAAAAAATATCCGGAATTTCTTGATATCCTTCATTTGGACAGCTTTGAACGCAATAAGTCTTTGCGTATGGTATTCAATAGGGATATTCAGAATAATGAAGCTTTCAGATTTCGGTCATGCCAAATCTATCCAATAAAACGCGATGGTGTTACCGATATGGACGTGTTATTTTCACATTTGACAACATGCGAGGTTATTGATGAAAATGGAGAAAACCATAGATTGTTCGAGCATGAACGTTCTATACGATTACACTGGATAAAGAGTCATACAGATGAGATTATCCAAGATTCAAAAATAGTGGTCTTCACCATAACAGAGAGAGACACTAAAAAGAGAAAGGATGTTGTAAAAACGTATATATACAATCGAAAACAAAAATATGTTGTCGTTTTGGAGCATCAAAGAAGCGATGCTTACTATTTGCTAACAGCTTTCCACTTGAACCGCAATTATGCAGTTAAACAGATGGAAAAGAGGGCAAAGAAAGCTTTATCTATGATGGAATAAACGCAGGGCGCGACATACATCTTGGCATGCCGTGCCCCGAAGCTCCTTCCGTTTACGGATGAGACGATGCAAATATACAAAAATCTATTCAAATATTAATTTTATTTCACAACGGTTCCAGCAGAAACAGAATCAGGGGCCAAACATCTTTTCTTATAAAGATTTCAATCCGTATTTAATTTTTGCGATAATTTACATATTGATAATCAATAAAATACCTTACCATGAAAAAGAGACTCACTCTCCTTGTCGCTGCCTTTGTGGCCGCCTTCTGCCTAGTAGGTTGCGGAACAGCAAAACCTGTCGCGTCCATTGGAAAGGACCAGGCTGCACTTTCGTTCACATCCGCTTCTCCCTATGCTATCACCATAGAGCTTGACGGAAACACCTACAATATGGTGACGGTGGAAAGAAGGCTCTATGCGAAGAAGGGAAACATTACAAAGAGCTACGAAAACACCATAATAATGGCACCGGGCAAGCATTCCCTGAAGGTCATGGATCCCAGTGGCGCCGTCATATATGACAAGACCCTCTATCTTTCAGAAGAGGAGCACAAAGTCATAGGTCTGGACAGCAAGCTGGAGTAGTCATGTCTTCTATTGGAAGAAACGCTTTCACCTTTTTGATGGTCATTGCCTTAGGCTTCCTGTCATTCCAGGAGGCCGTGGCTGCCACTCCTAGGAGAGGAACCTTCAGAAGTGGCGGATACGATAGGGAATACTACCTCTATGTGCCGGATAACCTGAAGAAGGATTCTCCGCTTGTTGTGGTGCTTCACGGGTATTCACTTCCTTACCCCAGCACTCCGAAGACTCTCAATGCCATTGCCGATACGGCAGGGTTCGTTGTTTGCTATCCTCAGGGGCTGAAGGATTCATCTGGAAGGAACTTCTGGAATGTGGGCTATCCCATACATAGGGGAATGAAGGTCGACGACGTGAAGTTCGTTTGCGACCTGGCTGATTCCCTAAGGCGTAGCATGAATCTTGGCAAGGCCTTCCTTACGGGATTTTCCAACGGGGGAGACATGTGCTATCTTACGGGTTTTCGCTCGAGGGGGACGTTCTCCGGATATGCCGCTGTCGCCGGAACGTTCATGAAGGCGTGGTACAGGTACAGGCCCACGGCAACCCCCACCCCTTTCATGGAGATTCACGGAACAAAGGATGGTCCGGCAAGGTGGAACGGAGACCCTGACGGGCTCCTTGGATGGGGAAAGTATCTCTCGACAAGGGAGGCAGTATCGCTTTGGACAAGGCTCGACGGGTGCAGCATAGGCGAGACCGAGCCCCTTCCTAGGAAAGGCCCCCATGTGGTGCTCCTGCACCGTTTCACTTCACCGTCAGGACTTTCACCCTTCCCCGGTGAGAAGTCTCCGGAAGTCAGACTCTACGAGGTTGTGGATGCAGGCCACGGATGGCACGAGGAAGACCTCGATACATTCCGGGAGATCTGGCTGTTTTTCAGGGAGTACAGGTAAAAAAGAAGGACCATCCGATTGGGGACGGTCCTTTTCTGTATCTTGATTGTAGGGAAGCCCTACTTCGCCTGTGCGGCAGAGTCAGCTGCAGCCTGGGGTGCCGCCTTTGGGAAGATGCTCTTCTTCCTTGCCACGATCATGCTTGAAGTCTTGTTGTATCCGAGCCTGAAGCCAAGGGGCTTTACATCCGGGCTCTGGTATGCGGCTGCAAGGTCTTTCTGGTAGCAGGCTTCGGAGAAGTCCCTTATCGGGTGCTGGTAGCCTCCGTACAGGGATACGTCCCATGTGTCAGGCTTGTAGTACCTGTAGGGCGCTCCGGTGTCGTCCTGGATGACGGCTGCAGTTTTCAGAACCTGGTCGCGGATGTTTGAGAAAGTGTTCCAGTGCATCAGGTATGATGCGCTCTTTACGAAAGTGCTTGTCGTAGTGGTGTCAAGCTTTGCAAAGAGAGGGGTGAGACCAGGGGTGTAGCCATCGTTGCAGAGGTTGCAGTTGAGATAGTACAGGGTCTTCAGCACGGTGTTCTTGTCTCTCTTGAAGAACTTGATCTCGGCGCCTCTTCCCTCGGGGTCGTCAACAAGCGATCCGTCCTCCTTGAGAGATATCTTCTTTATGGAGACGATGTCGCAGCCTGTCCTGGCGAGGAAGAACTCGATAACGGGGAGAGCTCCCTGGAGGCTCTGGTTGTTGAGGTCCTTCATCATGTAGCTTGTGATGAAGTAGCTGGTCTCCAGAAGAGTCCTGAGTGCGCCCTTGTATACGCCGAATGCCTTTTCGTTGACATTGTCACCGGTGGTTGGCTTTCCGCAGATCTCTCCTGCGAGGAGCCAGTATGTGGTGGCGCTGGGGTAGTAGGCGTCTATGAATGCGAAATCTGGACCGCTGAAGGGATAGAAAGCCGTCTTTGTCTGGCGGTCGATGTCGGAGAGGTCTCCGCTGGAGAATCCCCTTACCTTGTCAAGGGTCTCGGTGCAGAGGGCCCATGTACGGTCCATGTCGGCCTTGTATGCCTTCCATGCCTCGTTGTTCATCCAGTGTGCCAGTGAGCTGGTGGAGTCCACGGGCAGTCCGGCCATGATCCTTGCAGGGTCGTTCAGGGTGTCGTTGGCCCTGTAGGTGATAACTGGTTTCTCGGCAGGTTTTGCCAAGGTGTCGACCTGGGCTTTTCCCTTGCGGCTGTTACCGCTCTTGCATGAAGGTGCGGCAAAGGTCAGGCACAGGATAAGTGCTACGGGGATTGCCCTGAAAATCTTTTTCATATCTTCTTTTTTGTGAATTAATTTCTGCTTTTCTGCGCATCATTCCTGCTTATGGACTTGTCAATGAAATATATGACAAGGCCGAGGGCGAATGTGGCTACGCTCATGATGGTCATCCACATCACGCTCTGCTCTCCTGTTACGAAGGTCTTTGCATAGTCCTCGTAGAAGAGGTAGCAGATGGACCAGAGGATGAGAGCTATGAAGATGCACGGTGTGACGGGATATCCCCAGGTCTTGTAGGGCCTCTGCGCATCGGGGAACTTCCTTCTGTGGACAAACACTCCCGCGACAGTCATCAGCGAGCACAGCGAAAGAAGTATTCCGGTGTACTTTGTCACAAGCTCGAAGGAGTTTGTTATGATCATGAGGAAGCTTATCGCATACTGGAAAGCTATTGCGTTGATGGGAAGGTCCTTGGAGTTCTTCTTCGAAAGGAAGCGGAATATCTTGTGGTCCTCTCCCATGACCTGTGCTACCCTGGGACCCATGAACACCATTGAAGAGATGCTCGACAGAAGCAGGATGGCAATCAGTATTCCCATTCCATTTCCAAGGGTCTGCCCGAATATGTGACGGGCGCTGATGAGGCCGACTTCCACCTGTCCGGTCAGCTCGCCTACGGGAGCCGACAGCAGGAACACCAGGTTTAGAAGTATATATAATATGGTGACGATTCCGGTGGAGAAGAGAAGGCTGAGAGGAAGGTTCTTCCTCGGGTTCTCGATCTCGTTTGCCATGTATGTGGAAGCGTTCCACCCTGAGTATGCATAGTATACCCAGATGAGTGACACTGCGAACCCGGCGCTGAATATTTCCTTGAAAGAGAAGCTCCTGACTGACTCTGTGAGGGCAGCTCCTTCTGAAGTGTGGGTAAGTCCCACAATTATGAATACAAGGATTATCAGGAGTTTTATGGTAGTGAAGAAGTTCTGGAACTTTCCGCTGAAGGAGTGGCTTAGCATGTGGATTGCGGTTATTACCGTTAGCACGCCAAGGGCAAGGACTGTCTGGTTGATTCCAGGATAGATCCTTCCGACGTACGATGACAGCGCCATGCATGCCAGGGCGACCGGAGCCGCGAATCCTACGATGAGGGAAACCCATCCCGACAGGAATCCTACTCCCGGATTGTAAATCTGGCTAAGATAATGGTATTCGCCTCCGCTTCGGGGCATTGCCGCTCCGAGCTCTGCGTAAGAAACCGCTCCGCAGAAGGCTATCACTCCACCTAGGAACCATAGGCACATCACTGCGATGAAGTTCTGGGTTGTCAACAGCTGGAATCCAAGGGATGTGAACACTCCCGTTCCAATCATGTTCGCTATTACAAAGGCGGATGCTGTCAGCAATCCGAATTTTTTCCTGTCTGATGCCATGAAAATGGTCCTGTTTTTCAATTAATCCTGCAAAGATAGCATAAATCGGGTAAAATCGGAGAAATTTCAGTAAAGCGTCCCATCCGCTCGCCACGCTATCCGATACGCTGGACCCTTCTGCCCTTCACTTTCTTTTTCTTTTTTGGGCAAAAGCAACTATATTTGTAAGGATTAGCCCAAAGAGCGATGCATATAGGAGTAGCGGGAAACATAGGGTCCGGGAAGACCACCCTTACCAGGATGCTGGCCGAACATTACGGCTGGATTCCGAAGTATGAGGCGGTTACCTACAATCCATACCTGGAGGACTACTACAAGGACATAAAGAGGTGGGCGTACAATCTTGAGACCTACTTTCTCGCCCAGAGGTTCAAGGATGTCCTTGAGATAGCATCATCAAAGGACACGATAATCCAGGATAGGACAATCTTCGAGGGAGTGTACGTTTTCGTGGCGAACAACTACGACATGGGGAACCTCACGCGGAGGGACTTCGAGACCTACATGGAGCTTTTCAACGACCTGATGGCCCTTGTCAAGGAGCCCGACCTTCTCATATACCTCAAGTGCAGCGTCCCGCACCTTGTGGCCCAGATCCAGAAAAGGGGAAGGGAGTATGAGAAGGGGATAGAGCTGGACTACCTTTCAGGGCTGAACTCCCGCTACGAAAGGTTCATAGGCCAGGACTACAAGGGAAAGGTCCTCACCATCGAGAAGGATGACATTGACTTCGAGAAAAACCCCGAGGACTTTGCCATGATAACAGAGAGGATAGACTCCGAGCTGTTCGGGCTTTTCAGCCAGGATGCCCATTTTTGATAACACAATTTTAATCGATAGTCATGCACATAGCGATTGCCGGTAACATAGGAAGTGGAAAGACCACCCTTACCAAGATGCTTGCAGCCCATTACGGCTGGACTCCAAAGTTCGAATCAGTGGATTTCAACCCGTATCTCGCCGATTTCTACGAAGATATGGAGAGGTGGTCCTTCAATCTCCAGATATACTTCCTCAACAAGCGTTTCAAGGACGTAGTGGACATCTCCAAGTCAGACGAGATCGTAGTGCAGGACAGGACCATCTATGAGGATGCCCGCATATTCGCACCCAACCTCCACGGGATGGGCCTCATGTCAAGCCGTGACTTCGAGAACTATTCGGACCTTTTCGACCTCATGATGTCGCTGGTGAAGGCTCCGGACCTTCTGATATACCTTCGCAGCACCATCCCCAACCTGGTTTCCCAGATACAGAAGAGGGGAAGGGAGTATGAGAAGAGCATAAGGATCGACTACCTCACCGGGCTTAACGAGAGGTACGAGGCCTGGATAAAGGACTATCCCCACCGTCTTCTCATAATAGATGCAGACCGCTACAAGTTCGGCAACCGCCCCGAGGACTTCGAGGCAATCGTGGACATGATTGACGGGGAGCTCTTCGGACTGTTCCCCCAGGATGAGAAATAATTTCTAGGCAGGGGAGCTTCCAAGGCTCCCTTTTTTCATTTTTTAACTGACAGAGTGATGACACAAAGACCGACCATCATCGATTTCGTAGAACATTACACAAGGGAGTATGCATCTCACGTGTTCCTTCGCGAGAAACCCCTGGACACTTGGACCGAGACCACATTCGAGCAGACCCGCATCGAAGCCCACAGGATAGGTGCAGGACTAGTCTCTATGGGTGTTGAGAAGGGTGACAAGATAGCCCTTCTCTCGGAGGGACGCAACCTCTGGGTGCTTGGTGAGCTTGGCATCCTGTATGCCGGGGCAGTCAATGTTCCGCTTAGCATAAAGCTCGAGGAGAGCGGTGACCTTCTGTTCCGTCTGGAGCACTCCGATGCTAAATACATAATGGTGTCCGCCCAGCAGCTTCCCAAGATAAGGAGGATAATAGGCCAGCTCCCCAAGGTTGAGAAGGTGATAGTATTCGACCGTCTTGACAGCTACCAGGAGAAGGAGATTCCGATGGAGAGGGTGAAGACTGACGGCGACGTGCTCCTTGCCGAGCACCGCTCCCTTTTCGAGGAAAGGTACAGGAGCGTAGGCCCTGACGACTATGCCAACATTAGCTACACTTCGGGAACGACTGCGGATCCCAAGGGAATACTCCTGACGCACCGCAACTACACGGCAAACGTGGAGCAGGCGCATTCGGTGATAAGCGTTCCCAAGGACTCTGTCATGCTGATAATCCTTCCCCTTGACCACTGCTTCGCCCATGTTGCGGGATTCTATACGATGATGTCCTACTGCGGAAGCATAGCGACAGTCCCCACCGGAAAGACCCCTATGGCCACACTGCGGAACATCCCCATCGCCATAAAGGAAGTGCGTCCCCACGTCATGCTTTCCGTGCCGGCGCTCGCCAGGAACTTCCGAAAGAACATCGAGAACAGTGTGAAGGCGAAGGGGCCGAAGGTGGAGAAGATCTACCGCAAGGCTCTTGACAATGCGATAAAGTACAACAAGGAGTACTACAACAGGGGAACTGGCGGAACATGGTGGAGAAAGCCCCTCGTGGACCTCTATGACAATCTCGTATTCAAAAGCATAAGGGAAGGCTTCGGGGGAAGGATGCTCTTCTTCGTAGGAGGAGGCGCCCTTCTGGACATAGAGCTCCAGAGATACTTCTGCGCTGTCGGAATGCCCATGTTCCAGGGCTACGGACTCTCCGAGGCTACCCCTATCATATGTGCCAACTCTGAAGGCCATGCGATATTCGGCTCATCCGGAAGGGTAGTAAAGCCGATGGACATAAAGATTTGCGACGAAGATGGAAAGGAGGTTCCCTACGGGACCAGGGGCGAGATAGTGATCCGTGGCGAGAATGTAATGGCGGGCTATTGGAAGAACCCTGCATCTACGGCTGAGACCATAGTCGACGGATGGCTTCACACCGGTGACATGGGATACATGAACGATCCCGAGTACCTGTGGGTTGTCGGAAGGTTCAAGTCCCTTCTGATTTCTCCTGACGGAGAGAAGTACTCCCCCGAAGGATTCGAGGACTCGCTTACTGATTCATCGAAGTACATCGAGCAGGTGGTCATACATAACAATCAGGACCCTTACACAATGGCCCTCATCGTTCCAAACAGGGACGCCCTGAAGGAATGGGCGAAGAGCAAGGGTGCCGATCCTTCTACCGAAGAAGGGAAGAAGGTGATGCTCGACAGGATACAGGCCGAGGTGGATTCATACAGGAAAGGCGGGTCCAGGGAAGGCATGTTCCCTGAAAGATGGCTTCCTGCAGCCCTGGCTGTGCTCCCGGAAGCTTTCACCGAGCAGAACCACCTTGTGAACAGTACGATGAAGATCGTACGCGGAAAGGTTGAGAAATACTTTGCCGACAGGATTGATTACGCATACACTTCGGAAGGCAAGGCACTCTACAATCCCAGGAACATGGAATCTGTCTAGGTAGGGATGAACGGCATTGTCCTTGGTCTTCTGATTCCGCTTGCGGGAACCGTCCTTGGCTCCTCCTTCGTGTTTTTCATGAAGAAGGAGATGTCCTCCATGTTGCAGAAGGTGCTTCTTGGTTTTGCTTCCGGAGTCATGGTTGCCGCATCGGTATGGTCTCTTCTGATTCCATCCATGCAGATGTGCCAGGATATGGGAAAAGCGTCAGTCGTGCCTCCGACAATTGGCCTGCTGCTAGGATTCGCGTTCCTCCTGCTGATAGACCATGTAACACCGCATTTCCATCCCGCTGGAGGACCGGAAGGTCCTGAGAGTCATATATCCAAGACGGCTAAGCTTGCTCTTGCCGTAACAATCCACAACCTGCCCGAGGGAATGAGCGTCGGTGTGGCCCTGGCTGCGGCAATGAGCGGAGAGACTCAGATATCAGCAGCTGCCGCAATAGCGCTGTCCCTTGGTATCGCCATACAGAACATTCCTGAAGGGGCAATCATATCCATGCCGCTACGCTCTGCGGGAAACTCGCGGCACCGTTCGTTCCTCATAGGAGCGCTGAGCGGTGTTGTCGAACCTATAGGGGGTCTTCTTGTAATACTGCTGGCATCTGTTGTGACTCCTCTCATGCCTTACCTTCTGGCTTTTGCGGCGGGAGCCATGCTGTATGTTGTTGTCGAGGAACTTATTCCGGAGACTTCGATAGGGGAGCACTCAAATGTCGGCACCATAGGATTCGCCCTGGGGTTTGCGCTTATGATGGTGCTGGATGTAGTGCTCGGATAGATGCACTAAATTTCATTAGGCGTGACCAGAGATAGAGATACGGATGCATTAACAGGAGATGTCACCAGGAGGATCTTGAAACTTCCTCCATCTGAAGGCGACGTACTCCTTTTGGGTGCCAAGATGACAGGGAAGACAGATCTTGTAAAGAAGCGTTTCCCTGATGCGTCATACTTTGACTTCTCTTCTTTGGATACGCAATCGCGCTACATGGTGGACCCTTCGCGGCTTCTGTTCGATTGCGACGGGCTTGGCGCTGGGGATGTAGTGATACTGGATGAAGTGCAGAAGATGCCCTTCATGATGGAAACGATTAGCTCTCTCATCTCATCAAATCATCTCCGGGTGATTCTTTGCGCTTCGGACAGGGCTTGGCTGGGAAAGTGTGAGGTCCCGATTCCCGAAGGGATGTTTTCACAGGCGAGGATCTTTCCCCTTGTCTATTGGGAGACCTTATTCATATTGAAAAGGGCCATAGACTGCGGGATGATTCCGCATTGCTATTTGACTGCCGAAAGAAAAAAGGGACTTCAGAAATACATCAATCTCTATATAGACAAGGTGCATAGTGAGTCCCTGGTCAGGGATGTCGCCTCTTTCTACCGTTTCCTTGAAGCGATGGCAAAGAGGGATGGCCTGCCACTCAACAATGCCGCAATTGCAAAGGACTGCGGCATAAGCCCCTCGACAGTAAAGTCTTACATAAAAGTCCTTGAAGATACGTTCATAGGATACACGATACCTTCATACAGACCTCCTGGCAGCAAGGGCGTGGTATCCAGTCCGAAGTTCATGTATTTCGACGTAGGGTTGCTCAACCAGCTTCTTGGAAGAAGGATCTATCTCTACAAGTCTTTCAAAAGTGACCACTACCAGGCATTTGCGCATCTTGTCATGCAGGAGATAATCGCACGCTCCAGCTATTCCAGGTCATCCTCCGACAAGGCTGTCAGCTACTGGCGCTCATCAAAGGGCGATTATGAGGTTGACGCTGTGATAGGAGAAGCCCGCATTGCCATCTCGATAATGTGCACGGGGAACGTCCAGTATCACCATGTAAGGGGGCTTAGGGCATTCAAGGAACAGTATCCAGATGCAGCGGCATACCTTGTGATATACCAGGGACAGGAACGGGATTATTATGGAATCAATGTAGTCCCGGTGATAAATTTCCTGAACTTGCTTTGGGGCGGAAAACTTTTCTAACTCCTTACGGAAATAATTATAAGACAAGAAAATAAACTACAATTTTGAAATATGAAACACCTGGCATTTTCACTGTCGCTTTTTCTCCTTTCTGCCCTGTGCGCTTTTTCGCAGACCGGCCTTGAGGGGGCATGGAACGGAAGCCTTTCAGCAGGAGGACAGTCCATTACGCTTGTCTTTCACATAAATGCGGACGGTGCCACCCTTGACAGCCCGGATCAGGGTGCTAAGGACATTCCTGCGACAGTAAAGGAGATCTCTCCTATGGGAGTCACCATCGAGATCCCTTCTCTGATGGCAACCTACAATGGCATGCTCTTCAAGTCTTCCCTAGTGGGTACATTTACGCAGATGGGAGCATCCTATCCGTTGACACTAAAAAGGGGAGAGCTTGAAAGGGCGCGTCCCCAGACTCCGGTTCCGCCATATCCCTATCCCACGGAGAATGTCCAGGTGCAGAACGGAGATGTGACCCTTGGCGGGACCCTGAGCATGCCTGAAGGGGTATCTGGCAAGACGGATGTGCCTGTAGTCGTGATGGTTACCGGCAGCGGTTCACAGGACAGGGATGAAACCATCATGGACCACAAGCCGTTTGCAGTCATTGCCGACTATCTGGCACGAAACGGGATAGCCTCACTTCGCTGCGATGACAGGGGTGTCGGTGAATCCGGTGGAGATCCTGCCACATCAACGACAGAGGACTATGCTTCAGATGCCGAGGCTTGCATATCATATCTCAGGGACAGGGGATTCTCAAAGGTTGGAGTGCTTGGCCACAGCGAGGGAGGTACGATCGCATTCTTGCTTTCTTCGAAGGGAAAGAGCGATTTCGCGGTGTCCCTTTGCGGGATGGCCGACAGGGGAGACAGCACCCTGTACAGGCAGACTGTCCATACATTGGAAAAGAGCGGCGTCTCTTTTTCTGATGCTGATACCTATGCCAAGGGCGTAGTTTCGGCGCAAAGGCAGAAAGGCACTGCATGGATGAGGTATTTCCTGGATCTCGATCCTTCCACCTTCCTCGGAGGTATTTCTGTCCCGCTTCTGGCCGTTTACGCAGACATGGACGCCCAGGTGATAGCCAGATACAATGCCCCCAAGGTACAAAAGATGGTTTCTTCAGCAACGGTAAAGGTCTATCCTGGTCTCAATCACCTTCTTCAGCACTGCTCTACCGGACTCCCCACTGAATATGCCCAGATAGAGGAGACAATTTCTCCGGAGGTGCTTTCATGTATCTCTGAGTGGATCCTCTCTCTTGGCAAGTGAGCCTAGGTTATGGATGGCTCAATGCCTGAAGAGTTTCCTTTGCCAGAGAGTCAACCGTATCAGCCAAGGACCTTCCTTTCAATCCAGAGTTGAAGGAATCCGTCATAGACCTGGTAGCAATCCGCATCTTTGCATATGATGTCCTTGTCTTCGAGGGCTTTGGCGGCTTTCATCACGGCACTAGGTGATGTCAATGAGTGTTTCTTTGAAAAGGCTCCCGAAGTTATCTTCCTTGCCTTTTTCTCGGATGCTATGGCATAGAGCAGGTCTTTCTGTTTCTGAGGCAGAGCATATAGCATTCCTGTGTAGGGCTCGTCAGAAAGGTCCAGAATAAAATTTATTGCGGACTCGATTGTCTCATTTCCGCATACTTCTCCTTCGTCAGTCATTGAGAATGCGACGTTGAGGGTTTTCTGCATAGGTAGTGTGAATCCATCAAACTCATCGTAAAGATGCTGTACTGTGCATCTGTCGATTGCCTTTTGCGCCTCGGCGAATTTTTCAATGACGAAATCGGCATACACATCCTTGTCGAGCTTTGAGAGTCCCATCATTGTTGCAGCCTGGAAGAAAGGCCTTGATGCTGAAGAGAACATTTCCCCCATCATTGTTCGGCTTGACCCCATGAATATGAAGACCGCATTGTGACAGTTCTGGATGTATGTCCTGAGCAGGGCTTCCATGTCAGAGCCGTCGGTGTATTTCGTCACTTGCTGGAATTCGTCAATTGCTACAATGCATGGCCTTCTCGCAGATTCAACATATGAGAATATCTCATCCAGGGTAGCCTTAGGACTGCTAATTTCACCTATCTCCATGCTCCATGATGGAATGCCTGCGGAGTCGTAGGAAATCTTCGCCTTAAGTGATGCCAGGTTGCTGATGAACGCGTCCATGACCTTCTTTCCGAATGGTTTGAGTGAGTGTAAGATACTCTTGCCCATTGCGTCTACGAAATCGGTAAGGCTCCTGGTCGCGTAGATGTCAATAAGGAATGTATTATAGCTACTCAAGTTTCTAATGTAATTTTCCCTTTACTATTTAACCTTCTGTATTATTATTCCTTTACGCATCCTCCTTACGAACTTGATTTCCTTTACGTTCACGGATGCCTTTTCGGTGACCCTGTTCCAGTCGATGTCTTTGAGCACCGGCCTTCCGCCCGTGCTTCCGGAGATGAAGCACTCCTTCCCTTCGTGCATCACCATGTCGTACCTCTGGAAGCGGCTCCTGCCTATCTTGTGGGATGCGACCTTGCTGCGCCTCGCCCCTCTCTTGCCGGTCTTCATCACGTGAAGGGAACGGGTGTGGCACGCGACCTTCCTCGACCGGTACATCGTCCCCTCTACGGGGGCCGCGCCGGGGTTGCCGGATATGCAGCGGGCGTCGATGCAGTGGGTCTTCTCCAGGCCGTGCTCGCTGCGGCGCATCTTGGTGACGTAC
>Ga0181612_157755_pt1 | contig 12947 bp, 14 predicted proteins | sample HoacroProtozoa21_FD_119630 | JGI IMG/M metagenome (GOLD analysis project Ga0181612, IMG submission 119630) | Hoatzin crop microbial communities from Cojedes, Venezuel. Combined Assembly of Gp0051906, Gp0051904, Gp0051908 | reverse complement strand
CCAAAGAATTCCCCAGGTACCTCGGCACTTGTCCTCTCGAGGACACCTGGAAGGAGGCAGTGGGGCTGGCAACATTTTCAATCTTTATCAATAAAAGTAAATGCTACACATAACTGCAGCAATTAACAGAAGCCTGAAGTGTAAGTGAGAAACAAAAAGCTCCAGCTTTAAAGTGACCTACTCAGTTCAGGAGTCATTACACAGGCAGCAAAAAACTGAATGCCTTACGATCTGTTATTTGTTAGGAGGGATTTTGTAAGCGTGCTGAGAACACACCTGCATTCAGCAAAAGCCATGAAGTGGTTAAAATACCAGTCTTTAGGACAGATGGGGAAAAACTATTTAATACTTTCGATGTTCTCCTACATAACCATACAAAGAGGAGTTCTATCTGATATAGGTGGTTTCTGCAGCCGTCTGGAGAAGGGTGCTCCCCAGGGGAGGGAAGCCAGTAGCCGCCAGCGCTGCGCCCTCTCATTTACATTGCTGTACACGCTGACTGGCTGAACTATCTTCCCTAAAAGCATCTTTTTTCCCATCCAGAAAGCATCTTCGTTAATTTTCAGGTGTTTAGCCACGCCTCCCCTACACAAAGCGGGCTACAGTGAGTACCTGCCTGCACGTAATAAAACGATACATTTGGACCGCGCCGTATTTCTCACGTGTGTCCCCTGCGCTGCCAATATCCCTGGCCTCGCTGTCTGCGGGTGACACAACACGCACGGACAAACACCTGGCCAAAAACTACGCCCAGAGGCAAATATTTCCATTCTGCTCACCTCCCCGCCCGGCCGCTCCTCGGGGCACGGTCACTCTAGTGGGAAGTTTGGGGGCTGGCAGGCAGAGACAGCCTGGGACGCAGCCTGAAGAAGCGCAGGTCGGCTGGTTCAAGCTGAAGAACCCAGTTTCCAGCCTCTCGCCCCTCTCCGCCCCAGGCACGTCAGCCGCAGGAGCCAGAAGCCCCCGGGCTGGGCCGGCACCGTGTGAGCGAAAAGCCCCGCAGAACAACCACAGCGAGCGAGCTTCCCCTGCCAGCAGCGGCTCCGCAGCTCTCGGCTTGAAACACGGAATCTGAGATGCGAATGGCCGCTGTCATCTGCTGACAGCAGACCTGCGTAGCCGCCGCCTGGCGATGTCACCACTGCCACGGGATCAGGCTGCGAGGGACAGAGGTACGCGCACAAAACCCGCTTCGGTCGCAGGGAGGGGAGCGCTTCACAGCCCGAAGGCAGCCATGCCGATCGTACACCAGCTACCAAATGCAGCTTATAGGTAAGCAGAGTTAGTGTCATCCCAGGTACGTGTGTCATCACCACCGCGGCAGCACGGCAGGCAGCGGTGCCACAGACCAACCCCACAGCACGCACACCGCTGCTGCTCCTCACCGCCACCGCGCCCTGGAAAGCCCCCATGAGGCGGCCTCCCCTCCCTGGGGCAAACTTCACGCTGTTCTGTACCGGTACCTGGCCTGGCACCGCGTGCCTCGCGTCCCACCGAGCCCAGGACGAAGCGTGGCCAGCAGCACTCCTGCGCCGTGGGGACAGTGGCTTCAATCCTTTCTTTAGCGAGGGGGTGAGAGCCGAGGACGTCCCACTCTCGTCTCTCGAGTATGCCTGGCGCGCTCCTGCCCTCCCAGTGGCTGCTGCCGTTCGGCCTGGAAGCTCTGCTCCACGGGGGTCAGTGGGCTAACGCACAGCGTCACTCCATGGCCCCGGCCCGAGCTGAGCCAGACGCCCGGCTGGGGGCTCTGCAAGCTGTACCGGAGCCAGGTACCCGCACGGAGCCGGGGCAGCCCCCGAAACGTACCTCAAACCTTCCGAACCCACGCTTGTCACCTACGTGTCTCGGGAAGCTTTGCCTCCGAGGAAGAAAGAAACCTTACCCAGGAAAACGAGGACTCCACCAGTGCCCCTCGAGGTCTGAACAATGTTGGACAGCAAACGGCGGTGCACCAAGGGACAAACGTGCTCTGTGAAGTCCACCGGCAAACACTTTGATCACTAGAACTGATGAACCACAGTTCTGTTAAGAAAAGGAAACTGGTACAGACACTGGGAGATCATTTGGCCTTCCCGAGGCAAACAGGTACCTGGAACGTCTGACCGGCCTCGACTGGCACTGCGCAGGCAGCCGGATGCTCCGGGCCTCCTGAGGCTCTGGCGAGGGATGAGCTGCGCTCACCAGCGGCACAGGGCTGCGGCCGCCGCTGGAGCGACGCCCTGCTGCTCCCGCTCCTTCATCACACCCATCCGGGGAAACCCCTCCCGCCGCACAGCCCTTTGCACTCACGCCACTCAGGAAGCTTTTTTGCAAGCTGTAACACGTATCGAGAACGCTCAATATTCTGACAAGAAGCTGATCCAAACAGCATGTGTTGAGTGTAAATGTTAACGGGTTTCTTTTTTCCAGTACAAACCATGAAAGCAAAAACCCAGTCATTTCACAGTACCTGCGATGGCAATGGGGAATGAAAGGCAGGAGGCTGAACGCTGATATCCCTGAACAGGCGTTCCTCAGTCCTTGGATACAGAGACTACCAATTTATCAAAGAATCTGCCGTGAACGTTAAGTAATCATGATGTCTGCAGAGGAAACCAGTTTCCATCACCTTCTAGTTCTCTGCTAGCTTTGACACAGCTGAAAATCAATCCAAGTAACACACACACATTCCCTCACAGAAGGCTGCATTCTTTTCTACGCATCTCTCACCCTCTCTCTCTCCAGACATATTCTTATGTATCTTACACACATATGTGTGCATCAGTCTTCTGCGAAGCCGTGCGAAAGGAGAAGGGGCCTACACATTTTCCAGGGTCTGAGAAGTTATTTCCTAGCAAAATCTGACAATTCACAAATGAGACACGTTCTATCCTCAGCAATTGGCTCACACATCGAACACATGAGAGCAGACCACTACAAAAACACTCAGCTATTAAAGAGAAACACGCAAGGAAGAAGGTGATTACATCTCTAGAAGCTCAAGCAGGGGACTCCGAGGCAATCAAACCTCCAGCAGCATTACACATCCACCCTGTGGCAGTCAGTCAAACTTTTGCCCATCCCTTCCTGAAAGTGAATGCAACCAGTGACACTTCATTCCGATAAAAACACCGTACTGAGGGTGTTGCGTGGGCCCCCTCCAGCCCCGCAGAGGGCTTACTGCACAAACACAGCATGAAGCGGGCTCCGCTGCTACTAGACCCCACAGAAACATCCAGCAACTGTGAATGTTCTCGTGCCTTTCCAACTAAAATAACGCATGTTGTCAAGAGAGTGGTCATCTTTCCTAAATTCATCTTCCTAACTCTGGTAACTTAAGTATCTGCTGAAATCAGCAGGGAAGCACCTACTGTTTCTCTGAATGCTGAGTTTGTACACGCAAATGGGAAATCCAGGGAATTTTCAGTAGATTTTCACCTCCACCTTGGCCTGGTGCGTGTCATTTCTCATCTCACACAATTTCAGCAAGTTCTAATATTATAGTCAAACTGAAGTCACATACTCAAAAGCCACGTTTTTAACACCTTGTAGTATCAGGTAATGAAGAACAGTCACGCTCATTAACTTTTCACTGTGAAATGCCATTTTTATAAGTGCCGTAAAAACAAGCAAACAAAACCCCAACTGTCTTCTGTAACACTGACAGTTGCATTTGTTCATTATACCTGCTAATCAGCAATTAGTTTAATGCCAGTATAACTGGAATGGAATAAAGGCTCCAGATGCTAAGACAAAGGCAGTTTTCATTCTCTAAAAATGCATCTTTAGGAACAGCAGGAAGGGAAGGAGTCTCAGAGGAAACCGGATTCCCTGCCAACACACAAACAGATGAAATGATGCAGCAGGAAATTCTCCACGCGCACAACAGCCGAGTTAAACACTACGCAGTACTTCAGGCACTCAACACAGCTTCTCCGCCTATCAAGGGAGGCGAGGTGAAAAGACAGGTATAGGACTCTTCTAGACTTTACAAACAAGATAAAACCTGGTTTTACACTTAAAACACGAATACCTATATTGTGCAATCATTGACTTAAAATGGTAGAGGATGACTTTTCACCTTTTCTGGTGTCCAGAGTCCAGAAAGGTGCCCTGCATGCTGGTACAAGCAAACTTTTCACTGCTAAACAAAGGCTGCTTTCTGTTCTTCTGGATTTTAAAAATATTCACAGTGTAAACATTTCCTAAAATTCTTGTACTCTTCAACCCAGTCCTCCTCCATCTTTTCCCCATCTTCTGGATTCCCACACCAAAAGCAGACCCCGTTCATGAATGCATTCTTCTCCTCTGTCTCAAAGTGGGGAGGGAAAGGAATTAACGGCGAAGCCCCTCACCTCCAACACCAGTCTCTGAGCCAGCGCACCAAGGTATTTTCAAGGTCTTGATCTCAGACGCCAGCCCGAGAAACACACTATGAATAATACAACACACATGGCTCCCGCTCACTTGGGATTACAGTTTCATTCTCTAACTCTTCTTGGTTGTATTGCACATCATTTTCCTGACTAATACCACCTACTTAAAAAGAAAAGAAAATATCTACCTCCTTCTTGGTCATAATCTGACACTAAATAACTTGCTGAAATACGCAGCATTTTGGTACAAAGTGCCCAAAGAAATTTGCCCTGAGCAACACTTCACAGCACAGCAAAGCTCTGCCAGTCCCCAAACCCAACACCGCAAGCAGCACGGCAACCTCCCTGCCACTAAAGCTTGCTTTTTTCTGGTTTTTTTTTTCCACCCCAGCCTTTCAGTGAATGCTTACAGTATTCCAGGTCACATATAAAAAAAAAAATCTGTCTATATCTACCTATTTGCACAGTATGAAACATCATAAATAATGGTCACATAATTGTAAGAAGCCCCCAGCATAACAGACGGCGGTACTATATGGTTGCTATTCTATTTTCTAAGTGTTTGGGGTTTGCTGCTTGAGTGACAACCTGCAGGCGTACACAGCGGTTCTCTCAGACACAAGTCTAGATCTAGGAGGTTCCACCGCAGCACAAAAGCACCCAACCCATAAAGCCGGAAGAATGAACAAAATCCCTGGTCTTTTCTTGTTTAAGCTAATCAGACTGATTTATTATTTTCCTGTCACCACTTGTTTATCTCAGGTTTGAGCTAATTACTCATCCATTTCTAAAAGCGTATAAAAAGCAGCACAGCAGTCCAACAAGAACAAGTGACTCCATTTACTCACCAATCCCTTTCCTTTCAATCTTTGCGGAGTTCAGACAGAGGAAGTGTGTAAAAACCCTGTGTTAAGTGGCAGAACTTTCTGAATAATTACTAAAAAGAAACCCTGTCCACACAGATCACTTTCAAAGGATAATGAAAAGGAAATAAAAAATGCAAGAATGTTAAAGTATTTATACCACTAGACAGAAGGCCACAGGTGCCATAAAGCTGATGCCCAGAAACAGAGTTTCCAGGTTACATTTTAATTAAGAAAACATTCACATACATATCAATGTGAAACAAAACATTCCAAAATTTAATATCTTACATATTCCAAACCTAGTTTGCTAATATGCAATAGCATTATTATTATTCATTTAGCCTATCCCCTACTGCCTCACAAAGGCAAAACTGATTTTGGAAGTGAATAGCTTGTATGATACGCAGAAGACATACTCTGTACATTCCTTCCATCAACAGACTTTCGAATGAAGCTTTTTTGTGTCACCAGTCAAATTCCCCAATCCTGGTGTCCCTACATGCATTTTACTGCATGGATATGATCCATTTTCCTCCTCTAGTCCCACTGTCTTTTGTGTCCTCCTTCTTCAAAAAAAAAAAAAAAAAAAAAAGCTTACCTATCAAGTGAAAAATGTTCATAGGCATCTTACATTGCTTTATTTAAAAAACAAAACAAACCAAAATGCCCCATGCAGACAGCTTCTTCTGTTGGAGAACAGCTTTACATTCCTGAGAGTGAATAACTGTTGGAACAAGACTGCCTCGAAGTGTTCCAGGACTTGTCAGACATTGTAATCAGGGGACTTTCCCTGTGGTTGTCGCAGTCGAATTTGTAAGGTAGAAAATGCTCCCACAGTCACATGAAAGAAGAGCTGCCACAGGTTGCGCAGTTCGTACAGATACATGTTACACAGGCAAATTAACCCAAAAGTCAGGAAGGATTTGGCATTCCTCCAGCCTGTGTAGTATACAAACAGGTAACACTGTCAGGAAGAGAAAAGAAATCGGATTACCACATGGAAAATAACTTCCACTGCGAAATATTATCTGGTCATTGTGAAATTTCAAACCCAAAAGAAGTGAAACTCTAAATCAAGCATGTAAGAACGGTACCAATTTAGCAGTCATGGAAGGGTGAAAAGTGCTTGATATCAATACAAGGTTACATTTTGCTTCCATTAACCGCCCTCTGAGAACAATTCTCTCATAATAATTGATTGCAACCTGCAATAATGAGTGGCTTATGACAAAGGAAAGTGGATGTTCCTGGCAGTCTCTGGCCAACGTACACTCTCTTCCACCACAGCAACGGAGAAGGAACAAGAGCTGGTGTCGTCTTCAGGCAAAGCAATAGGAAGGACAGGGAAACACCAGGGCCCCGCAGCTGGGAATGCGCAGCACAAGGCAACCCCCCAGACACCAACCCAGCGTCCCACTCAGGTTAACACAGGGAATTCACTGGTGGACCTGGAGAGGTCCACAGGCATCCGCTGTCCTTCCTCAGGTGGTGCAGGATGGATCACTTTTGGAGAGAAATGCACCACACCTCTCCTGCAGCTCTACCATGTTCTACGGGCCAGTTTCTGCAGTCCATGGTGTATCAGTATGTCAGGACTGCCCGCAGCTGCCCACTCTGCCTTCCTTCTGCTGCAGCTGGAAAGCTGTTTGAGTCTCTTCATCCCAGTTTTCATCTCTAGAAGGACACAGCTGTCCAGTACCTTCCTGTGGACATTATTTTTACTTCTGCTATTGTTCAAGCTACGTCCTTGGCTTCGACAAAAAAATTACTTGCCCCCTCTGGATTCTAGCTATTTTCATCTGATGAAGGAAGTTTCTGCTGTACTTCAAGGTAGAAAATGACATCACTTGTATTCCAGATCTGTTCCCAGAGGATATATAACCACGCTCACACAAATTTTTTTAACAGCATTCATCATCAGATTATCCAAGTATCACTTCTGTTCTTCTTGGGCATTTGCCACATTTTATCAGAGTCAGAGAAACTCTACCTAACTTTTTTTTCATTTTTCATGTTCCTCAAGAAAGGGAAAAAGCATTGTACACTCACAACCAAGCAATGCAATTTATTGAGGTTACTTTATATTCTATTCAAAACTTCACCACTTTCTTACAAAGCATGCATTCCCACTGTAACTGTGGCTTATATTAACAAAACTACTTGTGATTTCAGGGTATCTCAATATATTCAGAGATGCGAGTACTGACAACATCAGTAAAATTTGTACGTCCCTCCTCCAAAGCAAAGTAATACCAGAGATAAGCAATGTGTGCGTTTCAGAAACTAGATGGAATTCCTCTGAACGCACTTGGCCATTCTGAGCAGCACAAATGCAACCTACTTGTGCTGACAGTTTTACAAATTACATCTAAGAGAGCAATTAGTTGGCACTACTATCTCAGCAGTAAGAATTCACAGAATCACAAAGAATGGTGGGGGCTGGAAGGGACCTCTGGGGATGATCTGGTCCAAGCCCCCTGCCGAAGCAGGGTCACCTATAGCAGGCTGCACAGGACCTTGTCCAGGTGGGGTCTGAGTATCTCCAGAGAAGGAGACTCCACAACCTCCCTGGGCAGCCTGTTCCAGGGCTCCATCAATGGTGATTGACAATCATCATCGGGATGAGTAACACAGCGACTGCTCCTCCACTGAGCACTCAGCGCGCTCCGAGAGCACCAAACCGCTGGGTTAAGCAACAGTCTGACATTCCAAGGGTCTCCAGAAATAGCAGAAAATCTCATTCCAGAAGCCAGTCCTCATCTCATTCCAGGAGCCAGTCCTCATCTTCCCTTCCCTCGACTGCTCTAGCCTCCAGCGACCAAATACACATATTGCTGAGAATCCATTCTCACCACTTTCATTCTGGCAATGGACTCGGAATCAGCATTCAGGAATTGCTTTCAATCCCTCCTTCCCATAGAAACAGTCAGAAGCAAGATCCAGTCATTGGGGTAGGGAGGCACGGACCTGCCCATCTCCCTTCAGGAGAACACCGACCCATGTAATAACTGCCTTGGTATCTCCTCTCTTTCCAAGCAGCAGCTGGAAACACCCATCCAAACGAAAACAGGGATCGGGAAATCAGCGTGCCCTGTCCCAGCAGACCGACCCACTCGCTGCACACCCCAGCGCCACGTACAGCCCCGGGAGCTCGGCTCACAGCAGCTCTAGGAGGGCTAGGCTTCGGCTAACCGGGACGAAAACATCGGCCGGTGTCCTCACCTTGATTCCGGCTTTTCAGTCAACGGTGCCATTTTCTTCGTCCCTTGATGTCACTCCATAAGCAGCACGAAAGAGCTAAGGAAACCTTTCACTGCGCTGCCCAGTCACTCGGCTGCCGAGGTGTAACGAGAAATTTGTGGAGGCATCTCTCCCTCTCTTGCCGGCACCCTTAAATACTTTGCCCCTCCTACCATGTGCTTTAATTAGCCAGCTGGTTCTTAGTCACCCCGACCCGTCACCAGGCTCGCTCACCCCCAGCCACCCTGTCACTCCCTGCCACCGCCGCTGCCGAAGACACTGGCTCTTCCTGCAGCGCGGGAGCTGGCGGAAGGAGAGACAGTTTGGAGGTGACACCTCATTGTAGCATGGGAATGGGATGCACTTCGGAAAGGAAAATGACTGGGAGACCTGGAGAAATACTGGAGTACAGGGAAAGTACTTGAAAAAGCACCTTTTTTAAAAAAAACAACCAAACAAGCAGCATCTGCTTGTCAAGCAGGGAATATTTTCATCAGCACTGGACACAGCAGATCCTGTTTCAACAGGCAGGAGCTGAAGCGGCAGCTAAAGCTTCGGCACTTGGCAGCTGAGATTTGTAGCATACCTGACGTGACCCAAAGGGAAGCTGACTGCTTGCATGGCTCTTACATGTTCTATGCCCACTGCATAGGCACCATCACGGGCATCAGAGGAGCTTTCATCCCCACCACAGTGCAGCCCGGCTCCCCTTTCGACAGCCCAAAGACAGCAGCGGAGGTGCCAGCTTTTAGGAGCGTGAGCAGCCCCGTGGTAAGGAAGGCGAGCGGCGGCACAGGATCACCCTTCCTTCCACGGTGAAGGCCTGCGGAACAACCAACCGCCACCAAGACTTCCTGAAATCAGACACTGGAGACTGGTTCGTGCAAGACCAAGTGGTAGCTGAACAGCGGAAATTATCTGCAGGAGGCCCTCAAGTCTCTCGGTACCGTTCCTTTGCCACCAGACCGCAGCAGCCAGTGCACCAAGCACCGCTGGCTCTCGTGACTGAGGCTCCAGCACGTCTTTATCTGCAGCCCGCCTCCGGGTTTTGATTCCTCAAAGGTTCACGTACAGGCATTGATCCGCTGCCAAACTCAGGCTGACATAAAATGTACTGAAGAATGTTGCAAGGCAAGCATCTCGGCGCTCACACAAGACCTAGATGGCAAGGGCTGCTGCTTGCAGAAGGGCGCAGAGCAAAGGTTACCTGCCTGGGTCAATGCTTACTCCAACCTCAGATTCTTTCAGTAAAACGTTTGTGAAGGACACAGAACAAAGGTCTCCAGATACCTACACACGTAAACCCATCCTGCTGCACTGTGAAACGCGGACTGAGGTTCTGCCAGCAGCACCAGCTCTCCCTTCTCCTCCCCACTGCACCTTTCAGCATCCCAGTTCTTACTCCCACCACACGAAGCATTGCATTGTTAGCCAATACAGGCACAATTCTGACCTGGTGTATCAGCTCAGGGGCCAGGGGAGGGTGGAAAATGCTAGTTAATATTACTTCACAGAAGCACAGAATGGTAGGGGTTGGAAGGGACCTCTGTGGGTCATCTAGTCCAACTTCATTTCAGGCCGATCTCACATCTCAGTGTGAACATACCACTGGTGGTTCTAACTACACTAAGCAAAGGGCCCCCGAGCCCACGTTTACTACCACATCCCAACAGACTGCTGCTGGGGAGCCTGTACCTGGGGCTTTGGTTTCATTTACCCCAGGAGATACCAGACGCTATTTGCTGATTGATCTAGGTTTAAACTCCCGCCCCTTTGAAAGCCAGGTGTATTTGGTTTGGGTGGAGGAGGAAGAGAGTTACTTCAGATGTATCAACAGTCAGAATAAAGGATGATGGAAAACAGCATGTTTCAAATGGTCAGACCCCACTGTCCTCTCTGGAAAAAACCCCAACAAACCCCAAACCCCCCCAAAACCCATGTTGTTCTCAAAACAAACCAGGCAAGCCAACAAAAAAGCCCACAGCATTGTCCAAAGTAAGCTGTGCAGTCATCGCCAGCTCCAACTACTCGAAATATACTCGTTTATCCAACAGCTCCCTCGCCACCCGAAGATCACCTCCTTGATCTCCTTGAAGTCTGTCGTGGAGCCTGGATCACATGAGAGCGTGTCAGCTGGAAGCCCTCCTTGCTGCGTAGCAGGGGATTATAAATGTGCCTCTGATAGTTTGTCTTCAGGTAATAAAAATGATTGTGATAAAAATGTTGAGAGTAGAAACCATACCACAAAAACACCAGCTACTGAACGAAAGAGTGGCACCGAGGGAGAGGCAAAGTAGGGAAGGATCCAGGGGCTGGCTCAGATCCAAACTTCGACAGGAAAGCTCAGGTGAAGGACGGGGTCTGAAACACTTCTGGTCTTTGCAGGAACCAGCTTAGACAACCTTAAAAGAGCTTGGCAAGGAAGGAAGAGTTTCTGCTACAGGCAGCCACTTCGCTGGAACACCGCGTTTTCACGGGATTTGCTATTCCACTAGCGTCAAGGGCCAGCTGGGCAGCGAGCTTTGGCTGCACGGCCCCATAGCTTGGTTGCTTCCAAAGCCAACCTTTAGCACAGGATAAAAAGCTTTACGAAGCGCTCCTGTTTCACCATCAACCCACAGCAACTGCGCACCAGGCGTTGCCATTTCCCTGGCACCCGCTGCTGCGCGATCACAGCTGTATTTTCCACCCATGCTCCTCATGGCTCTGCGAAAGACATCACCACCACAACAGCTGAAGGGAAGAGCAAAAGGGACAACACCATTTGCACAGCAAAGGAAGGACAGACACCAGTTCTAGTACACTCTGGACCACTGCTCTAGCAGCCCCTGGACAAGGCTACCCTCACCATGGCTGTTTTGCTACCACAGTCATGAAAACATCCCTTCACTGGAGGCAGCGGGTTGTTCCAATTATCAGCTACCCTGGAAAGTTTGCTGCACAATCCACGCAGTTTTGTGCCCCACAGCCATACTAGTTCTTCTGTGCCACCCCAACACGCCGTGTGGCTAGGCTCTCCAGCCACCACAAGAGCTCAAAGCGGTGCTGGGACATACAGCTCAGAAAAGGAGGTGCTTTTGGTAGACCTGGGAGATGCTAAGCAAACGGGATTGATCTTACTTCGGTTCTGCAAATGGAGGAGGAAGGCAAGCAAGCTTGCATCATGCTCGCGCTTTTAGTTCAGTTCCCTCCGAGTTATCGGGTTTGAATTGCAAAATGAAACTCGGCCAAAACAACACGCTGCTGCTGGAGTTCCACCCAGCACGGTGAACGAGCACAAACTCACTCACCCCTCGCCCTGCCAGGCTGGACCTTCTGCTCTGTTACCAAACAGCCACCTGGGTTCTGGTTAGGATGGTTTCACAGCACCCTCCCTGCCGTCAGAGATGAGCCCTAGCTTGCCCCAAAGCTCCCAACACCCTCAGATGCCTCAGACCTGAGCCTGAAGTCCGTGGCTCAGCTCTCCCCAGCGATGGGCACCCACGTCCTCGCAGAAGGGACCACCGCTGCCAGCAGCCCCTGCACCCTGCCAGGCAGCTCAGGGCACCCGCACCGGGACTCCATGAGCACTTACAGCTGAACCTGTGCGGCACCAAGGGGCTCGGGCTGTCATCAGAGGCTAGGCAAAACTCTTTGTCAAGATGTACACGCGCCTTTTAAGGGCTCTAGGTAGGACCTTCATCTGCAGGACAGGAGTTAAGGGCTGGCAAGAGGCCCTTGCAACAATAACGTGTGCATTAATAACACAAATACTATGTGTGGAAGCACATAACCTGCTAAGCGTACAGAGAACAGTGCAGGCTACAAGACAAACTGCTGGAAAATTTTCTCAAAGGGCTGAGAAAAGCCAACGCATGATTTGGCTTCCTTGCTGAAGGCCGAAGAACTGTCCCAGCGTCCCTTCTGGCTGCTGGAGATAAGGGTTACGCTGTTGGCTGGTGATCCCTCACTTAGAATAAAACACTACCTGGTAGGATCGCAGCTGACCAGGACTTGGGATGTACAGCACCTTAAGGCAGACTCCTGCAAGAGGCATGGCTCCCACCGACCGGAGAACTCCACGGGAGCTGGGAGGCACTGCCTCCCCCCAGCACAAGCTGGGAGCGATCAGCTGTGTAGCAGTCACCCCATTAGCAGCTCCTCCCAGCTCCCACCGATCCCCTGACCTACTGAAACTCTCGCACGTAGAAGAAAGTATCACCTCACCCATCTACCTGGAACAGCTGCTGACCCTGGCCCAAGCAGTTTTGTGCAATTCAGGACCTGCTACACACGGCACTGCAGGGATAAAAACTTAGGGCTCAGCTATGCTCATCCAAGTCCAGCAGAGGGCTACGAGGATGGTGAGGGAACTAGAGCATCTGTCCTACGAGGAGAGGCTGAGGGAGCTGGGCTTGTTCAGCCTGGAGAAGAGAAGGCTGAGAGGGGACCTTAGAAATGCCCATAAATATCTGCAGGATGGGTGTCAGGAGGACGGGGCCAGACT
>Ga0181612_137015_pt1 | contig 12947 bp, 8 predicted proteins | sample HoacroProtozoa21_FD_119630 | JGI IMG/M metagenome (GOLD analysis project Ga0181612, IMG submission 119630) | Hoatzin crop microbial communities from Cojedes, Venezuel. Combined Assembly of Gp0051906, Gp0051904, Gp0051908 | reverse complement strand
TCTCACCTGCACAGACCGTGTCTATTTGATCCTTATCCTCGCTGCTAGAACTGCTGAATTCGCTTTTGTGTGTTGGATGCTCATATACTGTGACTCCTAAGTTTTTCTAAAGCAGACGGCACTCATGTTTGCTGACAGCTGTCGTGACTTGGGTTTAGTCCCAAAACCGGAGGTGAAATGTTTCTTGAACCGGGCAGCTCCGTCTCCCTTTAGATATGCACATGTTCTGATATGCGTATCATGTTAAAAAAAAAAACAAACCAAACGAAAAACAGTCCTGGAAAGGCTAGACCTTGATTTTTTTCCCCTGAGGCGGGCAGAAGTCACTGAACCAGAATCTAAACTTCAGTTTACGTAGAATGTGCTTCTAGCAGTTGTGTGCTAGAAGGTGAACTGATTGCTAATGTGAATTGAAGTAATGCTGTCTGTGGGTGCACAGGCCACTGCAGATCTGCTCCTGACTTCTTGTCAGTAGCACTCCCTCGCTCTCTGGGGAAAGCAAATGATGTTTAGAAATCATCCTCTCGATCCAGTGGTTAACAGTGGAATTCGCAAGATAATTGCCGCTGTATTTGCTGCTGTTTGGAGCAGTCATGAGCAGCAAACGAGTCTGATACCACAGCTGTTTGGAGAAGATGTAGAGAAAAAAAAAAGGCAGCAGGAGGAACCTTGTTTGGTCCTGAGTTGCCATTCAGCAGGTTCGGAGAGGAGTGTAACTTTCTGCCTTTCTAAGCTCAGTTGGCTGCATGGGGAACTTCTCAGTTCCAAAATACCTACCGACTAGAATACTTGCACCCAGTTTCTGCTGGTCTGTTGACAATTGTGTACTTTGCTATCTTAAGCTATCTGGACAACGAACGTGTGCAAAACAAATACAGTGCCTTGCACCTTCAGTCATTTGCCAGTGAACTTCTGGTTGGGAATCTCACATTTGAAGACAATAAATATGAATTTGCAGCACTTTGCTGATAAACCACGGCTCTTTCTGTTAGTCTGACTAGGCAGTGTACGTATGCCTTTTGTATAGTTACCTTTTGCATAGGTTCCTTTGTGGGGCTTTACAACAGGATAGTGCTGGATTCTTGTTCCCTGCCTCCGTTCTCCATTACCAGCCTCTTGATACTTGTTTGATCTGTGGCTGCTTGGTGCTTGTTAATTATTTTAGGCCTTGAAAGCGTAGAATCCCATGGTGCCACTTGTTGCTAACTTCTGTACCAATGTGGTAAGTTTAAAGAGAATCTTTTTCTCGCCAGTTCAAGCTAGTATTGAGGTAAGGAAAGGTACTTCAGCAGAGGGGTTGGGCTAGATGATCCATAGAGGTCCCTTTCAACCCCAACCATTCTGTGATTCTGTTTCTCTGATACTCTTTGAGTATCAACTATAATTAAGATTCTGCAGGCCAGATCATGCCTGCTGTGTCAGTTCTACAATTCCTTTGCAAGATTTTTCTGACCTTACACACCTGTCCAATCGTACTTCCCTTAGGCGGATGACAAAAAGCAGAATTTGCTACTACAGCTGGAAGGCAGTTAACATTTCTGTCAGTGATGCCTGAACATCACTTAAGAGTAGAAATGAATTGTGATTGTACACTGTGAAACAGCAATGCGTAAATGGCAGTTGCTTACTCCATTCTTGTGATCGATGCTTGCTGCTGTCATCCTTCAGGGATGAAGAGGATTTTTTGCTCCTGTTAACATCATAAGCACTGCTGAGCTTGTTAAGATTTGAGAAGAGGGGACTAGTCGGTTACTTGTGGTTTACCCAGTAAGTGAGATTTTTCTTGAATGGTATGGGTAATCAGAATAAAAATACGTGTAATTTGAGCTGTTGTAGCCTACATTTATTGTTTTATCTTCATTTTCACTGAAATACTGAAGTCTCCTATCCTGTCTTTTGGAGTATCAGTGGTAGAGAATGTGTATTTGCTTTTGTCAGAGCTTGGCTGCGGTATTGCTAGGATTTCCACTAGTGCATTGAATCACTGTTGAGAAGGTTGTTCAAAACAGTACATTAAAATGCTGTACGTATATTTTCCTTTCCAAGACCTACATGAGCTTTTGGGAAACCTGTCTCAGGACATGGAACAAAAATAAAGTGCCTTTTTCAACAGATCTAGCTGCAGGCGTAATTCCCATGACCTGCATGGCCAAGCCCAGTTTGGTTGGAAGTTGTCTGATAAAACAACAGCTTCGTTCCATCTGATCAGTTGTTTCTCCCTGGATGAGTGACACTGTCTGTCTTGCCTGGAACACAGTTCCTGGTAATTTCTTTACCAAAATATATATACGTGTGTATATATATATATACATAGAATTGGCATGAAAAGAAAGCTGGATGGATAGCTAGTAGTCAAACTCAAGCAAGTAGTCAGGAACATGTGCAGATTTCTCTGATCTCTAGGTAACAGCTATAAAATGTAACTTAGTACTTCCACAGGTGTTGGTATGAACTTGGGTTAGAGAACTCCTTGGCAGAGTCGTGGTCCCAAAGTCCCACACCAGAAGCTGGTAAGTCGAAATGATTTGGGATCCAGAAGTGTCCGTCAGTCAGGCAACCAATGAATTGACCTCTGCATCAAAGCTGCTCGCTGGAAGAGAGAAAGAATTTACATTTTTATTTGGATCTTTAACCACTTTTACAGAGTGGTTGTGAGTAGAGGTGGGCTTCAAAACTTGGAAACTATTCCTTTGTCAGGTTTTTGGTACCACGGATGTGCTACAGTAAAAGCATCTTCAGCATTCAGGTGTTGTCCTACTCGGTGGTGTTTGTACGAGTGACTTGTACATATTCCATCTGTGGAGCAAAGGTGGACCAGTGACCGGGGTATTCAGCTGGTGTTCATGAGGTCTGGCTTCAGTTTCTTGTTGGGTTAAACTCCAAATAACTTTGGAGAAGGCCTTTGAGGTTTTTCTGTGCTTCGTCTTTTGTCCCTCTGTGGAAGTGGTATTTACGCTGCTTTACAGAGTGCCAAGGTGATAAATGCAAAGACCTACACAGAAATTGGATTTCATGTAGATCCCAGTGGTGGGAGAGAACGTTCCCAAGTCAGGCTGAGAACTTAATGTAATTGTAATGGCTGTGAGCCTTGATTGCATTATCTTCTTGTTCATGGAAATGCAGTAGTACAGAGTAGGGATAATTTCATGCTGATTCATAAAGATGGATGCTGTGTATTAGGTGCTTAACATTTTGAAGATTACTTTCAGTTGTAAGTGGTTTATAAAAAAGGCTTTATTCTAATTTAAAACTTTAAATTCTTGAGATTGCTCCAGATGCATTGAAGAAAGATATCCTACTTGCTGTAAAGCAAAAAAAAAATAAAAATCTCAAAACTATGTGTATATGCAGCATTTTTTTTTTTTATTTCTTATATGGAATGTTCCATTCTCTACATATTTCTTCTTTTGTCAAAGTTAGAAAATATAAGTTTGCATTCCATACTTCAGATGGAAGTATTAAACAAATAATGATTTGCAAGGATCGCAACTCTAGTGGTGAGAGCCCAGAGATACTGTGGCTTGTGCTGTCCCGAACTCTGCACAGCCATAAAGTGTGACTAGAGTGAAAGACTGCTGCTTCTTTATGCACTTGTGGTTTTCAGAAGGAAAACAGACAGGAATATTTAAAGTACTGGTATGCTATTATTAATTCTTAGCTCTTAGAAGTGATAAGAGTTAAGTAGAAAAGCACTGGGTTACAATGAGACAAATGGAAGAAATGCTCTGGGTTAGTCATAATCATATGGGTATCAAATGCTGCTGTCTTTAAACTTGATTAAATAATTGGAGATGCTTGTAGTCCTGTTGTGAAAGGATACCCTGACAAATAAAATTCTGAGCATGCAGTTTTAATGACTTCTGTGATTATGACTTATCAGATGATTTGAGTTATTTTAAAAACAAACTGGGAACTTCACTTTCCTGGTCTGCCACAAGTAAATTAGTGCCGTTTAGCTTCCAGTTACGCAGCTTACAACCAGGTAATTCTTAATTGATGATACGCTTTGAATGTGTTTGCACATGCCTGTCCAATAATTAAAACTGCTCTAGGTGCTGGAGATTATCTTGTTAGGAGTGTGGGATTCATGGAAGAAAATCAAGCATTGCTCAAAGTGGTTTTGTTTGAAAGAGAAGCCTCGGCTGCCCTGCATAACGCCTCAGCCATCCACCCTGTGTGCCCGTGGTGTTCACAGTGTGCTTAAATGGACACAGGTGTATGCCTTTAAGGAAGGCTGGCCAGATTGCTGGACATTTGTTTTATTCTAAATTATTTTCATTTTTCAGTCAGTTTTGAACTTCCGCTTTCTAGGTGAAGGATCCACAGCTGAAGTTGCCTTTGAAGAGAACAGTTGCCACTAGCCGAGCTCAGAATACCTCTGTCTTTACTCGTGGTGGTTTTTGCCTTCGTAATTCACGGGGAACTTTTAGAACACTGTTTGATGAGTACTCAACTGTTAATTTACAGACGTCCTTTGCTGTTTAAATGCACTGACCTGAATCTTGGGAGGGAACAAAGATACTGTAGTGGCCCGTGAGTCGCTTTCTCTGGGCAATTGTTGTAAAGCTTCCAAATGTTAAAATTCCTCTCCCAAGTCTGAGAGGGATTGGCTACAAGAATATAAAAGTCCTGCAGATATCTTTATATTTAGAGAACATAATTTTACAGAACATGTTTATTCATTTGGAAGTTTGTACTTTGATTAGTTTTGCCAAGCAAATTTCTTAAAGGAACGTAATTTTGCCATACAGTGTTGATCAGTGATATGCAAGTTGTGGTCTGGATGTTCAGAACTGAGGATGGTTGTCTCCAGACCAGTTGGTGAGTGTCAGCTTACTCACTTTCAGATTTCTCTGAAAGACTTTCTGCCACTAGGTAATGAATGAAGCAAAAATTTGGTCTCTATTGCACATTTATCCTGCTTGGTTTTTTTACACCCAGTTGTTATTTTTCACTTCCCCATTCTTTAAGCTCTTTGGAGCAGGGACTGATTTGTGATTACTTTGCTGAGATCTTACATTACTTGTAGTGGAATGCCTCAGAGCCTTCCTTTTTTAAGTGGTTAGGTTAAGCATACAGTTTTATGAAAACTTGCAGTTTAATTCCTTTTTGCATTTTGCACCACTGTGTTCATGTTTATACAGTGGATTTGCTGCATTAAACACACTGCAGACCTATCGGTGTCTTAGAGCGCTGTGCAGCTGTATGGAGTGATTTGATTTGGGTCTGGAGACTGGTCTCTTGGGGGCAAGTGCCAACACAGTCCCTCTTCTTCTGGAGCAGAGGCAGTGTTTGAATGAGCTCCAAAGTTGCCGTAAGAAATTCATCAAATGTAAAAGGCAAAGGCAGTAGTTTTCACTGCTATCATGTAATGGAGCTATTATCCTTCCATCTAAAGAAAGCTCAAAATGGTGTTTTCACAGCGTTTGTCTCAAGTTGGTTGTGACTTGTAGTGCTAGGCTGTGTTTTTTGCTGACATTGTTTGGGCTGGGTGTATTAAACAATAACCAGCCTACAAACAAGAGGACAAAAGCGTTTACAAGAACATGCTTCGAGCAAGCTAAAGAAACCAGACTGCTCAGGAATGGGGGAAGTAGGGGACAGAAGTTAGCTGATTTCCAGTGTTAGGGGTAGAGCACTATAAAAGAAAGAAATAATGCAATGGGGAAAACAGGTGTGGAAGAGGAGAAGAGAGCAAAAGTTTGCTTAGAGGTTAGTTTTTACAGTGGCTATGCAGGAGTGTGGACAGGAGTCAATGTAAGGCAGCCTTCAGGGCTGGAGGTGTAAAGCGGAGCTACCTGATTTGTGGCTGTCTAGGTTTTGCTGTCACGCAGGCTGGAACTAGGATGGGAACTAAACTGCTCAGTGTAGGTTAAAAGTGTGATTGCTCTGACGTCTGTTAAGCCAGTCCAGTGTGAGTGACAAAAAACGTTAGGTTTTTCCCCCCTAATGTACTTCAGGAGCCTGAAGTACTGCAAAGTGTTAGTAACGTGAGAAAATGATCTATCTGTACATCAGAGTGGCTACTGATAATCTTCCATTCTGTTTACCTTTTTCATCCTGTAGCTGTAAAACCTGTGTCTAATTCTGCCAGGTTTAGAGTGTTTAATCTGGATACTTCTATATGTAAGCATTTGAGTTACGTCACATAACTACTACATTTCACAGTGAATCCACTTGAAGTGATGTAAGGGCATCTTTATTATATAAACTGCTTTCATTTTGTCCAACGTGTTAGGATATTTTAGAATTTCTGCTATGCGGAAACTGGTAAATACTGATTTCTGTTACACTCGGAAAGGTTCACGAGGGACTTTTATTCATAGTTTATTGCATCAGCATTACAATGAGTGTCTAATACGTCTTTAAAAGAAATTGCTCAAGGTGGATGAAAGCAATTTCTGTTTGTTTTGCAGCTGGTGAGAAGAGTTTGTAGTTGTCTGTGGCTGTGTCTTGTTAAGACTGTGCTTCAGCACAGCAAAGAAACGACAGCACTGCATGGCTGTTTGCTGAAGAACCCAAGTGGGGCTCTGAGGCTTGTCTGCTTTGCATAGGAAGCATCAGCTCTAAAGAGAGGTTGCTGAGCAGATAAGCTTGGTAAGCACGATGCAATAAACAGATTAATAACTAATGCTAGGTAGAGCAGGGAGATGATCTGAGTTGCATTAAAGCTTGCAAAGAGTTGGAATATGTGAATTGAAGAAGTGTTCCCTTTGGAGGATCTTTTTGTGCAGATCATAGTATTGTGTGGAGAGATTGGTGAGTGTGTTCTTTAAAACAGAAGGGTGACAAGTGGATCATTCAGAATGCAAAGCCTTTTCACCTTCCTTTGGGAAGGTGAGGGGGAGCAGTGGGGAAAAAGAGAGTGGCAAAGGGGACAGTGAAGGCAGCAAAAAGCCAATGAGTGAGTGAGAGCAGAGTATCTGCTGTGGTTCAGTTTCCTTTCTTTCAAGTGGTGATTAATAACATACCTGACAAGTAAAGAACCCCAAACTGTGAAGCTGGATGTCTTTTCCAGAGGAGGGGGTGGATTTGGCTTGTCAGCCCTGTACACAGTACAGGCAGTGCTTGTGACTGGCCTTATGATAGCTTCTGCAAGAGCTGGTGACATCCATTTGTCCTCTTTAAGCATTGTGCTGGCAGTTGCTTTTCCTGTTAAGTAGAGAGAAGCATAACTCTTTGCTAAGCAGTGTGAGCAAGGTTACAGTGACAGAATGCGAGTGACAGCAGGAATAGGTAAGACTCCATGGGAAATACATTCACAGTATGTATCACTAGCATTTGGACTAAGGATGGTGCTTGCCTGGTGTGGCTGTTGCACAGTGGTATAGCATCTCTGACTGCAGAAAGTTTTTGCAGATGGCTGCTGATTCTTTAAGGACAAATTTTGATTCCTTGCTCTGTGCTTGTATTACATTCAAGTTTGGTTTAGATTATGTGCTTCCCCCAGGGAAAAGTATACAGAGATCAACGCACGAGTTAACTACCAACCTTCCTGGTGCCTCTCTGATCATGCTTCAGGCTGACTGAACACGGTAACATCTCTTTGAGGTTGCTTTAGCCATATCTTTGTAGGCTTCCTTAGAAGAAGTAAGTAGTGTTTTGTTTATGACGTGCCACGCTTCTTTTTGTTTCTAATTCTTAATCTGAGTGTGGATGTTTTAAGGATGAGTAAAAGCTTACATGCTTGCAAATATGTCTCAAATACTTATTTGTGGAGCTGCTAATTCGTAGACTACAAGGAAATGCTAGTGTCAAGAGTTTTCTAGTGGGAGTGAGACTTCTGATGAACTGAAGAAACCATCCTAAACTGCCTTGAACATTGGGAAGAAAACCAGATTGTTGTATAGAATTAGCTGCAGAATGGGCTTAAGGGGAAGAAAGCACAAAAAGGTAATAAAATAGGTATCTCATGCAGGGAATAAATATTGAATGGAAGTGTGCAAGTAGCGTCTGGAATAAGGATAAGACAACAGGAAGCTCTTCTGGCCTGCTGAAGCTGAGAGACGGCGTGCACTGCTTTCCGGAGATCTGTGTGCTTCCCAGCTGGTGGCTGCCCAGACAAAACAGGAGAACCATCTGCCTTCCAGCTGGTCCGTCAGAAGGTGCCTACTGGGAGGCTCACGTGTTTGATTGTGGAGCCTGTCAGTCCTTGCAGCCCAGAAGATGGGATGTGAGGATCAGTGGGGAAAGACAGAGAAGGGGGAAAGCAGGGGAAAGAGGAATGCACAGAGAGAGGGCTCCTCTGGATTACGTCCTTCTTCTGGTGTCCTTCAAACAAAGAGTAGTGGTGTAACACTGATACCTGCTTTTTAGAGCATCTAATGTATGATCTTGGATCTTGTCTTAACCTGTGTTCATTAGTGAGTGGAAGTGAGCTTAAAAGACTGTGCACGGAAATCTCAAACTTAAATGCTGACTTCCCTTGTCTTCCCTGAAAGCATGTACAAAAATTATTAAAATGTAAAAGGATCTGAACGGTGTTACTGAAAAGGATGACTGTTTGCTAGACAAACTGTAGCTGCCTATAGTGGCGCAAGACAAAAATGGCACCTTGCAGATTTGACACGGCTATAAAATCAGAGATATTTTGCGGGGAAGTTCACTTTTGGTTTATGGATTGCTTAATGGCTTCTTGTCTGCTTTAAACTTCTGTGAAAACACTGAGATTCACAACAATGCTTCACATTCAGGAGACCTCTTCACTTTTGTTTCAGAGGCTTAGTCTGTGATGTTTTAGTTTGTTTTTATTTTGCATAATGAGTCACTAAATCCTAAGAATCAGAAGGATTTCTGTGAGTGTCAGCTGTTCTGCTGTCCTTTCTGGTTCAGCATGGGAAGGGAAGAGCAAGTGGGGCAGCATCCAGCCGGGTCACAGATACTGAGAGAGGCGATGGGACGGAAGCCCTAAACCTCGCTAGGTAAAGGCACGGAGCCAGCTCAGTCCCTAATGAGGTTTACTAAGAACAGCAACTGTGTGAGTCCTCAGACAGTCTTGGCAAGGGCCAAGGGTATTAACTCAGTGCAAGGATTGAAATAGAAATAAAGTTGTTTTATTTTAGCACCGGTCTCTTCGGGGCACATTGGAAGCGTGGTCGGCGAAGGGAAGCCCCGTCCCGCTGAGTGGAAGGGAGGCACCGCCGTACCTGTGGGGTAGCGTGATGGTGAGCCGGAGGGCGGAAAGGGAGAGTCGGCTTTATCTGGCACGTTGCCTCCTGTGGCAGCCGGTTCCTGGTGCTTCTGTTGGCTTGGTTTAGCCGTGATACGCTTGGCCGGACACATAGTGCTAAACGGTGACGAGGGTGCAGAAGGCAAGCTGCTTCCCAAATTACCTAACCATTCTGTGTTCCAAATAGCCCTATTTTATTATGCATGAATGCAAATATTATTATTGGCCACATGTGTGGCTTGTACTTTTTTTTTTGTTAATTTTAGTTGAAGTATTTAATGGTAGGCTGCTGTAAAATAACCACACACATTATGCTGATCACAACTTATAGTTGTGAAAGCCTTTAGTGACTACTGTGGGAGAGGAAGCTCAGAATAGAAATGAGATTGTTTGCCTCTAAGAGATTTTTTTTCTTCTCCAGGAAGTTTGCTGAATATATCTGTGAAGGCACCCCCAGTAATACAGCACGTGACACAGGTTGTTGTGAAATGTTTGTTAACTGGTTTCCTGTTCTGGGGTATCCTGATTAATTACAGAAGTATTAGGCTTATTTTGCAGAGATAGTTAGATTTTGTGGAAAATTCATTTCAGTGAAGCTTTGCTCTATAGCAGACTGCTACATTCATTATGGAAAATGAGGCAAAGAAGTTACAGGCATATGTGCCAAAGAATATTTAAATGTATTGAAAATTAAGGTTTGTCATCATATTAAAGCAAAATAAAATCTGTATTTTTTTAAAGGTTGCAGACCACAACAGTATGCAGTTCATTTTCTCTTACTGTAGTAGAATGTGGATTTTGAAAACCACAGTTGCATACTGTAAATTTACCATAAAATTGACAAGGACTGTAAAACCTGCCTGTTGACCTGAGACTTTGTGAACAACATCTTGGGGCTGCATCTAGTGTGACGGCTGTTCCCTTCTAGTAGTCTTTTGTTCAAATCCTCAGTTCACTTTAAATTCTAACTTTCTGTTAGTTAAATGGATTGCTTCTGTGTAACACAAAGGTGCACTCCTAGTGCCTTTAAATCTGCTGTTTTGAAATTTATAAGCACCTTGTTTCTGTGCAAATAATGAAGCATTGAAGCAATGAACATAAATATTTTAACTGATATAAAAAATACTTTGGCTAAGTATTTCTAGACTTTTTTCACTTCTGTGTCCTTTACAAGCTGTACTGTTTCTGTAACCCACTTTCCTGTTCTGTAGAACCTCAAGTAATTTTTTGCAGCCTGAATTCAGATGAACTAATTGCTTTGCAGATATGACACATTTTTTTAAATGAGTGGGTTCTAATAATTAACATTATTCAAGTGTTTATTTTTTTCAAATGAAGAAATACGTAATCCTCTACGTCCATTATGACTGGTTTGTTCAGCAAGATTTCTATTAGTGAAATGCTTCTGCAAGTAAAATAAGGTGAATATTGTACCTGTGTGAATTGTAGCTTCCTTCTTACTATAACTTTGTTACAGAAATTTTGATGCTTAAAGTTTCTGAGCATTGAGGCAAAATTCCAGTGTCGTCCTTAACTAAACCCTGTGTAGGGGCAGGGTGAATTTATTCGGTGGGGCTCATTTTCCAGCTGGGCTGGGCTGAATCTGCTCAGTCTGCCTGTGCACCTCCTGTCTCTCTTCCCTCGCTGATGGACACTGAAGATGCAATTGGCCTTCTGCATCTGTCTTAGCTTCAAATGGTATTTGAAGACGCTTATGGTCTTTCAGCCTTTGTGATCTACAGAGGTGTCATTGGATATAAATGCCCTGGCGGTATATTTTTACTCTTAGAAAAACCTACAGTAGGCTGGTTTTCCTCAGGCTGTTCTCACATCTAATTGTGCTGAGAATATATAATTTTGTTTTTCATCACTTGGTGAATATTTGGGCTAGATTCCCACCCATATGGCGTGCAACAGTGTACAAAATCAGCTTTTTGACTGACTGTTGGTCTACATAGTGAAGTTACAGTGAGCCCTTTTTTAGCTGTTCTCTTTGCCAATTGGTAATCTTACCGTGTCACAGTATATCTGGTCTCTGATTTCTTTGAAAAGAGCCTCCGAGATGTATGGGATGGAACTGAGGAAAGCGTTTGTTTGGTGCTGCAATGAAAAATTAATTCAAGACATGGCAACAGCTGCGGGTGACAATTTAGAGTTGCTGAATAAGTATTGTAATCGGCATTTATCACTGGCATCACATGGGATTAAACACTTTGTGGTGATTGTTCTTGGGTGCAGCCTTTGGGAGGGTTATTACCATGACACAACTAGTTGTCATGGCAATGCATGGAGGAGAGGAAGACTCTTCCTTCCTCCTTTGCATTCTGCACTACTCTGTTAAGGGGAAGCCTGACATCACTGGCAAAGCTGTCGCCTTTTTTTAAATGTAACACCAAATTCTGCTATTAGTCCTTCACATTACGGTTGAAATCATGGCACGGTACGCGTTACTTTTGTGGATTGCCTTTTCTGTTTAAAACGGACATCGACTACTGCTTTCCTGTGTTTGGTTGATTGCGTGGCATGCTCTTTTGCTTCCCCCGAAGCTGGGCTTTTCTGTAAGAAGCAGGCTGATCTCCCCGTGTCTGTCAGCCAAGGTGAGAACAAAGTGTCACTGCTGTAAGGACGCTCCTGTTCAAAGCTGTGCAGGAAGATGGGGTAATGCTGTCTTACAGGTTGCCCTGCCTGCTTTCCCTGTAACGCTTCACCTTCACACTCTAAAAGGTGATGAGTTAAAGTGAAAGTTGCTATGAAAATAAACGAAATCTGTGGAAAGTGAGACAGTAGATTAGCCTCCCTGACTTCTTAATGGGTTTCATTATTTAGCGAAATTAACATTGGTAGCATTTCATTTCTGTATGATTAACTGGGAGTCATAGCGCTGCAATTCACTGTACTCACCTTGGTGAAACTCGAATGATAATGGGTCTTTGCACAAATGCCCAAATTACTGTTTTGGAGTCTAATTTATATTTTTTTTTAAGATCTAGTTTTAGAAGTACGTTGTAAGCATTCCTTAATGGTTTACTTTATGCAGCTAATCCACTTTCTGTTTCACGTCATGAAATAATGAAAGGGTTTCATAAACCTTTCCCTGCCTGGGTCTCATCAGAGTATGATTCTACCAGTGCTCATTGACTGTTACATATATGTGTTCAACCCACAAATAAATACACATGCGGTAGCAAAGAGTTTTCATTATTAAGTGTAAGTCACTCATAACTTTGCTAAATACTGTTTTTCTTCTTAGAAAAGTTATTAAATAAGTTTGATTTTTTTAGAACTCTATAATCCTTTGCTACACATTTTAAAATACAAGGTTTGTAACTGTTGTTTTTACAAAGAAAAGCTGTGCGAAGTCTGAAGTATCATGTGACAAGTTTTTTCATCTTACATGTTGAGCAGTCCTGAGTTGTTAAATAGAAGGATCTGCAACCTCAAATAGAATTTTATATATTTATTTGGTTGTAGAGCTTTTCTTAATATGGAGTGATTCTTTCTCACAGTTGCTGCAGCCCAAGCCATAGCAGAAGAAAGAAGAAGCCAAAGTGGTGTTAGCCCTGTTGCCATCCAGACCTCAGTAAATATAAAGACAGCAACTAAACCAGGTATAATTGTTGGTCGTTGTTCTTAATGAAGTACTGGGTTCACAAGGGAGAGTTAGTAGGGAATGAAATAAAGCGTCTTTTAAAAAGAAATTTGATACTCGCTCTTCAGGAGGCATCAGAGCATAAAGCACCTGGTAGATGGTTTGTAGACTCATTGAAGGTCTGGTTTC
>Ga0181612_124288_pt1 | contig 12947 bp, 7 predicted proteins | sample HoacroProtozoa21_FD_119630 | JGI IMG/M metagenome (GOLD analysis project Ga0181612, IMG submission 119630) | Hoatzin crop microbial communities from Cojedes, Venezuel. Combined Assembly of Gp0051906, Gp0051904, Gp0051908 | reverse complement strand
CGCGCGTGAGCCGTGCGGGTGCCCGGCCGGGGGGTGGCGCCCGTGGGTGCACTGGGGAGGCCGGGCTGGGCCCGGGCCCGAGTTGTGCCTGCTTATCAAAGCCATGTGTGAGCCTCCACGTGCTGCAGCCGCCAGTTTCAGATAGCTCGTGGCAAAGCTGCTTAAAAGAATAGCTCCCTGCAAAGCCAAATGTAATAATGACAAATTTGGGATTTGAGCCTCAGTTTGTGGAAGGCTTGCTCCAGAGCCTGTGGGATGTCTCCCAGGTGTCTCTGCACCGACATGGGAAAACCCTTGCACTACCAGGCAGGATACAGGTTTGGGCAGCAGCATGCTAGTGCTCCTATACCAGTACAATGTCCTTTTTTTGAGAATTCCTACCTGAAAATGCTAACCTCCAGCCAAGAGCAAACGCAATCAAGGGATGAAATTTATTGTGATGCTGAGTCAACATGTGAGATTAATGCTTCCCTTTCATCTCACAACCCTTCATCTTAGTGTTTCAAATCAGGTGCTGTGTAAAATATAGCCCCTAGCATGCTACCTGTGGAAAAAATTTCAGAGAAAATAACCTGTTTGCAAGTGTAGAGCTGCGCATTGCATCAGCTTGGGGAGAGTTATTAATTTTCCCTGTCCTTTGTAGCTACATGGGTGGTCGTGCCAGGGAGGTCTAGAGTTACATCCCAGAGCAGCGCAGGTCAGAGAAGGGATGTCTCAGCTGATAGAGATACAGCTCTGCTCCTCACCTTCTGTGGGTCACCAAGGGCAAAGGGGGTCCTTTGCTGCTGAAAAAGCAAAAACATGCATTTGGGAAAAATATAATGAAAGACAAGAGGGATATTTTCACATTTCTAACATGCTCAAACAAATCAGACTCTCAGGGGGCAGGAAGCAAGCTGAAAAGAAGCCTCCTGCTTGCTATGCAGTTACTACCTCTTGCAGCTGAATTCCACTGATCCAGGAAGTGAGGCAGTTGTGAGTCTGTCCAGCCGGTAAGTGGGACTTCATCTGGGCGACAGACACAAATTTAGGCTAGCACTCCTTTTCTTCAGCCGCTGCCCCATGAGCGAATTGGTGTCTGTTAGCCATGGAGGGAGAGGTGTTGCTATGTATGACCACTTCCACACAGCTGATGCCAGAAGGCAGCATGCTTCGACTCTACAGATCTCTGAGGCATTATGACAAGCAAAATGAAAATAGATGAGTTAGAAATTTCTTTAAAAATAAAGCGCAAGAAGGGAGAAGGAATCTTTATTCAAGCTTTAATGAGGTAGTTATTGCTGAGTAATTATGTACTAGCAACTTATTTACAGGAGAGGAAGGTTGCTAAAGTTCAGTTTACTTGTCTTGGTTAATTAGGTCCCATTCCTTGGGGATGAGCTAATTGGACAGTGACATTCAGTGAGATAATGAAATAAATGTCATGCCATATAAAGAGTTAATTAATGATAAAGAAACGTTCACCATTCTAGGGGCACGGAGCTGGATTTGATGCAGTATTTTGGATGCAATGCTTTTCTGTTGAGAAACACTGCTTGGCATAAGTGTGACTTGGCATAAATGTCTGTGGGGGCACATCTATTTGGATGGAAATTTTGCCAGGAAGATTTATGAGGTTGGAGAAAGAGAAAGAAGAATGCAGGCTGTTACCTGGACTGTAGAATGTTGCTTTTGAAATACTGGTTTAGGAGATGGCAGCGCTCCCACTGTAAATGAAGACCTTGAATAGTAGAAGTGTTTTCGCCCCTCGTAGTCGCTGGTTCCTGTGTCCTTCGCAGCCAAGATGGGCGGCGTGATTTAAACATCATTACTTTCTGTCCAGGAACAGATAGGTTGGCCATGTAAGGTTGCAAGGTCAGCAATATGGTGACTGCTGACACTTCTGTTTTTCTTTACAAATGCCATAGAAAACTTGCAGGAAACTGCTCAGATGGCCCATGTAGAAGAATATGATTTCTGGACAGATGCAGTAAGACAAAAATTTGAAAATCCACTGAGAAATGAATGGTGTGACTTGAATCTGATTGAAAGAGGATTGCTTTATGTACGGACCTTGTGCTGGGAATTGTAGAAGAGAAATCCATCATTGGAAAGCCTCTTGTCCATCTGCTTGTTCCTTTTGAGGGACGAATGGACCCTGGAAAGGCCAGCAGCAGTGCTGGCGATGCTCACCGCTCAGCTGGGAGACACGGAGTCCATCTGGGCACAGGCTAGTGTCGGTGAGGGGGACAATGGGACAGGCACCTTGTCTAGATGTGCCTGGAGGGCAAATCTTGCTGAGCACATCTGCTTGCAAAGAGTTCATGGGCAAGAGCTCTGGCCTTACTGTTGAAATGTTGCTGGGTTGTTGCTAGCAAGTTCTTATTTCCTCAGCCTCATTGCGTGAGCCACTGTTATCTGCTGGAGCGGGACTCTCATAAAGGTGTTTTCTGCACGGGCTCTGGTGCTAACTCATCAGCTACTGAGGTTATTTTAACAGGCATATTACTGTATTTCTGGCACCATCTGCTCCTCTCTCTGATTACTGATGCAAGGAGGGATTAAGAGAAAGTCTTTTCCCTTTTTCAGCAGGAAGGGAGTTATTAGTGCTTTAAACACACGTATCAAATCTGTTCTGCGTGCCCGGCAGCATCTGGCATTTCCTCTCTGTCTTTCCCCATACAAATTGGTGGAGGAAATCTAATTGGTGAGTGGAGATCTCTGGCTGAGAGCTGTGCTGGGAGTTGCTGTTTGCTTTTGTTTTCCCTGGGAGCATGTTGCTTGTCCCAGATCCAAGGCAGTTTCTGCAGGGTGTATCACCGGTCAGCAGAGCTGACCTTGCCTCCACACGTGCGTTCCTTGCTGCGAATGGCGTGGGAGCCACGCACCGACAGACAGAGCGGACGGGGTGGAGGCGGTGGGGGAGGCTCTCTCTGAGTTCATGTCCACCCTTTGTAGAAATTAGCTTTCTCCCAGGAGAGCCTCCTACCCCTGTGTAATTGTTATTCAGTCCCACGTGGGGAAGGTCAGGGCCAGCCGTGAGAGGGAAGGCTGCGTGTGCGATCGCTCCTGGGCTGAGGGGTGCCTGGCATACCAATGAGATGGCACAGTGTCTGGCAGCGCCAGCAAGAAGGAGATACCAACACTCCTCAATAAATCATCATTGTGACAAATTAAAGGGAACAGCAACAGGTGACTGGGAAGCCACAAAGAAATCAAATGGGCAAAGAGGGGAGCCATCTCCCCAAGGCTAATCCTCAGCTTTGGTCCTGTTTGCTGTTTTCCAGACTATCTGATTGCACAAAGCGTAGAAATCAGAGTACACAACTGGGAAAAAAGACTAACCAGAGTTTTAAAGAGCTGCAACAAAGTTCACTGCCAACTCTGCTCTGAGTGGGCTTGTTTCATTTGTGGATGTCAAGTCATTTCTTGGCTACAATAAGCCTACTTCAGAGGGAGCAGGCGTGGATAGTAATGACACCTGGTATATAGCATGGCATGGCTGTAACATGACACATGGCATAGCATGCAGGTCTGGAAGAGACCCGTATGTGTTCTGGGGTGGACTGTGACTCTGTAGTGGATACATCCTGTTGTAACAATTCACACATGGGAGGGTTGTCTAAAGCTCTCGAAGTGCAAGGGTTGGGAAAATGTATTCTGCAAAGTTCATCTCTCTGTGATGCTCTGGAGTCCATGTTGGTCCATATTAACCTAGTTCTCTGAGGTAGTGATGGGAAAGTACGATGAAGATTTTGAGCAGCCGTTGAAGGGTTTTCCAGGAAAGAGAGTCCTGGGACTTACAGCGAGTCTTGGACAACTACACAGTGTTCAGTGACGTTGGACAATATGGATGGGGTCTCCCAGGGGTTTCAGGCTGCTAGTGACTGTCCTGCACTGTTCACCACTGGTGGAAATGGTGGCAGCTATGACAGGAGTCAGTTCAGAAAGTCACTGCATTAGGGCTGGACAACCCCCCGAAGTCCAGCATGGAAGAGAAGTATAAGAAATGGCAGGTCATTGCAGATGCAGGGCTGGACTTCAAGAAGCAGTCTGAAGGACTTTGGGGTAATAGGAAATGCAGAGCTGGCTGTGGCTTGTTTAATATTCGAGAGGCTGGCTGGTATTTACTAGCATGCATATTGTCTGAAAGGTCAGTACACAATCTTACGGTTTCCCTGCACGTTTTCTTTGGGCCTGGAATGAGCAGTTGGTGCTCACTCACCCGTGGCAAACAGAGAAACCATTTATCAGCCGTAAGTACTTAAAACAAATATGCTGAGCTGGTTTGAGGACTAAATCCAGACAGCAGAGGTGGGATCAAAGGAGCTGCTTCTGGTTTTGTACCTGGCTTGAAGTTGGCTTTTCCCTGGAGGGGTCAGCAGACAATGGAGTAAAGATAACCTGCATCTCAGCACTGTGAGGGTATGTCTGTAGTGGGGCTTAATCAGAGAAAAGAGGAGCAAAGGAGGGAAGAAAGGACTGGCAGAGACCTGAGAGAGGTGAAGAGCAGGGAGAAAGAACACAGATATGGAATTTTACTGTGCCTTGTCCTAGGTTTCTTGTGCATAACCTTTCTCATGCTGTAATTCTTCCTCTTGTCCATCATTTCCGTGTTGGCTCTTCTGGTATTGTAAGACCAAGCTTGTTAGACTTCTAGGATACCTGGGACTCCTGTGACATGACTGGAGCTGGGTCAGCCCTTGTGGCACTTAATCTAACCTTGGCAGGGGGGATCCCCATGTCTAGAAGCTTTGTGCAACTCTCTACATTGCTCTTTTTCTAAAGCCAGCACTGAGCAGGTCACGCGTGCCTTCCCTGTCCCAGGGTGTGAGGAGCTTTTTGTCCAGAAGAGCTTCTCTGCATTGCCACTGCACTGGGCCTGGTGCCGCATCCTGGCCTGGGAGATCCCTTGTATTTTCATGGAGGCATCCTGAAGTCTTCCCAGAGCCTCACAGGGTTTGAAGGATGCACTGAACAATGCTTGTTTTACACCATCAGTGTGCCTGAATCCTGCCCTCATGGTGGTTGAACACTGGGGGAGATGGGGGGGCGGGTGGGGAACACGACGAGAGGGCAATTCTGAGACTCTTGGATAACTTCTGCTTTACTTGAAAAAAGGGAGGAAGAAAAGGGATCAGGTGTAGAGAGAAGGATGTAGTTTGGAGGACGCAGGCAGAGATCACTGGGTGAGCCAGGGGATCTGCATGGCAGAACGTAAGAAGGGGCCGGCTGAGTCCCACCATGGGCTCCTCCTGCCAGCTGCCCTGGGAGGGCACAGAAGGGAGCAGTCTGCCCAGGAGGCTCTCCCAGGCTCCAGAGATCTGCGGGGTGTGCTGAGCTGGAGGTGCTTCCCTGGTTCTTGGTAGCCCACAGTGGATTTTGTCTTCCAAGACCATGTCCAGTTGCTTTTTGACAGGCAGCTGGGGACAGACAGGACAGTAGAGATGGGAGTAGGGAAGGGTGGAGGGTGGGATATATGAAACACAACCTCAGACCCTCGCAGTGTCACATCTCCCTCTGATCCATCTGCTCATACTCCCTGGGTGCTCTGGAGAGAAAAAAGGGCACTTTGAGGGTCTGATTCATGTGCCCAGCTGCAGACGCCCACTTCAGAGGAGAGCAATCACTCTCCCGTCTCCAGGACAGGCGCTTTTGTGACTCCCAAGGTGACTCAAGCAGGGTAAACATTTACCCTGTAGAAACCTGTGTTTAGCCTGATAACTCCCATCCAGCTGGGAGAGGAGATGGATGGTTGAAGAGATAGGGACAGGGAGACATCACAGATGGAAATTCTTTATATTTCTTTATGAACTGTGTCCTGCAGCATGAATAGATGGTCTGTCTGAGCATCTGACAGACCGCTGTAAGACAAAATGTGAGAGAGCTAGAGAGCCACTTAGCCAGCCGTGCCGTGTAAGCTTTGGTGAGCAGTGAGAAGCCAGCTGGACAGGGTGTCCCTTGCCGTGGATGGCTTGTCCCTGGCAGAGCCAGCTCTGTGGGAGCAGCACGCATCCAGCCCAACAGCAGCCCTGCTTGGCTGACCTCTGCTTACCCCTGGCTCCCCGGAGCGAGGCGTCTGGGTGCACTGCTGGCCTTCACATCGTCGCTTTGAGGCACGTTCTCATTGCTGTGAGGGTATCTTTTAGCAGCCGGTTGGGGGAGAATGGGGCAATCTGGGCCCAGCTCCCGTGAACAGATGAAAAGCAAACTCAAGCCTGAGCAGAGTTGTGCTCAGAGGCAGGAGAGATCTCTGCGCTGGGTTTGCCACAATGTGATGTCTCAAAGGCCTGATGGAAAGAAGATGGAGTGAGATCAGCTAAAGCCCAGCACTCATCATGATCTGCACAGCCATGGGACTAACTTGAGGGTGTCTGGAGCTCAGTTTTGACCTTTCAAGTGTCCCATTGAAATGAATCTGGACCCTGGTGGAGACCTCAGCCTGCAGCACCCTCACAGCCCTCAGCAGCAGGGATCACCCCTGAGCTCCCGATGGCGATCTGAGCAGCCGACGTTTGCCAGTGTGTGACCAGTGCTAACCAGGCTGGTGGACTGCAGCGTCCTCAGACCAGCCATCTTCTAAACGCTGCCTAGCTTGGCTACCTGGCGTGTGGATGACTGCTCTGCCAGCAGTGCTGCGAATCGGCAGAGTGAGCCGTGCTCGTTGAATGATCTCCAGGGCAGCAGAGACGAATCAGCTTGGGAGATGATTAATTAGGAGCAGCAGAACTCTCTAAACTCTAGGTGTCTGATTGGCATCAGGCAAAGCTCAACAGAGGCTGGGAAGCTATGCTAGAAGAGGAGGGTGGGCTGGACTGAAGTGTGTGAGTTATTCCTCACAAATAATCATCAGCTGTGATTTTCTCTGCCTGACAAGGTGCTTGTGACCTCTGGGGAAGGCTGTCCCCGAGCTGCCTCCCCAGTCTCCCCGCTGTCAGGAGACTACAGACAGCACAGATCTGCCAATGGCATTGGAAACCATCCTTCAACTTTGTGCTCCCCTTGGGCTGGGCATTGCTCCGAGGAGCAGAGCCATTCCTAATTTCTGTGGATATTTGTCTGAGTGTCTAAAATGGAGATCACTGCACTTGCTAATCTCAGGCAAGGTAGCTAGGAGTTTTCATTCAAAACTTTCATAACATGAAAATAGCAAGCTGCTGCGCAATGAAGAACGTGAGAAAAAAAGCACCACAGAGATCGTTTGCTTGATTTCCACATATTAGCCTCTCAGTTTTAAAATTTTATCAAAGTACTGAAAGTACTGAAAGTTCAGGAAAATTACATCAGATGAGGACTTTAGTAAGATGTTTGAAGCCGTGCTGAATACCCCAAATTACACTTTTCAGAGTGGGGTGGAAATGAAACATCAGGAAGAAAATCAAAGCATCTGGTATTTGTGAAGTGAAGCATTTCCACTCATCAGTTTGGAACAGCATTTGTATTTAAAGGCTTGATAAATTTCCCATTTAGAAAACCACGCCCAGATCTTAAAATATATCACTGAAAAATAATAACCGCTTTCATTTTGGGTCAAAGAAATGTTTCGGTAAGAAAACACAGAGGCAAAGTGGTTTAATTTTGTTAGAGGAGAAGTCTTAGTCCAGCTAAAAAAGCGTTTCTTCCAACACCATGCTGGAAACTGTGACTGTACAGCTCTGCCTCTAAAATGACTTTTTTCCACAATTTTTAGCCCAGCTGAGGTAGCCTCAGTTCCTGGTGCACCTCCAGACATCCGACAGTGAGGTGACACATTTCCGGGTGAGACCGACAGCGAGCTGAAACTGGCGGTTTGATTTACGGAAATAGTTTTGAATCGATTTTTCTGCTATTCAACTAATTCTTGGTTGCCTTGTTATATGGATAAGAAAAGCCCAGAATAAATTATGAGCTTGCTACATGTTCCAGGCGCTGCCTTTCAGTAATGACATGCAGCTGGCCGCACGTCACCCGAGAGCGAAGATCAGACAGTGAGACTGGACATGAAATACCATCTCACATTTAATGCCATAATTGCTCTGTTTTCGGAGCCTGAAATGCCTCTTTGGTGGGCAAAACCGCGTCATCTGCCCCTGGGCGCTGAGGGCCGGATACATTTCAGCAGTACTTCTGAAGAAAAGATCAATTTAAAAGGGATATTGTAACCTGGGAAGCAGCCAAGAGACTTCTTCTAACTGTGATTGTGCTTGACACTCGTAATGAAACAAAATTCAGATCACCGCAATAAATTTCCAAACTGTGAGTCTTCAAAAAAAAATGCTAAGCATTTCCCACAAGACCCTACAAATTCAATCTGCATAAGCTCCAAAATAAGTGTATTTTCTACCTTAAACTAATACTTGGCAGCAACTTTCAATTGGCTCATTTAATTAAGTTGGTGTGCAGATCCCATTTTAATGTATTTAATGCTGCTAAAATGACAGGCATACTGATCAAGGGGATTGTATTTTATTTTATTTTATTTTTTTAATTTAGACTCACTCGGAGTTCTTTTCCTCCTCACAGTACTTGCTGCTGCAAGCACATGCCTCCAGTAGGTGACACAGCAGAGCACCCCAAGCCAACCCAAGGGGACAGAAAGGAGCAGGGCATGAAATGAGGGGATGAAATTAATGCAAGTTAATTAGAGCATTTCATACCACAAGGATCTTCTGGATCAAGAAGGAGCAACGCATGATGACACCTACTTAATGAACCTTCTCTGCTGCCCAGCAAGAAATAAGAGGATTTGGTGGCTGCTTGCACAGTTTTGAGAGCATTGGCCTAGAAGTAAGAGAGCTCCCTGAGGCTGGGGGTGGGCTGTAGATTTTGCTCAAAGGAAAGGAGGATTTAAAATTAATTTTGTGTGCATGTGTGTCTGCCTGGCACACCTTACGTATACAAATTTTTAGAACCTGATGGTTTTCAAACAAATTTCAAAGAGCGCTGAAAGAGAGGTGAAATTCCTGCACGTTTGGTGAAAACGGGCAGAAGAGCAAGACCTAAATTAGTGTCCTGTTGAAGAAAAGGCAGTCTTTGGAGCTAAACCACATTATTAGACCCTGGAAAATTTGCACATGGGAAGCCACGTGAAAGCAGGTTCGATGCTTCCTTCAGCCCCTCAGTTGATTTTTCTGTGTCACTGCCTTTCCTGAGGCTTCTTCGATCCTTCCAGTGGCGCTGAGGAGTCCCAACTCAGTGGGCTCGGGCAGCGCTAGGTGCTGTACAAAGGGGTAATAAGAAAGAGCCAAGAGTCAGTAGCTGTCTGCAGGCAGACAGGGGAGAAGAGGCCAGGCTGGGCAGTTTCACAGCCCAGGCACTGCTGAAAGCCTTGCCACTTGGGCGCTTTGGGTAAATTGCCTGCTTCAACCTGCAGCCGCTGGCTCTGCGTCCTCCAAAGGTAGGGGCTGGGAGAGGGATTTCCACAGCGTGGTCTTGAGTGGGTAGTGAAAATGCTTGAGATGAACCCTGTTATAACACATCGTGTAGAGCGTTGCCTCCAAGTGGTTAAAAATGGCTTGTTGTAAGTAATTGCAGTTGTAAGTAATTGGAAAGAGAATTTAATGGCAGCCTCTAGCTGTCAGCTCTGGGGATCTAGTGATGAAGCAGAGGCAGGTTCTTGTGGTTCCAGCTAACCTGGTATGATCTTGTGAATACATATATATTTTTACAAAAATTGGTCCTATCTGAAGGGAGAAATATGTGACTGTTGTGTTACCAGTTCTTTTTCTCATACTTGCTTTGTGTCAGAGCATCTTTTGATTTTACTGTGATTACTTTGAATGATTTTCAGTTATTTGCACCTGCCTGTGGTCCATTTGCTTCAATCCTCTGTCCTTACAGATATGATGTTTTTTTCCTTTCCTTGCTTTAAGCCTTGAAGTTAATTCCTCCCTCTCTCTCTGTGAGGATTTTCTTCCTGGAGCTTTTGTGTGCGTGACTGTTTCATCTTTGCTGAACACCACTTTGACATCATCTGAACCACAAAACTATCAGCTGGCCTTGCCATTCCCGCTCTCCTCTCAAATCCTGCAGAAGGTGGCGAATTACTCGTAGCCCAGCAGTGCTGCAAAGACTTAGTTTTCAGCTCAAATCATGTCTCTTCTCGACTGCTACTTCCCTAAACCCCCAGAAATTGCAATGCTCATGGATGGCAGAAGGAAAAGGATCTCGTGGTTTATATTATGCTTTCGTTTGCAAGTGGCTTATAAAAGATTAATAAATCATTAATAGGCATTATAGACATGAGTAGCATAATTTAGCAGGTGATTATAAGCATGTCAGGAGAAGGGATTACAGAATATTATAAGCAACCTATTGACTGTTTGGGCTTTATAGTAATCTGTAAGCATTGATTAGTCATTCATTAAAACACCTGTTAATCATTTACAAACTTTCTATCACTTATTTTGTGATGACAGAAAACACAGCCGGAAATACTACATGTAAAAATAGTGCTTTCTTCCATAGTAAGTCCTAAGTGATTTCAGAGTGAGAGGTTCTGCACATCTACATGGGGCAGAGGACAGTGGGAGCTGACTCCCAGTCTGTTTTGCACTTTTCAAAGCATTTTTGTATTGAAAATAAACAAGTGAGAAAGAAGGATTTTTTTTCCTTAGGCTCATGATTATAATCTTGTCCAGATCTTCAGCTGTAAACCGAGCCAGTGTTACCCCTGGACCCATGGAGATAGCTGAAGCCATTTAACAGAGTGCAGCTTCCTCATCTCTCTCCCATCTTCCTCTAAAGTTTGTCCACTGAGGTTAGTTGGGAGCAGTCAGGAGCTGCCTTTAATGCACCTTCCTCCCGACTCACCTGTGGGTTTTTTAACAAGGAATTTTGAACAACTGGATTTGCCATTTCAGATGCTTTTTTCCTCTCCTGGTCTGAGTTTTTGTTTCTTTTCTAAAAAGAGGGAAATACAAAAACAGGGACAAATGTTTTCTTTGCTCTTCCTGGGAGAAGAGGTCAGAAATATCTTGGTGTTAGAGGAACACGCAGAATTTGAGTGACAGTCTCTATCTGATGCTTTCAGAGACCTTCTGTGCTGTCGGTTTCCCTGTGAACTTACTTTCATCCTGGCCACAATTTTGCATTTTGCATTCTGTTTATGGCAGCGTCCCTCCCTTGTCTGTGGACAGCATGTGTGCTTGTCCTTGGGAACCTGAACCCTCCACCTGTACCACATTTTGAATGTAAAGACAGTGCCCATCCCAAAGAGCTTCGTTTGAGATGACAGGCAAGTCAACACACAGAACACATGGACCTGCACGCGGGAACAGTGATACCCGGTATCTGATTACTGGGATAAGCTCTGGTCCTGCTGCACCAGCTGCTGAGGCACTATCGGTGTTTTATAGGCATTGCAGTAGCAGTGGTTTTTAAGGAGGGATGTGCAGAAAGATAAGGGAGGCTTCGCAGATTTGTGCAGCGGATTAGCATAGGAGAAACTTTTCTCTCCGTGGTCTCTTCTGGCCTCTGACCGAAGGAGGCATGTCAGCCACACTCTTGCCTTCCAGCATGCATTTTGATTGCTTTTCTCTGTCGGGACTTGCGTGGGCCAATTGCCGGCTCCATCCCTGTGGAATGCTGCCCCTTCTACATTTCTCAATTCATTGATTTGGATAAAATCTCCCTGAAAATCCTGTTTCTTTTCTTACTCTTTTTTTTCCCTTGATGCTGCCTGCTCTAATACCTCAACAATCTTCCTTCAGATTCCTGCGTAGCCCGTTAGTGTGTTTGTACTGTAAGATTTCTTTCCTTTCCCATAATGCAGAAGAAATAATTTCACGGTGTTTTTCCATTTCTGAATATTGACATAGATGCTGCTGAAAGTGTCTCTCTCTGTTCCTGCTTGTACCTGTTCACACTCGAGCTCACACTCTTGTTATTTGGTGCTTAACGGTTCCCCCCTTCCTCGGATGAGTGCTAATTGGCTAAAATTAAGCAGAGAGAGATGAAATATCCTTCACACCCCATACTCATGCCCCCTGCCCCGCTTTTCAGCGTGCTGGTGCTTCAGTTAATCCTGTTCAATGTGCTAGATGGCTCCGCATCACTCCTGACCCTGTTTGCGTGTTCCAGGCACTCAGAGAAACACTTTAGCAACTCTGTCATTTTTGTTTATTTAATATTCGCTAAATGCTGCAGCTTCTTGCTGGCTTTGGGGTGAAGTGATTTGATCCTTGCTCCTCTGTTCTGGTTCCTCCTGTTCAGGGCTGGGTTAGCCACTGTGTTTGGAGGTCGACCCGCATCCTTCTGCCAGGCTGCTGTTAGCAGGACATTCCCTGGCGTGAAACCTGGTCTGGGGCACAACACTAATGTGAAGCCTCCCCGCAGCTGCTCGGGGGACATCCAGGGACTTGGCTGGAGCTGAGCTGCTAATCTGGTTGCATGGCTGGAAAAGCTGAAAAGTTCCATTGGTTTGGTGACCATACTCGCTGTCCTGCTGTGACATTGTCTCCCAGGACTGAGCACAGCCCACGTTGTGGCACTTGGTGAGAGAAGACACAGCCAAATGCCCGTAGGTATCTGCTGGCCAGGAGCCTTCTGAGATAGGAATGGAGCACCCATGTCCCAGTAGCTCCCAGCTGACCCTGGCCTATGGGTCAGCTGAGGATGAATTGACTACTTTCTTTCATCTGCTCTCTTCCGTCCCATCCGGCAGCAAGAAGTGTGGGTCGGTGGTCGATGGGGCTGCCAGGCTGCTGGGGAGGGCAGGCTGGAAGAGAGCTGGAGAAGCTGGAGGGTCTGAAAGCCTGCTGGACACTGGATCTTCTACCCAGTATGTTATTGCAGTTGACACTGGCTGATGTGGAAGGGGTGAAGAAGTGCACCAGCTTTCCCATGAACATTTTGAGGGGAACATCACAGTAAGAGAGAATGGAAACATTCAAGACCAGGTTGGACAGGGTTCTGAGCAACCTGATCTAGTTAGTGGTGTCCCTACTCGCTGCGGGGGGATTGGACTAGATGACCTCTAGGGGTCCCTT
>Ga0181612_142565_pt1 | contig 12948 bp, 6 predicted proteins | sample HoacroProtozoa21_FD_119630 | JGI IMG/M metagenome (GOLD analysis project Ga0181612, IMG submission 119630) | Hoatzin crop microbial communities from Cojedes, Venezuel. Combined Assembly of Gp0051906, Gp0051904, Gp0051908 | reverse complement strand
TCACAGCCGGTCTGTTCATAGCCACCACAAGGCTAGCATAAATATTATGCCATGTGCCATGACTTACACTGCAGAAGAGTGATGGTATGCTCATATCTTATTCATTGCCAGTGCTGTCATTTATTCTCTTCTTCTTTGGTACTCCAAGGAGCTGGGTGTTTTCAGCCCCTGCCTGTCTTTCATCTCAAAGCCAATGCTTAGCACTTTGCAAGGGCAGGTTCCGTAGAATCTCATCTGTAATTTATTTCCTGCAGTTGATTGTGGATACAAAATTCCAAGTGCAAATGATCTTAATAACCCACCAAAGATTTCTTAATTTTAAAAAAATAAACAAGAATTTTCTGTGCTTGCTTTTTCAGACCACCTCATTTCATCTGCAACATTATATACATGATTGGCAATCAACCTTGAAGCATCACAGAAACATTTTACTCAGTCAGACTGCTCATCTTCTATTTTACTTTTGTTTTTAAAGTGTTTTTGCGTTTCCTTTAAGCATTCTGTCTAATGTATATATAGGGTAAAAGATCACTTATCAGGAGTTATGCTTGCAAAGGCCTGGTGGAGAGTGTCAGGTATGCACTCCCTCTGTGACACCATTTTGTCACAGTTCAATAGTGATCATTAATATCTCCTTGAATGAGACTTCATGGAAATTGTAGTTCTGAACGTTCAATCAGCTCATTTATGGCCTAACAAGTGTTGCCCTGAGTCAGCAGTTGACTGACACTCAACCGTTTTTGTAAAATTCACCTTATCTGCTACTATTGGACACTGAGATGGCACTTTCTCAGTTAATTTTTGGCATACAACAAGCATCTCATCTCCACTCTGTGTGTGGAAAAATCACAAAATTTGTATTTAGCTCTCCTCATAAACTTGGACAATATGACAAGTTTCTAATCTAAATAATTGTTTTACAATGATAATTATTGCGCTGATGATAACAACACCTTATTTCAGCTTACAATACATTAGTTCCATAGGGAGATAAACTGCAAGGCAAATGGATTTATCTTGATAACAAAATGCATTACTATTAACTATGATTGTAATTTTTCCACCCATGCACAAAGAAGTCTCCCATTGAGTTCGTTGTCTTTTGACTGACTGCTGGTAAGACTTTTCTCTACATATACAGAACAGGACTGGATCCTAAATTAGTATGATAGCATTATTGTTACTCTGCTGTTGTCTAGCAAGCCCCAAAAGCCTATGCCTTTTCTTAGCACTGTAGAAGTAGGACTTCTGGCTTTGAAAATGCCTCTTAAAAATTGTGAAATGCAAGACAAATAAGGGATAAAGCCAACTGTGGGCCTATTAGGATTTTACAGGGTAGATTCATAAATGAGAACAACAAATCTTTACCTAACTACTATTTCCTGTATGCAGCAGCATGGAAGAGATGGCTCTATATTCATGAACTTTCAGCATTAAACCAGAGCCTTCACTACACTGGTGATACAAACATTGGACATTGCAGTTCCAGCCTCTGATTATGATTTTGGGCTGTAGCAAGTAATTTATGCTTGATTTTTATTCTTATTCTGAAAAGTATTTGAGGATATTTGATCGAACTAAGGATCTGTCACAGTGATCATGCTTTTGTAGAAAGGCAAATGTACAGAACTGTATTGTTAAAAATCTTCAGCCCAGGTGTCTTCAGAGAGCCTTGGATCAGATCCTAAGTCTTTACTTAACACTTACTTACTTACCAAAACTGTTATAATCAAAAACTGATAAAAATCCGTACAAGTGTTTTTTAGTTCATCTGCTTCATACCTCTTCTCTATGTTTATTGCTGTGCTAGTTTTCTTACTTTGTCTTTGCAGCATACCTTTTTAAAGACATTTAATGAATTAATCCAGGTCAAGAATATTATAAAATTCTTTGGAAATTTTGATAATTGTCATGGACACTTATTTGCTAAAAAATACATTTGACACCACAAGACTAACATTAATATGCAAATCAGTGGACTATAAAATTCATTTTGGTGCCTCCAGGGCAGTATTTTTATAAATACAGAAACATAATCATGCATCCTCCTGAGGACTAAAAATAATTATACAAATTTACAACAAAGCCCAAGGCAGTGTCTCCTTTTAACTGTCTGTTTTTAATATCATTTAAATCTTGTTAAAACTTAATTACCAATTCTCTTCTGTAATAGTTTAGATGGAAGAGCTGAGGTCTAAGCTTGCTGTTTGAGAGAGAGGACTTCATCAGAGAAACAAAGACACCAAGGCACAGATTGACAAAATAGGACAGTGCAGAGAAAAACTTGGTAGAAGAAAAGTCATCACAGATGATGAGGAACAGAATATACACGCATCTATTAACATCCACATAAAGTAGAACTGAGCTGATGTCTTGTATGGTGGTAATATAAATACACCAGCATATATATAAACCTAAATATAATATTTACATCTAGCTAAATATAATATTTACATCTACACATACATACTTATGTATATATGGTGATTTATTCGTCCATATTGGTATAGCTCAAGCTGTATCCACCTGGGAGGGGAGTTACAGGACTAATGCTTCCATCCTCTGTCCCTGTTCCCCAGTTGTTCTCTGGGAGATGGTGGCTGCTCAGAGCAGCTTTAAAAGTGAATATCTCTAAGTTCAAAGCTGACCTGGCTACAGGGTTTAGGCAATGTGTGGAAGAGGCACATTTTATGGGGAATTTCTACTGTTTGAATACCCATGGATCCATTTTTATTTTTTAAGGCTGCGCGTCCGAACAAGATAATCTGTTCTCTTTCTCCGTGACTGATAGAAACAGGTACAATGGCAACTCTACCTCTCTGTCAGAGGTATGAGGTCAGGGAGAGGGCCTCAGCTTTGGACCCCAAATAAAGCACCTGGTAAGCAATTTAAAAGAAATGCTGGGTGTCAAAACCTGTTTCTTTGGTCTCCTTTATGGAAGATTCTTTTGCTTTTTATGTGTTTGTCCAAAGATCCCAGCAATGTCTTCTCTCTTTACATTAAAGGTAAAGCATAGAGCAGAGCATATGACTTCTCTGCATTGTGGTGCTGCCCCCCACACCCTCTTCTTCCCCCCAGTTTCACCTTTGCTGCCAAGAAAGATGAGGAATCTAGAAAATGGGGTAGCTTCTCGATTTCCTCCATCAATGACACATCCCACCGACATGGAGACTGCTGCCTCAGGTCTTTTCTTTGTGTCATATCTGCCAGCTAGTGTTTAATAACAAGTGCCACTGTCTGCTGCTCTGCTTTGAACTAGAACATATTTCTCTTAGCTTTCACATCCAACTGAAAGCAGCTTTGCATTGATTTAATTCACCCTTTTTAGTATGACCATACTCACAATGAGAGATGTTCATCCAAACTTCCAGCTATTGCACAATTGCCACTGGGCATAAATTCAAGTGATTTGGCAGAGCATCTGGCTGGGAATCAACTCCCAGTGGTTCATTCTGTCCAGTGCATCCATTCCTTTTGATTGAAATGCCAGGCATTTCTTAGCATTACCGATGCTGGTGACAGTCATCCTCATAGCCCTTCTCTGTGCTTTCAGATTGTGTATTCATTGAGTGCTAATGGAAATAAGAGATGCAAAATATTAGAGAAGGCAGTATGTTACAGATTTCACATACTTGCTGTATTACATTAACTAATAACCTGTTCATTTGCAAATCTACAAATTCATCGTATTTGTGACTGACATGTTGTATGCCTCAATTTTTCCTAGAATGATAATGCTTAAACTTTAAGATGTCAAAATTATGTTTTTATTTAACTACATAGACTACTCACAAATCTTGTAGCTTTCATATAGAAACAGTATCCTTCAGAGCTAGAAGTATGGCATATATAATAAGCCTCTTTAATTTGTAAAACCTTGAAATTTAAATCAAGTGTTAAATAGGCTGTCATTTGCACCTGTGTGATTGAATTTGAAGTTGAGGGCTTTCCTGAGCTGGACTAGGTTGTAAATATGTTGTTTTCATTTGGCTGTAAATACACTTGCTTCTAATCATTGTTTGCTGTGCAGCACGACTGCAGTGGGTGTGAAAACAGAGGTGTGATATTTTCCAGGTTGTTGCTAGTCAGGCGGAAGTTATGAAACAGCAACAAGAGTCTGAAGATGACCTTGCTAAACCTGACCCTGCTCTTAATGCAGAAAATGCTGCCTTAAATAATTTAAATGCAATAACGTGTCTCTGTTCCTTGGTCTGAGGTAGAATGATTAGAATATTTTTCCCCCAGTTGTAAGTTCTAGATCTATACTTCGTAGAACTGAGCTTTGTAATCTTGTCAGCTTCTAGGTAAACCTGATGGGGTTGCGAACTTTCCTGAACCTACTCAAGCTATAACCACTGTGATGCAGCACCACAGGGGTTTGTGTCTCCAGGGGAAAAAGTGCAGAGGACTGACACTGGAAAACTGCGAAGATATACCTGGAGAAGGTGATTGAAAAAGTCATTTAAGAAATTTGATTTATTTGAACAGTCCAACTAAATGAGGTTTTATTGCTAGGCATAGGTTTTCTAGTGATATTTCAAGAAAATATCAAAGATCACAGAAATGGCAGGAGCTTGTCAAATTCCAAAAATGTTCCCAAGTTAATTGTAAACCCCTTTGCCATCTTATTTCTGCAAAAAGTGATGTATTTAAACATTGCCAAAGAAGACACTTCTTAAATGTCAGTATGTTTTTAGGAAACGTAACGACTCTAAGATGTATGTCAAAAACCCAGATTCCCTAGATGGGTGCCACAGAAAATCTTTCTCCAAAGACGCTTCAGAAATTTCAGTCTAATATGTACTATTAATGCAACTCACTGACAGCTCTTGAGAGGGCTGTCATTATTGGGCTTGTTTGGACTGGACTACGTCAGACAGCCACAGGCTGAAAACAGTGTTCAGCGTTGCTTACTCTGGTGTACTTTAGACAGGCAGTCATAAGAGGAGTCAACGCCTACCAACAGTGCACCCTGTTCTTGCTGTGTCTTGGAGGCCTACAATTCCCAAATAATGCCCGTGTGTGAAAAAGGAAAAAAAGCTCCTGTTTGCTTTGCTTGAGGCTTGGGACATACTAACTTTTATCATTCTGCTGAGCAGCTGGTGACAGCAGTGCTGAAATGCCAAAGAGGTAGATAGTGGGAGGTTTATAGCATGCCTGTTTACATTGCCTCGTCTCCTTTGTGCTGGATTCCTCTGTAGCACATCCTGGCCATTTGTCACCGAGAAGTAAGATATAGTGACCACGAGAAAGTTGCTTCAAGTGAAGGATTAATTTCATATCATGTAAGAAAGATGGCTATTGATACTGCATGAGGGGAACACTTATCATGCTGATGAATTTCATGTACCTGATGGTGTCAGGCACCAAAGGTTCAGTTTCAACATTGCATCCTTTGCAACTCTTGCAAACTCTGAGGCCCAGTTAAGCACCAGCATGTTTTAAAGTTGAAGCCTTGCTTTGTGGGATGGCATGGGTAGATTCAACCGTATCTACTTTGCATAAGGTTCCAATCCTCCGCTACAGTCATTCTGTAGATGCAAAATAGATGAGACACAAAATAGACAATAAAGTTCCAAAGCCTTACAGTTGTTATATATCAACAGTTGTTAATTGTGGAGAGAAAAAGAATTTTTTCATTAACACTAAATGGATCTTTAACATACAGAAATTTCCTAGAAGATAAAGACTTTTCTTTGTGCCCCACATCCCTGAAAGGGAAAGTGCAAACATTTTCAGAATCTTCCATGGGAGGAAAAATATTGTGAATTTCTTTTCTAATTGCCAGGAGCAGTGTAACTGCACAACCCCTGCCGATGGGTTAAGCTGAGAACAAGACTGGATGACGCACTAGATGCCTTCAGGTGGGTGAAGTAACAGTTACTGTGAGTGGTGTTGTGACAGTCCCCAGTAGCAATATTGCAATCATAGTGTAGCAGACTTACAGTGTCAAGACTGTGTTCCAGCCTCCAGTATCTGCCCTTTCCTCCAGTTACACACTGCCTAGCCCAGGTTATCTGAACTGAAATGATTGAAAAGTATAAATAAAAAGAGTTCAAAATGCACATCAGGAAAAAGACACACTTCACGTCATATTAGACTGCGAAATTCTGTTCTGAGTTAGGAAATAAGCATACCAGCCTTGCCTGTCTTTAATTTGGTGGTGTTGTAAAGGACAGAGTAATTACAAAAATACGGTTCACAGCTCTGAGGTGAAGAAGATACTGATACACACTTCACACATTGCTCTGTGCCCCTTGGTGCTATGGAAAATCAAAGGCTTATGGTATTGGTCCTTACCTGTTTATAAATGATTGAGACAGGGGTGTAGGGGAACACATGTTTGCATTTTAACCTCTCCAGGTGTTGCTGTCCATATCTTTTGAGAATATAACCCGAGTCTTCCAGTTAAAGAGATGACTGGAAATTTGTTGATGGCCATACAAAGTAACAACATACTGAAATTAAGAACTAAAATAACTGACCGTCGTAGCTGACCATAAAACTGCTGAAAGCCTCAAAGGGCTATGGATTTTTCAGCTGTCTGTCTTCCAGTATGCTTTAAAGCAGTGTCTGTGCAGGGCTGCACACACATCCTTCTGCAGAAGTCCCATGTGGGAATACAAAGCATGTCAGGAAACCCTATGTGTAAAGAGCATCTCTTGACTACTGCATAGGCTGAGTTTTAGTTTCTCCTGAATTATTAATCATTAATAGTTTTGTTATCAGTTCTCTCTCGGGGATTATTCATCCCACTACTTGGAAGACCTAGTTTGATCTATTGATCAATGAAGAAAATAAGACAAATCAAGTTGTTGCTTGATTAGTTATTGAAGATTAGTTTGTTATTGATAAATTAATGATGTACCCACTGGAGTTAATACCTCATTTAGATTAAATATTTAAAAGTTACATTTCTGCAGAGTAATGAACCTAAAATATTTTGTTACTTTGGTTTACTACTGATCTATTTCAGAAAAACAACAGTCCCTGGTGAATAAAAGAAAGAAATTACTGCATATTTCAAGTAGAGTTCATGTTAGTAAATCAGTCATTAGTCTAATTAAATAGTGTTTGTCTCCAGAGATAAATTGTTTCCCATATCCTGGAAGAGCTAGAATATCCCTAGGATCACAAACATTTAAAACAGTGATTGCAAACACATTATTGAGATATACAGTATTTGCATAGTTTGCACGTAGAATGAAAGCTTTGTGTTATTTTTCTTTATGAGACTGTTGTTAGCAAATTGCTAGATTACCCAGAAGACTTGCTGAGATCAGAGAACAAGCCTGCATAAAAAGGTCATGCCTAATACTAAAGATACTCAGAACTGTGGGCTTGAAAAAACAGCATTATCCATTTGAAAATAGCAATATGGGCCATGGGAAAATAGTATTCTACAGTCAGTCTCAACATATTGATGTCAGTGGGAGCTGCTCATGCAAAGTAAAGGCCAGAACTGAGTGTTATATGCTAGATATTGACAGTCTTATTGAAGTAAAACTGCAGTATTCCCTCAGGTTGTGCTTTAGAATTTGTAATTACTTTTTTTTTTAACAAACATAAGAAAATAATGAAATATGTGAACTATATTTTCTTTCTATGTATGTGAAGTCACTTATTTAATTTTCTCTGTACTAATACCTTTTTTAGGTCTTACTAATTTAATCTCAGGACACTATGGTTACATGAGAGAGATACGTAAAAAAAAGAGTGGGACACAATTTATTGGTAAAGAAAGACTTATATTTTCAGGTCACAATAAACTTCAGTAAAGGGAAGGTTTGGAAAGAAGAACAGATTTAATGACAGAAGAAATAGCCAGATGAACATTCAAAATACTTATGAAAAGCAGATTTGAACCATTTTTTACCATTGCTGGTACTGAACCACAATTTACCAAGCTGGTATTTTTGTGGTACATATTGGCATTTCCACGAGCTTCGAATTTTATTACCTGATTAGTAAATCTTCGCACATCTTTTCTTTTATTTCCTTTAGGTAGACGGATTTCTGCAAAAGCTTATTAATTTTGATAAGGAATACATTTCTGCAATTATTGTTAAAACCATAAAAGAAGATTATCTCTGTGACGCAGAGTTCAACACAAAATTTGTGCAAGCAAAATTTCAGCTGCTGTTGCGCACAGTGCTTGGATTGTTAACATCATTAGAGTCCAGGAGATAGGAGTTAAACTGGTATAAATTTCTTCAGCTCAGAATTTTAAAATTTTGCTTCTTTCAGTTCTTTTGTTAACACAAAGAACTCACTTCACGCTTATAGCCTTTAAAGGTACTAGAGAAAAAATGTTTTAAATGTCATAAATTATTTTTATATTGTGTTGTGTATCACGGCTGTGCTTAATTTGGAGAGTTCTGACCTTCCAAAAATAGCTCAGCAGAATAGTCTCTGCCTGGGGACCCAGAAGATCTGAATTTAATCCTGGTGCTTTCACTGATCTGCAGGGTGACCTTGGGCAATCTGTGTGCCATTTTCCGGCTTGCTAAAATGAAAATAATAATACTTACAGCCTTCGCAAGGCACTTTCAGAGCAGAGCATATGAATCGATAGCATCTTCTCCTTAAGTATGTGAAATGGCAGAGGAAACTCTTCCCACTTGCATTAGTGCACTGTTAGCATTTAAAAATGTGAAATTATAAAGATTATTACATGGGAGGGAGAAGCTCAGAAGTGTTCCCCTAATCAATAAGTTGCCAGCTGGAATGCAAAGGAAAACAGCGCAAGGGTAATGTACCATTTAGCGTAACAATGAAAGACTAAAATTAATGTGTTTTCAATGTGAGTACGGCCACTACCAGTGCAGTCACACTGTATTATATCGCTGGCTTGCTTGCTTGTGCTATAGCGCAATAGTATAAAACACATAAACAGTTTGAAATCCCCACATTAGTTTTCAAGACTTTCAGTTTTCCTAGAGAGATCTGTCGGTTTAGACAGAAGAGGAAAGCTCCAGTGAGGTGCCTTGGCCGCATGCACATGCCTCATTCTGCGGCGGGGACTTCCCTCCCCCAGGGTGCTGCTGCAGCCCCCCCAGCAGATAACCAGCACAAGGCATCTGGGCACAGCATGGTGTGCAAGGAGGGCAGCAGGCACGATTTTCCACTTGTGTCCATAGGCATGCTGACCTCCTGCAGGGCCTTTTCATGGTCCATGCAGATGGGTGAATTGTGCATTGCTTGTATATTCTCTTTTAGTATTTTATGACAGGCACTGCACAGGTCCAGTGTCATCTACTGTGCAGCCTAGGTGAGCCCTGGCAGTAATTAAAGTATTTGAAACCATCTGCTTAATTGCATTAAAAATACACTGATGGGCTTGCACTGTTTGAATGGTCTTCAGGAAACTATTAGGTTAAAGCACTTCCCTCTTGGCAACGTTTAACTAATGCACAATGTTTGTTCTGTGAATTACAGCTGGTCTTTATACCGTTTGTTAGTGTTACCTGTAGCAGAGCCCTGCTTGCCATTACTGAGCCTGCAGGTTCCTCCAGTTCTTCTTTCCCTCTGCTTTCTCATCACTGCCTGCCAAGCTCTTCACTGACGTGGAGACTTTGGGAACAGCACGTGAGAGAAGGTGCCCAAAATGGGGCGGGCTGCAACTGCCTGCGGGTCTGTGCTCCCCGAGCGCCGAAGGCAGTGCTGACCATTCAGGCTGCACACATGGCTCAGTCACGCCTGTGACTCTCTGCCAGGAAAAAGGCACTGGAAACGCAGGAGAGAAAGGCTACTAAAGATACAGATAAGCATTGCAGACTTTCATTAAGCGTAAATTAAAGTAAATCCTCTAACAGGCGTTAAGAGTCTGCCCATCATGAAGATTGCTTGAATATTCCATCCCCGCCACATGGGCAAGAGTTAGCAGGTAGTTTGTACTGAGACCAAGCCCCACCCTTTCTATTCAGAAATCCCCCTTATTGTTTAATTAAACTGCCTGAATGTCTCCCAAAAAACACTGTGGAAGTATCTAATAATCTGGATTACAAATGTTGCGATAGTATGTGGCAATATTATTAGATTATCTCAGTATAAACTAAAAGAAGATTGTAATGTTTACCCATTTTGCTTGATACAAATGCAAAAAAGAAAATTTGCTGTTGGGTGTGGTACAATGTTTATGATTAAATGCTTTATTCATACTTGTATGTCAATCTATTAGTGTGCTGTTAATTCAAATGTTACTATGATGTATTTTATCGCCATTAGCACATTTATCACAGGTAGATGTGAAACTTAGACAAAGGTGTACTTTCTCATTAATGATGAGCAGCCTATTCATCTTACTAGAGTGTAATTAATGTTAGTTACAATACTTAATTTTTCACTGTTTGTCATGCTACATATTTAGCATTTCTTCAGTCCTTTATCAATCTGCTCTCCTATCATATGAGCACATCAAAAAGATATATGTATGTATCTGACCTGTTTTGATCCCTAATTTTTATACGTTTCCAAGAACTGGAATATTTTTATTCTTATACTGTAGCCAGCAGAGTTAATTAAAAAACAGATTGTATAGTGTTGTCCCCTGCTTTGGGTTCTGGGTTAGCTTTTTTTGCATTGATAATGTAACAACTAGGTAATGAAATAAAGCAGGGCACACGGTGAAGACGCTGGTGCTCACTTGCTGTAGTTATGTGCTGGGCTTGTGTGAGGCTTTAACGGTCCCAATGGTTCTCCTGGATTTTCAGTTACATTTTTTTGTACTGTTGAGAATGTTAGTGCTAGTAAACATGTTGCGTGAGTAATACAGCTCCGAAAACAATATAAGCATGGACTGTCTGAAAAGTGTACATTATTAGGTAAATAGGTGTTACAACAGCTTATTGTTATACATTGCTGAGCATTGCTTTGTCCATACTGTTGTTAGCAGTCATCGAGCCAAACCACAGTCACTTGTTCATTGGCTGGTGTGCCACACAGCGGGTGGGAAGCAAGCTGTGCAGAGGGGTTAAAAGGGAGAGAGCATGGAAGACATCCTTGGATTTGCTCCCCACCATGCCAATAAATCCAGCTGTGCTGGAATCCTGAGAAAAGTCCATACTTTTGTACTGGTCCCAAGAACAACACAATTGCCTTAGCTGAACCCTGGGCTTCAAAGCAGTTTTATTTCCTGATCATCCAAAATTCCCATTAAGCTGGACGGAAAGAGAACTGATCCTTCCATTAATACTTGGTAAATAAAATCCCTTGGGAAAAATATTTGAGCTGGGTCAACCAAATGCTTCGGGTCTAGGGATCTCTGGATGCAGAATGGACCTGGGATGTATTTTCTCAAAATTTTAAGGAACTCTTTCTGAGAGAAGGCACACCAGTTCCTATTTGTTAGCCTCTTAGTTGTCAGACTTTACATTTCTAAGGTATTTTGATAATAATGAAGGTTAAAGGAATTAGCTGTTATTTTCTGTGAGATGACTTCTTTTGTAACCACTGTTTGAATGCTACCACAGTCTACTGTTCATGCAGACATGAAGCTGATCACATCCCCACCATAATGAAATGGGTCTTAAACTTTCATTCAAGCCAACAAGGGCTTGCCATTGCTGCAGAACAACCTAAAGCTATTAGAAAATCCTTAAAATAATCTATCTATATGCCTTCGATTAATCATAATTTTTTTCCGACGAACCACAAGTGAAGTATAAGCCAACCAAACACAGATTTAACATACTTCAGTATGAAAATTCAATTTGGACATAATTACAAGTAGGTGTAATTGCAGGTTAGCAGCAGACTAAGAATAAAAATACCAAGCTAAGTTTAGACATTTTAAACGAAATGGTAGTTGAAGGTGCTCCATAGTGATTGAAGTACAATAATAACCTGTAATGTAAACAGAGTTGAGTAATTTTTTTCCATGGTACCAAAGCAATGCTCCAAAACAATGAGTTGTAGTTTTATAACTGCACTGAAATATTTTTATTAAAAAAGAAACTCCTTCCTTGGAATTTTCTGTGGCAAAAGACCAACAAATTTTCCATAGTATAGCAAAACTCCTGTAACAACAGACTCTGGCATTCTCTTTCCCTCCACCCATCCCTCAGCCCTGAGTCGTTTGAGTAGAGGGAATTGCTAAAACAAAAATATTATAAAACTGTAGCCTTGAGCTTATGTCTGTTTTAATGGATAGAGGATAAATACAAAGAAACTACGAAGCTGCCTTTAACCTTTATGACATTACAAAGCTAGTTATAACAACAAGCTGTATAACACACCAAAAAGGTAAGCATTTCACTCTATTTTGATTTGACCATTTTGCTTTCAAAAGGAATTTATAAAAACACCCGGGAACAATGAACATCTGAACTCAAAATGATCCAGGTTTATTTTTACTCCAAAAGAAGAAGTCTCAATAGAGATATTGATTTTCTAGCATTCATCCAATATTGCACAGAAAATGGCCCTGACCTTGCAAGCCGTAGCGGCGACAAGGAAGCAGTCATTACAGTCACAGGTTCCCATTGATTTTAGTGGGATTACTTGCATAGGCAAGGGCTTGCAGGATATGACCCGGTGTCCCATTAGCAGTAAGACCAAGCATACATGGATGTCAGTTCCACTCAGTTCAGAAGGATGCAGTTTACCTTTCTGTTACATATTCATCCTATGGATTTATTCCCACATATTTATTCTACGTATTTTTCTTTTTCTGGCCAACAGAGCCTCATCGCTGTGTGAAGAGCACCAGTCCTCCTTCCATCTTGTGTCGTTTTTTTTTACTGCATCTTCAAATGTCATTCTAAGCGCAGAGTTGATGCTTGCCCTTACAGCTCTCTCTTCCTTTGTCTCTGTTTTCTATGATGAAAATAAACCCACAAACTTTGGGCTAGGCACTATCTCTCACTGTATTTTGTAATTAATTAGTTAATACATTTTGGAACTCTCTAGGGCCAAATGAGAAGGGGACATTACTGTGCTTTGCAAAGT
>Ga0181612_181120_pt1 | contig 12949 bp, 6 predicted proteins | sample HoacroProtozoa21_FD_119630 | JGI IMG/M metagenome (GOLD analysis project Ga0181612, IMG submission 119630) | Hoatzin crop microbial communities from Cojedes, Venezuel. Combined Assembly of Gp0051906, Gp0051904, Gp0051908 | reverse complement strand
TAGAATTCTGAATACTAATTGTCACGTGAAACTTCTGAAAATACAGTTGCAAGCAAAAGTCAGTTTTCTGGGCATACAGTTCTGTCATGGGAAAGAGGGGTGGAAATAGCTCGCGCCGATCCAGTCCTTGCATTTCCATTCCAAATCTGTCAACTCTAAATCGGCTTTGTTTTTCCTTGCAAAATCACAGCCACCTTTTAGCATATTATGAAGAAGAACATTTCTTAATGTTATGTATTGTATTGAGTGATTCAATAATCTGAGTTGGTGGTGATTATTTAAATTAAAAAAAAAACCAAAACCCAAACCAAAAAACAAACTCCCCAAAAAGTAACCCCAAGGGAGCCTGACATTGAGATATGCACATAGTTTAGTGATAAACACTGCATTAAATTTTATTGTGGAGAAATAATTAAAACCTGAAAATTGATTAGAAAATGATTATAAAGAATAAAACTGTAAAGCAACAGAAAACAAAGACAACAGCGGTTTTTAAAATACTGCAGAGTGCTGATTAGCACTGCTGAGAGTAAAGCTGCTCAGGGACGTCCTTTGTAGTCAGTGGAGCACACCCAAACCCCAGGGTAGCTGTTCTCCATATTTAAGGATTGAGGTCTTTCGTTTAATCTTTTCATGGAAACCGAAGTCCAGCTAAACGTGTTGTTGAGACAGAGCTGATGTGAAGATCGGGAAGCTGGGAAGCACCTGTGCATCCTGTGGTGTCACCACGGCCAAATAAAGATTCGCCAACGAGAAGTTCTGTCACTTCTGTCCATAAAAGGAGCTTTCAGACTGGGGAAAAATGGCTGTAAATGTTTGCGATGCTGGTACTGCTGCAGGGTGGCGTCCTGCAGAGGCTCACTGAGCAGAGCCAGGCTGCATTCGCAGGCTTCAGCACTGCAGAGTTATAGCTAGCACTGGGTAGGGTGAGAAGGGACCGAGCCAAACTGCAGTTGTCTTCTCTGTTCTGATGCCAGTGGCCGTTCGACCCTGAGAAATTTTAGGCCTTAATTGCTTTCTCCCTTTTCGCACTAATAAAATGGGGCTTCTCGAGCCATCACAGGGAAGTCTCAGATGAAAAGCAGCATTTCACTTAATTAGTAAAATTTATTCTGTGGCTGCATCTAGTAACACTAATCACTTACTGAGCATTAAAGTAAAAACTGTGCAAAACTCCTTCCACGTAAGAAGAATGCATTGGAGGTGACCTGTTGACCTGGAGTGCTGCTGAAAAGCTTTAAAAAGCAATATAGAATTTGGAAAAGATAGGGTGAATAATGTTGCTTTAGAAACAAGTTACTGGTAAACATTCCTGTTTGATAAAGCTGGACCCGGGGGTTAAAGTTCTTCTGTGACTGTTACTTAGAGGACTGGTAATTGTTTGGTTAATGGCGTTATGTTTTGCTCATTTGAGTGAGAGGTAGGTTGTTCAATATCAAGTAGTGAGACTAAAGCCGAGCAGAGTTTGCCCTGATAAGCTTGAAGCCTCACTGCAAGCTGCAGAACGTGCTTCAGATTCACTAAAGAGAAGTCTTTTTCATGGTTGAATATAAAGAAAGAAGGCAAGGTTTTAATTAAACCAAACAATTTTGCAGGCTAGGGGGTAGATGCATTTGAGAAAACTTGTCTCTGTCTATTTCTACATTATGGCACACTCGTTTTTTTCTGAGGCACCAGTCTTGTCAGTGTAGCACCAACTTCTCTTCTCCAACTACGTGCCTGTGCATTTGGAAAGCTACCAGCAAGAGTGGCAGGGGTCCCTGGGGAAAGAGCACAGAGCGCCTTGTCTAAAGTCCTCTCAGCTGAAAGGTGGAAATTGTGATCGGCAGAACGCTCGCTTTAAATTTCACCAGGGTCTGAAAACCAAATAACCTTTTCCTGCTCGTGTAACCGCAGCGCTAACAAATTTTCTGCAGTCAGGGTAGGCGACCTGACCATGGTTTGCCCGAGGGCACGCGTTGAGTCAGTGCTCGCTCACATCCCACCACTGCCGATGCTGGCTGGGCTGCACTGCCGGGGGCCAGCTGGGTGACAACATCCTGTTCAGCTTGACACATTTTTAACCACAGTGTCAGTTACTATTTGTAGGAGCCAAAAAAGAGTATTGGACTCGCTGCATGTTGCTACTCGGTGTCTATAAGGCCTTTCTACACAAAGAATATCCGCTTGCTAACTGTAGTCCATCTCTGATGGAAAGCAGCAGTAGGTTTCATAAATTCAGGTAGGGTAAAGTTTCGCATGCCAATCAGCTGATTGAGCAGGTTGTTGTCAATAAATGTCGGACATCTCGTACTCCCCGTTTTCTGCTCTTTCCTGCTTTGCTCCCAACCTTCATGGTGTCGCTGTCCTGTCTTAATGCCTGTTCTGGCATTGCTTGTGATTCTCTGCAGAGCCGGCTGCAGTCTGGTTTGGCTTTTTCTGTTAACTTTCTGTTGGTTTAGTGCATTGAACAGACTGGAGGTTGACTGATTGTCAAGGCTGGCAAGCAGCAGAGGAGTGGAAACGATGCAGAAGTAGGCAGGTCCCTTCCATAGGCAGCAAGCCGCTGTGTCCCCTTGCCTTATCTAACAAAATCACACTCTGTAGTGAAAACTGGAGCAGGGTTGAGAGGGGACCTGAAACTGCTGGTCTCAAGTGCTAACTGCAAAAATAGTAACTTTTACTTCTGTGTCTTGACCTCTCATTCCCCTTTTGTCAGCCCGTTTTCCTCCTACTGATGCTTCATTAAAGAAGTACTTTATAAGCCATTAATAGCTAGAATGTGAAATGAATGAAGCAGGGTTCACTCTTTGTCAAGGAATCGAGAGATGTTTCAGCAATGAATTAATGATTGCTCTGGGAAAGACACCGGGATTCTTCAGAGCATAGTGAAGCGCTGATGGGAATAATAAAAAGGAAGAGACTGGCCAGAAGGATGAGAAATGGAGGCCATGTCTCTGCATTTCCAGCAAGGGCAGCGCTGAAAGAAACAAGTGGGAAGTGCATGCAGGGAATGATGCTGCAAACCAGCCCAAGAGCTGATCTGGCTGAGAAATGATGGAGAAATCACTGTGTGGTTATGAGTCAGTAACTGATGTTTTTCTGTTATGGATGGAACAGCTCCAGTATTGCCAAAATCATAATTTAAAAATTACACAATGTGAAAAATCGTAAATCTAAAGTCATTCTCGTCTTGTTGCTCTGAGCTTTTAGTTGATGCACTTCAGGGGGGAAAAAGCGTTCTTTTTCCAGAAGAAAGGCTAAATGAGGAAAGTCTTATTGCTAGTTTTAATACTAGTAAAACTAGTCTAGTTTTGCTAGGCCTTTTCTTACTGCCTTAGCCAGGTGATACGTCTTGCTTTACATGGTGCTGTGCTCCTGTTTGTTTTTGTAAGTACAGATTTGTCATTTGTGCCATCATCTTTTAATATTAGTAACATGCATTTGTAGGATCAAATAGACCTTGGACAGTTGGACAATGCATGATGTACAAAGTGTTGAGCTGATGGATTTTACTGCTGTCTTGGGGGACCATTTGGAGGAAAACGCTGGATGTCTGGTTTAGCCCACTTCATTCGCGGTCTTATGGACACTGCTGTCCCCCTGAGAAGGCAGATGTTTGCCAATGAGGTGTTCTTCTGTTGCTTCAGGAGTTCTAATGCTGTGCTCTTGGAAGGCAACATTGTGCTTAAGTCTATTGTTCAAAGAAAATAAAAATCCAGAAGCCAGTAACCCTGTGTTTTCAACTTTAATTATGAATACGTTGCCAAAATATTTTCCCATGCAGTCTTGCTGTCTCAACATAATTCTGGTCTGTACATGACACACGAGCAGCAATAGCCTGAGATTTTGTTTCTGCAAGGCTGCTGTTTATTACTAACGTCAGGAGCAGTACGAATGTAGCATCAACCAGAATCTTCTCCATTCCGCTTACGTACTCTCTGCATTGCCTCCTGCCTCAGGCTCTTAGCAGGTTCAGATGTATTCCAGCTGCCTTGCCAAAAGTACTGATAATTGACCTAAAATCAAAATGGTTTTTGGTTTTGGGCACAAAGGCAGAGACTTGATGCATCCAGAGTAACTTGAGAGAGGTAGCTCTGGAACATGATACTGCAGAGATCAGAAATAGTCCCCAGTGCAGTTAGGTGAGTTATCGCCGTGTTTTCTGTGTTACCGTACATAAGATACTGGGTAGATGTCAATCCATTTCTGCTACAACATTAGGTACAGCAACTTTCAGTCACCAATGACTTTTTGTTGTTTTTTGTGGGGGAGGATGGGGGAATGTGACCTTTTATGTATTTTCTTGTATTGTTTGCTCTTCTTTTCAGGAATGGCTATTTAGCAGGAATTAATAAGCGACTCTAGAATGCAACTGTGTCTCAACGCTGCAGTTAGCTTATATCTAATGGACTGCTATTGAAACAGAAAAAGTGTTTGGTGTATTTAGTAGATAAAATTTATCTGGCAGAATACTAGTCTTCTGAAGTATTTAAAATCATTAATCTTCTGTTTAGGATTGTATTTTGGGGGTTGTTTTTAGAGAAGGAGGAACAAAATCCATCCAGTCTGGTTGTCTATTCTCAGTATGATGTATTGTTATTGTGGTTTTTGTAGGGTTCACCACTGTTCGACCTTATCAAGCAGTCAAAAGAACGAGAAGGCCAAACTGATCAGCCTGAACCCACTTCCACTCTCAATGTGCCTCTCCACCACAATCACACGGCAGCAGACCTGTAAGTGACATGTGTGCTTGCAGTCTGGAAAAATATGAAGTTAATAACACCCTTAATATTTAAATCCGCTTATGTTCTGTTTTCCTGCTCGTTAGGCTTGGTACTTAGGTTATGTTGAACTGTTGTATTTGCTGCTATTCATTATACATGTAAATTTAGCTGTAAATTCTGAAACATTTTTTTCCAAGCCCTATCAAACTTGTAGTGACAAACTGTTACCTTACTTGCCTAGGAATAAATAAGTCCCTTTAATCAGGTATTTAGTCAATAACTTGAATTTTTAATTCCTGATATGGGAATAAGAGATTACAGTAGCAATTAATTTCTTCTAATGGGGAAAGAGGGAAGAGTTCCTGCAAGTATTGTTCATATGAAATTGTTCCTTTCTTCTGTGAAGTGCTTAATGTGTATTGAATCTCCAGCTATCTTTCTCCTGTGAGATCTCCTAAGAAGAAAGCATCTGGACCTCCTCCAAGTGCTAATTCCACTCCAGATGGGAACTCCCAAACACACAAACCACAGAAATCTACCTCCCTCTCTCTCTTCTACAAAAAAGGTTTGTTGCTTCTGTACATGCTGAAATTGCAAAGTTATCTCTGGTTATTTATCCATTTTGGGTTTTGGAGCTTAACATTTCTTAAAAAGTTGTAATAGAATCTGTATTAAACACCGTGCAAACCCATAGCTGTCACTGGAAGAAATAGGAAAATGATGCCAGGAGGTTAATGCATGCACTCTACACACTGCAAGTTCGAACTGAATACTTGTCTGCTGATTGTAAGAATGGCCGTATGGGCTCAGACGGAGGGTTCTTCTGTCGTAGTATCCTTTTTCCAGTAGTGACCACAAATAGATGTCACGGGAAGCTTAAGAACTGGGCAAGCATATACGGTGCTTTCCCAAGCTTTGACTTTCTCCAGCTTGGGTTTTTTCCTGAGCCTTTTGTGATGTATCCGCTTAGTAATTCTCAGCAGATTTGCATTCCAAATGCTTGTTCAGACTCTCTTGGAATCAACATAGACATACGTGTGCGGCATTGTTTGGTGTGGACTTCTGTGTGTCCACTACCTGTTGTATGAAGAATCTTTTCCACTATATTTTGAACCTGGCTTCTACTATCTTCATTTGATGGCTCGTAGTTCTTGTAGTTGGAGACAGTGAATGTTCAATTGCCATCCTCCATCGTGCTTCTTGTATTTTGTATACCCTTATTATTACCACTTCAGTTTATTTTTCTTCTCTCTTTCTCAAGTGTATCTACTGGCCTATCTTCGACTGCGTACCCTGTTCTTTCGGCTTCTCTCTGAACATCCTGACCTGGAACCCTTGATCTGGACCCTCTTTCAGCACACGCTGCAAAATGAGTATGAGCTTATGAGAGACAGGCACTTGGACCAGGTAACATTAACTTTTTTTTTTTTTCCAAAGCTTAGAAAGACTGTCCTGAACAAAATGTCCCTTATTTATTCCTTAACCATTAGAAATTATAATCCAAGTTTTTGTTTCTCTATTGATTGCTCAAAGGAAAAATTAGTGCTGTCTCTTTGATTGTCTCGGTTTTTTGAAGTACGGGCAGTTACTTACTGTAGGATCTTCAAAGTGCTGTTTACAGCTGTTTTTGAAATAACAGAGAGATCTGTGTTGGCTGATAATGGCTGATCTATGTGTTGTTATTCTACCCTAAAACTGTGACATGTGAAACAAGTTTGAGAAGATATTACTAGCTTCAATTAGTTGATTGCCATACAGAAATGGAGGGAACAGTAGTATACTTATTTTCTGGAAGTTCAGATGAAGTTGAGTTGCGTGCTGGTTCACAGAGCACAGTCTGTAATAGAAAGCTCATCAATTGGTTTCTTAACTTGAAAAGAAGCAGCTGAATTAATTTTCTGCATTTCATTTGTCTTGTCTTGTTTCTTTAATAGATCATGATGTGTTCCATGTATGGAATATGCAAAGTAAAGAATGTAGATCTTAGATTTAAAATAATAGTTTCAGCATACAAGGAGCTTCCCAACACAAATCAAGAGGTATGGAAATTCTTAACGTAGTCTCTGATTAAAAATGTTATAAAATTAATATTTCTCTGTCTAAAACAAAAAACCCCAAACTTGACCATATGAAAGAAAACTTCTGCTTCACTGCATCTCCATTTTGTGGAGGAGAAAACTGGCTCAATGCTAAATGTCTCTTTAAACATCTCTCTCAAACAGTTTGGTATTTCTCCTCAGAAAGCAGACTTCATTCCACCTTTTTGCTTAAAGATACTAAATAATGGTTTGTGATTCTGCTCGGAGACTAGATGAAGATTCACGTCTAGAGCTAATAGGATTTTCAAAAGCAACCCGAGCTCCTTTAAGAGTTGCCAAACTTCCATGGAGCATTAAAGGGAGGAGAAGCAGATAACTTTCTATAGAAGCTTTCAGTAGAAACATGGTTGGATATCAAATAGGGCTGTATGGTTATGTATCAGACAGGTGCGTATGTATTAACGTTGCAGGCTTAATTCTAACATTAAGAAGTTCCCTTCTTAGTGAGGGCCTTACTGTACTTAAATTTTTGCACGAAATAGTAATTAAATCAATAGAAAAAACCCTCACCAAACAATTGATTGAACTATAGGCATCCTTTTAGTGGCAGAATTTCTCACAGTGTATTTGTGCATCTTGGCTAAACTCCAGACTTATGTCTCCAAGCCTAAAGAACTATTTTATCCTCATCAGGTCAGTAATGATTTTTTTTAGCCTTGCAAGATGTGCATAGTAGCAAAGTCTTTTTTTTCCACAATTGTGCATGCCAATTAATTAAGTAGATGCTTCTACTGATGTTCATACATGTTTGGAAAAAAAAGACAATTTAGAACAGTTCTAAATAGTAGTGACAATGGCTTGCGTACAATGCACGTCATCTTAACTCTTATCTAACACACTTTGTGAATGGTTTTATGAGTTTGTCAGATGTAAATTTTTCTTCTTTTTCTTCTGTGATTTTCTCACCCTTTGTAGACTTTCAAACGTGTTCTTATCAGGGACGAACAGTATGATTCCATTATAGTGTTCTACAACTTGGTGTTTATGCAGAAGCTGAAAACAAACATTTTGCAGTATGCCTCCAACAGGGTAAGCTGTTCAGTTGTGTTCAGTATTCATTATTTAATAGAACACGAGTATATAGACAATAGAACCTTATGATTATTTTATTATTTTTGTAGCCTCCCACTCTGTCACCTATCCCACACATTCCTCGCAGTCCTTACCAGTTTTCCAACTCTCCTCGGCGTGTCCCTGCTGGCAATAACATCTACATCTCACCCTTGAAGAGCCCATACAAGTTCCCCGATGGGTTTCAGTCGCCCACAAAGATGACTCCAAGGTCTAGGTAGGTTGCTGACAAGCATTTCTTTGACTAAACTGAAGGTATCTGAGGGATTTTAGTGGAACTAAACTGACTAGTTTGTCAGTAGTCTGTGGTTATTATATCCTATCTGGTTAAAAGTTTGTGTCCTGTATTTGGAATCTTTATTCATGTTTGAGTGCTTTTCTGTTTCAGTTCAGCATGCTCAAAGAGGGGTTTTTTAGGTGTTTTTTTCTTTTGTGTGGTTGGTTTTTTTTTTTGTGGTTTTTTTTTTTTTTTGGTTTTGTTTGGTTTTTTTTTTTTTTTAATGATGACATCTAGGGATGCCCCCAAAATCAGAGCTCTGTCTTGCTAGGTACAATCTGAGAAAATCACAGAAAATTGGCACTCCTCAGAGGACACAGAACTGGGAGTGGATTGCTGGGGTGGAACACCAGTGGAAATGCACAGGGAAAAGCAGAAAATGTGAATTTTAAAGTTTATGGTTTCCCAACCCATGCTGCGCAGGGCTGTTTTGTAGTTACTGTGAAAGAGACAGCTTTAAGGAGCGATTTAGAAGAGAGTAAACCAGCAGCTCTTTATCTATGGAGTAGTACTTTTTGCCATGGTTTCGCATATGGTGCAGGAGATACATATCTGCATTTTAATATATCCTGAATTTTCAGTGCCATCCTTGTGTCACTATCTTAAATAATATTTTAAAACAATACAGAGGAATTCTGGACTCTGGTTGGAAGCCCTGTTTCTCATCCCTCAGCATGGTTGTAGTATAGTATATTACAAAGTTGGTCCTTCTTCAGCAAGCATCTTGGGCTAGTGGCTTTGCAAAGTTCCCTGTAGCTTTTACTTTTCCCATATGGAGGATGTGTTTTGCTGTAATTACTGATTTCATGTTAAATGAGACTATATAATATGTAGAACAAATATGATGTTGACCATGCTTAAGCATGCCAAAAATTTACAATATTCTCAGAAGAGCTTTGTATGCTACTCAGGCTTTTCAGCATCTTGCTCTCCCCACTGCCTCACCCTTTGCAAGTGGCGTGTGGTGTTCCCAAGATGTTCAATTGCCATTATAAATGCCATTGTATGAAATTCTCCTGGGACTCTGGAAGCTTCAGGCATCTTAAGCACTACAGACCCTAGCAATTCAACTTAAGTATTTTAAGACGGCCAGTCACTGAGACTTCACAGTGATTTTTTTAGCTGTGTCCATCAGAAGTTTGCAATCTATAAATTCCATGGTGTGACCCACCAAACCACTCAGTAGCAATCCAAGGCACCAGCCTGCAATGAGGAAGACAAAAGAGGAAAGTAAATTTGAAGCTTCAAGGCCCAACTGGTTTGATTTGTGACTTTCAAGAAATGGAAGAGCTTCTGATCCTTTGTCATCTGCAAAATGCCTTTCCCATGCAGGCTTTCAGAAACAAATCTCCTGTGTATATTTTTGTCAGCGTGGTTTCTCAGGGTCTTGGAGAGCTATCAGCTTCTTGATGTCTTACTGGAAAGCTAGTCTGTCTTTCATTCTGCTGACTGAGGCAGTTCTCCTGCAGCTTCTCACCCCAACACTTCTCCAGTTAAAATGGAGGCAGAATTAGGAAACAGCCTTCTTTTTTTCCCCTGCTGGTCTTTGTCAGTCTTCTGTGCAGCTCTGTGTTCAGCGAGGGCTGTCAGTTTCCTCTTGATGGCTTCGTTCTGCTTTCCTTTTCCAATGAGATGGTGTTGCCATGTGCATCGTGGAGTTTTGGAGAAGCTGCTGAACCGAGTGATGGGGAAGCACCATCCTGAGGGGTGGCGTGGAGAAGACAAGAAGGGGAATTGAAGATGGTGTGGTTGCTCCTGGTTCCCCTCGCTGCAGAGCAACCAGGCAACTGGGTCTGTGCTTAATGAGAGCAATGCCTTTACAAGTTTTTACTGCAGTGCATTGGTAGTAGAGGAGTTGCTCCTGCAGAATTCCTGTTTCGCTTGAAGTACAGTGCTGGTTAAGTAGTGTGTGTGCCGTGTCCTTTCTGTAATGCTGAGATTGAGATAGCAGGCTATGAAAGTAGCATTGCAGCTGCAGGCCATGTGATAAGCTTTAAGAGTATGTGCTTACTGCAACCGGGAAAGCACCTCGAACATTGACCTTCCAGCCTTTCCCCATCTGTACCTGTTTAACATACAGATGGAGGTAAAGCACATTCGGGCTTGGCAGGACCCCTGCTGCCCATGTGAAAGAAAATGCTTTTAACCAGCACACAGTGAACTACACATTCTGTTTCTCACTCTCTACTGCCCACCTCCCTCTCTGAAAAAGAGCTGGGGAGGGACCCATTTCCAGCTGTCTCTGAGCAGGAGCTCCTCGGATGACAAGAGCAAGGCATGGTCCACCCCTAGGCAAGGAAATTCAGGACGGGCTTTTATCTAGTAGAAACTAGATAGTAACATACAAGTGTACCTCCAAAGTGTAGGTGTAGTGAGCTGTGTGATGCCGTACCTGTTTTGGTTACTGTCCTGCCTCGCCTCACATGGAGTATTTGAGAGACCGTGGAGAATTTTGTTGTTTTAACACTCCAGACCTTGCATCGACTGAGGTTTTTTTTTTTTTCTTAGTCTGCAGCAGTGACCTAGATTTCTTTTGGCAAAGGTCTTCCTCTTTTTGAAACGTGGATGTCAAAGTGCATCCAGGAGAGACCAAGAGCTACAGCCACCAGTGGAAGCTTGTGCTTCAGCTTTTAGTCTGGAGAGTCCTCAGATCCCCTTGTGTGTTGTGCACCAGCATTTCCCCTGTCCTTGCTTCCTAGCTTTCAGGTCTCTCTCCCTCTGCTCACTCCGCTGCAGTCGGTTGCTGTCAAGTACGAAGATGAAGGCTCACTGCCCATGGGAGTAGAAGGGCAGAAGGTTGAACTTGCCAGCTGTCTCCTCTGCACATGTATACAGAAAGCAGGTGGGGAGTACACATTTACTCTTCTCATGAAATTAAAGTGTCCTCAGTGGCTCACTGGTATTCTCACACACCTCTGCATTTTGCCACCCTGGCACAGCGATATCTGTCCCTCTGTCAGCACAAGGGTTTTCTCCTGGCCCCTGTTCATGGTTCCTACATGTGATCCTGGCATGTCTACCTCTAAGGGGGCTTACCCCTTATATACTATGTACAACCGTGAAAGCTGTTGCCTCTCTTCCTTGATAGATCAATGAACACCACTGCTTGTTTTGTTTTCTGAGCAATAATAATGTGCAGCAGTGCGACTTTGACCTTCCCCCATTGTTTCAGGGAGCAGATGGCAAGGAAACACACTGGGGGACTTCACAGTTTCGGTGGGAAGCAAAGTGCTTTCTGTGGCCCTGCATTTTATCTACATCATGTTCCTGCCTTCCCAGGGACCATTGGGAAGCCAGGAGAGAGCTGGTTGCTGCTTCTGCGTTTGGGAAGGTAGAATATGAAGGGAGCAAGTTGGTGAAGTTGAGCATCATCCACAAAGCAGAGCACGTGGAAGAGGGGTGCCTGTTGCTGGTGCAGAGTGAGGGGTTGGTGCACTGCTGATTTAAAGCCTCTGGGGGTGGAGAGCAACCCCCTGCTGCTTCACTTGGCATTGATGGGGGAGGTAGCAGGAAAGCCTATGCCACTACATCCATTTTTCTGAAGTTGGGTGATGTTGGGATTTTTTTTATATTATTATAAGTTAGTAAAGCATGTGATCTGTCTGTTGGGGGCACAAGGAGAAAAACAGGGGCCTTGCTCTTCTTGGGTGAGGCTGTTCTTATGTTGCTGTGTTTTTTTCTTGTTGGCTGGAGGAGGGGGTTAGCAGCCATGGGAGTAAAAGCCTGGTCCTTGTCAACTTCTTGCAACTGTCCCAGGGCAATGGGAGGGTGAGCTGATGCTATGGCAGAGACCTCCCACACCAAGCTGTGAAAACAGCCCCTGCCTGCATCCTTCAATGGGAGGAAATCTGACCTAAGTGGGGCTCTGCACTAGGGTGTTTTGCTGGTTGCTGGGACATAATGCTTGAGGGCTGATCTTGGTCGTCTTCAGCTTGGTTAGAAACTGAGTTGGACAGCTGCCCATGCTGTTTAGGAAAGGTTGGGTTTGATAGCCTGAATTTCTCAGTGCAAGAAAGAGTTCATGCTGGAGCAACTTGCCCCAGTTCTTGTCTCCCCAGAGAGGGCTCAGGTGCTGCACTTCTCCATCACCTGTTGCCCAGGAGCCCTGGTTCTTGCCCCCACCTCCCTCTGTGTCATTTAGAGCACAGTGTCAGGGATCCTCTTCTGTCTCCTGCTGCTGCAAAGTTGTGTGAACTTTCCTGGTCAATACTGGAAAGGGGAATGCTATTTATTTTTGTATTGTGTATATTTTGTCTTGGTCTGCTGATTACCTTTGTTCCCCAAGAGCGACAGTTACCTCAATAGTTAGTTTAATACTGTGTGTTGGATAATTTTTTTAAAGAACTTTTTTAAAAGCTTGATCCTTGGAGGTCTGTAGATTTTATTTCCATATGAATTGGTTATTTTGTATAAAGTACATTCTTAAAATAGCAATCACCCTTGCTTGTATGTGTGTTTTCTTGTCTCCCGTATGGTCTCTCTCTTCCTTTCTAAGGGGAGAGTGGATAGGGGCAGGAGGGGAACACAGAGGGCTTTTTTTGGAGAGAAGGCTGCAGTCAGAGAGAGTTGTACCACCTGATATCCATTTAGAAGAGAGCCCCTGGAAAGCTAATTGGGATATTTTCCTCTTCCAAAAGACAGCTGTCTGCCTACAAACTGCCCAGTGGTGGAAATGAGATGGTGTCACTGCTTCCTCCCCCAAGTCCCTGATGGGCTGTGGGTTTTTCTGCAGCCCAGGTGTGCTGGAAAGCCTGCCTCCCTCCCCAAGACAGCATGTGGTCTTGGGGCCCAGGTAG
>Ga0181612_139397_pt1 | contig 12949 bp, 8 predicted proteins | sample HoacroProtozoa21_FD_119630 | JGI IMG/M metagenome (GOLD analysis project Ga0181612, IMG submission 119630) | Hoatzin crop microbial communities from Cojedes, Venezuel. Combined Assembly of Gp0051906, Gp0051904, Gp0051908 | reverse complement strand
CCATACGTTTGGTAAAATCTTTGACTAACTCATTGTCAGCTGTATAGATAAACTGATGCTTATCGTTTCTGCCTTCTTTGAGCAAGACTCCACTCTGGCTCATGTCTCGCAGATTGTATATCATGGGGGTGAGTTGAGTGTACTGTGGATTTTCTTGCTGATAGGCATAGCAGTAGAGCAAGAGTTGCAGAATCGCCTTGCACCGTCCTTTTTGGGGGGCAAACAAGTCATCCATATTTGAAAAAGTGGTCTTCTCATCTTTTCCAGTCTTGTAGTCAACGATGCGCACCGTGCCCTCGCTCAATTGGTCCACGCGGTCGATGCGATAGTAGAAGCGGAACGGGGCACTACCACCTATCGACATATCTAAGTGGCGAGACTGCTCACATTTTAGGATGGTAAACGCATCGCCCTCGCTCTTGAGTGTGACATCGTGGTCGTAGTTAAGCACATAGGCTGCATACTGGCAAAGGGTATCCCACAAGAGGAGTGGTTCGCCTATGAGGTTCTCGTCATCATCTACATGCAGGTAGTCGCGGTTGATATAGCGCTTGACAGTAGCTTTGAGCTTGTTGTTCTTAAATTGCTCAATATCGTGGCGAGTGATTGTTTTGATTTGTCCAGGGGCTGGTGCATAGAACTCGTTGAGTGTATCGTGAATGATAGACCCAAAGGTGCCTGCATCCATAAAGTCACTATCAGGGCTATCGTTGTTGAGACCCTGGATGTGATGCAAGTAGAATTGTAGGGGGCAATTAATAAATTCGTTGATAGCAGTGGCCGAGAGCCTCTTGCCTGTGCTATTGTCGTTATCAGTCGTCTCGTGGCATCCATATAGGCGTGCAGCGATACCATCGTTAGGCACTTCAATGATGAGACTCTTGGCTGGCAAAACATTCACGTTCACTGCGAGGTGCTGTGTGGTAACGCCATACAATTTTTCGAGTTGGTTGATGTAGCGTGAGGGTTCGCTAGACCCTAGCGACTGGGTGCTAGAATTGTAAATCAGCGTCACCTCAGAGGCTCGGCTAAGCATACGGTAGAAGTTGTAGGACATCAAGGCCTCTTGTTGCTCGATGGTGGACATGCCCCAAGCGCGACGTATGAAGTTTGGAATCAGCGAGTTGATGCCACGTTTGCGAGGAAATACTCGCTCGTTCATCGAGAGCACTATCAAGTTGTCAAAGTCGAGGCTACGCGTCTCAAGCAAGCCCATTATCTGCATGCCTCGCAGTGGCTCACCAGTGAAGGGTATCACGAGACTTGCAATCATGCGGTCAATCAGGTAGAACACCGCATTGCGTTGCACTTCGATAGCATATTCTGCTAGTGAGGCTTTGAGCTGTTGCAGGGCTTCTACATACATAACCACAAAGGCTGTTTGTAAGGGTAGTGTGTGCTGATTTGTTGCCGACTCGTCGTTGGCACTCTGGTCTTGTGGCTCGGTAGTGGGCTGTTTCATGAGGCTTAGCAAGGTCTCACAGAAGGCCATCAGCCCATCTAGATAGGCATTCACACCAGCTTGCACGCTGTGGTCACTCATCATAGCTGGGGCAAATAGTTGTTCAAAACCGTAGCCCTTAAATGTGGTAGCTGGCACTTCAAATCGATTGTTGATTGCCAATAGGTTGGTTAGCTGAAGGGCATCGCTAGCAAAGTAGGTCTTAATGAGAGGGTGGGAGAGTATGTTGTTGACGTCTTCACGAAAGTAGAGCCATTGCTCGCCTGATAGGCGGGCATGATGGTGCAGTGTGGCCACGAGTCTCATGAGCGATACTACGCTAGCATTGCGCAAAGGATAGCCTAGCGTGACGTTCAGTGAGCCAATGCGGTTACTCACCGAGTGCAATAGGGGCGTTAGCAAATTTTCGTCGGGTAGCACAATCGCTGTGTTGATGGCATTGCTCCCATCTATCGCATTGCGGTCTAGTAGGCGTTCCACTTCTCGAAAAGCCCACTTGGCTTGACCCGTTGATGAGGGAACCGCCACCACGCGCACCCGATGTTCGGTTGCTGGTTCGCGGTCAAATATCGTGTGTTGTAGCTTTTCAAGGGACTCAGGTGCAGGAAATAGTTCGCAATAGGCTTTGATAAGCTTTTTGCCAGGGTCTTGGTCGCTGAGGTGGTCTAGGATAGCATTGTCCCACCAGAAGTGGGCTTTTCTGCTGTCACGTAGCATCTTGAATAGCTTGATTTCGGCGGCTGACAACACGCCAAACCCCACAAACACATAGCCTTTGTAGTGCCCTAGTTGCTTGTCTTGCTGAGCAAGGGCGATAGCCTCTTGCAGCTGCATGCCTGTGGTTGCAACGTGGTGGGCTTGCAAAATGGTGTGGTATTGATGGTAGATGCTACTTAGGTTATCCCATAGGCCAAAGTAAGCGGCTTTCACGTCTTGTTGGTCATCTTGTTCTGCTACATGAGGTTCTCGGTTTACCCTATCTACCTGCTGCCACAAGCTAGCATCATCATCAATATTGAAGAAGGTGCTTTGCAGATTCTCACCAAAAATCTCTTTGATTTTGGCTACCACTTCGGCACTCAAGTAGTTGCTTTTCACTTCGTGCAGGCTACCTATGTTGGCAAACACTTGGTCTGCATTAGCAAGTGACTGGTCGATATCGTTAAAATCATTCACCATCAACTGTGACCAATACACAAATTGGTCAAATGGTTGAGCTCGATCCCCTAGGGTTTTGCGATAGGCATCATAGAGGGCGCAGATGGCTTCCACATCGCTCACCGCATTGGTACGTGTCCACTTGCTCAATAGATCGGCGAGAGTCAATACTTCGGGCATCATCATCGAGCCAGTGGCTTGTTGTGAATGCGATGTTGTAGCGAAGGTTTCTTGCAGGTAGTGACCAAAGAACTGACTGCTGCGTCGATTAGGAAACACAAAGCACCAGTCGGCGAGCTGTTGTCCCTGGGCTAGATAGTGGGTAGCCACTTGCTTGAGAAATGGCGTGAGATGGTTGGTTTGACTCATAGTGATAGATGTTTTTTAACGCTTATCGTTTGATGAGATGGCACACTTGCACACTGAGGTCTAGCATCACTAGCTTGCCATTGGCATTACCCCCAATATCGCGACTAGCACATTCTAGGGCATGCATCAGTTGTTCCACATTATCTTCGTTGATAAATGGGGCAAAGCGCGTGCTGAAGGTCTCTTCTTCGCGGGTCAAGTAGTTGAGTGCAGGGGTGTGCAGATTGTAGATGAAATTTTCGCGCACTTGGCGCACGGCATAAGCCAAAAAGCGTCGAGCTTTCTCACGCTTCATGTCGGCAATGCGCTCGCTCCACAAGCGCAATTTGGGTAGGTTGCGCTGCCATGCTAGTCGCATCAGTTCTACAAATCGTTCGTGAAACTCATGCACCTCGCTACTGGTGGCGAGCATGCTCTCGGCAAGCACTACGTTGCCATCGGCGGGCGAAGCGATCGCCAATGCCTCGCGCTCATCGATGCCATAGCGTGCTTGCAGGTAGTGGGCCACCTCGTCGGTCGAAGGCTTGCGCAACTCGATGCGCTGGCAGCGCGACACAATGGTGCCCAGCACCCCCTTGATATCATCGCTCACCAAGATAAACTTGCAGTCATCAAATGGCTCTTCAATCAGCTTGAGCAACTTGTTGGCGGTCTCTTCTTTGAGCTTCTCTGGTAGCCACAGTATCAGCACCTTATATTTTGCCGTCAGGGCACTCAGAGTCATTTGGCGTATGATGCTGGTACTCTCCTTGACCAAAATCTGTGGCTGGGCGTTGTCGGCTTTTAGTAGCGAGAGCCAAGCCTGATAGTCCTCTACTGGATGCTGGTCTAGAAAATCGTGCCATTCGGACATATAGTCGTTGCAATCACAAGGCTGCTCGCTAGAACCTTTCTTGTTGGTAAATGGGAACGTGTAGTGCGTATCCACTTGGTTGCAACTCTGGTGCTGCTTGCACATTGGGCACACGCCACAGCTATCACCATCGGTGCGATGCTGGCAGTGCAGATATTGCGCTGCTGCCCTAGCTAGCGCTAGCTTGGGCACACCCACAGGGCCATGCAACAGCAGGGCGTGGGGCAAGCGGTCGCTATCTATCAGATGCCTAATCTGGTTGACAGCGTGTTGGTTGCCTATGACTTCTCGAAACAACATCGGTGACTCAGTTTGTTTATGGGGTTTATTTCTATCAATTAAATAAGAAAAATATCGGGTAAAGATACAACTTTTTTTTCAATCAATCGACCTATTGGTCCTTGCTGCTGCAAAAAAATGTACCACTTCACCTCACCCATTTGCGCATGTCGGCAAATGTTGCTATCTTTACGCCTTGTTAGCTATTAGCAAGAGCAAAGAAATTATGTACGGGCTATCGCTTGTGAGGCCCACCAGCATCAATCAATATTTTTCTAAAAAACGTATCTCATTAAATTATGAAAAAAATCTTATCATTAGTAGCGTGCCTATTGACTTTGGGCTTAGGTGTAGCAAACGCTCAAGTCTATCAGGGCGAGATGGCAGCAGGCGCACAACTCACCTATGGCACTTGGTCCTCAAGTCCAGGCTTAGGTGTGCGATTCCAATATGCGCCATGGGACCACATCCGTGGTAGCTTGGAGGTGGATGGTTTCTTTAAACACGACCACAAGACTTGTTGGGATGTGAACCTCAATGCTCATTATGTGCTCAACTTGTGGCAAGAGCGCTTGCGTTTCTATCCCTTGCTGGGCCTTAACTACACGATGACCACCCACAAGTGGAGTGAACGTGACCCCGCTGACGAGGAGAACCACGTGGGTCTCAATGTGGGTGCTGGCTTGGAGTATGGCATTACCGACCACTTGAACGCATTCTTCCAGTATCGGCACACCATCGTGCGCGTGGTTGACCAAGGCATCTTTGCAGCTGGGGTCACCTACCGATTCTAAATCTTTCCCTTCACAGTCGATGGCCTAGAATCGGTCACCGAGGAGGAGAAACATAAGTTCACAAGCTCAATACACAACAACCCGCAACCCCATTGAGTGTATTATGGGCAGTTGTGGGTTGTCGTGTTGCTTGTTGTTACTGAGGCGCGATTAGCTGTAGCCTTGTTGCAGCTAGTGAGATATAGCCTTTGAGTGGTTGCTTGCAGATTAGTTGACGGGTTGCAACTCATCGATTGCTCCTCCCATCAGGCTCGACAGCGAGTCATCATCGTCATCGGTAGCGTTGAGATCATGGTCCACCTCGATGCCACACAGCAGGCGCAGTAGCTCTAACGTGGCATTGGCACTAGGTGCACTAGTGGTGAAAAAGCCTTCACCCTCGAGAGGACTCTTGAGCGCAAAGCCAAAATATCCATTTGTTGAGTCATTGCGCGAGTGAGCAAACACACCCATCAAGGCCTCGTCAAACAGCTGTTTGGCTTGAGGTATATCGTAGGCATAGCCTTCGGTCTGTTCATAGTCGAGTACCTTGATATAAAGCATGTCGTCCCCGATCTGCCCCACACGTATCATCTTGTTGTCATATTGATAGATATATTCTCCATCATAGATTTCGGGGGCTTGTCCCATTGAGTTGGCAAACGTGCTGATTTGGCTGATTACTTGTTTTGGTGTCGTGGTGCTGGCGGCAAGCACAGCATTCCATTCACCCTCTAGGTGAGGGTCACGTGCGATGCCTAGTGCTAGTGGACCATCGATAGCCGATAGCATCGATGCTAAGTCGATGCGTCCGATGTTAGGCAACTTGCCAAACAGGCTGAGTAGCTGCTGTATTTGTTTCAGTTGCACAAGTTGGTCACCATGCACACTCATGCTCACAATATAGTCCATCGAGTTGGGAATGGCCTTAAGCACACGACTGTTGGGCTGGCTCAATGTTCGGCTCAACAGTGTCATATATTCACTGTTAGTATCGGCTTGTATGTTGGCATCTAGTTCCACTTCGTCGCGTTCTAGCTCTATGTAGCAAGTCATCGCTTCGATGTCACTCTCGGTGAAAACCGATATCAGTGGCAACTGTTGTGCTATCTCTTGATAGGCAGCACTGTGGTTTAGCAAGGCTTTTAATCCATTGGGTAACAACCATGCGTTGATGTGTGTGTCGTGGTTGTGCAAGCATGCTTTCACTTGCTTGTTGTCGATGATGCTAGTAGAGCGATGCTCCAAGATGTTGCGGGCTGCTGTTGCAGCTCGCTTAACCTCCATCGCTTTGTTGACGTGGCCTACTAGTAGCACTTTGTCTTTGATTGCATATAGGTTGTCTTCTACATATAGGCATTCCAAGCCGTCAATGTCGCTCCACTGACCACCCACTCGCTGCGACAATGTGTTGCGTGCTTGTTGTGCATCGTGCAGTGGCACGAGTACCACCGTGCCAAATGTCTTGATAGTGCAAAAGACATACACTTTGTTATCCACATCGATGCCTAGATGGGGCAAATCGGTGAGCAATAGGCTCATGGGCGATTGATCGTTTTGGTCAATAGCTTGTTGCAGGCTCGTTGGTAGCACCACTTGGTCTGCATCAAGCAAATCAGCATTCTTTAAAATCTCAGGCACATCGATACATATCACTGCAGTAGCATCGGCAGGAATCATCTTCTCGAGGTGGCTGTTCACTTGGCCACAAGCTCCTACAATCAGCGATAGAGCGACTATCGACAGATATCGCAACATCGTTTTCGTCTTGTTCATGTTATTCAGATACTCAAATGAAGTGTAGAATATCGGGTTGTTTTTTACATTGATTGAAAATAATCGCTACAAATGTACGATAATTTTAGAAAACAACGAAAAAACCTACTAAATAAATGATGTCTCCGATTTTAGAATGACCTATCAGGTAGCTACACACCGAGCGCTACCTATCAATATCAGTTAGAGTAATGAAACATTGATGGCTAAAAAATAGATGACTCGTAAAATTTTAGCAGCTATTGGCACTAGTTTTGCAGAAAAGTGTTATATTTGAACACTTCAAAGCGTTTTAGCTAATGAATGCTTATAGCTCATCATAAAAGATAGATGCCCTATACTCCTCATCTATATAGAAATTGGGTGCAGGGATGTGAAATAGTTTATTTACTCCAATATACTACCAACACGTTGATAAATAACTTATAATATGACCGACATCGCTGAACTTTTGAGAGAACTATTAGACCGATATAGCAATACCCATCGCCTGGATGCAGAATTTGAGCGACTATTGCGAGAGCAAGCGGGCTTGATGGACGAGTATAAGCTATGGTGTGATGACAATGGATATAGCCTAGATACTGGCTATCGTGACTACGTGAACGAGATAGTGGAATCACAAGATTCTATTTGGGACAACACTCAGGAGTGAGATAAACAATCAAAGCAAATTGCAGATGAAGCCTTTAGATAAGCGCAATCGCAGTTTCCCAACCGAATGGGATAGACAAGATGGCATATTGCTAGCATGGCCACATGTAGGTACCGATTGGGCGTATATGCTCGATGAGGTGACGGCTTGTTATGTGGAGATAGTGAATGCTATCATGCAAGACGATGAGCAGTTGCTCATTGTGGCTCCCGATGCCGAGCAGGTGCAGTGGGCATTGGGCCCCGACCTCAGTAGGCGGGTGAGGATAAGCCAGTTACCCACCAACGACACTTGGGTGCGTGACTATGGACCCATCACGGTGTGGCACGAGGGAGGCTTAGCCTTGGCTGATTTCACCTTCAATGCTTGGGGCATGAAGTTTGCCGCCGACTGTGACAATCTGGTCACGCAGCGGTTGGCTGAGCAAGGGCTGTGGCAGTTGCCTATGGTGAATTGTCGCGATATGGTGCTTGAGGGAGGGTCTATCGAGACCGATGGTAGTGGCACGGTGCTGACAACCACTAGTTGCTTGCTCGCTGCCAATCGCAACGATGCTTGGAATCGACAGCAGCTAGAGCAAGAGCTGAAACAGCGCTTGGGTTGCTTGCAAGTGCTATGGCTTGAGTATGGTGCATTGGTGGGCGATGACACCGATGGCCACATCGATACGCTAGCACGCTTTGCACCAGGTGGTGTGTTGCTGTATGTGGGCTGCGATGACCCTGCCGATGAGCATTTTGAGCCATTGAAACGCATGGAGCAGCAGCTATCAACATTTACCAACACCGCTGGCGAGCACTACCATCTAGTGAAGTTACCGCTCCCTGAACCTATCGAAGACGAAATTTCACGTTTGCCTGCCACCTATGCCAATTTTTTGGTAATGAATCATCAAGTGTTGGTACCTACCTATGGGCAACCACTCCACGACAAGCTAGCCTGTGAACGTATTGCGCAAGCTTTTCCTGGTCGGCAAGTGGTGGGGGTTGATTGCCGCGCACTCATACATCAGCATGGCTCGCTACACTGTGCCACCATGCACCTACCAAGTGGTAGCTTGCAAGGCAATCGCTAGGCTCGATAAAGTGCGCATCCACACACTAGATTGCATTCTATTTTATTACAAAACAACAATAGTCAACTATGAAAATATGAAAATAGGTATCATTCAGCAACACAACACTGCCCAAGTGGCAAGCAATCGGGCGCTACTCATCAAGCGCATCACCGCTTTGGCTAGCCAAGGCGCTCAACTAGTGGTGTTGCAAGAGTTACACGACTCGCTATACTTTTGCCAAACCGAAGATGTGGACCACTGTGACCTAGCTGTGCCCATACCTGGTAACGAAGTCCAACAATATGCTACTGTCGCCAAGCAGTGTGGTATCGTGTTGGTGACATCGATGTTTGAGCGTCGAGCGCCAGGACTATATCACAACACTGCAGTAGTGCTAGATACCGATGGCTCCATTGCTGGCACCTATCGCAAAATGCACATACCCGATGACCCTGCCTATTACGAGAAATTCTATTTTACGCCTGGCGACCAGGGGTTTGTGCCTATCGATACTTCGCTAGGACGATTGGGGGTGCTCGTGTGTTGGGATCAATGGTATCCTGAGGCAGCTAGGCTCATGGCGCTAGCTGGAGCACAGATACTCATCTATCCCACAGCTATAGGGTGGGAGAGTAGCGATAGCCCTGATGAGCAACAACGCCAATGTGAGGCGTGGACCACCGTGCAGCGCGGTCATGCGATTGCCAATGGTTTGCCTGTGGTAGCCGTCAATCGTGTGGGTTATGAACCTGACCCGTCAGGACTGACAGGTGGTATTACTTTCTGGGGCAATAGCTTTGTGGTGGGTCCACAAGGCGAATGGCTATACCAAGCTCCTCGTGATGCCGAAGACCAGCACATTGTCGAGGTGGATATGCAGCGCAGTGAGCAAGTGCGCCGCTGGTGGCCCTTCTTGCGTGACCGTCGCATCGACTGCTATGGCGATTTGACCAAGCGCTATCTAAAATAAACTATGTGTTCAGCTCGTTACTAGTGAATAATTGATTACCTTTGCCTCGCAATTACAAGCGAGACAATCATTGATGATACATCAAGCAATATTTATAGATTATATTTTTTAAAAACAGAAAAGAGACTATGAAAGCATTTGTATTTCCAGGACAGGGTGCTCAATTTGTAGGCATGGGCAAAGACTTGTATGACAATCACGCTCAAGCCCGAGAACTGTTTGAAAAAGCTAACCAGGTGCTTGGATTTCGCATCACCGACCTGATGTTTGAGGGTACCGAAGATGACTTGAAGCAGACCAAGGTTACACAACCTGCTGTGTTTCTGCATTCAGTGATTTTGGCACTGACAATGGGTGATGAATTTAACCCCGATATGGTGGCTGGACACTCGCTGGGCGAGTTCTCAGCGCTAGTTGCTGCAGGTGTTCTACCCTTTGAGCAAGGCTTGCAATTGGTAGAGACCCGTGCGCTTGCTATGCAAAAGGCTTGTGAGGCTACGCCATCTACTATGGCTGCTATCTTGGGCCTGCCTGATGAAAAAGTAGAGGAAATCTGTGCCACCATACCAGGTGTGTGTGTGCCTGCTAACTATAACTGCCCTGGGCAAGTAGTGATTTCAGGTGAAATAGAAGCTATCGAAATGGCTTGTCAGCGATTTAAAGAAGCTGGTGCCAAGCGAGCCTTGCCACTCAAAGTGGGTGGCGCTTTCCATTCGCCACTGATGGAGCCTGCTCGTGCCGAGCTGGCAAAAGCCATCCAAGAAGCCAACTTCTCAATGCCACGCTGTCCCATCTATCAAGACGTAGATGCCAAGCCACACACCGATGCGGCCGAAATCAAGGACAATCTCATCAAGCAACTCACCTCTCCCGTGCGTTGGAGTCATATTGTACAAAATATGATTGCCGATGGCATGACCGAGGCCCAAGAGCTAGGTCCAGGCAAAGTGTTGCAAGGCCTCATCGCCAAGACAAATCGCGACATTATACTTAGCGGTAGGCAATAATCCCTCCCGAGAGAAGCATAAAACAAGTGTTGCGGCATCTTATTATCTTAGTGATTAGGGTGCCGCAACTTGATTGATGAGAGCATAGTCTTTTACTCTAGCATGATGCCAATCACGGTGTTGATATCGGCAATAGAGACTTCACTATCGTTGTTCACATCGGCACGTTTTAGCAAATCAGCATCTGCCACATCGATGCCTAGCATCACCCCGATGATGGCATTGATGTCAGCTATGGTTACTAATCCATCGCTATTGACATCGCCACGCAGTGCTGTGCTTGCTTGACCTTGCTTGAACACGTAATCAATAAACGCTCCTGGATAGCTAAAACGCACCTGTGCCTCGCGGTACGATAGGTCACTAGGTAACGGTTGGGCTGTGACTGTTGCAATGGTTACTCCTCCATGACTATAGCTGTCGGCATCGGCAAGAGTCACGTTGAGCCATTCGGGGGCGTTATGGGTCCATTTGCCACTAGAATATGGAGTCCAAGCATAGAACTCGATGCTATGTGTTGTAGCAACGGTGTCGGCATCGGGGATGTTTTTGACCATAGTACCACCTTCGTCAGCAAAGGTGTAGGTACCATCTTCACCTGTATAGTGGAAGGTGAGATAAGGCAATTCGGTGCTCAAGAATATTGATAAGCCAGTTTTCATCTCGCTAGCATCAAAGTAGTTGTTAAGCCCTTTCCATTGATAAGTGATGTTGCCTGTGGTGGCATCGACTGTCCCTTGTTTGAGGTAGGCGAGTTCACCAAATCCTTCATCCACATGGATGTCGCTAGCAATAAATGCCGAGAAATCGCTAATACCTATCATATCGTCATCGTTATATCCTTCTATAGCAACCAAGATGGGACTGTCGATAGTCACATAGCCATCAGCTAGATTAAATACCACCAAGCCACCCGTGCTATTGTAGGTGCTTGACGTGACGGTGGCCGACCCAGTAGCAATGAGGGTTCCTGGAGTTTCGGACAGTGTTACCGAGGTCGTATTGTCGTATGCTGGTATTTTGTTGAGACGATAGATGTGGCATGTGAGTTCGGTGGTCGCTGTTACATTGAGAAAGGCGGTGAGCAACACGACTTGTTTGAGCAGGTAGGGATGCTGTGGTGTCTCAAATGCTTGTGCTATGCCATCGATGTGACTACCATTTTTACCATACCACCAACCTGATGAGTTGCTGCCATAAGGGGTGGCTCCATCGCTATAGGTCATAGGAGATGCTTGGTCGCCATAGAGGCCACCATAGGAAAAATTTTTGCTCGACTTGAGAAACGTTTCGCCCCATACTGCCTCGGTCGATACCAAGCTGTTGACGCGAGCTGCATCGGCCCGCAGGGCTTGGTCACCCGACATCTCGTAACCTTGCATCATAAAGGTGCTTGTGGTCACATCATCCATCACTGTAAGTATTGGCACCGAGTCATATTCATACCCATAAGTGGTAGTGAGCTCTTGAGTGTAACTATGTGACCATTGGCGCACACCATCCACGCGCTGCTGTACGGCCCAGTCATAGGTGGCCACACCTTGCATGTTGGATGCCTCGCCTCGCCAAGTGTAGTCGGCGTATGGCTTGATAAATACTTCAGCAGCTTGAAATGAACCTACTAGACTGCCATCTTCCATCACGATGTTGCTAGTAAAGCCTCCAGCAGGGCGATAATAGCGGGCCGTGAGTGTAGTAGAGGCTACATCCTTGGGCGGTTGCATTATTGGGTGGGCTTGCAAAGTGGTTTTAACCAATGGTGGTAGGGGTGTGATGATGCGTGTGGGACGCTCAAGAGATTGTGCTACTATTTGAGTGAAAAATGTAGCTAATAGGCTGATGCATAAAAGGCTTGTTGCTTTTTTGGTCATAATATTTTGGAGTTAATTTAGCGACTACAAAGCTACAACTATTTGTAGTGCAAAAACATACCCAAAATGGTCTATTTTTGGGGTTAGCAACTAGCCTGAAAAGGTGATATCGTGTGTGCTATGGGCAAGTGATGCGCCAGATGGTGCCCTCGATGAGTGAGCAGTACACGTCGCCCTGCTCGTCAACCTCAAAGCCATTGACCTCGCTGCTGCCTAGTCGGTAGGTGAACTCTAACTGATGAGTGCTGGCATTGACCACGGCTAACATGCCCCGTCGGGAGCCACAATAGATGTGACCGCGATGCTCTAGCACGATGCAGGGGGCGTGCTCATAGCCGAACCCCAAGTCCACCGACCATAATAGCTGATAGCTATCGCCTGTGCTCATAGCTACTAGCGTGCCATCCATGGTTTTAGCATAGGCCACCGTGCCATCGGCGTTGTGTCCTAGACTCTCGCGTACGCGATGTTCATTTTTCTCTCGCCATAATTGCTGTCCCGTGTGGCGGTCTAAGGCTGTGGTTACGCGGTCAGGGGCAACAATCACCACGCGATGAGGTGTGACTACGGGCACCACATTGCCAGGACTTAGTAGATTAGCTGCATTGCCATTATTCCATTGCCATTGCAGTGTGCCAGTGTGGCGGTTGAGTGAACGAAGCCAAGTGTCCCACGCTCCAAATATCACATCCTCGCCATCCACCACTGGCTCGGCTTGG
>Ga0181612_128048_pt1 | contig 12949 bp, 8 predicted proteins | sample HoacroProtozoa21_FD_119630 | JGI IMG/M metagenome (GOLD analysis project Ga0181612, IMG submission 119630) | Hoatzin crop microbial communities from Cojedes, Venezuel. Combined Assembly of Gp0051906, Gp0051904, Gp0051908 | reverse complement strand
TGACCAGATGGGTATGAGCTTTTAGCACATTAAGCGTGTTCTGCATCGATGTAGTGACCCAGGGGCAAAAGCCTCCAGCTAACTACTTACATGACCTCAAGGCACTGCTCCCACCCCCACCTCTAACCAAGCAGAGCACTTACAAGTACCATACTCCTCCTCATACTCCTCCTCCCTCTCCTGTGACAGCATCAGCTGTGTGCTGAACAGAATGAAGAATAAATTTCTCAAAACTTGCCTGTAGCTCTCCCATATAGGCTTGGAGGTGTGATTTAAAGACAAGGCTTAGAGGCACGTGAACTTTTGTAGAGTTTAAAGGGAACTTAAACAACGAGGCCTTTGTTTCAACTTGCATCATCAAGCAGGGTAAAAACCAAAAAGATTATGTGACATGTAGCGTAGTTCTCCCTTTAGCTGTTAGTCACGTTTAAATTAGTTATAAATAGGAAGGGGGAAGAAAGGCCAATAACCAGAATGAATTGGCATAACCAGCTCCTACTCCGAGTTCCCTCATCACTATAAACACTTGCTTAATTATTTTCTGGAGCACGAGGCCTATATTCTTAATTGCAGAAATCCACTAAGATTCAGAATTCCTACTCACACCCAGTAACTGGATCTGTTTGAAGGGGGGACTGTTTGTGCTTTATCCTGTGGGAAGTTGTTAACGCCCAGTCATTTCCCCTCATATATTCTCTCCTCACTGACCCCAGAGAGACCACTTCACATGAAAGAGTTTTTCTTTTCGAAACAGGGATATTACAGCAGTATGCACTATACAGTAAATCCTGAAGTATCTGAGAACTTAATAGCTGAAACCTTCGGAATTCTCTAGCTCTGGCTCCAATCTACACTAGCTTGGTGTTTTTTCCTCACAGATTACAAAATTATTTTCAGAATAATTCAGGATGTCATGGTTCATACAGCTATAGCATCCTGTTGGAGTTTAATGCATCTATTTTAACTTGGTTTGGTTTAAACTTTCACAAACATCCCAACATAAACACATATTCCCATGAAAAGAAGGAGCAGAGTGCCATATAAATTCCTCGGTATGTAAGTAATTCTACTGACTTCCATAAGAGAAAGCTGTTCTCAGATTCTTTCTGCACAAGGCAAGAGTCTCTAAATCTCCCTTACCCACAACAGTACAGTTGACAAATATAACTGTTCTTTTTGTTCTCATGAGCAGTTATTTCCAGATTCGGGATTGGCCAGGCTTCAATCCAGAAAACAGACTGCTCATGACAATCCCCAAATAACTTCAGAAGTCAGGAAATATCCTAGTTAGGAAAGGGGTGGATTCATCCTGCCTCAAGTATTTGGCAGACCAAGCATCCCACATCTCCCAAATGTTCAGAGAATCCATCCTTCAATTTCTGCAAGATTTCCAGCTGGGTGTTACACTGACAACCAGTGCTTTATCATAGCCAACTGCTATCCACGCAGTATACAGGAAAAACTATTGATCATCCAGCAAGTTTTATAAGTTGCAGCTGCACCCTTCCTGTTGTGATTTATATTTTCATTATAGTCCTACTACACCTCAAGTGTCAAGTCCTCCCCCTCCAATGCTAGCTAGAGCACAAGGAAGAAAACGCTCTCATCAAGAAGGCCTTTTGAGAGAAAGCCTCAGGGGAAGTTATTTCCCAATGGAAGCAGTCATTTTGAGGACAGTCTGAAAGAAGATTACTTCTGCATTTGTTTCAGGATCTTCAGAAAACTGATTTAGAAGATCATTACTTATAGCATCTGATTGAGTGACAGGAAATCTTCTCACGGTTACCTTGTTACACAGTCCATCCAAGCTCCCTCCTTCGGCAGATCCCGAGGCAGGACAGACCGTACCGTACAACATTCCTTGCGGTGAGGCATAACTTACCGGTGTCCGCACAGGGATGAGCACCCAACATGCACATACTGTAATCCTAGATTTGGTGCCCTGGTGTATCCCATGGCAAGCAGTTTAACCTTTGCCTCTGTTTCTGCATTTATAAAAAGAACACATAACATCCCAGCTCAGCACGGTACAGGGACTTACAGTTACACTGCAGAGGAATTTGAAGAAACAGAGTATGCACACATACACATCCCGTGTATATGCTCTTCAAGAACAATCACCCTTACAGACTTTTGACAGGTAACGGATTTGTCATCTCTGGTTTCATGACTGGGAAACTGATGGGATACAAACACTTCCCCATTTTTGTGCAAGCCAGGCTATCTCAAAAGAGCTCCACGGTCATATGTACAACAGATAATACAATAAAGAATAACTGTTGTTAAAATACTTCAGGTCAGGTGGTGAGTAGCACTTTCCCCGGATATGAAAATGAGGCAAAGTTCTCTGCTGCCTTTAGAGATGATGCCTGGGCTGCTCACAAATACTAACTGAAATCCAGTTATAGCAAGAATCTTCCCTCTTTATGCGCCAGAAGAGTGTGCTGCTGGTGCTGCTTCCTGCACACGCTGCTGTCCTGCGCCAGTCACAATGGAGCAGCTCTAACAGCTCTGGTGACAGGCAGTGGGGAACAACGCATAGTTCCCCCGGCTCCATGAGAGAAACAACCCCTGCACTTGAGAGCTCATCTGTTTGGGAGGAACAGAAAACCTGTGCTGAACAGTTAGAAAACCCAGCACCCCCCCAGGCACGTATCACCTTACAGCTTAGCAGCATAAAAGCTGGCTGTGCAAATAGTGTGCATAACCCAGTCTCAGCACTGTCAAACAAACACAAAAACTTGCCTGAGCAAGCCGGGACAGACAGCCAGGGTTAGAACAGTTTCTGCAGGCTTCCCCGAAGTACCTAGTAATATGGGCAACGATCCAGTTTTTGGAATACACAACTTCCACACCCCTGGCCGGGCCTTTTGCTGGGATGGAAATGGGATGGATAACTTCCTACTGCTTTCCAGCTGGTAAAATCCTATTAGAGTAAACAAAACTGTTTTCATCAACCAATCTCAACGGTTCAGACAAAACAAGTGTATTTCTCCTGCTGACAGCTACTGTTACAAGCACCGTGGAAACATTTCAGCTAGCTATGGGAATATTTCTTCCCGGGAACTGCTGTCATAGGCAGCTTAACACTTAGATAAGAACTGCTGGCATAAGCATAATCCACAGAAACCTTCAGGAATGTTTCTGAGAAAACGAAGTTCTAGGAAGACCTGACAGATACAGACACCTGCCCGACAGGCCCGTGAAAGCGATAGGGTTCAGGCCTCGCTTGAGCAAGCGGGATACTCCAGGACAGGCAAAGCCAGCCACCTCCAGGCAGCAAGGACATGGGATTCTTTTCCCTCACGCAACACCACGTTTGGCCACGCTGATCCACCCATTTACCACGCTGCTAGCTTATCACACAGGAACCTGTTTCCCAAACTGCAAAAACTGAAAGGATGTGTAAAGCTTCTGTATCACAGCCAATGCAAGTTAACCCTTTTCAAAGCACTAATTCTGATTTGAGACCTCCCCTGGGCTTTGAATAGGCTTTCAGGGAAAGACACCTTTCTTCTTTAATGCATCGCTACATCACAGAAGCTGCTATTGCAGCATGTCCCAGCACGGAAAGCCTTCAGACTACCTGAGGGCAAATCCACGACCTTTTCAGCTGTCTCCAGGCAGCTAACATACTCCAGAAAAAGTTAAAAAGTCACACAGAACTTGCCAAATTATTCTTCCAAGGAATTGCCCAAATCGTATTATAAAAATATATTCTTGGCAGTTGCCAGTTAAAGATCTAAATATGTTTCAGAAGCCAGGGACAAATGCCTGTAAAATTTACTAAGCTAGTTGTCTCACATACTACATTTGTTCACACTAGACTTTCCAAGTATTTTTCTTGCATGTTGTAGTCCGGTATTATTCCTTTAAACAATTACATACAGTTTCAGAGTCAAATCCTACAGAACTCCCAAGGCAAAGAAATTTGGTGGAAAGAAAGGCAAGAAAATGAAATTATGTCTTCATTAAGATCAAAGGCTTTTTGGTTACTTAACAAAAAGCCTGATTGGTAACCAACAAACCACCTAATACCTGAAAATCCTAGTCAACACAAGGTACATGCGGTTTCTTCTTTTTTCTTCTTCCTCAGTTAGGGACTGATTATCTCATTTTTTCTTCTGTTCCCAACCTCAGATGCTCCTTTTACAACCAGAACTAAAGTACAACTCCTCCTGCCATTGAACAACTTCTTGATACTCCCTTTTTGGTGGGAATCACATCAGTCCTCACGACGTATGACCAAACCCAAGTCCATACTAACAGAACTGCGGCAGCTGTTTTTCAGCTCCTTCTTGACATATCCAAGTCACAAGTAAGAAATCACCTATAGCTAGCTCTCTCTTACTAGAAACAGCCAACAGGGTTATTTTTTTAAAATCAAAACTCATGTATCATTCGGTGATTTCCGGTTTATCATTTCAACATTTGAGGCTGGTATTTTCTTAAAAAAAAGAAAATGATGCTCTCATAGAAACTGCTAGCGCACTTGTCTGCTTGGACCTTGACTGACTTCTGAACACTTGGGGTTGAAAACTGGTTACTGGCTATTAAAGTGTAACTGCTGAAAAGTAGCAATTGGCTAATTCTGAATTTCTGTAACATATGTGTTTGCTACGTATGACTGGCTGCATCAACAAGTGTCAGCTTCATCCAATTTAGGAAAAGTCATGAAAACAACCCTTTCTGAGTAGTGTTAAGAGGCTCATCCTAAGACGGTAATACCTCACTCAAAAGATTTGAGTGTATTGACTATGTTAAATGTGACTGTTGAGATTAACAGGTTTTTTTCCCTGATGTTGGCATAGTTACATTTTGCAAACCTAAAATTCTCTGACCTATTAAAAAAGCGGCTCTTCAAGAATAAGAACAAAAAGAAAACCCCCCAAAAAATCTCAAGACACATCCCAGTGTTTGAAAATAGATGCATGGATTTTTCTTTTCATATTCTGTAACATGTGGAGTTCACATTGCTGCAATATGACCATCCTCTCCATCACAAGCAGCCTGCAAATTAAATATAGAAAATACGGGACGTTTTCGTGGTTACCTCCTGCCCTGTTAGGCCTCAAGCTGCTAGCCTACTCAGCTTCAGAACTCTTACGTGCATGTGAATGGTAAAAGGAGTACATTCACATCATGACAAAGAAAGGTGGAGGAAGGTGATCACATGAGGTTATAAGGAGAAACCTTGGTTTAAAAAGAAAGTCAAAAAACCCAAGCACAGCCTTAATTAATTTATTTCGCCCTCTTCTGACTTACCCTAACTTAACAAAGCACGTGATGTCTTGCAAGAGTATAAAGCAAAGAGTAATACATCCTATTAAATGCATTTTATCATTCTAAGAAAATGTAGCTGATTTCACTTCATTATTAAGTGATTACTTTAGAAGTGCTCAGATGGCTTGGAGCACAGAAGCACCCAAAAAGTGCTCAGATGGCTTGGAGCACATCGTGGGACTTTCTGGGCATAGGCGACTACTTTGACCATGGCTTGCACACCACACAGGATGAAGAGTCAAGTCATGGACATCTGCGGAAAGATGACACAGCCTTGAAGTAAACTCAATCATATGATAGAAAAGGACCCTAGCATTGCAACTCCTGCTTCAGCATCAAACATTTTTGAGGATGTCTAATCAAAATAACAGTGCTAACCTTTTCCATTGATAACAGCATTCATCACGTGTATAGCAGCGCAGGTCTATGAGCTCTCAGTCATGAACAACCACCAAGGAACTTTGCACGTCAGCACAGCAAAATTCCCCCTCGATAAGCAGACTGGGCATATTAGAAAGTGTGACTGAATATGCCTGAAAATTCAACATGTGATGGAAGTGGGGACTACTGGCTGATTCAGAGTTCAAGTCCTACTTCTAGTAACTTAGGAGAGCGAGAAGGCTTAGGCAGTAAGAGATCTCTAAAGTGAAAGAGGAAGATTCAATTTATGAAGTTCAGGAAGGCAGCATTGAAGTAATCCAGGCGCAAGAAGATGCCAGTCTCGAGGAAAATGTTGGTTCACGGGATGGAAACTAAACGTTGTGCAGTTATTATGAAGAAATAACACGCTGCTCAGACAAAGCCTGTTTGCAAAGCACAAGAGAAAGAGCAGGATTAAATGCTGTGCTCAAATAATAGCCTGAATAAAGAAGGGCAATATGGAGTCACCAGTGTTTAGTGCAATACTACATTTCAAAATCAAAGCTACTGGTAGCAACAGTAGGAATCCTGATACACGTAGCACAATACGATTGTTAAAAATACAGGACCTTACTACAATAATGGTGAAGTCTTCGGCCAGGTCTATGGCTCTGTTGGAGTCAGTCTATGTATACACTAGAAAGATGCTGTCATGTTTAAACATATATAGAAATCTGATCAAATAAATCAAAGGAAAACTTGAGGGCAACAAAAGGCTCAAGATGATTTATTTTGGTTGTGCTGCACCACACTAACACCAACCACAACAGTATGATCAGTGATGGAAACTCTACTCAGATGCTTGGAACAAGAAGTTCCAGTTTTGTCCCCCTAGAAAAGATGCTAAGGCATTTCCTTATCTGAAGGGGCTCCTATGCATATATATGTATTGGCCTTCCTGTACAGTACACAATGGATGAAGTATTTCCAATAATGAGGATTTTCAGCTAAAGGACCCCTACTGCACTTGCTTCAGCAGACAGGATAAATCTGTTCAGTCTTCCTCCTTGCAGAACTACCCAAGTCACAGCTGTCTTCTCTATTTCAAAGACCTAAAAAAAGGTACAGGTGGAAAGAAACCGAAGAGAAAGAGGCAAAGAACAGAAGGTAATCCTGTCTTTTATGATTTAGGGCATGTTAACAGAAAGGATGGTTGACTGATTATCATTATACTCCATGATTCTTGTGCTCCTTGTTCTTCTCCCATCTCCACTAGGAAAGCAAAACCTGTCAGGAAACTGGTGAGTCAGCATGCTGCTGCTGTTTGTCTTGGCTATAAGACATTGATTTTTTTCCCAACGCTTTGATATAGCGTCACAGGTATCCTAACTAAAATCTTTACTGAGAGCACAGGGGTCACAGCAGCAAGAGCTGTTAGCTTAAACAAAAAAGTCAATTCTATTTTTACGGTATTTGTTTGGACATTTACATTTTCTGAGAGACTCAAGAGGAAAAAAAAAGGGAAAAAGACTTTTTTTCTTTAAGCTATTTAAGATAAAAAAGGAAAGAAAAATGCATGCTCTTCACAAAATCTTGTTTCAAAAGACACTGAATATTTCCCTGTAATCAGGTATCTTACACATGCGTATGCCTAATTAGCCCAAGAACTAAAGCTAAAACGTAGAGTGGTTCCGATACGTGGTAGGAGTTTTTATAAGGCAGCACTTCTTCAGCACTTCTCCAGAAACCAGGCCCCCTTCAACAGATCTGAAATTAGACAATGAAAAGTCACCAGGCATTTTGAAACTCTAAGCAATGCTACTTGGCCAGAAAATCTTAAATTATCTTGTTAGTACCTCACGATTAACATTAACCAAAAAGGAAATTTGGTATACTTTAAAAACAAAAATGCAAAGGTGACTCAGGAAGCCCACAGGTCTCCCCCCTTGCACAGAAGAGCCCCATAACTGGAATGACAATATTTCAATCTGCAGTGAGGTGTAATGAAAGAATCTCTGCTTAATAGGCTAGAGATTAGTTATGAAGCAAAACACAGAGTCAGATCATAAAAAGTTAATTGCAAATCACTGTTTTCTTGTTTAAATTGGCAGGAAACTGTGAAATATTTCCTCTATAAAAACATAGGTGAGCTATTATGTAGAATTTACCATTAACAGGGTGGAAGGAAGGGAAGTACAGAGCAAAGTTCTAATAACATGCTAAGAAACCAGTTGCCTCTGAAAGAGACCAAGTCACTGGGCAGGAAAGGTCTGTACACTAACATCTAAGCCTGAGATTTATGGTCAAAGCCAGCTTTAAGACAGACCACTTAAGAGTTGCTTTAGATTGTGAATGCATATATAATACCAGATGCTATTTACTACACCCTTTATAAGAGGCTTTGAGATACACAGGTGAAAGAGCTATATAATTAGTACTACTAAGAAATTCAGGTTACAGTTAAAGGTGGCCGACAGGAGTTTCTTAATCCTTTCTGGATGCATCATTGCAACAGAGATGCCTCAGAGTATTTCCTACCCTTAGCTCAACTCGGCAGTTTGTAAGGATGAAGCAGCATTCAGTACAGTATTTCAGACTTCTGAGGCTAAGCACAGCAATGAGAAGGGCTGCATGCCATTTAATACAAGTAGAAACAACAAAACCCTATTAAGTACACAATGTGCTTTTCATGTGATGACCTCTCTCTGCATGGACCTTTCCTGAAAACACTTTTTCCAGCCATGAGACATCTCAGGCTCCAATAGCCATGCACTGGTAAATAGCTCCTCCTTTGGCAGTAACACACCAGACTATCTGAAGCATCCTCTTCAGATCTGAAACTTGACATGCTGCAGTACAGAGGTGTTTAAGGCTCTTTGTGTCTTTGTGGCAATAATCTCCAAAGGACTCTTCAGAGAGATTCTCAGACTGGATTTTCAGGAGAGTACTCTGTTACGGAAATAGAAGGGTGAACAAAATACATCAGGCAGCGATTACAGCAACTGTGTCGCCTTGAATCTCAGCTAGTGATTATTTTTTCCTCATCAATTCTACTTTAATTCCTTTAGAAAAAGTAGAGAGTTTTTTCTGGTTCTAAGGTTAACCACCGTTTCAGAAACAAGAGAATCTGTAATGGAGACTACTTCAGCTCTGTGTTCCTCCTGTGCTTCATACACTCTTTAATCACACCAGCACTAACATTTTTGTTTAGGAAGACATTTGCTTCTGATTTTTAAGTAGCACTCCCTTCCATCCACATCCAGTAAGAAAGACTCCATCAAAAAATCTTGACTCAGCAGCTATCACAATTGTGATTATTAGGAATTAGAGACCATGCTTCATCTTTGCTTGACAAAGCACAAGTTCAGTCAATATTGGAAAATTTCTCTCTGCTCTAATACCTTCTGGAAACAGAAGCATAAACAAAGACGAGCTTTGTGCAGTTAGACTCTGCCACTTTGGCTTTCTAAAGCATGCACAAGCCCAAGTGTGCGCTGACAAAGTATCACCTATTTAAAGCACTACTGCCACAAATTTGGTCGAGTTGCTGCCAATAACTAGAAGTTTAAAATAAAAAGACACAAAGCAGTGACTTTGGTTCCACGACTGACTGAAGGCAACTGTCCATGCTGCCTTCTTGAGATCTGCAACAGCCATAACCTGTAAAAGACAGCAGGATGTACAGTAGGGAGACTCAGAACGTGTGCAATACATTCGATAAGCCAGACATCCCTAACTGAAATTAAAATCGGGTGTGTTCTTTCTGTACTCTTTGCTTCCAGGTCAAAGTAACTAGAATACCACAGCCACAACCACCACCTCATCTCCATCATAATTCTTTGTGGCTCTGCTTGTCGCTGTCGTGACTAACATTTGGGTTAGGAACACGTTGGCAAGGAGTCATCTAGGACTCGGATGAGAGCCGGAAGCGTGGGCATTGCTTACGAATATGACTCAGATAAGGCACATCAATTTCACCTATGAAACAAACTCACAAAGAATTTTTCTTAAACAGCTCCAGGCCTGCATATCCTGAATTACTTTCTAGAAAAGAGGTCCCAGGTTACACTCCTCCAATTTCTACAACAGGCAGCCAAAAGCTTCTGCTGACTGCTGAACAAACCCATTAAGCCCAACCCTACAAATCCATGACGGAAGAGGCCACAAGAGGAGGCTATTCTCTTCCTCCTTGCTAGAAGAAACAGATGGCCCAGGGGGAAGGCAGTATTGTAATAATCTCCAAGTTATAACATAATCTCCTCCAGCAGTGCTTTCTTAAAACGTAATATGACCTCTTCCAGTTCACATCCTAATACCCAACTAAAGCCCTTCACCAGCCTCCTGCAGGGATGAGGCCTCCACACCCACCCACCTAGGCATGTCCCACCCAATTGCACCAGCTAAGTCTACAGTGGTTCTGTCAGGCGACATCAAATTCAGGTACTTGCAGATCACATGTTATTTCTCACCAAAAGTCCCTACAGCACTAATGAACTCCAATTTTCTTAAATCACAGGTTTCGTTCAAGATGCGACATAAAGTTCATACGGAGGCACTGGTCAAGATCGCACTAGTTTGGAAGAGATACACGCACACTAAATTGCTCAACGGGTGATAAGAGAACAGGCTCTCTTCTTGGCATTTCAAACTCACAAAACAGGACGGTTCAGCAGAGCCCTGAAAACAGGGCATGGCATCAGTTTGGCTAAGACGCTTCACACAAACTGTTACGAACTGTAATCTCCAAGTAATTAGCCCCCCAAAATCTGCTGACACTGGTGTGGTGGAACACATTAGCTGTGCATTTACAGTGGTCCATTCCTTACAGGCTGTCCTTCAGATGGAAGTATTAGCAAAGCATCAAGTTCAGCCATTAATAAAATTCAAGCCAGCTCATTTAAAGTAACTGTTTCTGAATTGTGATTATCAAAGGTTTTACTCAGAATTAGGATACATTTTTATTTGTAGAGTGGGAAAGGGTAAGGGCAAAAAGGCAAATTCGGAGGTTTGGGTAAAGAGTGTTTGCGAACTTCTAAGCAGAAAACCAAAATTACTATGTTATGACGCAACTTTTGTTTAAAGATTAACAAAGCCCAGCCAAATGCATAGTTTTGAAAAATCAGGTTAGTGTAAGTATACACGCAAGCAGGGACATATCTAAGGACACATCCTTTTGCTTTGCCAACAAAAGAAAAATATAGTAAGTGTAATCAAACCTGGTGTACTAGCCAAAAGTCTTCAGCTCAGATAAACAGAGTACCTCAAACTCACGGCAGCTATTTGAAGAGTTCCAACTTTCAGCCACTTTTAGTTACTACGTCAAATTTAAAGATTCTCACTACCAAACTATCCAGCCCTTCAGAACTGTTTGGCTCTGAAAGACCAAGCTGGCTTTATGGGTGAGCACAACTGGGTGCAAAAGGTTTCATACCAGACTAGCAGGCTTTAAAATACTCCACGTACTAAGGATTTAAGAGAAGAACCAGGGTACTGGAAATAGGTTTATACTGATATTTCCCCACCAGTCCTTGAGAGAAACTAGTCTGAGTTGAACTGGTGAGTGAGTGGAAAAAATGCCTCTTGCTCCCTGCTGACAGGTATTTCAAAACCCACAGCACACACAGATCCACAAAGAATGATATGCCTAAGCTTTTAAAAAGTGCTAATGTTATAAAAATGATTTGGTAAAGCCTTTCATTCTCAAACAGTTGGTTTCTTGACAACGTGTCTCTGCAGCTCCTAAGCACACGTATAATAAAAACCTTATCAAGAACAGATCCCTGCTAAGGGACAGATATGTGGTTGGAAGCTGTGAAAGTTCACACTTCAGAAAAATCAAACTAACAAACTGCTGAGCCCTGTTAATTGTTTCTTTAAAAAAAAACCCAGCCAACCCAAAACATAAGCTGTACATAGCTTATCAGAGTGATTCTAAAACTTGGACTGATCTACTAACCTGCCGTATGTGGATTACAAGTTTCTAATTTCCAAAGCATATGAAACCTTGAGGAAAAAACCATTGAAATCAGAAGCATGCATATCTTTTAAAATCACCAAGAAAGACTTTTGTAAACTTTTTTGTCCATCGATGAACTCAGAAACCAAACTTCTATGACAGACTAGCACAGAAACACATACACAAAGCCAAGACTAAGCCAGTATCTTGAGGCAGCTCATTAAAAAAAAAAAATTAAAAAAAAAAATCAGTCTACCTGGTGCTTGAAACAGTATAACAGAAGGCAGAGCATGCGTGTGAGCTGGGGGAGCACAGAGTGCCCTCCCAACACTCTACCAAGTACATGGGTTCTCCTCAGCAACAGGCAGCTCGCACAAAACATAGTTTTAAAGGAGCTGCATGCCTTAAAATTCTTTCCACGTGAATGACGTGTCTCAGGAAGATGTCAGCTTAGATGCTCTCGTTTTCATGATGCAGAAATAAAGCACAAAAAACCCAGAAAAAAAGCAACAAAGCCTGGGTTGTTTGGGTTTGTTGGGTTTTTTTTGCTTTTTTTTTTTGGGCAGAGGTAGGAAAGGAAGCACATAGAATTCCTTCAGCATAATTTATTTGGTTTATTGTTCCTGCAGCACATTACAGTACAGTCAAGCTCACGCATGACATGCTCTACCAGGAGGACTTCAGAACACCAAGCTCTGCTCTTGTGTGGGGAGCCCAGAAGAAGGATGCAGCCAGAAGGGCACTGCATCACATTTCTTCCAGGGACTAACAAGGGAGCCCTTCCAACACCTCTAAGGGCTGTCACTCAGTCCTTCAACAGAGGAGACGGATAAGTTAACTACTGGATCACTTCAGAGATTTTTCTAATTCTGGAAGTCAAATTAAAGAACTGAGTTTGGCTTTTTTTTCAGAATCAGCTGAAGAGATTAGATGTCTTGCAGTTCTAGGTGAGACAAATTTACGGGAACAGTTCACAGAAACTGCTTAGACTCTGGTTTCTGAAATATCACTACGATGACGCAAAGCACGCATGATAGTATTATCTGCTTTTTTTAAAAAAAAGTCTTTTCCAGCAGTTATTTATGCTTAAGAGTGCAAGGAATAAATAGGCCTCCATTCCCCAAATCTTGGAATTTGCCCTCTCCTAAAGCCACGAGGAGAACTGCAGCTAAGTGACTTAACTGACAAACACTGCCAGTTTCAGAGTTCCTTGCAGTCCCAAGTTTTACAGCCCCCAAACAAATCAATCTCTTTCTTTTACTGGCTGTGTATAAAACATAACATTTGTTTCAAGAAGTGCTTGTCCAGAAGTCTTTTTGAATACAAACCAGGGAAAGTCACCAGCTGGGC
>Ga0181612_114775_pt1 | contig 12949 bp, 7 predicted proteins | sample HoacroProtozoa21_FD_119630 | JGI IMG/M metagenome (GOLD analysis project Ga0181612, IMG submission 119630) | Hoatzin crop microbial communities from Cojedes, Venezuel. Combined Assembly of Gp0051906, Gp0051904, Gp0051908 | reverse complement strand
GCGCGAAACCTGACAACATTCAAGACCAGGTTGAGAAAGGCACGGAGCATCCTGATCTAGTTAGTGGTGTCCCTGCTCGCTGTGGGGGGGTTGGACTAGACGACCTCTAGGGGTCCCTTCCAACCCAAAACTTTCTATGATTCTATGTTTCTATGATTCTATGATAAAATAGACATGTAAGCAAAACATATGAGTTGACAATAAACTACTAAACATCAGTCTGAGATGTATCCAGAAGACTATAAAAATGTGGTTGGGATAAGGGAGTTATAAGCAGGCATTTTGTTCCCTGGCTTATCGAACTCAAAATGTTGTGATATAATAGAAGCAAGAAATGCCATAAAATAACAAATTGAAAGAAATAATATATTTTGTGACAGTAATCTCACATTTTTAATGTTCCTTTACTGCTTTTATCTTAGGTAGATTTCCTTTACTGAGCTTGCTGTCAACATCTGCTTCCATCTAATGAAAAAGGTATTGCTTGATGTTAAATTCTGACACATTTGTGTTCAGAGTATAAATGCAGTTACACTTTTAATTAAAGACTGTGATAAATTACTGTGCAATTATCTCATCTAAAATGACAAGCTGAAGCAATGACAAGTCTTTTTAGATTTTTCTTTCCACTTCTACTAAAAAGTGAACTTGCAGTGGTTCAAAAATACTGCTTCATTTTGTCACTGTCACAACACTATTTGTACATCTGTTCTCTTTCTAGTTTCTGAATAGCTTCCTCATTCTTTTGCCACTAAACTGCAGTTTTTTAGTTCTTTCATTTTCAGTCTGTCTGCATAGTTACCCTTAAGAAAACTGATCTGAAATACTGCAACCAGATTAAGCCCTTCTGCAGACTTGTTCAGAAAGATTAGTACTATTTAATTTGTTCCTAAACTAAATAATTTCAAATTTCTAGCTTTAGTTACTAAGCTGTGCTGAGTGTCCTCATATTTACAAGATCTTAGGCCTTGAGCTGAATTACATTGCATTTTACCATATAAAGTAGCTACACAGCTCAAACAATCTGGCCCAGGATCTATGTGTAACTGGACAAGAGATGATGCCTGAAAAAGCTTGAAAGCAAAACTTTCAGCTTCTACAACATCCTGGAGTGAGGATGTCTACAACCTAACAGTGCTGAGTGCAGCCTTTTCTCTTTTTAGTTCCATCCTAAGCTCCTGCGACCTCTTTCCTGCTTACACTTAATGGAGAACTGTATTTAGATATTCTTAAAAAAGGCAAAAATCTAGGTAAAAACATGCCTGAACAGACACATGTTTGATATATATTAAAAGATCAGCAAGTGCATGAAATGTCTTTCTAGGCTCTTTTAAAACATGTCTGTTAGCTGAGGCTATAGTGGGCATGCTTCATTCTTTCCCCCTTTAAATAAGATGACTAGTCCTTACAGCACTTGTTCAGAAATTAGGAAACACACTCCAGAACCTACTGGATTGAAACCCCTAGGAGATAATCAAGGTACCTCTGGAATGAGATATTAGTTAATCGTCGTCCTTTTTGCTGAAGTGATACCAATATGTAGCACACCATTAATGGTGGAGAGAAAGAGGATTGTGATTCTGTCATCTTGTGACTCATCTGGAAAGAAGCACCCTGACTTCCAGTTGCACAACTTTTCATCCACACTATCTAATGACTGATACTGGAATATATGCAAACAGAACTGAGAGTTTTAAATAACAAGAAAAATAGGCATAAGTCTTTTTTATTTAAAGACACAACATTCTCTCAGACTGAAGGTCTTCACATTTAGACTTAACTGCTTTCACAAGCTATTTACCACTGGTCCTGAGAGTGCTCCTTTAACATGGGCCACCGTACTTTCAGCTTATCTTGAGGTCGTCTTTTCTTGATCTGCCATTCCTTAACAACCCTGAAGTTTTCTGACAGATAATTCTCATCTTGGTTTATATCTAGAAAGCTTTAATAAATGTACAATTATCACAATCTTGTTAAGTATATGAAGTACTTCGTTACACATTTATAAATTACAGGAGTATGCATAAATGTCCAGTATTTAGAACATGTTTGTAAGTCCTGTTGCAAATGGAGCATGCTTCTCCAAAACAGAAACAAAGGGCCAAATCCAGCATTAACAGCTCCCTGCCAAGTCATGGGAACTTTTGCTCTTCCAGCTACTAAGTGCTTGTTTCAAATGCTAAATGCTTCTGAAAAAGAAAGGTTGTGAAGTCATGGGGAAGAGTCCCATTAATGGCAATCAACTTTTATTGCAGAACTTGGAAGGCCATTGATGGGAAAAGTCATCTGTACTTGGAAAATGTCCAGCACTTTTTGTATTAAGCCTGTAGTATGTCCAATAGGACATGAAATAGTAGACACTAGTAGACACAGTCAAGTCCACGTATGTTATTGAAAAACATTTCCAGCCTTTACTCCTTCACACAAACTTTTCTTCTGTTATTGCAGTTCTGACACCCACAGGGAGGGAGAAACACCTGTCATGCTGATAATCTAAGCATAAATTAGAAAAGATTGCTGTGCCTATGGGAGATGGTATAAACTTTCCTGAACAGTTTCCTTCTCCCACAGGAACTGTCATAAATTCTTGAATATAGTCTAAAGAAATCACCAAAGTTTCATATTCAAGGTTATGCCTCATTTACTCAGCAATGTAGAAGGCTGTCAAATTATTTTTATGCTGATTGCACTCAGTCTGTATTATAAGACTTTTACATTAGGAATCTTCTCTTTAAATGCCTGAAGTAGCTGAAGTGATGTTAAAATATATAGATATATATTTTAATAAAAGAACTCATGATTTGTGTAAAAATTTCAAGACATGCTGGATGTTTCTTTAAAAACTTGCATTTAAATGCTGAGGGAGCATAAACTGCTGTTTGTATCTGTTAACAGCTCTGTGAAACGGTTCATTAACCAAGACTTTGTCCACTAATCAAAGAGAAAAGAACGTTACAAATTTGTGTTACTATTAGCAAGCAACTGTTGAAATATCTATGTTTTTTTGAATAAAACATGAATGTTCTTTAATAAAATGATTTAATTAATCTTTTAAAATGAGGATATACAGATAAATAACTTAAACATCTGAAATAATTTCCTGTCTAGCATAAGTCTAGGATTATTTTTTCGCTCAGATTTTTTACGTCTGTAAAGGTTTTACTGAAGTCAATGAAGTTACACTAGTATAAAATCTGTCTGAGAAGAATGTCAGGCTTCTAGAGCAGAAGAAATTTAAATCCAATTCAAGCCCTAGTTCTGGTTTTCTGAAAGTTTAGGATCAGTTGTAAAGCTTTAATTCATATCATATGTGATTCTGAAAAAATAATCTTATTAAATCAGTGAATAAATAGAGAAAGACCATTAATTTATTTCCATTATAGAGGCCTGAACTGTGAGACTTCAGACATCTCAGAAGTGAAAAGAAAATCTTAAGAAAGAATAACAACTGGATGAAGCATAGCAATTTTATAATGTGCTCTGGTTGATATCACAGAGACATCTGTTTTGGAAGGTGAAACGTACAGATTTTACAATGAACTTGCCATAAGTGAATATTTTTAATGAGAAAATGAGGGAAAATTAAAGTCAGTAAGTGCTTGGGAAGAAACTAATAACGCAAAATAGAAATTAAGAAGAGCAAATGAGGAATACTTAGAGATGAGTTCTTGGGTATTTTATGAATCTGAAAACAGCATGAGTGATTAAGTGTGGAAACTGAATCTTACCACTACAGTGAGTGGGATATATCTCTTCTAAATTACATGTCTGAAAGTCAGAAGTCTAGCACTGAGCTGCTTGCCCTAGGCTCCCTTTATCGTCAATAGAGAAATCTAGGCATCTCTGGAGGGTGATTTGTCTGTGACTAAAATAGGCATCTGAGATAGGTCAAATGAATTGCCCTATAGAGGGGCCTATTTCTCTCCAGTTCAGACTTCAATGTCTAACTTTTAAATGTCTAAAGCTAGGTGAGATGAATCCCACTTCAAATCATCTTGATCTTGCATTGTTCCTTCATTGAACAGTTGAACAGGCATCAGTAACATAAAATCCCTAAAGCGTGATGCAATGTTGATACCCAATGCTCACCAAGAAATGAAGAATAACGTAGTTGACTGAATTTGCAAGTAATGTTTTTAGCCAATGTTTTTAGTGTAGAACTTGGCCAAGCATCTGTGACTTGTAAAGCCTCTTATATATCACACACGGAGGGCGTCTGGGTGAAATGTGCCTGTTATTGATGCCCATTAAAGTGGTATGAAGTCCTGGGTTAACACTAAATAAGCTGTGCTCCTCTTGCTTGATATTTGAGATGTCACTACTTTGTTGTGTGAAGTACTATGTCAGTAACTAAAACAGACAAATTCAGTCAGGATTTCCTTCTTTGAATATTTCTAATTCTTCATTTTATATCCAGAGAGACTGTAAAATCCGTACTTCCAGGTTGTTGCCGTGTAATTTTTGCCTCCTTTTCTGGAAAAGGGAAAGCAGGATCTTGTAGGTGAAGTGTTAGACTGCAACAGAGTTGAGGGCTTAATCTTCTCTTTCACTATAGTCAGAGGGTGAGATTTATGATTTGTTTGTTCCTTCCTCTGGTCTCTGTGTCTACTCAAAAAGTAAGTTCTGTAGTACAGACTGTCTAGCATAAGGTGCATGCACAACACTGGAGTCACGAGTTTGGGGAGAGCCATTATTGTAACAAAATATATTTCATGGTAGTTAAGTTTACACTCCTAGGACATAGCAAATATCCTTTATGCGTGAAACCAGCCCTTCCCTGATTCTTTTGTTACTTTCATAACTTACTGTGATTTTATTTTCTAGCACACACATTGGCATAGAATTTCCTGCCATTATTCACTAATTTACCTGCGGTTAATCCAATACAAAGACATCTCTTTTCCTTCAGCATCCTAGAGCATAGAACCAAAGCTCTTCACAAGACTGTAATGCATAACATAGTTGTCCTTGGAATGCCTTATCTGCCTAATATAATGAACACACAGATTGCCTTCTGTTGGTTTTCCAGCATCTTGATGATTCTTTTTTATGACCACAAGATGTCTGATTTTCACCCAAAGCCAAAATAAAAGAGTTTTAATAGTTATTATCTTTTGCAATTTTTCTTGGAAATGCTGATATATTTATTTAGGTCTTCTGGGAAACTCCATATAATGGATGAAGTGAAAAAATTAATTAAAACAAATAGTTGTTAGAATACTTCCATAGAATAAAAATATATTTTTAGTAATTTTTAGTAACCTATTCAGGATTTTATTTAGAAATGGATAAGCACACCATATCTGGAATGTGCATATCAAATTAAATATCATTAAATTCTATACCTAAATTAATTAAACAGTTGGGAAATTGAATTTAGCAATGGATCACTGGCTCTAAACTACAGCATTCTACCTTGGGCTAAATTAAAAAGTAACCACTTGGTGTTTTGACATCTCATTAGCAAAACTGCCTTTACCACACACTAGTCTATTTAAATGATCGAAAAGAGTGAATGCTAAATGTGTGTGTGAAGGATTTGCTGGAAATAGAATAGACCTAATCTAAAAGGAAAATATAAATGGAAATGATAGGTGGATTTGTAATTATCGGAATGAAAAATCAAGAAAAGCTTGCATTTTCATATTCTTTCTGAGAAATGCTGCTGGGTGATTTATTCAGGGAATGAATATACTATTGGCAGTTCTCAGTATTGCAATGTGGAAAAAGAAATGGAAGAAGGAAAATTAGAGTGACGAAGAAAATACGTTTTATTCAGTTTGCTTCTTTGTGCCATTAGACAAAAAAGCATTAGAAAGAATAAGGTCTATTGTTGTTATTTGCTGGCTTATTTGTTCACTATGTACGAGGCAGACATACAGATCCTGTTTGCCTTGTGGGAAATCCACATGACCAAGATGCAGAGAGGGAGTCTGAAAGGAATTGAACATGTTGTACAAAAAAGACCAAGTGCACGAGAACAGGACAATAAAAATCCTTTGCACAAGCTGCAACTGCAGATTCTTGATTTTTCTAAGAATCAGTCATAAATTTCCACTCTTTTTTATAATGTTTGTCCCTATAATCTGGCTTCTTCCTTGAAAATCATCAAGAGTTATTTGTGATGACCTTACAACAAATTTAATTTACCTCTGTTTTCAAGTCTGATAGGCTGTGCTCCAACTATACCCTCAATTACTGCTCAGTTTATTCTAACCCAGTTGATCACATTGTCCTTTTTGACTTTGCTTTTTCTAACTCTGACCATTTGGACAGCATCTTATGTTCTGGGTCTCTGCCCTGACCTGCATCATAGAGTAGAATCTTCACAGACTTGTATAGTAGCATGATTTCTCCTCTCCCTGAGGTGTCTGTGTACAAACTTCTCTTCCTACAGTGAATCCATTTCCATTGTTATATTGCTGGTGTTCCTCTTTGGTCCTGACTTTTTAAAATCTGGTTCTACTATTTATACCATTGGAAATCCTCTGAATGTATTAAATCCAGGCTATTTCATATAGATTCCCATTTAACCTAGATTTTTGAGTACGTGTGAAAACAATGCAATCAATATTGATGTTAAAACCTTCTCTCTACCACATCAAGAAAATGAAAATCCCAAAAAAAGGGAAATATTCCAAGCCTAATGTTCTCTGTGGGCAGTCACAACTAAGAAAAATTTCCTCACATTTGATGCACTTCCCAGTGTTTTCCAGCTATATTTTTGAATTTGCCAAATGACACGCCAACATGTGTTTCAAGATTCATGCAAGTACAGTTTTGTACTTAATTGCCTTTCTCAGAAAATGATAAATGCTGTGTTGATGGTTCCAAATTCTAACATGCATTGTTTATCAGTACAGTTGCACCTATTCATTGCAGTGACTAATGCTAACAACACCAGTCCAATTACACTAGATCTCTACGGTATTCTCATGCCCTTTTGTATTGAAAAGGCACTATGAGGAGAAAAAACACCAGCATGATTCTTGAAGGCTGGAGTAATGAAGCCCCATAATCAGTTGTGATCATGCTACACTGGGCAAATATTCAAAACAGATTGTGAATTTCTTTCAGGTGGGGTTCAGCTTTGCAAGCATTGACAATTCCAAGTAGTTTTCGTGGTTCTGGTCCTGACTTTTCCTTGACGAACATAAAAATAAGAAACACTTCAGCTTGCAACACATAAGAATCTACAATATGGACTATTTAAGCTATGATTCAATCTGCCAGATTTCCATTGTTGACATGATAAATTTGTAATTCAGAATTTCTCTTAGTGGCGAAAGAAAAGATGAATCATACCATAAACCAACTGTAAGATATGTTTTTCAGTGAGCACATATCAGTGGAGATGCTTCTTTCTTTCCATTGATTGTCACGTAAGTCTACATGGGTAGCTTAGGACATGCCTGGTATTATTGAACTAAATTTTATGTGTAGTGCTTAGCAACACGGGACAATTTTCCAAGATTATACTGTACACGCAAAAAGGAGGAATTTTCACATAAACAAAACTCATGTAAATTAATGTTGAATATGGACATTTGTGTAGCTCCCTATTTTAAATTCTGTGAAAATCTAGAAATCTGGAAATACCTACCTAGTATGCCTGTCTATAATAGTCACCAAACTATCTAATAAAAACCATTTCACAGACCCTGACTACTCTTTACACAGGGAAGGGCTAAAATATGAGTAATCGCTAACATTGCTGTTTTGACACTTTCAAGCATGTGTGATGGACCAGTAACTGCGTTCTGCTGGACGGTAATTGTAATATCCCCAATTCAGCTGAATATCTGGCTCTATTTTTTTGTTCCAACGTAATAAAAACCTGGCAAATTAAGGTATCTACTGAATCAGTAGCTCTGTGAGCATCTCGTAAAGACTGAAGCAAGAAAATTCTGAAGATCAACATCTTTCCATCTTTTGCAGCTTGGCCCTGTTTATTATTTGCCCTGAGGGAAACATCTGTATATTCAAGATATATATAGACTAACATTATATAAAACTTCAGAAAAGAAGAATACTTTTAGAAATGAAAGCAATTTAATCTCTGCTGTAAGAATATTACATATTGTGACATTTACAATACAATTGTAAAAACTCTTTGAAGTAGGAAGTTTGCTGTGCTTTACTGATCAGATACTTTGGTCAATTTTCATTTTATACTCTTTTTTGATACCTGTATGCACCATTTTTTTTATACCTCATCTTTACTACTTTTCATATTTACTTGTAGGTGAAGGATGAACTTTAAAATTTAAACATCTTTTCTACTCCCTAAGAAAAATTCTGTATTTAACTGTACATTTAACCGTCACCCTTCAGTCTTTAATGTACAGTATATCTCTTTGAATATAAGCCTTACTGGGCAAGAGTTGGACTTTAGTACATGAATGGATAGTAGCTAGCACATTGCAAATTTTTGCAGTGGTAAAAATTAAGTAGCAATAAAATTAATGACAGTGATGATTACAATAATGAAAGGACAAATCTTTTATTATAGATTGGTTATGTTGGCAGTTATATTTACATGCAATCTTACTATTGCTTTGAAGGCCAAAATCAGCATCAAATGACAGCTACTCATTATCTTGACACTAACATAAAATTGTACTGACATAATGCAAGAATAAAAGATAACTTGGGGCATACTGAAGCTGGATGGGAAGAAGAAGGGCGGTGTTAAATTAGCCTGTGTTTCATTGATCATAAATAGCCCAGAGTTGTTAAAATCTGGCAAAATTCAGAGCAAGAACGAAGATTGCATTGCTATGCAATTTACTACATCAGATCGGAATATTCAGAGTTATGTGCATGAGATGTATAGATCCTTTTGAAAGCTAGCTGTATTTTCAAGGGCCTAATCAAAATAGAATGGCAATTGAGCATATATTTTAAAAATTGTCATGATTAACATATAGCTGAACATCAAAAGAGTTAATGGGCTTTAACTACAGGTTAGATTAATTTGGTATGAATTCAGGAGACTTGTCAGTGAAGACAGGAGTCAGTGAAATGACCTAAAAGGTATTATTAATTAGCTTTCTGTGGTCCTGTTTTAGTCATCAAGCTTAGGCTGGAATGAATGGCTGTGAAGTAGATGTCTACCTCTCTGCAAATAGGAAAAAATGACATTAATCCACCTAGAAATATTAAAAGAAAAAATTTTCCAAATAATCTTAGACCTATTTTTGGGTGGTCAGATTTCACCAAACAAAATATGACAAACTGTCTTGTCCTCAAAGCATCCAGTGATTTCAAACCAGTTAAACTATGGAAGAAAACATTTTATATGGGTTACAGTTTCATGTTTTCCTACAGAGATTATTGGCTGGGCAAGGGGAGGGTCACACCATGAACTCATTAAAGTTGTTAGGTAAAATGAAAGGCAGTCTTAACTAAGTAGGTTGCAAAATGCTAAGAAGCCCATATCACTTCTTATACTTCGTATTATGCCTGAAGCTTTTAAGGTGGATTTGGCAACATTTATTAATTAAACCTTTCATCCATGAACTGGTGAAGCTGGTGAAATCTAAGGTAAATTTTTAATTGTGCTGAGTAAGAACAATTAATAGCAGTGTATGAAGGAAAATTCTAAATCAGTGATAATTAGAATGACAGGCAGGACTTTGCTCCAACACTTCATTAAACTTCTGTTTTTATGGGGATTTCTTCATTTCCACTGGAATGAACAAGTCAGTATGCATGACTTCTTCTGCAATGAACTTTGATGAATTTTTCCAAGTACATTAAAACGAGATGCATGTTCTCTGAATCCAAAGACCCCCCCACCCATACATATGGTGATAAACCCTCTGAATCACATGTAAGAAGGCAGGATATTGGGCGTGAAGGACAATCATATATATGTACATATATAAATGTATATTTTTCTTGTCAGTAATAACTCTGAACTGCCTACAGCACTCAGAGTGCCTCTTAAAAGTCAGGTATTGTACTGAATTTAAAATTTTCTTACGCTGAGCAGGGAAGGAAAAAAAATCAAACACTTTCTGAATTGGGCCCAAATATCCAAGGTTAATTTTCTGAGAAAGCTGCAGCAGCTAGATAAGGCCATCCCCTGCAAATTAGTTTTGCCTGCCTGGATTACAGCTAAATTTATGCAGCTTGCCTTATCCTTTCAGAAGCGCCTCTGAAGTGTCGTAATTAACTGGCACACATAAAGTGAGCAAATTTTCTGCTTGGTGGCAGCCATTCCTCATTTCATCTCAGTTCTAACCCAAATGGAAAGGCAGTTTCTTATTTTTATTGTCAAAAAAAACCCACAACCCACAAATATTTTACAAGAGGTCTTTGAAAACAAACATGAAACAGCTTCAGAACAGAGTTAGGGTTTTAAAGAGCACAAATACTGCTGAAGGAGCAAAGTGGTGATTTTGCATAATAGTAAATAAAAAAAGAAGACAGAGATTGTGTATATGTATAATTACGTAAGTGTGTGTATATATATATATATAGGTACATACACACACATATTAACTTCAGAAAGTTTACAGTTCACTAGAGAATTTCTGTCTCTTTTCTTTCTGTTAAGATCCGCATCCAAACTATAGGTCAGGAAGGAGTAGATGTGCTGTATGCATGTTTCTGTTTTAACATAATAGTAGATATTTTCCCGTTGTCTCTGATTCACATGTAAATTCCTGTGCCTTTTGTTAAGAAAAGTCAAGAGTATATTTAATATTTTTCAAGTAATTTTCCTTCCTGCTGATTAAAAAGTTTTAATATTATGAAAATAATTTAATTGAAATAAATCCCCACTGTCTATATTTGAAGTAAAACTGGCACGTGTATGTAAACTTGGTGAAAACAGTGTAGACTGGAGAAAATTTAATCCCAGACTATGCTGATTTCTTCCCTTTTCTGTGTAGATTTTCACTACTTTTGTTGTTTTTGTTGTTGTTGTGATCATCAAGATTTTCTGCTGTTATAATAATATTTTACTCTATCTAGCCTTATTTTTCATACATGTTTCCCAGTTGTCCCATTATTTATTCATTCATAAAGCTTATCATATATTTTGACAACTTTCACTACATTTTTGTAATAAAATATTAAGTATGTACTTTCTCATCTCCCTTCAAAACGTGTTAGGAAAACCTGTGGAAGTCAATGAGAATGGCTGTTTGCTGAGGATTCTGATGATGAATTGCTCTGTGCACTCTCCAACAGCTTGGATTTTTTCCTCCTGTTTTCCCATTTAGCGAAAGTAGTTTTTTGGTTTTCTATCAAATCTTGATGTTATCCATTTACACTGTTGCAGACAGAGTATGCAGTATATTACAAACCATTGTGCACTAAACTACCTCCATTTCTACTAGTCTAGCTTGGTGGAAAGCTGTATTTTTGCTTCCTGAAAATTGATATTAGAGCTCAGCCGGGAATTTTCTACAATGTCTTTTTACTCAGAAGTTTCAGCTGTGTCAAATATAAAGCTCTTACCCTGCTGTAAGTAGATCAACAAGTATGCTGCAGCGTGTCAGTTGTACAGAGCATACCCCATATAGTAAATCTCCCAACAATTGAGTAATGACAGCAGGAATCAAAGGGCCAAATTCTGCTTTCAGCTAGACTGGATTAAATTCAGAGCAAATCCACTGGCTTCAGTGGAATTACCTGAGATTTAAGATAGTGTAACTGCTAAGCAGAATGTGTCCCTTCTTATTTAAGCCATTGTTCTAACAGCTAACTTATTAGCAGAGATTCCTGGGCAGTGGAATGACTGTCAATGGACTTGCACAAGAAAAGAACATGACACGAGCCTATGGAATTTTTGTTTGCTTAGTCTTCAGGTGATATTAAGACAAATACTATCACTGTCTTGACCATAGTAAAATATATTGCCTGCGAGGGCTGCCCTGTGGAGAAGACTGTCATGTAAAAACAGGGGAAGCTAAAGAAAAGCTAAAACCATATGCAATTGGAAATCTCTTTACAAGAGCTGAGTCAAGCTGAAGACGGCGGGGTTTGAGCAGAATCTAAGACTGCATCAGCAAAAGCCTGGTAAATAGAACCACAATTATTCAGAAGAATTTTACAAGGATTAATTGGTCTTTAACCAGGAAGTCCACCGGAAAACACTGAGAATTAATTTCTGTGTAGTTCAGGATTAGAAACAAATGACTAAAGGACAAGTTACAGGAGCCTAAGAAAAAGGAAATGGAAAATATGAGGTTCAGCAGTGCTGGCATTTATACCATACCCTTGGTATCCCAGTATATTGACTGGGTAGATGTCTAAAAGATCTCTCTGCTGTGAAAAAGCATTTCAAAACTTTTTGAGTCAGAGGTAACATACAGCCAAAATCACTGTGCAAAGACAAGAGTTAAAGCTGTTGACTACAGTTTATGGTAGTCAAACAACTGTTTCCCTTCCCACCTGTGCACTTGTGGGAGACATCTGTAGTGGAGAACAGATCACTGAACATTAAAATATGGATGTCTGTCAGATGAAAACTGTGTTCATTTTTATAGGACACCAATGAAAATTGTCTATATATTTACTAAAATTATTGGATGGTTTTGAGAAAATGTAGTCTTCAGGATTTTTTGAGTGTTTCTTTTCTCTGTGTTTTTCTTCATTGTCTCTAAATTTTTACATTAACTTCCGTTTTACATGTGTTGTCTCTCCTATCTTTACTCATGTTTTCTCTCTTCTATCTTTACGCTTTATGACAACCTTTTTTTCTTATTTTCCAAGTGTGCAGTGTCCCTCTTTAATTTTTTCATAATAATTTTTGTTTATATTTTGCAGTTACCAGCATCATTATTTTCATTGCTATGAGGTTTCTCTTCATCGCACATAGATATATAGAGTATACTGGAATCAGTAACTTCTCTTAACATGTTCACTCATAGACAAATTTATTGGAAAGGGAATATTTCTTTGTACTGTTTCATTTCAGGAAAATGATCAGTGG